>WBZX01003040.1_pt1 | contig 10934 bp, 8 predicted proteins | sample 5204211 | NCBI WGS metagenome assembly WBZX01 (sample SAMN12344362, study PRJNA552823) | activated sludge metagenome | biome: Activated sludge suspended growth; feature: Nitrification reactor; material: Wastewater; isolation source: activated sludge from nitrification reactor of wastewater treatment...
AAATCAAGCTACGACTGGCCATTGCATGGGGCATGACGCTTGCGATGCGAGTCGACGAGGCACGGGCCATGCTCGATCAGATCGAGCACGACACGCGTGAGCAGGTGGCCGGACAGGAGCAGGCCGACGTCCTTTGGGAATGCCAGGCGCTACGAGCCGTCACGCTCGTGATGTCCGACGACTCGACAGCGGCTCTGGCCTTGGCAGAAACCTGCATTGCGTCGCAAAACGTCGACCCGTGGAATGCAAACGTGCTGTCCAATGTGCTGCGCTTTGGACGTTGGAAGGCGGGGGACATCGATGGTTTCTACGCCGCGCCCTGGATCCCGTACTTGATGGAACAAAATCGCGGCAATGTCTTCTTGCCGGCATATCACCATTATCTTCTTGGGCTCCTCGAGCTTGACCGGGCTCGGTTCGATCTCGCCGAGCGCAACGCGCGCGAATCGATGCGCCTGGCCGAGCTACATGTGGGGCTGCATTCGACCGCGGCTGCGATCGGCGCCCCCCTGCTCGCCGAATTGTTTTACGAACAGGGGCGGTTTGAAGAAGCGGAAGACCTGCTCGTAGCGCGCATGCCGACCATCGATGCGCTTGTGATGCTCGACGGTGTGCGACGCAGCTATGTCGTCCTCACGCGCATCGCGGCGTCGCGCGCAGCCCTCGAACATGCATACGGCCTCTTGGCTGCGGCGGAAGCGCTGGGCTACAACCGCAAGTGGGACCGGCTCGTGTCCGGTGTGCTGCTCGAACGGACGCGGTTGCTTCTGCGCGAAGGCAGGCTGGACGAAGCCTCGTCGTGCGTGGTCCGCCTGGACCGTCTGGCCGCGCTTAATCCGGTTACTTCACCAAGCGCTCATGCCGAAATCCATCAAGACCGGGACCTCGCCCGAGTTGAACTGGCTTGCGAGCACAACCGCTGGGCCGAGGCCGTTACCATCCTTGAAGAACTGCATCGCGATGCGCAAGCCGTACATAACGTTCGCCTGACGATGCAGCTGAAGTCGCGGCTAGCGGTCGTGCTGATGGCATCGAATGACACCGATGGCGCCCTGCAGGCCCTGCGCGCGGCACTCGACATCGCCGCTCCGGCCGGCGCCTACCGCTCGGTGCTGGATGCCGGAGCGGACATTGGGCTGCTACTTACGCGATTCCGGGCTAGTTCGCGGTGCACGAAGGCGCTCGAGTCGCACTGCGAACGTCTGTTCGCTGGATGCAAGGGCACGCAGCCAGCAGAGCCGGATCGCGCACATCCTGCAGTGGTCAGTCTGAGCCGTCGCGAGCAGGAAATCCTTACCCAGATCGCTGAGGGCCGTTCGAACAAAGAAGTGGCGCGCGCCCTCGGAGTCACGCCTGAGACGGTGAAGACACACTTGAAAAACGTCTTCGAAAAGCTGTCGGTCGACAGGCGGGCTCAGGCCGTAGCTCGTGCTCGCAGCCTTGGTTTGCTTTGAGCGGCGATATCGCAGCTTTCTTTGCGGGCAACGGCCAATGCCTCACCCGGCCGATCCTGATGGCACGGTAATTCGCGTTGCGGTGGTGGCGGCATGTCGCTCCACTTGCGCCAGGACGGCTATTTCGGCTGCGGCGACCGCCGATCGGTTGCCATAACAGGCTTGCCTGCTGGCGCTCCATTCCCCCTCAGTCCGATGCTTGGGCGCGGTGTCGGCCACCAAGACACGTCGGCCAGTCGCCCCGCCACCGCAACGGGGGAATGAGCCCTCCATCCCCCAAATCGCTTCCTCCTGCCCCGCATTGGGGGATATAGCCAACGACTCTCGGCCATGACACTGGCCAGGTGGCGCGGCGAACCAACTCGCATGCTTGCACGCATCGCCCAGGCCACCGATCGGGAACGGCCGGGGGCCGACCACATAGGAGTCCACAACGGGAGCGGCCGAAGTCCGCACGTCCCGCCACCAAGGAGGAATCAACGACCATGAGTAAGGAAGTATCGAAAGTCCACGCGACCGGCGGAAAGACGAGGGGGCGCATTCCGACCCATCGATGTTTACCGTTTGCCCTGATAGTTTTGCTCGGAGCGTCAGGAAGCGCTCGAGCCACCAATGGCCTCCAGATGCCGGGCTATGGCATCAAGGCTTTCGGCATGGGCGGTGTCGGCATCGCCCTGCCTCAGGATGCGGTTACCGCTGCAAACAATCCCGCAGGCTTCGCATTGATCGGCGACCGCTGGGATGTCGGCGCCGATCTCGCATTCACCAAGGTCGGTGCAAGCGTTTATGGGGCCGACCTCGGTGATGTCGGCTTTATCGTGATTCCTGAGGGCGGCTATAGCAAAACCCTGCAGGATGGCCTTGCCGTCGGCGTGTCGGTATTTGGCGGTGGACTTCATGTCGGCTACGGGAAGCCGGCGCTGGCGCCGACGAATGCCGATGCAAGTGCCGATCTCAAGCAGGTGATCGTCGCGCCGACAGTGTCGGCGAAGCTGGGGCAGGATCAAACGATCGGCGTTTCACTGAGCCTGGCGCGTCAGCGTTTGCGGATCACGGGCCAGCAGTCCGCGAGTGGGCAAGCCGACCCCGGGAATCAGTTCTCGAATGGCGCCGGGTTTCGCCTCGGTTGGATCGGGCAATTGACGCCTGGTTTGGCGGTAGGCGCCATGTACGCGAGCAGAATCCGGATGGGCAAACTCGATGGTTACGACCACCTGTTAGCCGACGGGGGACGGCTGGACATTCCCGAAGAATACGGCGTGGGCGTGGCCTTCAAAGCAAGCGACAAGCTGACGCTGGCGGCAGACTATCTCCGCATCAATTGGAGCGATATCAAATCGATCGGCAATCCCGTCAATATGGCGGCGCCTTTCGGTTCGTCAAATGGCTCGGGATTCGGCTGGAAGGATCAACACGTCTATCGAATCGGCACGAGCTACGCATACAGCGAGCAACTCGATCTGCGCGCCGGTTACAGCCAGGCCACCCAGGTGATGGACCGCAATAACAACCTGCTGGATTTCCTTGCGCCCGTGACGACGAAGAAGCATCTCTCCTTCGGCACCACCTGGAAATTTGCCAGCAGTTCCGAGCTCACTCTGGCCTATATGCGTAGCTTCCGGCAGGACGTCAATGGTTCAGGCGTAAGCACCGGAGTGAACGTCCACGACAGCATCAACTGGTTGGCGATCGGGTTCGGACACCGATTCTGATCACTTGCCCTGGTCGCGCGTGCATCAGCAGATGCAGCGCGGGTTCAAGGCCGGCTGTTGCGTCTGGTCGACGGGCGCACGCCGCATCCTTCGGCGGCCATGCTGGACAGCCGGACGCTGCAATCGACCCCGACCATCTGGCCGTCGATACGCCGGGCAACCTGCTGGCGCTGCATGTCACGCCAGCCAACGAACAGGATCGGGATCAGGTCGGCCAGTTGGCCGAGGCGCTCCAGGAAGTAAGCAATCAGGAGGTGACCCTGGCCTACGTCGATCAGGGTTACACCGGCCAGAACCCGGCCAATGCAGCCCTTGAGCACGGCATCGCTCTCGAGGTGGTCAAGCTGCCCGAAGCCAAGCGGGGATTCGCGCTGCTACCGCGGCGCCGGGGGGGCGAGCGCAGCTTCGGCTGGGCCGCCCGCTTTCGGCGTCTGGCCGGTGATTACGAGCGCCTGCCCGAAACCGTGGCCGGATTGCACTACTTGGCCTTCGCTTGCCTGATGTTGCCCCACCTGACGGATGCCATGAACGTCGTTCAGAACATGCTCTGGCGTGACGAGATGAGCAAAACAATGTCGCCGTGCCGGTGCACATACCCCAACGGCGGGGGCGAGGAGCCGTTTCAAGAGGCTGGCGCAGGCCGGCAAACGGACATTCACTTCATCGCGACGATGGCCGCACTGGCTGAAGCGATGACAGAAACGAAAATGGGCACTTTCTTGAAAGAAGTGCCCATCGTCGTATCTAATTGGCGCGCCCGGCAGGATTCGAACCCACGACCCCTTGGTTCGTAGCCAAGTACTCTATCCAACTGAGCTACGGGCGCTGCAACCACACACGTTCAACTTTCCGGCAAACCGGCGGCGGGCCTGGCCCACCTGCAGTTTAAAAGAGCCGCATCGAAGCGACTCTGCTTGAAACTGGCGCGCCCGGCAGGATTCGAACCCACGACCCCTTGGTTCGTAGCCAAGTACTCTATCCAACTGAGCTACGGGCGCGCTGAAAGACCGCCATTATATACACCCTCGCGGAAAATGGAAGCCCTTCGTCGCATTTCGCTGTTTTTCGCCGGCAACGGCGTGGGCGATAATCAAACCCCCGCCAAAAATGCTCCGGAGCCCATCCATGAAAACCCTGCGCATCCTCGACACGGACCTCGAAGTCGTCCGCCTCGTCTCGGCCCATCCGCGGCCGGGCGCCCCGGCGATGGTCTTTCTGCACGAGGGGCTCGGCTCGGTGTCGCTGTGGCGGGATTTCCCGCAGCGGGTCGCCGACGCCACCGGCTGCGAGGCGATCGTCTATTCGCGTTACGGCTACGGCCGCTCGACGCCCCGCCGCGGCGAGGCGCGCACCCTGCGCTACATGCACGACGAAGCGCTGCACGCGCTGCCGGCCCTGCTCGACGCGCTGCAACTCGAACGCCCCTTCCTGTTCGGCCACAGCGACGGCGGCAGCATCGCGCTGATCAACGCCGGCGGCACGCCCCGCCCGCTGTCTGGCGCCATCGTCATGGCACCCCACGTGCTGGTCGAGGATGTGACCATCGCCGGCATCCGCGCCGCCGGCGAGGCCTGGAAGCATACCGACCTGCCCGCCCGCCTCGGCCGCCATCACCTCAACGTCGAGTCGGTGTTCACCGCGTGGCTGGACATCTGGCTCGACCCGGTATTCCGCACCTGGAACATCGAGGAATACCTGCCGGCCATCCGCTGCCCGCTGATGGCGATCCAGGGCGAGGACGACGAATACGGAAGCATGGATCAGATCGACCGCATCGCCCGCCAGGCGGCGGATGTCGAACAGCTCAAACTGGCCGACTGCCGCCACTCACCCTACAAGGACCAGCCCGACGCCGTCATCGAGGCCGTTGCCGGCTTTGTCGCGCGGGTGCTCGACGCGCAGGACAGCGCCGGTTAGAACAGCATCCACCAGTCGCCGTGCACATCCGGCAGGTCGCACACCGCCTCGATGCCGTTGATCGAATCGCGGGCCACGATGATCTGGTCGGCGATGCGCAGGAAGGCGTCGACGACACGCGGATCGAACTGCTGGCCGCGGCGTTCGCGGATCATCGATAGCACCTCATCATCGGGCCGCGCCTTGCGATAGCACCTGTCCATCGTCAGCGCATCGAAGAAATCCGCCAGCGCGACGATCCGGCCAGACAGCGGAATCGCATCCCCGGCGATTCCGAGGGGATAGCCGGCGCCGCTGTAGTGCTCGTGGTGGGACAAGGCGATCTCGGCCGCCAGCTCGAGCAGCGGCGAGCGGGCGCCCGACAGGATGCCGGCACCGATCCGCGGATGCTCGCGCATCAGCCGCCACTCGTCGGTGCTCAGCGGACCGGGTTTGCGCAGGATGCTTTCGTGGATGCCGATCTTGCCGATGTCGTGCATCTGCGCGGCCTTGCTGATCAGCGCGCAGAACTCCGCCGGGTGGCCGAGCGCGTCGGCGATCATCGCCGAGATGACGCCGATGCGGTGCACGTGCTGGCCGGCTTCGCCATCCTTCTGCTCGGCGCTGCGGGCCAGGCAGAACAGCGCTTCCTCATGCGCGACATCCAGCGCGCGGCAGGCCTGGTCGCGTTCGCTGCGCAGCGTCTGCACCTCTTTGACGAGCCGCTGCAACTGGGCCTGCACGGCCACCCGCTCGCGCCGCTCGTGTTCCAGACGGCGGTTCAGATTGCCAAGCTGGCCCGCCAGGTCGGTGCCGCGGGCCGCCAGGCCGATCGGTGCCTGAGGCTGAAAATCGAAATGATAGGTAGTCATCGTAGCGTCCTTCCTTCAAACAGGTGCGGGCCGTTCAAGCGCGCGACGGCATCACGCGGGCCAGGCGGCCGTCCGTCGTAAAGCGGGACATGAACAGCTCGTCGGGGCGCAGCGCCTCGTGGCAGGCAGCACTGAAGGCCGGCGCGTAACGGCGGATCACGCCCTCGACAGGCGGCAGATTCTCGAGCGCCTTGCGCACCGCCGCGGCCTCGGTCGAGCCGGCAATGTTGATCGCCCAGCCCACCAGCTGCATCAGATCGTAGGTATGGGCCAGGCTCCCGGCCGACGGAATCCGCGCCGCATCGTCGGAGCCGAAACGGGCCATCGCGCGCTGGGCCAGTGCCTGTGTCTGGGGGTTGCGGGGCGACTCGAACGAAAACGTCTGCACCACCGAAAAATCCAGCTCGCGTACCGCGCTGCCGACCCTCCGCGGCAGATCGCCTCCGCTCGCGCCCCAGTGGCTCGCCACCGGAACCCGCTCGCGGGCCGGCATCGTGACCAGCGCGTCGATCAGCCGCGCGCCATCGCGCTGGTCGCCGATCATCAGCAGGCCGTCCATGCCGGCGCGGCGCAGGCGGACGTAGTGCCCGGCGAGGCTCGGGGTGCCTCCGTCGCGGTACCACTCGACCCCGGCCAAGGTCTGACCGCTGCGCTCGACGAGCGCCCCCGTCGCCGCCACGCAACTGCGCCCCCAGGCGCTGTCGGGGACGAGCACACCGATCCGGCGCGCCTGCTTTTCGGCCAGATGATGCGCCATCGTGCGCATCGCCCAACGGTCGTTGAGCGACAGCCGGAACACGTTGCCGGCGCCGTCGTCGGCGAAGACGTCGGTGGCCGACAAGGGATCGAACGTCAGGATGCGGTCGGCGTCGCCGGCCGGCGCCAGCGGGCCCGGTCCGCCGACGAAAACACCGACCATGTCCTTCAGCGCCGCGAATCCACCGGCGTGGTCGCCGTCCCGCAGCACCAGCTCGACCGGACGGCCGCCGAGCACGCCGCCGGCCGCGTTGATGTCGGCGATCGCAAAATCGAGCCCGGCGCGGATGGCCTCGTCGGCACGGCGGGCCGAATCGCGCGGCCCGCAATCCAGTCCGATCCGCACCGGCGCCGAGGCGGCGCGCGCGCGGCCCAGCACCGACAGACTGGCGCCGACCGCGAGTGCGGCCTGGATGAAATGGCGACGGCCGGGGATGTCGGTGTGCATGGAAACTCCGGAAAAGCGCAGCGGCAACGGCCGCTCGAACCGTCTCACCGGTGTGCCGGTCGGGACGGGAATCAGCCCGACATATTTTAGATATTCTGTCGTTTTTTACGTTTTAGACATTTCCGATAATATCGTAGGGAATCCGCCTATCCCGTCGAACGACGTGACCTCCGTCACGGCATGTCCGCCCGCGGCGGGCAGTGGACGAAAAAAAGGCGACCCGCCGGGTCGCCTGTTCATGCCGTCCGCCGGTGCCGAAGCACGCGCGGCGCGGTGCGCACTCAGTTGTTGACTGCGTCTTTCAGCTTGGAGCCGGCCGAGAACTTGGGCTGCTTGGAGGCCGCGATCTGGATTTCAGCGCCGGTCTGCGGATTGCGACCGGTACGGGCAGCGCGCTCGCCCACGGAGAAAGTGCCGAAACCGACGAGGGTCACGCTCTCGCCCTTGCCGAGGGCTTCGGAGATGATGTCCATGACGCCGTCCACGGCACGGCCGGCATCGGCTTTGGTCAGACCACTCTTGCCAGCCAGCGCTTCGATCAGTTCAGTCTTGTTCATAGCTCTTGATATATAGATGAAAGAAATGGGTGGATATAGAAAAAGCAAAGCCGCAACAGGTGACGACCGGTGCCTGCTTCACACCACACCACCCGCAGGCCGCTAGCTTACATCGCTCTTTTCCGGCTGTGGCACGAATCTCTGGGTTTTCCGTGCATTTCGGCGGGGTGCGGCCGCAAAAGGCATATTCGTCAGGCCGTCGCCAGTTCGCGCAGGCGTTCCAGCGCTTCTTCGATACGGTCCACCGCCACGACGCGCATGCCAAGGATTTCATGCTTCGGCGCGTTGGCCCGGGGCACCAGCGCCACGCTGAAGCCGAGCTTGGCGGATTCCTTCAGGCGCTCCTGGCCGCGGGGCGCTGGACGGATCTCGCCGGCCAGGCCGACCTCGCCGAACACCACCAGCTCGCGCGGCAGCGGACGGTTGGTCAGCGACGAGACGATCGCCAGCAGCACCGCCAGGTCGGCCGCCGGCTCGGCGATCTTCACGCCGCCCACCGCATTGACGAACACATCCTGATCGAAACACACGACCCCGGCGTGGCGGTGCAGCACCGCCAGCAGCATCGCCAGCCGGTTCTGCTCGAGGCCGACCGACAGCCGCCGCGGACTCGGGCTGTGAGCCGAATCGACCAGCGCCTGGATTTCCACCAGCAGCGGCCGGGTGCCCTCCTGGGTCACCAGCACGCACGAACCGGACACCTGCTGGCCGTGCTGGGACAAAAAGATCGCCGACGGGTTGGACACGCCCTTCAGCCCCTTCTCGGTCATCGCGAAGACGCCCAGTTCGTTCACCGCGCCGAAACGGTTCTTGAAGGCACGCACCAGACGGAAACTCGAATGGGTATCGCCCTCGAAATAGAGCACGGTATCGACGATGTGTTCGAGCACCCGCGGACCGGCCAGCGCGCCGTCCTTGGTGACGTGGCCGACCATGATCAGCGTCGTGCCACCCTGCTTCGCGAAGCGCGTCAGCTGCGCCGCGCATTCGCGCACCTGGGCGACCGAACCGGGTGCCGAGCCGAGGGTTTCGGAATAGATGGTCTGGATCGAATCGACGACCGCCACGTCGGGGCGCTGGCTGCGCAGGCTATCGAGGATGCGTTCGAGATTGATCTCGGGCAGCAGTTGCAGGTCGTGGGCCGCGAGCTGCAGACGGGCGGCGCGCAGCGCCACCTGCTCGGCCGACTCCTCGCCGCTGACGTACAGCGCCTTGAGCCGGCCCGACAACAGCGCCAGCGCCTGCAGCAGCAGCGTCGATTTGCCAATGCCCGGATCGCCGCCGATCAGCACCACGCCGCCGGGCACCAGACCGCCGCCGAGCACCCGGTCGAACTCCTCGATGCCGGTCGGCACGCGGCTCGTCTCGCGCGGCTGGATGTCGGCCAGCGTCTGCACGCGGCCGGTGTCGCCGGCCAGCGCGGCATAGCGCCTGGCGACCGGCGCCTCGGGCTCGACGACGGTTTCGAGCAGCGTGTTCCACGCCTTGCAATGCGGGCACTGGCCCTGCCAGCGGGGCGACTTGCCACCGCATGCGGAACACACGTGCTCGGTCTTCGCTCTGGCCATGCGCGCTACGCCTCCCGCACGCTGACCGGCACCCGCGCCGCGAGGGCGCAGAACAGCTCGTAGCTGATGGTGCCGGCGGCACTCGCCACCTCGTCGGCGGCGAGGCCCTCGCCCCACAGCGTGACCGGCGATCCCACACCGGCCTCCGGCAGATGGGAGAGGTCGCAGGCCAGCATGTCCATCGACACCCGGCCGAGGCTGCGGGTGCGCCGCCCGCCGACCAGGATCGGCGTGCCGGTGGGTGCGTGACGGGGATAGCCGTCGGCGTAACCGCAGGCCACCACGCCAATCCGCATCGGCCCGCCGGCCTCGAAGCTGCCGCCATACCCGACCTGCTGGCCGGCGACGATTTCCTGCACCCCGATGATCTCGCTGCCAAGCGTCATCACCGGCCGCAGGCCGATGGCTTCGGCGCTCTGCAGGTCGGGCATCGGCGAGCCGCCGTAGAGCATGATCCCCGGCCGCACGATGTGCCCGGCGGCCTCCGGAAAGCGCAGCAGCGCCGCCGAGTTGGCGAGGCTCACCGGCAGATCGAGGCCGGCCGTCAGGGCTTTGAAGACGGCCAGCTGGGCACCGATGCCGACCTCGTCGTCGGCCCGCGCAAAGTGGGTCATCAGCGTGATGCCGCGCACGCCGGGGATGGCGCGCAGGCGGGCCCGCGCGCCTGCAAAATTGTCGGCCGTGAAGCCCAGCCGGTTCATGCCGCTGTTGATCTTCAGCAGCACGTCGAGCGGCGCGACCGGCGCGGCCCGTTCGAGCATCGCCAGCTGCGCCTCGCAGTGGATCGCCGGGGTCAGCCCCAGCGCGGCGACCTCGGCCAGGTCGGCCGGTTCGAAGAAACCTTCGAGCAGCACGATCGGCTGCGCGATGCCGGCGGCGCGCAGCGCGCGGGCCTCGGCCAGATCGAGCAGCGCGAAGCCGTCGGCGACATCGCCGAGCGCGCGCAGCGCCAGCCCCAGACCGTGGCCGTAGGCGTTGGCCTTGACCACCGCGAAGGCGCGCGCGCTGCCGGCGCAGCGCTTGGCCAGCAGGTAGTTGTGACGCAGGGCCGCCAGATCGATGACGGCACGGATCGGACGCGGCATCAGTCTCTTTCCTCGGCCAGCCGGGCGATCTCGGCGGCGGCGAAATCGGCAAAGGTGTTCACCAGCCGCGAACGGAACTTGTCCTTGAGGAGGATGACTTCGAGCGGCGTGTACAGCGGCGGGTCGAGCGGGATGCCGACCAGTTCGCCGGCCTTGATCTCGCCGCCGATCGCCGCCCGCGACGCCACCGCGACGCCCAGACCGTGCGCCGCCAGATGCTTCACCGACGACAGGCTGCCGAGCTCCGCCGTCACGTTGAGATCTTCGTAGGGGATGCCGGCATTGCTGAAGAACTGATCGACCAGATCGCGGATGCCGTTGCCCGGCTCGCGGTGCAACAGCGGGTAGCCGGCCAGCTGGTCGGCGCGGACGGTCGGCTGGGCGGCCAGCGGATGGCCGGGCGCGACGATCACCTGCAGTTCGTCCTGCCCCAGATGGCGCCGCTCGAGGGTCGGTTCCTCGGTGACGATCTCGATCAGCCCGACATCGAGACTGCGATCCATCACGCGACCCTCGATCGTCTGCGAATTGCCCACCGAGACCCGCGGCAGCACCCGCGGGTAGCGCCGCTTGAAGCCTTCGATCA
>WBZX01002638.1_pt1 | contig 10933 bp, 14 predicted proteins | sample 5204211 | NCBI WGS metagenome assembly WBZX01 (sample SAMN12344362, study PRJNA552823) | activated sludge metagenome | biome: Activated sludge suspended growth; feature: Nitrification reactor; material: Wastewater; isolation source: activated sludge from nitrification reactor of wastewater...
TCCGCTGGGCGACATTGCTCGCTGCCGGTTCGCTCAGGGCTGATGTTTTGAATCGGACCGATCGCCGAGGAAGATATTTCTTCCTCGGCTATTTTTTTTGTCGCCCAGCCGCTGACCCTTGCTTTTTTTCATAAATTCAGTATGATAGCGTTGCTCTTTGACAATCCATTGTTTCGTTGGAAAGTCGCGGCTTTTTGTTGTTGAAGCTCGGGTGAGCTTCGCCAAAAGGGCATTGTTGTATTGAAAGGAGTCAATCATGACGAGCAAAGATACCTTTACCAATGGTCATCTGACCGGCAAGATCGATGTTACGCCGACGGCGAGTGGCGGTACCAAGACAGTAGCATCGGATATCAGTTACCGGGATCCTCTCGGGTTTGATTCTGCGACTATCCGTTCGGTTACCGTCAGGGACGAACATAATAACGTCATCAGTTATGATGACCGTAAAAAATAATCGGCAGGGACGAAATCTGTCCGTAGCCACATAAAGCAGTGGCTTCCGGATTCGCAGACGTATCGGAGCGACGGAAGTATATATCTCCCCACGAACAATGAATACGGGATAGGCAGAGGACATCTCTCTGTCATCCGAGCAAGAGGCTTCATCTGAAGCGACAGCAGTCAGTATCACCTGGCTGCTTTTTTCTTGCCTGCAGGGGTCACTCCATGCTAGGGTCATCTCTAGCGTAGTTCTTTCCATTCTCGAAAGGAGGCGATCATGCCCGATGACATCGGTGCATATTTTGTAGTCTGCGGTTGCCAGCGGCATGGCAATATCGTCATGCGTGGTGGAGAGATGTCTAATGATATTCTCTGCAAGAACATGGCCTATGATGCCGCGCGAGTATTGCATCGGAAGCAGTATATCGATGAAACGGAGTTCCAGCAGGTTATGTATGAGATACGGTGTTCGCCGCTCCCGTACAAACTTGATGAAAACCTGTCGCACCTGGTCAAGACCGATGCCACCCTCGATTATATGTTGGCGGCTAGCCCAGCGCTTAAGCTCGATCCCTGGCGGACGCCGGCCAGTGTCACCCGGGAAGAGTGCTTGGACCATATCCATAACTTCTTGGATACCTTCGCTCCCGAGACTCGGCAGAGCATGCAATAACCCTCAAAGGGCTTCTATCAGAAGCCCTTTTCTTTTTGAAGGAGCAATAGATTTTGATATACTAGAAATGAAAGTAGGGGATATTCTTAATGCAAAAACATATGTTTTTCTCGAGTCCTAGTGCTGATATCCAAATGATATTTTTTCTTCTTGCTGTTTCTTTGGTTATTGCTGTAGTGAGCCAACTTCTTTTCAAAAAAATACTCGTGAGTGTTTTGGTTATGTCCGTGCTGAGCAATATCATTTTATATGTAGGAATAGATTATAACTTAGCAAAAATGTATGACATTCTCTGGTTCTTTACATTCGTGAGGGAGATATTTCCGTTCCTCAATCTCTTCCTCCTTGTTTTTATCGTCATCTTTTATCTCAAAACTCGCTATGCGAAGTAGTTTTCTCCTCCGGCTTCTGCCGGTTTTCTTTTTGAAGGAGCAATAGATTTTGATATACTAGAAATGAAAGTAGGGGATATTCTTAATGCAAAAACTATGTTTTTCTCAGACCCAGATCTGGATCTCAAAGTGATGTTGTGGCTGATTGGTTTCGCATTAGTCATAGCCGTAGGCATATATCTAAAATGGAAACATGTCTGGAGTACCACCCTGCTTTTCTCTGTATTAGCAAATGGGATAGTATATTTGAATTATGATTCGTATCTTTTTGATATTTACAACCTCAAATGGATAGTTATTTTTACACTTGATTAATGGCCATATATCAACCTTGTTGGCCTCATCATCCTTGTAGCTGTATTTTTGAAAAAGCACTATGCGAAGTAGCTTCCTCCTCCGGCTTCTGCCGGTTTTCTTTTTGTGTTTGCCTGGACTTGCATATGCTCAGGAAATACCGCCCGAAGAAGATCCGGTAGATGAGAGTGTGGTATATATCTTCGAAGATACGACGTGGCTCAAAGACTCGGAATTAGTCTTCGACCGTCCGGTCATGGTCAACGGAGCGACCTTGACCATCGAGGAGGGAGTGAAAATCAGATTCACCAAGAATGATCTTGGTTACGAACCCGGCATGCTCCAGGTGCAGAGCGGACGAGTTATTGCCAATGGCACAGAAGCTAAGCCGATTGTTTTTGATCGATTGAACAGCGACGATCATTATTGGGTTGATTTTTACTCCAGTCTGGATGAGAATCCCTCTGTCTTCCGTTACGTCCAATTCTTGCATGGCGGAAAAGCCGAAGAATTCCTCGGTGGGGGAGACATGACTGTCTCTCCGGGTATACCAGCCTTGCAGTACCAAGAGGGGTTCTTGCGTATTGAGAACTCTCTTTGGAAAGGAAGTGAGTTTTCTGATGTAAAAGTGCTCTACCCGTATCAATGGGGTAGCTTCCTCTCGTATCTCCATATCATCAACTCCAATTTCTCGTACGATCAATCGATCGCTGAAGAAAATCCTGCTAATCCTATCGAGATTGAAAACTGGCCGAATGTGGCAGTGGATGCTTCCGGAGGCACTTGTCCCGTGGGAAAAACATGCCAGCCGACGGTAACGCTCAAGAATAACTATTACGGAGATATCAAGGGGCCGAAAGGAGATGTCTCGAATCCAGATGCTTTTCTCCGGTATGGTAAGCGGATTCTCGGCTATGCTGAGTACGCCGGATATCGCAATACATCGCTCATCGTGGATCCATTGTTCGTGATACCTGGTATTTTGGGATCACAGCAGAACAGCGATGGTGATTGGATAATGGATCCGATCTTACATGCCTATGATGACCTCATTGCCTCTCTCAAGAAGAACGGATATGAAGAGGGAAAAAATCTCTTCGTGTTCCCATATGATTGGTATCAGAAGAATGAGGACACAGCCGGTTTGCTTAAGCAGAAAATCGACGCAATTAAAGAGCAGACAGGCTCGGACAAGGTAGATATCGCCGCTCATTCCATGGGAGGCTTGGTTGCTCGCTCGTATGCCGAGACGGATGATCAGGCGAAGAATATCGATCAGCTTATCACCATCGGAACACCGCATCGGGGCGCGCCGGAAGCGTATTTGAAGTGGGAGGCGGGGGAGGGGTTTACCGGTATGGACGGAAGGCTGCTTGAGCGCCATTTTTCCCAGGAAGCTGAGGAATCAGGATACGGGAATATTTATGAATTGATTCATCAGAAGGTGCCTTCGGTACAGCAGTTGTTATCTATTGATAACTATCTTTTTGACACTGCCACTCAGGCTTTGCGGACATATTCGGATAAGTATCCGCGCAATGAGTTTCTGGAGCAGCTTACGCAGAATGAGTCGCGTCTTGATTTGATACGAAAAAAAGTAGCTATAGCTGGAGATACTGGAGTAACGACGATTGCGAAGATTCGCGTGACAGACATGACGGATGGAGAGAGATGGCAGAATGGAAAGCCAGAGAATTTTGATGATGCAGAAACAGATAGAGGATTAGAGCGATCCATTGGCGATCGGACGGTCTCAATCACCAGTGCTCAGGCTTTGTCTGGTGCTGAACAGATTATGTTGAACGCCAAACATACCGCTCTTCCTGAAGCGGCCCAATGCGATGTCTTTAAGGAGTTCTCGGGTAAAACTACTTGTTTGGAATCCCATGTGACGGATATTCCAAATATCCTACTATTGCATCTCTTCTCTCCTATTGATGTCCAAATCATCTCCCCATCGAACCAGAGAGTCGGTAAGAACTTCGAGACCGGCGAGATTTACAATGAGATTCCTGGAGCCTTCTACACTGGCTATCACACTCAGAATGAATTCATCACCATTCCGAACCCAGAAGATGGGAAGTATCGGGTCCTGACCCAAGGCACTGATACCGGACCCTACCGTATCGAAATCACGCATATCGGAGAAGGCAATCAGCCTAATGAGCCAGTCAAAGAATCGACAGTTACTCTCTCGGGTACAGCTGAATCGGAAGTGATGACGGAAGAGAAGATCGAGGTAGTGGACGAGAGTGTCACTCTCGATCAGCCGATCGATACCATCCCTCCGATCACCAGTGTCGCCATTGTGGGTACTTTAGGAACGAATGGTTGGCATACGAGTGATATGACTGTTACTCTCACGGCTATGGATGATATGAGTGACATTGAGAAGACCGAATATTCCATCAACGGAGGAGCCTCGGTGCCCTATGATGGTCCGTTCACTCTCTCTGATGAAAGAATCACTGAAATCAGATATTTCTCGACTGACAAACAGGGGAATCAGGAATCTGAAAAGATTCAGACTATAAAGATTGATAAAACCGCTCCTGAAGCCAAGGTATCCTTCAATTCGATTACTCAGAAGCTCGATATATCCGGTACAGACGCTCTTTCTGATGTTTCAATCATCACCATCAATAAACCTGAGATGGCTCCATCAAACAAGAAAGTGAAGAACATTAAGGCCTGGTTTTCGAAATGGCATAATCAACACAAGAAGAACCTGCCAGATATGCTCACTATCCTCACTGACGAGGCTGGTCATACCACGAGCCTCTCTTTTGAAAAAATGAAAGACAGAAATGGCTTTGTCTGGATGAAGCTTCAGTCCATCGCGTATGACGATGGCGAACCTACCGCTCTCGATGCCTCTCTTCAATACCGATGGAAGCTTGATCGGAAAGGGAAATACCAGCTCCTAGCTGCACAGGCAAGGAACGGAGATTCTAGGCTTGAATCCCATTATCTCCCCAAGCAAAATGAGACCTGGATCATGGAGCGCCCGGAAGATCTGAGAGAGGATGACCAAGACGAACATTTTGAATCCCGGCCAGTCAGAAAGAAACTTCCGGGCATGGTGGTGCCATATGTGGAGATGGATCGGGGAGAGGTGCGGGTGGGGTATTGATGATTAGCGATAATATAGGTGTGTGGCGTATATATTTCTTGATGAAAGCGGAGATCTTGGATTCAAAGAAACATCAAGCAAATGGTTCTTGTTCACCCTTGCTATTACCGATAACCGGCGTGCTCTTGAAAGAGTCATCAAGCGGGCACGAAATGCATTGCTTAGGAATCAAAGAAATGTCTCAGAGTTGCATGCTTATCACGCGAATGATTCGACACGAAAAAGAGTATTAAAGGAACTTTCAAAGATCGATGATTTAAAAATTTTCTGTACCATTCTCAATAAGAAAAAAGTATACGTAGATTTGCAGAATCAGAAAAACTATCTTTATAGCTACACAGCGAATATTCTCCTGGACCGGCTTCACTCGAAGGCGATTATTGATCTCAATGAACCATTGCATCTCTGTGTTGATCGTAAGGATACGAACAAGAATATCAGGAAGAATTTTGAGCAGTATATCGAACAGTCTTTGAAAGAAAAGAGGCTTGGGATTGTTTCTATGGAATCTAAAGCATCTTATAGCGACAAATCATTGCAAGCGACTGATTTCCTCTCTTGGGCAATATTTCGGAAATATGAGCGGGGAGATAGCCAGTATTATGAGATTATCAAAGACAAAATCATTGAGGAAAGCCTTTTGTTTCCATAAAAAGAAAGCCCCCCGCTTTGACGGGACGCCATATGGTATCCCAACGCAGGAGGTCTTACTTCTCGACTGAACTATACTAAATATCATGTGATTTGTCAAAATACTAATAACACCTCTGCGCACTCCCGAGACTCGGCAGAGCATGCAATAACCCTCCCAAGGGCTTCCATCGGAAGTCCTTTTCTTTCTGTTTTTAGCGGTTGGACCGCTAAAGATAAATATGGCCTGATCTTGGCTTGTAGCCCCGGGTGGCCAGCAGAGGATATACGGAATAAATTATGCAACCTTTCCTGTGTGCGAGTATGAAATCGATAGAATACCGTGAATTTATATGGTATTACTAGTATATTCACGGTTTATTGACAATATACCGTGAATATTGTATTATTTATAGCATAATTCACGACTTTAGATTTATGGCAATTGCGATAGGATCTCAAGAAAGGATTGATATCCTTAAGAAGGAGTACGATACTTTGAAAAAAAACAAAGAGTCTCTTTTGGATATATTGATTGAAGCTGAGATGCCAGAGTCAGTATACAACTCCAATGCTATTGAAAACTCAACGCTCAGCATATCCGAAACGGAGAAAATCCTGATGGAGATGGAGGTCTCACGAAAGATTTCGGTAAGAGAAGCTTTTGAGGCCAGGAATCTTGCGCGAGTGATCGGATATATTAAAGAAAAAGTCGATGTGCATGCCGTAGATAAAGGGATGATTCTGTTGCTTCATAAAATGCTGATTGGCAATATCGATGATGGTATTGCGGGGCGGTTTCGTGCGCAGTATGAGTATGTGCGAGTAGGAACGCACATTGCACCTGCTCCTGAGCAGATCGATATGATGATGAGCGTGGTGCTGTCGGAATACTCTGGGGAACAGAGCCGTTATTTCCTTGATCGTATCGCTCGATTTCATTTGGAATTTGAATATATTCATCCGTTTTGCGATGGCAATGGTCGTATCGGACGTGTCTTAGTCAATTATCAGTTGATGCAGATGGGTTTCCCTCCTGTCATCATTCGGGATAAAGAAAAGCATTTGTATTACAAAGCGTTTCAAGAGTATCAGACCAGCGGAAAGAACAAGACGAATGCAATGGAAAAGATTCTCGTGCTTGCTCTGGCTGAGTCTTTGCATAAGCGGGTCGCATATCTGAAGGGATCAAACATTGTAACGCTTTCTGAATACGCGAAAGCACATGCTGAGTCTCTAGGGGCTCTTCTTAATAAGGCGAAGCGTCAGACAATCCCTGCTTTTCGGGAAAAGGGTGTTTGGAAAATAGCAGAAAATTTCTGATAGTGGTTTTTAGCGGTTGGACCGCTAAAAGATGGCGTAACCTCCCAAGGGCTTCCATCGGAAGCCCTTTTCTTTTTGTTTTTAGCGGTTGGACCGCTAAAGATAAATATGGCTTGATCCCGGCTTGTAGCCCCGGGTGGCCGGTGCTAGGATGAGGGTGCCGAATGCGTCATACAGATAGAAGCCTATGGAAGAAACAATAAACCGCAACGAGCGAGCGGTCTTTGCAGGAGGATGTTTCTGGTGCACGGAGGCGATTTTTTCGGGGCTAAAAGGCGTGCGATCGGCCCGTCCCGGCTATACTGGAGGCACGAAGATCGATCCGACATATGAGGAAGTCTCCCTTGGAACAACCGGCCATGCTGAAGCGGTTGAAATCGGATATGACCCGGATGAAATCGGATACGATGATCTGCTCACGGTCTTTTTTGCAACGCACGATCCGACGATACGGGATAAGCAGGGCAATGATATCGGGCCGCAGTATCGTTCTGCTATTTTCTATACTACTGAAGAACAGAGGCGGCAGGCAGAAGCTTTCATCGCGGAGTTGTCGAAGGAGAGTCCGGCGCCCATCGTCACCGAGGTCAGGCGGCTCGAGCGCTTCTATCATGCCGAGGATTATCATCAGCGGTACTATGAGGAGCATCAGGGCGAGCCGTATTGCCAGTTGGTCATCCGGCCCAAGCTCGACAAATTGCAAGCTAAATTTAAATCTCTCATGCGGATATGATAGAGCCCATACGGAAAACCGAAGAGGAATGGAAGCGGCTGCTGACTAAGGAGCAGTATGCTGTCATGCGCGAGCGTGGCACGGAGCGACCCTTCACCTGCGAGCTAAAAGAGTATAAGGGTGCAGGCGTGTACCGCTGTGCCGCGTGCGCTCTGCCACTCTTCCGCTCGGGAGGGAAGTTTGAGTCCGGCACGGGCTGGCCGAGTTTCTACGAGCCTGTTGCAGGCGATCATTTGATTTACGAACATGATGAGAGCCTAGATATGGAGCGGACCGAAGTCCGTTGCGCCCAGTGTGCATCACATCTCGGCCACGTCTTCGATGATGGCCCCGAGCCTACTGGCAAGCGCTACTGCATCAACGGCGTCGCCCTCACCTTTGAGCCTGTCGTCTGAGTCAATCCCAGAGCCGGGACCCCGCTTGAATCCGGGGTTTTTTGACAGGCGTGACGGTACGCGATAGCCTATGGAGTCGCCGGAATATGCGGCGAAGAGTTCTTTTCCTACAACGCAGCCAGCAAAGGAGGTGCCGTATGAAATGGCCTGAAGAATTGATCCTCGTCCGGCATGATGTCTCTGCCTACAATGTCCTCAAGGGCAAGAAAGTGCAGGATCCGGAGTATCGCCAGTTCCTCAAGGAATACGAGGCCGATCCGGAGAGTAATATAGCGAGAGAGCTCGCGATCGCTCTTACGAAACGGTGGCGGCTCGGTACGGGCGATCATGACACGCATCTTGTCGACAAGGAAAGCCAGAATGCCGAGAAGGTCGGCCGGGCGCTTCGGGAGCTGCATGAAGTCCCGCATGTCGTCTTCGCTTCTCCTTATGAGCGCGCCCAGGATACGTTTGCCGGTCTCGTGCGCGGCTGGCCCGAGCTCGCTGATGTGAAGAGGTACGATGACGAACGCATCCGCGAGCAGGAGCATGGCCTGTCGCTGCTCTACAACGACTGGAAGCTCTTCTGTGCCATTTATCCGGAACAGCGGAGGCTTCGGGAGATCGAGGGCAATTACTGGTATCGGTTCCCGCAGGGCGAGAATGTGCCGGATGTTCGTCTTCGCAATCGTCTTTTTACCGATACCATCATCCGCGACTTCGCGACCAAGCGCGTGCTCGCTGTGACACACCACCTGAACATCCTCGCCATTCGCGCTAATTTCGAGCGCTGGGGCGCGGAACAGTTCCTCGCGGCCGATAGGAAGGAGAAGCCGATCAACTGCGGTGTCACGGTCTACGAAGGGAAGCCGGATCTCGGCACCAACGGTCGCCTCATCCTCAAGTACTACAACAAGAAATACTACTGACCGGATTCCGGTCCCCAGCCCTTCTGTGCCACGCGTGCAGGAGGGTGATTTTTTTGCCAAAAAAGAAAAAGCCCCGGGCTTGAAGCCGGGGTTTTTGGGGAGTAGAATGGGGGGTAGGTACGTAATTAATTACGTAATTATTTCTTGTATGCCGAACAAAGCCAAAGACGAAAAGAACGTGAGAAAGCTGACCAAGCTTGGGGGTTTACCCCGTTAAATAATTTCAAATCCAGATGATACTATGTACTATACGTATGTATTAAAATCTGAGAAAGACGGAAAATTATATGTAGGGTATACCGGAGATTTGAAATTACGATTTGAGGAACACAAGAAAGGAAAAGTTGAATCCACAAGAGATAGGCGACCGCTCAAGCTGGTGTATTATGAAGCGTGTCTGAATCAGCAAGACGCGACGCATAGGGAAAAGTATTTGAAAACATATCATGGGAAGATGTTTCTGAAGAATCGCCTCAAATCGTATTTAACAGAGACCAAATAATGTTGATAACTATGAGAAAAGCAGAAAACGCAAAAGAAATACGGAAATTAACGAAATTAGGGGGAAAATCCATCGGGCTGACACTGCCGATAGATATGGTCCGTGAGCTCGGGTGGAGGGAGAAACAGAAGGTCATCGTCAAGCGCGTCCGTGGCGGGGTGATGATTAAAGACTGGAAGAAGTAGCGGACGTATGCCGAAGATAAAAAACCTTGCAAAACACGAGCAGCCGCGGGAGAAACTCATCGAGAAGGGGCCAGAGAGTCTTCGTGATGGCGAGCTTATGGCGATATTGCTTGGCACGGGCATCAAGGGGAAGGATGTCATGAAGTTTGCTAATGATATTCTGAAAGAATACCCGAAGAAAAAGCTGCTTTCTCTTGATTATACGAAACTGTCAAAGATTAAGGGAATCGGTCCTGCCAAAGCGTGCCTGCTACTTGCGGCCTTCGAACTTACCAAGCGTGCGCTTGATGTGGAGGATAACAATCTCCCTACTGTCGCTTCTGCTAGGGATGCAATGGCTCATCTGCAGGAACTGCGAGCCGCAAAGCGTGAACATTTCACGGCATTGTATCTGAATGCACGCAATCAGTTGGTGCATAAGGAACTCATCTCCATAGGTACTCTCAATGCCAGTCTCGTTCACCCGCGCGAAGTGTTCAAACCGGCTATTGATTGTCTCGCGGCGGGAGTTGTTATCGCACATAATCATCCGTCAGGTGAACTTGATCCGTCGGATGATGATATGATAGTGACAAAGAAGTTGGTACGGGCCGGAAAAATCCTGGGGATACCATTAATCGATCATGTGATAATCACAAGGAATAAATGGAAGGCCATGGATATGCATGAATATGAATAAGGAATATCGAACAAAGGAAGAAGTCGTCAATCAGGCTGAGACGGTGCTGCATAAGTCGTTGCGCAGTATCATGCCGCCCGATGCGGTCGTAGAGGCTGAAAAGCTATTAGAGAAATACGGGACAAACCGTAAAGGCTACCTCGGAAATCTAGTCGAGAAGTTCGTTTTCGGTATGGACCCGAACAGTAGGGCCGAGGCAGATTTTAGTGTCGCGGGAGTCGAACTCAAGACGAATCCGCTCAAGAGACATCCGAAGAAGACATACGTTTCCAAAGAGCGCCTCGTGTTTTCTATGATTGATTACAAGAGAATAATCGATGAGACATGGGAGACGAGCTCGTTCCGCAAGAAGAATCAGGTCTTACTCATACTATTCTATCTTTGGATGAAAGAGCAGAGTCTTCTTGATTACGAATTTGAGTTCGTGCATCTGATGAATCTGCTCGCAGATCTTTCGGACGCGGATATCTATCAGATACGGAGGGACTGGGAATATATAGTCGCTAAGATACGACGCGGGGAGGCGCACCTGCTATCTGAAGCTGATACGTATTATCTCGGGGCATGCACCAAGGCGGCGAACGGCTCGGTCGTATACGCGAGCACGTCAGGCCGCGCCGCCGCGGCATCGAGATCCACCGG
>WBZX01003041.1_pt1 | contig 10933 bp, 9 predicted proteins | sample 5204211 | NCBI WGS metagenome assembly WBZX01 (sample SAMN12344362, study PRJNA552823) | activated sludge metagenome | biome: Activated sludge suspended growth; feature: Nitrification reactor; material: Wastewater; isolation source: activated sludge from nitrification reactor of wastewater treatment...
AAAGCAGGCGACGATACGGCAAACTGGCCAATTCTGATTTCAAATCGCCGGAATCGCCCATCGGCCGGAAAACCACGTCAGAAAAGGGCTTGCGCGCGTTGATCATTCAAACGACCGGACAGTAGTGATGGCGAATACTAAAATTTCGTAGCGCCTGCCCTTCGGGGCGGGCGAGGATTGAAACGCGATCACCATGCCGGGTGGCTTATGCAAACAGCGTACTAACTGGCCAATCACGTATTAAATTTCCTCCTCACATCGAGACCGTGCATTTCAGATCGATGCGGTGAACGAACCTGGTCCTTGTTCCATGCCGCTTTGTATCCTGGTTCAGCGAAAAACCGTAGGGAGAAAATCTTTCGAAATAACACAACCCTTCGGCTCATCGTTTCGGGTAGCATGCGGCAGATAACAATATCTGCATCAGGGACCGCTCAATGAATTTTCTCAAGGCTGAATTTCCGATAACCGTTGCGCTGGCAGTACTTGCGCTGGGCTTTGCGCTCGAACATGCGGCTGTCGCCAGCGGTGGAGGGATGTTGTGGGGATTGTTGCTGGTAGTGCTGGTTGCGATTATCGGCATTGCTTTTCGCATCAGTCACCATGCCGAGGTGTTGGCGCTACGCTGGGGCGAGCCTTTCGGTACGCTGGTGCTGACGCTGGCCGCCGTTTCGGTCGAGGTGGTGATTCTGGTGGTGTTGCTGCAGGGCGCGCCCAACCCCACTTTGGCGCGCGATACGGTGTTTTCTGCGGTGATGTTCGACATCAATGGCATCCTGGGCGCGGCGGCGATTGTCGGCGGCCTTAAGCACGGCTCGCCAAAATACAATTTATCGTCGGCCAATTCCTACATCGCCATGCTGCTGGTGGCGATCGGTATCGGCATGTTCATCCCGGATTTTGTGCCGGATAGCCAGTGGAAAACCTATTCGGGATTTTCCGTGGTGGTGATGGGCATGATGTACGTCGCTTTTCTGCGCTTGCAGACCATGGAGCACCGTACATTTTTCGAATACAGCAGCACGACGCAGGAAGAAGCGCATGACATCTCGGCCAGCCCCAGCGCGCTGCATGTCGGCATCATGGTCACGGCGATCGTGTTGGTCGGCCTGTTGTCGGAAATTCTCTCCGTATTGCTGGATGCCGGTCTTGCCGGGAGCAACCTGCCAAAAACCATCCCGGCGGTATTGGTCGCGCTGATTTCTGCCAGCCCGGAAATCCTGACAGCGCTCAACGCGGCTAAGCACGACCGGCTACAAACCACGGTGAATATCGCATTGGGCGCATCGCTGGCGACGGTGTTGCTGACGCTACCTGTGATCGAGGGCATTGCCTTGCTCAATGGCGAGCGCATTGTGATGGCGCTATCGCCAATACAGGGCGGGATGCTGTTGCTGACCCTGCTGGCGGTGATGAACAACCTGCACGACGGTGAAACCAACGCGATCGAAGGCATCAGCCATTTCGCGCTGTTTGCCGCTTTTGTGGCGCTGGTGCTGATGGGCCTGCTATAAGCGAGCATCTTTACCAGAATTTACCTCCCGTTAACCCTGTCTTACTGGCCGGGGCCCTAGAATGATTCCATCGTGAGACGGCCACTTGGGTCGCGCACGAATAATGATCATCTTAGACAAGGAGTTGAACCATGAAATCCAGACTGCAGTCGTATAAAAAACTGTTGGCCATTACCAGCCTCGTTGCGGTATTGCCTGCAATCGCCGCGACAGGCGGCCCCGATGAAGGTGGACGTTGCCATCGCCACGGCGGTGAGATGGGCGGGCGGGCGATGATGCCGGGAGATGGCATGATGGCCGGCGTGCCGCCGTTTTTGCACGGCTTGAAGCTGACTGACGAGCAGCGCGATGCTGTTTTCAGCATTAGCTATAAGCAAGCCCCGGCAATGCGGGACAAGGAAAAGTCGTTGCGCAAGGCACGCGAGGCCTTGCATGAACTGACAAAGTCCGGCAGGTTCGACGAATCCAGAGCCAGATCCCTAGCACAGGAAATTGCCGATAACCTCGGCGCCATCAGCCTGATGCGTGCGCGAGCGGAGTCCGAGATCTACGCATTACTGACGCCCGAGCAGCGCAAGACCATTGATGAAGCCAGGAAGCAGGACGGGGACGATATCAGCCCTGTACGCGGACAGCGTGCCAAGCCGCGTCATGATTTACGCGCGATGTAATCGCTGATTGATTCCGTTCGTGGTGAGCCTGTCGAACCATGAACGGAATCAATCCTATGACATCAGGAAGTTGAAACGCCCTTCGACAAGCTCAGGGCGAACGGAATGATTTAATCGCTGTTGCCGGATAAAATAAATCGACGTAGCCGAAAAATTTTTCTTGTGTAAGGAACCCTTAATCTTCGCAGCCTATCCTAGTGAACTTGGCAGGCTTCACTTATCGCAAGCTGCTCGAAGTGGCCTGCAATCCAGCGTGTCTTGCTTCGCGGATGGCATCTCAACCGCCTCCGTCGCATTCGCGAATTTTAGTGTGGACACGCCCCAGGCAGGCCGGTCGCCGGGCTGCTCGCTGTTTTGGTAGTTATTTGCCGATGATGTTCCGTCATTAAAATGGGCTTTGGACTTTATGCTAAATTGGACGCCATGTTAAAACTGACAAGAAGAAGCCATGCGGTTGTGCTGGCAGTGTTTTCTGCGATGTTGGCTTCATGCAGTATGCTGGGTCCGGATTACATCAAGCCCGAGGTCAAGGTGCCCGAGCAGTGGAGCCGCCCGGCGACCGAGCAAAGGCAGGATTTGTCGCAGTGGTGGCAGGGTTTGAACGACCCGCTGCTGACTTCGCTGATCGAAACGTCGTTACAGAACAGCCCGGATTTGCATAGCGCCCAGGCCAAATTGCGCGAAGCGCGCGCAAGGCGAGAACTTGCCAGCGGTAATCGGTTTCCCACATTGAGCGGTTCCTTGTCCGGCAACCGCACTCGTAGCAGCGCGGCAACCGGGAGCGGCAAAACCAGCGAGTTATACAGTGCCGGATTCGATGCAAGCTGGGAGCCGGATGTGTTCGGCTCCCAGCGTCGGGCGCTGGAGGCGGCCGAGGCCGATCTGGGTGCCACGCAAGCCGATTTGTACGATACGCAAGTGTCGCTGGCGGCAGAAGTCGCGCTCAATTACGTGGAACTGCGGTCTGCACAATCCCGGCTCATGATCGCTCGCGACAATCTTGCAACCCAGACCGAAACCTTGCAGATCACCGACTGGCGCTCGCAGGCCGGGCTGGCGACAGCGCTCGACGTGGAGCAGGCTCGCACCAATCGCGACCAGACCCAAGCCACGATCCCCACACTGGACACCAATCTGACGCAGGCCGAGCACCGGCTCGCCGTCCTGCTGGGCGAGCCGCCGACCAGTTTGCATGAAAAGCTGGCGGCGCCGACGGCCTTGCCGCTATTGCCGGATCGCGTGGCGACGGGCATCCCCGTTGACACCTTGCGTCAGCGGCCGGACGTGCGCGCAGCGGAATTCAAGCTGGCGGCAGAAACCGCCCGTATCGGCGAGGCCAGGGCCGAGCGCTATCCCGCCTTCAGTTTGAGCGGCACCTTCGGCTGGAAGTCGCTGACCTTAGGGACGCTGGGTGGTGCGGGCACGGTAGCGAGTTCGCTGCTGGCCGGTATCACGCAAACCATATTTGACGCTGGACGTATCAATAGCCGCATCGAGATCCAGAATGCCGTGCAGCAGCAGGCACTGGCAGCCTACGAAAAATCTGTCCTGACTGCGCTGGAAGACGTCGAGAACGCTTTGGTGGCGTACGCCAACAACCGCGAGCGGCAGGCGACCTTACGCCATGCGGTGCAATCCGCACGCAATGCGGCGCAACTGGCGCGGCTGCTCTATGAAAGCGGCAATTCCGATTTCCAGAAAGTACTGGATGCCGAGCGTAGCCGACTCTCTACCGAAGACAGCCTGGCCAGTGCCGAGGCTGAAGGCCTGACCACGCTGATCAGCCTGTACAAGGCGCTGGGCGGCGGCTGGCAGGACGTTACCGAAACCAGCGAGAAGAATCCATCATGAGTAGTCAGACCGATCAGTTAAGCCAGATTGCCAGTGCCGCGCCGTCGCAAGGGCGCAAGTGGCTGCGGCTAGTTGTGATTGGGGGCATCGTTATTGCGGTCGGCGCGGTTGCCTGGGTGAAGCTGGCGGCCCGGGATGTCGATACGACCAAATATGTGACCGAGGAGGCGACGCGCGGTCGGTTGGTAGTGACGGTTTCTGCCACCGGCAATCTGCAGCCGACCAATCAGGTTGATATCGGCAGCGAGCTCTCTGGGACGGTGGAAAAAGTATTCGTGGAGGAAAATGATCGTGTCAAGCGCGGGCAGGTGCTGGCGCAGCTGGATCTTTCCAAGCTGAACGACCAGGCCACCAAGTCGGCCGCTGCGGTTACCGCGGCCGTGGCCGATGTGGCACAGGCGCAGGCCACGGTAGCGGAGTCACGGGCCAACCTTGCCAGGCTGCGCCATGTGTCGGAACTATCGGGCGGCAAGGTGCCATCCCGGACAGAAATGGAAGCAGCCGAAGCGGCTGTACAGCGTGCCGAAGCCAACGAATCCAATACCCGTGCCGCAGTAAAGCAGGCGCAGGCCGGTTTGAAGTCGGATGCGACCAACATTGCCAAGGGCACTATCCGTTCGCCGATTGATGGCGTCGTTCTGGCGCGCGAGGTCGAGCCGGGACAGACCGTTGCGGCATCGTTGCAGGCGCCGGTGCTGTTTACGATTGCAGAAGACTTGAAGCGTATGGAACTGCAGGTGCAGGTGGATGAGGCGGATGTGGGTACGGTCAGGCCCGACCAGCCTGCCTATTTCACCGTGGACGCATGGCCCGGGCGCAAGTACCCGGCAGTGTTGACGCGGGTAGGGTTTGGCGCGCAAACGACCGATGGCGTGGTTTCGTACAAGACCATCCTGCAAGTGAAAAACGACGACCTGACGCTGCGCCCCGGCATGACGGCGACGGCGGAAATCACCACCTCGGCGAGGGACGACGTGTTGCAGGTGCCGAACTCGGCGCTCCGTTTTACACCTGACAGCAATGCCCGGGGTAAAAACGACACCAGTCTGATCGCCAGTCTGCTGCCGCGTCCACCGCGCGACGTGCAGAAAAAAGCGCCGACCAATGGCAAGTCTCCCAAGGTCTGGATTCTGAAGAATGGCAAGCCCGTGGCGGTACCTGTCAAGACCGGTTTGAGCAATGGGCGGCAGATTGAAATCGTGGCGGGCGATTTGCAGCCGGGGATGCAGGTCATCACCGAAACCGAAAAAGCCCGGAAATGATCAGTGAGCAAAACGCTACCCTCGGGTATTTTGCCGGGAGTGATGATGAGTGAGAACGACCAGCCGCTGATTTCGCTGCGCAAGGTGACCAAGACTTACGGCGAGGGCAACGCGGCGTTTCTTGCGTTGCGTGGCGTAGACCTGGACATCCGCGAAGGCGAGTTCGTCGCCGTCATGGGGCCTAGCGGTTCTGGTAAATCGACCACCATGAATATTCTGGGCTGCCTGGACAACCCGAGCGCTGGCGAATTCCTGTTTCGCGGCGTGCATGTAGAAAGCCTCTCGCGCAACCAGCGCGCCTTGCTACGGCGGCACTACCTGGGTTTTGTGTTTCAGGGGTTCAACCTGCTGGCGCGCACCACGGCGCTGGAGAATGTCGAACTGCCGCTGTTGTATCGCGGTACGCCAGTCAGAGAGCGTCATGCTGCGGCACGCGCTGCGCTGGCTTCTGTCGGCCTGAGCGGCTGGGAAGATCACACCCCGGCCGAGCTTTCCGGCGGCCAGCAACAGCGCGTCGCCATTGCCCGCGCTATCGTCACCAATCCGACCGTACTGCTGGCCGACGAGCCGACCGGCAACCTTGATACCCAGCGTAGCCACGAGATCATGGAGTTATTGGTGAACATGAACCGCGAACACGGTCTGACCATCCTGATGGTGACGCACGAGCACGACATGGCAGCATATGCCAGTCGTATCGTGCATTTTGTGGATGGGCTGGTGGAGCAGGATATTAGTAACGGACGCAAGTCATGATTGCCGGAAAAGAATTTTTAACCACGGGGAACACGGGGGCCACGGGGAAAACCTGTTTGGGAGATCTGCTGATAACGGCATGTGGTTGCTTAATGTTTTCCCCCGTGTTCTCCGTGCTCCCCGTGGTTCAATCTAGGGTTTTCTCATAATGGGCTGGAATACTTTACTTCTTGCCCTGCGCGAAATTCGTCGCAACCTGTTGCGCTCGTTTCTGACCATACTCGGGATCGTGATTGGTGTGGCTTCGGTGGTGACGCTGGTGACGCTGGGTGATGGCGCGACCAAAATGGTGTCGGACCAGATTTCCAGTCTGGGCAGCAACCTGCTGACGGTGCGCCCAGGTCAGCGCATGGGACCGGGGATGGGTGGGGCGACCGCGCCACCTTTCAAGCTGGCGGATGTCGATGCGATTCGCAACCAGATCAGCGGGCTCAATGCGGTTGCGCCTACTGCGCAAAAAACCGTGACGGTCGTGGCCGGGGCCGAAAACTGGTCGACCAGCGTCACCGGCACCACCAATGCCTGGTTTGTCGCCGGTAATTGGCAGCTCGCGGCCGGGCGGCAGTTTACCGATAGCGAAGAACGCGCCGGTAAATCCGTCTGCGTCATCGGCGAAACCGTCCGCCAGCAGTTGTTCCGCAACCAGAACCCGGTTGGCAGCGAAATCCGGGTCAAGCAGTTTTCCTGCGAGGTGATCGGCCTGCTGGCTTCCAAGGGGCAGGGTGCGATGGGCATGGATCAGGACGATGTGGTGGCGATGCCGTTACGCGCTGTGCAGCGACGGCTCACTGCCAGCCAGGACGTGCGGGCGATCCTGGTCTCGGTCAAGGATGGTGATCGTATTTCGCCGACGATGGAGCAGATCAAGCTGCTGATGCGCGAACGTCGCAAGATTTCGGCCGACGAGATCGATAATTTCAGCGTGTTCGATACTCGCCAGATTGCCGAAACCCTGTCCGGCACCATAGGCACCATGACCATGCTGCTGGGTGCGGTGGCTGCGGTCAGCCTGCTGGTAGGCGGTATCGGCATCATGAACATCATGCTGGTGTCGGTCACCGAGCGTACCCGGGAAATCGGCATCCGGCTTGCGATCGGCGCGCTGGAGCATGAAGTCCTGTTCCAGTTTCTGACCGAAGCGGTGGTGTTGTCGGCGCTGGGCGGGTTGATCGGCCTGCTGCTTGCAGCCGTGGCCTGCTACTTTATTTCCGGCATCATGAGCGTGCCTTTCCTGTTCAACCCAGGTATTAACCTGCTGGCCTTCGGCTTTTCTGCTGCAATCGGCGTGCTATTCGGCTATGTTCCTGCCAGGCGCGCAGCGCGACTGGACCCGATCGACGCCTTGCGGCACGAGTAGCCCTGGCGGCAATAATTGCCGCCGGGAATTCTTTTTCCGACAAACCCCAGTGCCCGTGCGGGCGTAATCCCAGGCGATTGCAGGCATCCCGTGCGGGTGCGGTTTTTTGCCGCACTGGCAGGTTCTTGCCAATGTGGGGAGGCTGCCCTGTAAAAAGGTGGCAATTACTGCAACCTGTTCATCTGAAAGCATAATTTCTTAACATCTCTTTACAGACTTTTACACGGACAGGCCGAAATAAAGCCTTTCTCTGGCCGATGAATTGCTATGGCCTGCATACGAGCCAGCGGCAGTTGCTGCAGGCACTGCAATGAATGCGTTTTGGCACTCATTGACCATTCATCAACCCGAAAGAAAGGAGAGCACCATGGTGAGCAGCGTCAGCGGCAGCCAGATATCGAGCTGGGCAAGCAGTCTTTACTCCAAGCTTGATACCACCAACAAGGGATATATAGAAAAAAGCGATTTGAGCAGCGCTTTCAATAAATTATCCGGATCCAGCAGTTCTACCAGTACCGACAGCATTTTCAGCCAGTTGGACGGCGACAGCGATGGCAAGGTGACCGAAGATGAAATGACGACGGCGCTGCAGCAGTTGTCGGATTCATTGAACAGTCAATTCGAATCCTCGCGCACGCAGAAGGGGCAAGGAGGCAACGGCGACAGGCCGCCTCCGCCACCGGACGGGAATGCGCCGCCACCCCCGCCAGCCGAGGGCGCTGATAGTGCCGGTTTTACTCAGGAAGAGTTGACGGCGCAGTTGGAAGAAATCGGTTCGACAGACAGCAAGCGCTCCGAATTGATCAGCAAAATTATCGAAAATTTCGATGAAGCTGATACGGATGGTGATGGCAAGGTCAGCGTGACCGAAGCCATGGCCTATGAGCAATCCACCAAGAGCGATTCGACCAGCACGGCAAGCACCAGCACCGACAGTACGACGAGTACTTCAAGCACGGATAGCACGACTTCGACGACGGCCGGCAATAACGAGGCCGATGTCATGATGCAGATCATGCGGCTGATGCAGGCATATCAAGTCATCGACCAGGACGACCAACATACCGGCTCCGGTATCTTTGCCTCGGCTTGATGATGGGTTGCCGCTCCGCCCTGTTACGCAGGCCGGAGCGGTTTTACTGAAATGTCAGGCGCCAAGTTAGGAAAACCAGCCCGGCTCGCGATAAAATGTACCTTGATTTCAATCAAGGATATTCCATGCTGGACATTCAACTGTTACGCAACGATCTCGACCAGGTTGCGGAGCGCCTCGCGACCCGCGGTTTCTCGCTCGACAAGGCGGCCTTTGCCGCGCTGGAACAGCAGCGCAAGGAGGTGCAAACCCACACCCAGGAGCTGCAGGCCAAACGCAACGCAACTTCCAGGCAGATTGGCATTGCCAAATCCAGGGGAGAAGACGTGGTCGCCATCATGGCCGAAGTCGCCACGCTGGGCGACGAACTCAAGGCGGCTGAAGAGCAGTTGACCGTCATCCAGGCGCAAATGCAGGATTTCCTGCTGACCATCCCCAATCTTCCGCATGAAAGCGTGCCTGTGGGCGCATCGGAAGCCGATAACGTCGAGGTGCGCCGTGTCGGTACGCTGCGCAATTTCGATTTTGAAGTCAAAGACCACGTGGATGTGGGCCAGCCGCTGGGGCTGGATTTCGATACCGGCGCCAAGCTGTCCGGTGCGCGTTTTACCTTTATGCGCGGGCAGATCGCCAAACTGCACCGTGCGCTCGCCCAGTTCATGCTCGATACGCAGACCGAAGAGCACGGCTACACCGAGTGTTACACGCCCTACATCGTCAACGCCGAAACCCTGCGCGGCACCGGGCAGTTGCCCAAGTTTGAGGCCGACCTGTTTGCCGCCAAAAAAGGCGGGCAGGAAGGCGAGGGCGAAGCGCTGTACCTGATTCCGACTTCCGAAGTCACCCTCACCAACAGCGTGCGCGACGAAATCGTGGCGCTGGAAGACTTGCCCATCAAGCTCACCGGCCATACCCCGTGCTTCCGTTCCGAAGCCGGTTCCTACGGGCGAGATACCCGCGGCATGATCCGCCAGCACCAGTTCGACAAGGTCGAGATGGTGCAGATCGTGCATCCGGACAACAGCTACGAAGCGCTGGAAGAGATGGTCGGCCATGCCGAGAATATCCTCAAGAAGCTGGAATTGCCTTACCGCGTCATGGCGCTATGCACCCGCGACATGGGCTTTGGCGCGGCCAAGACCTACGATCTCGAAGTCTGGTTGCCCGCGCAGAACGCCTATCGCGAAATCTCCTCGGTTTCCAACTGCGAAGCCTTCCAGTCGCGCCGCATGCAAACCCGTTTCCGCGGCGAGAAAAAGCCCGAACTGGTACACACGCTCAACGGCTCCGGCCTGGCGGTTGGTCGTACCCTGGTGGCTGTGCTGGAAAACTACCAGAATGCCGACGGCAGCGTGACCGTCCCCGCCGTGCTGCGGCCGTACATGGGTGGGCTTGAGAAACTGGGCTGATGTCGCGCAAGGTTTCGCACCTGCTGGGCATTGCCGGAGTCGATTCCGGTGAGCGTAAGGCTGCCATCATCTGGGCGCAGCGGTTGGAATGGCCGATGCTGCTGGTGGCCTTGTGGATCCCGGTGCAGTGGTATCTGGAAGAAACACACGCAATCGGCATCGATGGCGCGCGCTGGTTCGACTGGGCGATCTGGCTGGTGTTTCTGTTCGAAACCACGTTGCTGACTTTGCTGGTGCGCGACAAGCGCCGGTATCTGCTTTCCAACTGGATGAACCTGGTCATCATCACCGCCGGGATGCCGATGGAGTGGACCTACACGCCATTGATCGGCGCACTCCGCAATCTGCGCCTGCTGCTGATGCTGTTCCTGCTGATGCGCCTGTCGCACCGCATTCGCGATTACCTCGCACGCGGACATCTGGGTGTCATGCTGGTGATCACCGGTATCGTCGTGATATTGGCCGGTATCATCGTCACCCGGCTCGACCCTTCCATCGGCTCGATCTGGGACGGCATGTGGTACTCGTGGGTCACGATATCCCATACAGGTTACGGCGATATCGTTCCTAAAACGGCTGCCGCGCGCTTTTTTGGAGGCATACTCATTTTTCTCGGAATCGTTCTGGTGACGGTTTTTACCGCCAGTTTGTCTGCGTTGCTGATCGGCAGTCAGGTCGATCAAGTCTAGCACAAAGTCGAAGATGAAGAGCGCGAATCGGAAACCGGCATGCAGGAAATCATCGCCCGGCTCGACCGTATCGAACGCCTGCTGGAACAACAGCAGAAACCACGCCCGTAGTTTTTGCCTGAGAGGACGGAGTTTTTCGATCTCCTGCCGTGTCGTATCCCCCTCTCCCTTGACGGTGGGGAGATTGAAGGGTTTGTGACGATGCAAGCTCCGGCTTTTCTGGATTGCCACCGGCCAACTCGTTGTGTATCGGGCCGACTACACGCCATGGCATGGCGAGTTATACAAATGGCGCCGCGACTACCTCACGCCGACGGAAGCCTCGGACCCG
>WBZX01003042.1_pt1 | contig 10932 bp, 11 predicted proteins | sample 5204211 | NCBI WGS metagenome assembly WBZX01 (sample SAMN12344362, study PRJNA552823) | activated sludge metagenome | biome: Activated sludge suspended growth; feature: Nitrification reactor; material: Wastewater; isolation source: activated sludge from nitrification reactor of wastewater...
GGGCGCCTCTTCGAGGAGTCGGGCCACCTCGGTTGGTACGCCGACGGCATGTACCCGCCGATGGAGATGGACAACGGCACGTACTACATGAAGCCGATGAACTGCCCGATGCACTGCCTGATCTTCCGCAGTCGTCAGCGCAGCTACCGCGAGCTGCCGCTGCGGCTGTTCGAGCTCGGCAACGTCTACCGCTACGAGCGGGCCGGCACGCTGCACGGGCTGATGCGCATCCGTGGCTTCACGCAGGACGACAGCCACATCTACTGCACCGAGGACCAGATCCAGGACGAGATCGCGTCGCTGCTCGACTTCGTGATGAGCGTGCTGCGCGCGTTCGGGTTCACCGACTTCACGGCCAACCTGTCGACGAAGGACCCGCAGAAGTACGTGGGCACCGACGAGAACTGGGACCGGGCCACCGAGGCGTTGCGCATGGCGCTCGAGAAGTACGGCCTCGAGTACAAGATCAAGGAGGGCGATGCCGCCTTCTACGGTCCGAAGATCGACATCGACGTGAAGGACGCGATCGGTCGCACGTGGCAGCTCAGCACGATCCAGTGCGACTTCAACCTGCCCGAGCGGTTCGGTCTCGAGTACGTGGGAGCCGACAACGCCCGGCACCGGCCGATCATGTTGCACCGCGCCCTGTTCGGGTCGGTCGAGCGGTTCTTCGGGGTGTTGCTCGAGCACTACGCCGGTGCGTTCCCCACCTGGATGGCGCCGTTGCAGGCGCGCATCCTGCCGGTTGCCGAGGCGCACGAGCCGTACGCGCAGCAGGTGGCCGCCCGTCTGCGGGACGAGGGCATGCGGGTGGACGTGATCGACTCGAGCGACCCGCTCGGCAAGCGGATCCGTGCCGCCAAGCTCGACAAGATCCCGTACGTGCTCGTGGTCGGTGACGACGACGTCGCCAACTCGACGCTCGGCGTGAACCCTCGCGGTGGCGACGTCGAACGCGACGTGCCGCTCGACGAGTTCGTGCGCCGGGTGGGCGCCGAGATCGCCGAGCAGCTCGCCGTCAGCTGAGTCCCGGCACCGAGCGCAGCAGCTCCTGTTCGAGCTCCCACGCGTCCGCGTGTGGTGCGCCGTGGGCTGCGAACCAACCGCAGATGTTCTCGCAGTCGCGCCGCAGGTACGCGAAGCCCTGCGGGTTGCCGACGAGGTCGACGGCCTGCGGCAGGTCGATCAGGACGATCCGGCCGTCGTGCACGAGGGTGTTGTACGGCGACAGGTCGCCGTGCGCGTATCCCGCGTCGGCGAGCTGTCGCAGCACCTCGCGCATCTGGTCGTACAGGTCGCGTGCCTCGGCGCGGTCGGGTCGGATCTGGGCGAGGCGCGGCGCGGCGATCCCGTCGTGGCCGATGAACTCCATCATCAGCTCGGTGCCGATCAGCTGCACCGGGTAGGGCACCGAGGCGCCGGCCTGCCACAGGCGTGACAGCACACCGAACTCGGCGGCCGCCCACTGGCCGGCGATGAGGTCGCGACCGAAGGCGGTGCGCGTCGCCATCGCTCGCATCTCGCGGCTCTTGCGCACTCGGCGTCCTTCGAGGTAGCCGGCGTCGCGGTGGAACATGCGGTGCTCGGCGCTGCGGTACTGCTTCACGGCGAGCCAGCCGTGCGCGGCACCGCGTTCGGGGGTGCCGAGCGCCGGGTCGACGCTGCGTTCGAGCAGCGAGACGTCGGCCTCCTTGCCGGTCTTCAGCACGCCGTGGTCGGTGTCGGTGGCGCGAGGGTCGGTGACGACCCAGGTCGGCACGGGGGTCGGTCCCTTGGCGGCGTCGCGGTAGGTGCTCCAGACGGGCTCGTCGGGATCGTAGTCGGGCTCGTCGGGATCGTCGGGATCATCGATCCCGTCGTGGGCGACGTCGCGGTCGTCGTCCTGGTCCTGGTCCTGGTCCTGGTCGGACGGGGTGGTGGGGTGCGACGGCTCCCAGCCGTCGTCGTCGAAGCGCGCTCGGCGCTTCGCGCTGCGGGGTGCAGCCATGATCGGGGTCTCCTCGGAGAAGTGCGGTGCGTACGGGTGGCACCGGCCGCTCGAGCCGTCAGGAGGGCGAGCGGAAGGTCAGCGCGGTGCCGTGGGCGGGAGGGCGCGGCAGAAGGGCTCGTTCGTCATCTCACGGCCCTCCTTCCTGCGCAGCCTGCGCCTCGACGCGGTCCCGAACGGATCCGACAGGTGTCACCGTACCCGGTGGCAGCGGACGGCGGCGGTGTATTTTCGCCGCGTGACCCCCCTCGAACTGCTGTGGAACGGCTGGCGATCCAGCTACGTCACCACGGCCGACCAACGCTCCACCCCGGTGGGGACGAGCATCTTCAGTGCGATCCTGGCGAGCGGCCTGCCCGACACCGACACCCACGTCATCCATCGGGGTGAGGGCACGTTCGCGATCATGAACGCCTTCCCGTACAGCGTCGGGCACCTGCTCGTGCTGCCGTACCGCGAGGTCGCGAACCTCGAGGACCTCGATGCCGCCGAGACCACCGAACTGTGGGCCACCGTCACCGATGCGGTGCGCGCCGTGAAGGCGGCGATGCAGCCGCAGGGCGTGAACGTCGGGGTCAACCTCGGCAAGCCGGCCGGGGGGAGCGTCAGCGAGCACCTGCACGTGCACGTGGTGCCCCGCTGGGTCGGCGATGCCAACTTCATGACCGCCACCGCGAACACCCGAACCCTGCCCGAGCCGCTGCCCGACACCGCGGCGAAGCTGCGCGCGGCATGGCCGCGGCCGTAGCCTGGACGCGTCATGAACGACACCGCACCCCCGCCCGCCGAGTCCGACGGCGACGTCCGCGACCAGCTGCCCGACGATCTGAACGCGAAGGGTTTCGTCGGTCCGTACCAATTCCCCGACAACAGTCGTCGTCGCCGACCGGCGGTGATCTACCTGGCGATCGCGGTGGTGTGCCTGGCGGTCTGGCTCGCGAAGGGCGGCGATGACGGATCGCCGCTGGTGAACGAGGGCTTCCTCTGGGCCGCCGTGCTGTTCGGAGCGGTGGGCGTGTTCTCGTTCACGTCCGGCTGGCGGATGCACGTCGACGAGAAGCAGGCATTGGTGGCGGCGCAAGGTGCGGTCGGCTGGGCGGTCGGTCATGCATCGGCGCAGCAGGTGTGGCGCGGGCTGCGCAGCCGCCCGACGTGGCGCGTGCTGGTGTACTCGGCGGAGAACCCGCCGCGCCAGCGCGGCCTGGTGCTCGTCGACGCGGTCGACGGCCGCGTGATCGAGCACCTCACCGAGGCCAACCCCGAGGACGACTGGACGGAGTGACCGGCGGCTCCGGCCGCCCGCCGATCGTTCTGGTCGCGGATCGTCCCGATCTGCGAGAGGATCCGCGACCAGAACGAGCGAGGCCGACGGGTCAGTCCTGCAGGTCGGGGTTCTGCGCCTCGATCGCGCGGAGGTGCCGGCCGAGGTCGAGGGCGAGGGTGCGCAGTTCGTCGAGCTCGGCGCCCCACGCATCGGCCGGCACCGCTTCGATCGCCGACGCGATGAGCGCCGGGTCGGTCGAGCGACAGTGCACCAGCTCGGCCGCCCGCGCGAGCCGGCGGTCGATCTCGCCGAGCGACGCGGCGACCGCGTCGGAGGGCACCTCACCGCGCGCCTCGCGGAGACGGCGGGGCAGCGATCGGAAACTGATGGCCAGGTCGTCGGGTGAGGATGCCGTCATCGATGGCCATGGTGCCACGACGCGGATAGCCTGAAACCCCATGTTCGACGGAAAGTTCCGGACCGGCGTCGACCGAGCCGTGAAACCGATCGGTGCCGGCCTCCGCCGCACCGGGATGTCGCCCGACCACCTCACCGTGATGGGCCTGCTCGTGGCCGTCGGCGCGGCGGTCGCGATCGGTGCCGGCGAACTCCGCCTCGGCCTCGTGCTCGTCATCCTGGCCGCGCTGCCCGACCTGTTCGACGGCGCCCTCGCGAAGGCCACCGACACCTCGAGCCAGCGCGGTGCGTTCTTCGACTCGGTGATCGACCGGGTCACCGACGCGCTGCTGTTCGGCGGTGTGGCGTGGTACTTCGCCTCCGAGGAATCCCCGCACATGTCGCTGTTGCCGTTCGCGGTGCTCGGCGTCAGCTCGGTCATCTCGTACCAGCGGGCGAAGGCCGAGTCGCTCGGCCTCGACGCGAAGGGCGGGCTGATGGAGCGCGCCGAGCGGATCATCCTGTTCTGCCTCGGTCTGCTCATCCCGCCGCTGCTGATCCCGATCCTGTGGGTGATGCTCGTCCTCACCGCGGTCACCGCGGTGCAGCGCTTCGTCAAGGTGTGGAAGCAGGCCGACGTCGCGCCGGTCACGCGGGCCAAGATCGAGATGCGCCGCAGCCGTCGACAGAGCCGCAAGGTGGTGCGCACCGAGCGCCGCCGCACTCGCATCTCGCGTCTCAGCGGCCAGGCGCGCCGCGACACCGACCGTCAGCCCCGCTGACCCACGTCCGTCGCCGATCCGATGACCGATCCCGAACGCAGTCCGTTCACCGACGCGGCCACGGTCGGCGCCTACCGGCTGGGTGCGCTCGCCGCCCGCCTCACGCCCGGCCCGCTCGCCGCTGCGGCGGCGTCGTCGATCGGGTTCAGCGCCAGCTTCGCGAGTCCTGCCAAGCGCGAGATGTTCCAGCGTCACCTGCGTCGGATCAACCCGCGGATGGGCGGCGCGGCGATGCGGGTGGCCACGCAGACGGCGTTCGACAGTTACGCCCGCTACTACGTCGAGAGCTTCCGGTTGCCGACGATGTCGAAGCAGGCCGTGGAGCGGGGCTTCACCAAGGAGGGGTACCGCGAGCACATCCTGCCGGCGCTCGAGCGTGGGAACGGGGTGATCCTCGCGTTGCCGCACCTGGGTGGCTGGGAGTGGGCGGGCCGGTGGATGACCGACCAGGGGCACAAGATGACCGTCGTGGTCGAGCCGCTCGAGCCGCCCGAGCTGTTCCAGTGGTTCGCCGATCTTCGCAAGGACCTCGGGATGAACGTCGTCCCGCTCGGCCCGAAGGCGGGCAGCACGGTGTTGAAGGCGCTGCGCGACAACGAGGTGGTGTGCCTGTTGTGCGACCGCGATCTCGATCGCACCGGGGTCGAGGTCGAGTTCTTCGGCGAGCGCACCACGCTGCCCGCCGGCCCGGCGACGCTGTCGATCCGCACGGGCGCGCCGATCCTGCCGACGGGCGTGTACTTCACGCCCCGCTACAACGGACATCACGCGATCGTGCGCCCGCCGGTTCCGACGCACCGCCTCGGTCCGGGCTTGCGCGACGACGTCGCCCGCGTGACCCAGTCCCTGGCACACGAGCTCGAGTTCCTGATCCGCCGCGCTCCCGAGCAGTGGCACATGTTCCAACCGAACTGGCCGAGCGACCCCGGGTACTGACGAGTCGTTCTGGGCGCCAGGCCCGGCCGAATCCGCTGGTCGGCCGGACGTGCCGGCACCCAGGAAGTGGGCCGCTCGGTCCTGGGCGCCGGTGAGGACTCACCGGTGCTGGTGGCGGCGACGGCGTGGCGCCCAGAACGCGGGGTCGGTTCAGGGTGCCGCGCCCCATCAAACCCGCTGGTGATCCGAGCGTGCCGGCGCCCAGGAAGTGGGCTGCTCGGTCCTGGGTGCCGGTGAGGACTCACCGGTGCTGGTGGCGGCGACGGCGTGGCGCCCAGAACGTCGCAGCCCGGCGTCGTACGATCGGGGCATGAGCATCACGGTGCGGTTGGCCGATGCCGAGGGCGTGTACTTCGGCACCGGTGACGGGGTCGAGAGCGGACCGTTCGTCGCCCGGATCGAGGTCCGTCGCCTGCCCAACGGCGGGGCATCGATCGACTACGAGGCCACGTCGCGAGAGCAGGGGGTGCAGCACCGCGAGCACACGATCCTGTCGCCGGGCCTCGACGGCCGCGACCGCTTGTACATCGCGCATTCCGAGTCGCCCGTTGTCACCGAGATGATCGCATCGGAGACCGACGGCGCCAGGTTCGTGCAGACCGTGGCCGGTGGTCCGTTCACGATGCAGGTCGTGATCGAGATGCCCGAACCGGGTCGGCTCAGCTACGCCTGGTGGTGGGCGACGGCCGGCGAGGAGCCGGTCGAGCAGTCGCGCGCAGACGTCCGCCTGCCCGGGTCGGGGGAGTGAAGGAGCGAGCCGTGTTCCACCATCACGTCCAACTCGACCATCCGGCACCGTGCCCGATCGACGAGGCGCAGCGGCACGCCGATCGGCTGCGGGACGCCGGCATCGACGTCTCGGTGGTCGAAGCGTTCTCACCGAGCGGCCAGAGCATCCTCACCGGTCGGAGTTCGCTGTCACCCGGTGAGCCGCAGCTGTACGTGCTTCGCGTGCCGCGCGAGCAGGCCGACGCGGCCCGTCTGATCGCGGGCGGCTGACCGGATACTCGCTGGTGGCGCGTCGCCTCGGCTGACACGATCGCTGCATGGCCGAACGACGACGCGCCGACATGTTCACCGAGGATGGCAACCCGTCCGACGACGACCCGCGCGAGCACGGGCCGGTGCTGGGTGGCGAACGCACCACGCTGGTCGAGGCGCTGCGGTGCCTGCGGCTGACGCTCGAGTTGAAGTGCGCCGGCCTCGACGCCGAGCAGATGGCGCGACGATCGATCCCGCCGTCGACCATGTCGCTGCTCGGGCTGGTGCGCCATCTGGCCGAGGTCGAGCGTGGCACGTTCCGGGTGCTGATGGCGGGCGAGGACGTGCCCCGGTTGTACTGCTCGCCGTCCAACCGAGACGGTGACTTCGACGGTGCCGTCGGCGATCCCGACACGGTGGCCGAGGCCTGGGCGGCGTGGCATGACGAGGTCGCGTTCGCGGAGCAGTTCGTGGCCGAGGCCGCCGATCTCGACGTGACCGCCGACGACCTCGACAACCAGCACGGCAGCGGCGGCAACCCGACCTCGTTGCGCGAGATGCTCGTCGGCATGATCCAGGAGTACGCCCGCCACATGGGCCACGCCGACCTGCTGCGCGAACTGATCGACGGTCGCATCGGCCAGTAGCCGTCGGCGTCACGCGGTCAGAGCGGGATGAGGCCGAGGTGAGCGAGGAGTCGTTCTGGTCGCGATTCGTCTCGTTCGGCGAGACGAATCGCGACCAGAACTTGCAGCGGAGTCCGCTCAGCCGGCCTTGCGCTTCTGCTTCTTCGGGCGGCTCAGGTCGAGCAGCTCGGCCATCGCCCCTTCGATGCCCTGGGCGAGCACGTCGATGTCGGGCATCGTGTCCCAGTCGCCGGTCACGCCGAAGCTGATCCGACGGTTGTACGACAGGATCGCCACGCCCGTGCGTAGTCCCTGCGCGAGCGGCACGAACGGCGCGTAGTCGAGCATCAGCCGACCGCACGCGTACAGCGGCACCTGGGGGCCGGGCACGTTGGTGGTGACCGTGTTGATCGAACGCTGCGGCATGCGGCGCATCACCGTGACCGCTGCACGGATGCCGAGCGACAGCATCCCCGCCGGCGCGTAGTCGGCCAGGTCGAACAACATCCGGCTCGCGTCGGCCTGATGCGAGTCCTTCAGTTCGGTCATGTGCTTGCGGACGGCATGGAGGCGATCGATCGGATCGGCGATACCGACGGGCAGCTCGGCGATGATCGACGCGACCTGATTGTTCAACGTGTGGTCGCCCTTGGCCCGGACGCTCACCGGAACCAGCGAACGCACCACGACGCCGTCGAGCGACTCGCCCCGGGCGAGCAGCAGATCGCGGTAGCCGGCCGTGATGGCCGTCAGCACGACGTCGTTGACGGTGCCGCCGTGCGCTGCCCGCACCTGCTTCACTTCGTCGATGGTGGTCGACGCGGTGGCCCACCGTCGGTGCGGTCCGATCGTCCCCTCGATCGGCAGCTCGACGTTCGCCTTCAGCTGAGCGCCCATGGCGCGCACGTTCTCGACCAGTTCGCCCGCTTCGTCGAGCACGCGCTTCGGGGTGCGCATCATCGAGCGACCCCAACGTGCCAGCTCGTCCGGGCGCACCAAGGTGTCGAGGACCGCGTCGCGGACGAGTTCGACGTCGGACGGCTCGGCGGCCGGACGCCAGTGGTCCTCGACGGGCGCCGAGCCCTCCGGCGTCGAGTCGAGCACGAGCGCCATCAGGTCGGTGCCGCTGATCCCGTCGACCATGCAGTGGTGCACCTTCGAGATCAGCGCCCACGTGCCGTCGGCGAGACCCTCGACCATCCAGGTCTCCCACAGCGGCCGATGCCGGTCGAGCTCCTGCGACATCAACCGACCCATCAGGTTGCGCAGGTCCTGCCGAGTCCCGGGCGGCGGGAGGGCCGTGTGGCGGATGTGGTAGTCGAGGCGGAAGTGCGGGTCGTCCACCCACACCGGCCGGCCCACGCCGCCGGGCACGAAGCGCACCTTCTGGCGGTAACGGGGGACGAGCGGGAGCTTGCCGCGGAACAGCTCGACGAGGTCGTCGTACGGCGGGGGCGGGCCCTCGAAGATCGCACACGATGCGATGTGCATGTGGTTGATGCCGTCCTCGACGTGCAGGAACGACGCGTCCAGCGGGCTCATCCGGTCCATGGCAGCTCCCCTCGTTCTCCGGATCGTCGCGCCTGGTCAGGGTGGGTGGGCAGGGCCGGAGGGCCCGACGGCGGGTGTTCGACCGTCCCACGTGCTGGAATCGGGGCATGACCGCGACGCACAGCGACGACCTGACCGGACCCACGACCGAGCTGCTGCAGGCGCTCATCCGCAACGAGTGCGTCAACGACGGCACCCCTGAATCCGGCCACGAGACCCGCAACGCCGAACTGCTCGGCGGCTACCTCGAGGGCACCGGTGTCGGCATCGAGCACTTCGAGAAGATCGCTGGCCGCGGCTCGGTCGTCGCCCGTATCGAAGGCTCCGACCCCGACGCACCGACCCTGTGCCTGATGGGCCACACCGACGTGGTGCCGGTGAACCCGGCCGGCTGGTCGCGCGACCCGTTCGGCGGCGAGCTCGTCGACGGCGAGGTGTGGGGCCGCGGTGCGATCGACATGCTCAACGTCACGGCGTCGATGGCGGTCGCGTTCCGCCAACTGGCGCGCAGCGGCTGGAAGCCGAAGGGCTCGTTGATCTACTTCGGCGTCGCCGACGAAGAGGCCGGCGGCGAGTGGGGCGCCAAGTGGATGTGCGACGACCACTGGGACGCCGTCGGGGCGGACTACGTGCTGACCGAGCTCGGCGGCTGGTCGTCGACCGGGCACGACGGCGTGCGTCGGGTGGTGGTGAACACGGGGGAGAAGGGGCTCGCCTGGCGCAAGCTGCGGATCAGCGGCACGCCGGCGCACGGATCGATGCCGTTCGGCAGCGACAACGCGCTGGTGAAGGCGGCCGAGGTGGTGCGACGACTCGCGACCTACCGACCGCAGGCGCGCATCGACGACGTGTGGCGCCAGACCGTCGCGGCGATGGCGCTCGACGACGAGGTCAAGGCCGGGCTGGTCGACCCGTCGCGCATCTGGTCGACGCTCGAGACGCTGCCCCCGGTGCTGGCCAAGCGCTGCCACGCGCACACGCACACCACGTTCTCGCCGAACGTGGTGCACGGCGGCCAGAAGACCAACATCATCCCCGACCTCGTCGAGATCGAGGTCGACATCCGCACCGTGCCCGGCACCACCCAGGCCGACGTCGACGCACACCTGCACGAGGCGCTCGGCGAGCTCGCGCACCATGTCGAGATCGGCACGCTGCAAGGCGGCGACGCGACCGAGTCGCCGCGCGGCAACATCCTGTGGGACGCGATCTCGTCGGCCACCCAGGTCGCCTATCCCGGCGCCGAGCTGTTGCCGGGGCTGATCGTCGGCGGCACCGATGCACGGTTCTTCCGCGACAAGGGCGCGGTCGCGTACGGCACCGGCCTGTTCTCGCCGACGGTCGACTTCGAGTCCTTCGGCTCGCGCTTCCACGGCAACGACGAGCGGATCGACGTCGAGTCGCTCGGCATGGCGGCCGACTACTGGATCCACATCGCGAAGACCATCTGCGGCTGACCATCTGCGGCTGAACATCTGCGGCTGACGTCACGTCGGTCCGGCGAGACGTTCGGTCGGCAACACGTCACACTGGCCGGGTGATCGGCCTGCCCAGCGGCGTTCGCCGCGTCGTCGACGTCGTGCTCGAGGCGCCCGTCGTCCCCAGCTTCACCCGTGTGGGCGCCGACGTGCGCGCCGCGATCGACGGCTGGTCGTCGCCGGCGCCCGGCTCGATCGCCGGACGCGTGGTGGTGATCACCGGCGGCACCTCGGGCATCGGGCGCGCCGCGGCCCGCGAGCTCGCCGTCGCCGGCGCCGAGGTGGTCGTCACCGGGCGCGACGCCCGACGGACGGGCGCCGTGGCGGACGAGCTCACCCGTTCGACGGGCGGCCACGTGACGGCCGAAGGCGCCGACATGGGCGACCTCGACGCCGTGCGTTCACTCGCTGCTCGGCTCGTGGCCGCGCACGACCGGATCGACGTGCTGATCCACAACGCGGGCGCGCTCACGCCCGATCGGCGCACGTCGCCGCAGGGGTTCGAGCAGACCGTCGCGTCGCAGGTGTACGGGCCGTTCCTGCTGACGTCGCTGCTCGTCCCACAGCTCGCCGGCTCGCAGGGTCGCGTGCTGACGGTGTCGTCGGGCGGGATGTACACGTCGAACCTCGAGGTCGACCGACTCGAGATGGACGAGCGCGACCACCGGGGCGCCGAGCAGTACGCCAGGGCCAAGCGGGCGCAGGTGACGCTGAACGAGATGTGGGCCGAGCGGCTCGCGCCGACCGGCATTGTGTGCCACGCGATGCACCCCGGCTGGGCCGACACGCCAGGTGTGGCCGAGTCGTTGCCGGTGTTCCGCAAGGTGGTGGGACCGCTGCTGCGCACACCCGAGCAGGGCGCCGACACGCTGGTGTGGTTGGCCGCGGGGGAGGAGGCCCTCGGGTCGACCGGTGGCTTCTGGCTCGATAG
>WBZX01003044.1_pt1 | contig 10914 bp, 17 predicted proteins | sample 5204211 | NCBI WGS metagenome assembly WBZX01 (sample SAMN12344362, study PRJNA552823) | activated sludge metagenome | biome: Activated sludge suspended growth; feature: Nitrification reactor; material: Wastewater; isolation source: activated sludge from nitrification reactor of wastewater...
CCAAGCTGCCCCCCAGCTGCCCCCTACATCGGCGCTCAGCTCCGTAAGACCCGCGTCCATCGACTCGCGTACCGCCCTGATCGATCCCGACCCCAGGCGGAGCCTATCGCGCAGCGGCTCCCCCTGCGAGGGTGGAGATCGAGGCGGGCGCCGTGCCCGCCTCGACGACGACCACGAGGAGGACCCCATGAACACGACCCCCGCCACGACCGACGACCCCGACCCCGTATACATCCCCACGCTCGACGAGATCGACCGCATGGCCGGTCTAGTTCGTCCCGCGAGCAACAAGATCGACCCCCAGGCCCGCTTGAAACTGCGCCTCGCCGCGCACCAGGAGCTCACGGCGCAGCGCGAGGCCGTTGCACAGCAGGGGGTGCGGCGATGACCATCGACGATCTCGCCCGTCAGCTCTACGCGGCCTACTGCGGCTCGACTCCACGAGGCCGCAGCGACGGTCGACCCCTGCTTTGTTGGGACGCACTGACCAACGCCCAGCGTCGGAGGTGGGAGCGCGTCGCGGGGACCGCCTACGACATCGTCCGCCAGGACGTCGCGGAGGCCCGTAGGCGGGTCGATGGTCGTCGTCGGCCCGCATAATCCCCCCGATAACCCCGCCTGCCCCTCGGGTAAAGGGCCTCTACCTGCATCAGGATCAGATGGCCCGCCCTCACAAAATCCCACGTCACCTACACGGAGCCCTCCGCGAAATGGACATGGAGGGCCGCACATCGACGCAGATCGTCGAGTGGTTGCTGGACAACTACCAGATCAGCGTCACCGACGACACGGTGCTGCGGATACTGCGTCGAGTCCGAGTCGTCCCGCCTGTTGACGGCGAGGGACTAACCGACCTCCTCGCGGTACGCTCGTCGCTGCGAGCCGACCTGCTAGCCCGCGACTGGCGTCAAAAGCACAGCGCCGCGAGGCTGCTCGTCGAGATCCACCAGATCGTCGCGTCTGAACGTCGCGAGGCCGAGGCGAAGCTGGCCGAGATCGATGAGGCGCAAGCGCACACAAAGACCTACACGGTGGACGCCTCACCGGACACCTGGCCCGACCCGCCCGCTGACCCGGAAGCGCAGGAAACGCAGCCAGAGCCCGCAGGAGGCGCGCAGTGACCAAAGTGGCCACCGGACTACTAGGAGGCCACCGATCGCAGCGTGTAGTTAGTCCTGGTGCGATTTGGCGGCCACTACCATGGCAGCGGGCCGCTTGGCGCTCCCAGGCCCGCGTGTTGCTTGTACATGGTGGGGCGGGCTCGGGGAAATCTAGCCTGGCGGCCGAAAAGATCCACGCGCTGTGCCTCCGATATCCACATAGCACGGGCCTCGTGATTCGCAAGATGCGCAGCTCGCTGCGCAATAGCTGCCTGCTGCTGTTAGACAATACGGTAATCGGTCAATCCGCCAAGCACTATCCCTCTAAGTCCCGCTGGGAGTACAGCAACGGGTCCGTGCTCTGCTACGGCGGGCTCGCCGACGCCTCGCAGCGAGAGGCGATCAAGTCGATCGGCCTCCGTGGCGGTGTGGATTGGATCTGGGTCGAGGAGGCCAACGCGCTGTCGTTTGACGACTATCAGGTCCTCCTGTCCCGCTTGCGCGGTACCGCTGCCCCGTGGCGGCAGATCATCCTAACGTGCAATCCAGATCATAAAAACCACTGGATCAACAAGACTATCATTGAGGCAAAGCCGGCGGACGCTGATATCCACTGGGTCGGCCCGCTCGACAATCCTACATTAGACGCGGACTATCTATCAATCCTGCGCGGGCTAACCGGCATACAGCGCGATCGGCTCTGGTCTGGCCTGTGGGTCAGCGCCGAGGGCCTCGTGTGGCCCTACGATCCGTCGCTCCACCTGATCGACCCGGTCCGCATCCCCGCCGAGTGGCGACGCATCAAGTCGATCGATTTTGGCTTCACAAATCCCGCCTCTGTGCTGTGGCTCGCGCAGGCGCCGGACGGGGATATCCACGTATACAGGCAGATCTACAAGACGGCTATGCTTGTATCTGATATGGCCGCAATGATTAAGGCACAGGACAAGAGCGAGCCGACCGGAGCCCGCTGCGAGGCAACCGTCGCGGATCATGATGCGGAGGACCGAGCGACGCTGGAGCGTGAGGGCATTAAGACCCGTCCGGCCCACAAGGCGGTACGGCCGGGCCTGGAGGCGGTGTCCCGTCGGTTCTCGACGAGGACCCGTGGGCGCCGCATCCTGATCCACCGTGGGAGCCTGTGCCACGCCCCGGACCCGGCGCTGGTTAAGGCCCACAAGCCCACCCACCTTGTGGATGAACTGCTCCAGTACCAGATCGACTCCGACGGCAAGGACGGCTACCCGATCAAGCAACACGACCACGCCTGCGACGCGCTGCGGTACGGGGTCTGCTACCTCGACTCCGTCGGGAGGGACGAGCTGGCCCTCGTCAGAAAGATCGCCTCCCAGTAGGTCGCCTATCTGGTCGCCCTGGGTAGAGCGATCAACATGGCCACCCGCCGCAAACCCGTCTCGAAGCAGAAGCCGAAAGCCCCGACCCCCCGTGCGGACGGTTGGGACCTTGTGAACGAAGGTATGTCGGCGGTGTCTCGACGAGACCGCTCCAGGTCTGCCCGCCCCACCGTCGACATCCTCGACTACCAAACGCTCCTCGCCCTTTGGCGCGGAGACGACATGGGCGCTCGTATTGCAGAGCAACCACCCCGCGACGCTCTCCGCTCCGAGCTCATCGTCGACGTGGGGGTCCCGGAGGACAGCCGCACCGTCCGGGGCAAGCTGGACGACCTCCAGCTCGTCCCGCGTCTGCTAGAGGGCTTGATCCAGGAGCGCGTGTTCGGTGGGGCGGCGACCCTCCTGGTCGTCGACGACGGGAGGTCGCTCGACCTCCCGATCGACCTGGCCCGTGTGGCCTCGGTGCGGGCGCTCGTTCACCTTGAGGCGCAGTACCTCCTCCCATCCCGCTGGGACGACGACCCCCTGTCGCCCTCCTTTGGCAAGGTCCTCGTGTGGCGCACGACCCCGACGGGGACCGGGTCGATCGCGACCGAGATCCACCGGGACAGGCTCCTCGTCTATCCGGGCATCGAGACGACCGCCCAAGTGCGGCGGGAGCGTCAGGGCTGGGGCGACTCGATCTTTTTTCGGCTGTGGAGGGTTCTGCAACAGTGGGGGACCGCCGTCGAAGGCGTAGGTGTTCTCCTCGGCGACAAGTCGAAGATCCTGAAAATGCGGGGTCTGTACGAGCTGCTCGGGGCCAATGACCGGGCCACCGTCGAGGGCCGGGCGGCCAGCCTGTTCGACCTGCTCTCGACGTACGGGATCGCCATTATCGACAGCGAGGAGACCCTCGAGCGGTTTGAAGCGTCCCTGACCGGCGTTCCCGACACCCTCGACCGGTTAACGAGTCGCCTGGCCGCTGCTGCGGGGATCCCCGTTACGGTGCTACTCGGCGAGGCCCCGGCCGGGCTCAATGCAACAGGAGACGCCGACGTCAGGATCTACTACGACCGGCTCGCAGCGGACCGCACGTCGAAGATCGTCCCGCTCGTCGAGCGGGTCGTCCGGCTCGTCCTCCTCAGCAAGACCGGCCCGACCGGTGGCGTCGAGCCTCCCATGTGGAGCGCATCGTTTGCCGCCTTGTGGCAGCCGACCCCCAGCGAACAGGCCGACATCGAGGCCAAGCAGGCCCAAACCGACAGGACCCTCGTCGAGGGCAAGATCCGCACCGTCGACGAGGTCAGAGCACATCGAGGTTACACGCAATGAGCGCATGGGCATCGATCGGGGTCGTCTCGACCCTACCTGCTGTCAACACGGACCCCGTCGGGGCGTTTGCCTTGCCGGCCGATCAGAACGTCATCGAGCTGTCGGGGCAGGGACCCGTCGGAGGGGGTACCCTGTACCTCCTGCGCAAGGTCGTCTCCCCGTCGGGGGACTACCGATACGTCCCCTACGCACCGGACAAGCCCATCGTGATCCCGTCGACGACCCAGGGGTGGTTTTCGGCCCGCTACTACGTCGGCCAGGCGGGAGGCAACGGGGAGCGGTTTGCGATCTACGACCCGGGTGCGCTCGGTGTCTCGTCGTCGCTAGCCCGCGGACAGGTGTACTGATGGGCGACATCAGGGGCATCGAGCCCGAGGCTCGGGTCGTTGTGCCGCTACCGGGGGGACCGATCGGGCCGACAAACCCGCTCCCGCTCAGCTACGGGGGGACGGGGCTCTCGTCGACCCCCGGACCATACACGCACCTTGCCGCCAACGGTGCCGGCGTGCTGGCGTGGCGCCCGCGAGGCGACAGGGTCCAGCTCGCTCGGCTAAGCAACCCGGCCGGGGGCTACTGCCTGTGGTACACGGGCCAGTACATCGGCACCCTGTCCCACGACCGCGTCTACTCCGACGCGTTTATTTTTACCGTCGCCGAGTACACCGCCGTCGGGCCCGAGACTCTCCTCGACTGGTCCGTCGCCCTCTACTCGGCGACGGGGGTCGCGTTTGAGGTGGCGGTGTGGACCATCACGGCGGGTGGGACCGCCGACACGGGGATTCGGATCCCCGTCGGTGCCGCGGACACGTTCGCGCAGAACGTCAACCCGCTCGCCGCCCTCACGCTCGCGGCGGGTGACCGCGTCGCATTTGCGACGGATAGCGACGTGACATCTGGTTGGTTCTCGATTTTTGCCAGACGGGCCTCCGTCTAAGGATCACATCATGAAGAACAGAACGCTCGCTGAAGGAACCCAGATCAAGGCCATCCTCGACGCCGCCGAAACGGCTCCCGCGCTTGGCAAAGGCCAGCCGGTCGTCGTGACCAAGTGGCCCGCCGACAACACCGTCGACCCGTACACGGTCAAGACCTGCCCCGACGGACAGGCACCCGACTTCGTCGTCGGGCGGACCGCCGTGTCGGGCAGCCCCGGGGACATCATCTACGTGGGTCCGGGAGCCCCGGTGCTGATCGGCGGGGCGGTCAAGCGGGGGGACCTGCTGGTGGTCAAGTCGGGCCGGTTTGCCAAAGCAGCGGCGGGCGACCTGTGCGTCTGCACCGCGTCCACCGACGGCGCGCTGGGCGACGTGATCGCAGCAGCTCCGATCAACAAGACGGCCTAACCGCGCCGGCCCCCGTCGGGGCGGCGAAGTAGCCTACTTGCCGCAGCGTCCCCCGTGGACCCGCGAGCAGATGGCCGCGAGGTCCGCAGCCGTCCACGCGGGAGGGTCGTCCGAGGTACCACACGATCCCCCCAGGACGTTGCCGTTGCCGCACGGGACGTCCGTTGGAACCACTCCCCACAGCGCCTGAGCGACCCCCGCCCACACGTTACGCCCCGCCTGGTTGCGGCTCATGTCGTTAAGTAGAGGGCAGGTCCACAGGGTGCGCGCTGCACCGCACGCGATGCCCGTCAGGCAGTGACGGCACGACGGGTCGTCGGCGACCCTCAGCTCGACGTGCGGAGCGTCGACCTCCCCGATCGACCCTCCCATCGAAGTGATCGCGGCCTCCGCAGCGGAGCGGACGTCCGGCGATCCTCCCGTGATCACCACGGGATTGGTGAGGTCGCGGGGGTCGAGCTTGGGGGCGATGGAGTCCCCGCCACACGCGGCAAGGGTCAGGGCGAGGGTCAGGGTGGTCAGGGTGGTTAGGGTCCGTCGAGTCATCATGTTGTTCCTCCTGACCATCGGCGACCCATACGCGCCTTATGGAGCTGACCGTAAGCAGGGACCCGCGTGGTGCGGGTAGGGTGCATTGTGGCGACGAGGACCGACCGACAGACGCTCGACGAGCTCACACTTGAGCCCAACGGCTGGTTGCGCGCCCGAGCCGCGCTTACCCGTACCGGGGTCTTTGCGTACCGCAACGAGGACGGGAGCATCCGCAGGGAGCTCCGGCCTCCGCAGGAGGTGTTCCGCGCGGACCTCATGCCGCTCTACGCGGGCCTCCCACTGACTGTAGGCCACCCGGACGTCTTTTTGGACGTCCTGACGACCCGAGCCCACCAGGTGGGGTCGATCTCCTCACCTCGCCGGGAGGCGGACAAGCTCGTAGCGGACGTGCTCGTTACGGACCTCCCTGCCATCGAACAAATCCAGCGAGGGGTCCGGCAGATAAGCGTCGGCTACGAGGCGGAGCTCGACCCGACCCCAGGGGTCTGGATGGGCCAGCCCTACGACGCGGTCCAGCGGAACATCCAGCCAAACCACATCGCCATCGTCGACCGGGGCCGTGCGGGTCCCGAGTGCGCCATTCGTTTAGACACAGGAGACACCATGATTGAGCTAGTGATCGACGGCAACATTGTGACCGTCAGCCCCGATATGGAGGGAGCGGTCCTATCCGCCCTCGGACTCGACCCGGCGAACCCGCCCAAGTCGCTAGAGCTGACCATGGGCGCGGAAGGTCAACCCACGATGGACAAGGCCCCCGCTCCCGCTGCTCCCGCTGCTCCCGCTCCCGCTGCTCCCGCCCCTGCGGCCAAGGCGGACGCGATGGACGCGCTCCAGGCCCGCCTGGACAGCCTGCAAGCGCAACTCGCGGCCAAGCCGGACGAGACCAAGATCCGCGAGTCGGTCCGCAACCGGATCAAGCTGGAGTCCGTAGCGGAGGCCCACGGGGTCCGGTTCGACTCCGCGATGTCCGACGACCTCCTGCGGGCCGCAGTGGTCAAGCAGCTCGAAGGCGTGGACGTGTCGACCAAGTCGAGCGCCTACATCGAGGCGCGCTACGACAGCGCGATCGAGGCCAGAGCGGCCAACGAAGCGCAGGTCCGCCAGGTGGCGAAGTCCACCACCGCCCCGGACGTTTCCAAACGAATTGACGAGGCGCTCAAGGCCAAGCGCGAGGCGTGGCAGCGGCCCATCCCGGGAGCGGCCACCTTGGCGACCGTGAGCAAGTAACCCAGCTTCGGACGGGGGTCCGTACGGACCCTATCCGGCCACTCCTTATATAAGGACGTAAACACATGGCACAGACCAACTACTCGCCCGGCCTACTCCCGTCGCTGCCTGGCATGCTCGCGGACCTCAACCCGCTCGTCACTGAGTCGGGGTACAACAGCGAGTCCTCGGCGGAGGCCGCTTTTGGGGCTCCCGTTCGGGTCGATGCGCTCGCCGACCGGGCCTTCCTCCTCACGAACCTCGCGAACCCGGCCATCTACGGGCTCGTCGTCCACGACGACAGCTACGACCCCCGCGTCGAGCTGGGCGTTACGGGCCTGAAGACCGGCGTCAAGATGACGGTCCTTCGTGCGGGCCGCATGACGGTCAAGGTGGGCAGCACCAACGTCACCAAGGGCAGCCGGGCCTACTACCAGACCACCACGGGCGGCTGGGTCCAGGCGGCCATCGTCGGGGACACCATCGACACCTCGAAGCAGGCCGTGATCGTCTCGTCGGCAGCGGCGGGCGGGACGTGTGTCCTTGAGGTCGACTTCCGCAACGCCCCGTAACTCATGACTCGGCCCCGACAGGAGGGGCCGACGAGAAAGGTTTTTACGATGTCAGCAGTACAGCGTTTGGACGCCTCGGAGAGCTTCTGGTTCGCGCGTGAACTGGAGTCGATCAAGGCCCAGATCCTCGTCCGCGAGATCCCCGAGTTTAAGGGTCGCTCGCTCGTCCCGGTCGCCTCGGGAGTCCCCGCCGGGAGTGCCGTGTATACGTACCAGGAGCTCGACGAGGTCGGCATCGCGCAGTTTGTGAACGGGTTCGCCAAGGACTTGCCCCGCGTCGACGTCGTGGGTCGCGAGACCAGCAGCCCGATCCGTCCCATCGGAGCCTCCTACGGCTACACGACGGCCAACATCCGCCAGGCGAGGCTGACCGGTCGTAGCCTCCCTCTTGCCAAGGCCGAGGCGGCGATGCGGGCGATCGAGGCCAGGATCGACCTCACCTGCCAGGTGGGCGACACGTCGCAGGGCATCAGGGGTCTGTTCACGTTGACCGGGGTCAACACCTACGTGATCCCGAACGGAGGCGCCGGTTCCCCGCTGTGGTCGACGAAGAACGCCGACGAGATCCTGGCCGACCTGCAAGGCTTTGGGCACAGGGCCAGCGTCGTGACCAATGAATGCCACAGCTCGGACACGATCGCGATGTCGATTGATCAGTACAACATCATCGCCACCAAGCGCATCAACAGCGCCTCGGACCGCACGGTCCTCGAGCACTTCCTCGCGACCTCGCCGTACATCAAGCAGATCGTCCCCTGGTACGCCTGCGTCGGACGTGGCGCGTCGGCAAGCACCCGCATGGTGGCTTTCCGTCGGGATCCGCTCTGTCTAGAGCAATTAATACCGCTGGAGATGACCCAGTCTGAGCCGCAGCCGGACTCGCTCGCGTTCGTAGTCCCGTGCGAGGCGGAAGTGGGCGGCGTGGTCGCGTATCGACCCCTCTCGATCACGTACGCGGACGGCGCGTAGTCCCGTGTGGCCCTCCTCGCGGGGGCCTCATCACTCACTTCCGTAAGGAGCCCAAAACCATGCTCATCGACAACCGCCACGGCGGACCCATCCACATCCCACACACCGACGGAATACTCACGCTGCCTCCCGGTATCTCCGAGGTCGCTGAGGCCATTTGGCACGCCGTATCGAGGCCCGCCGAGGGGGCAAAGCTTCCCCCGGTACTGCGCGAGATCCTGCGCACCTCGCTCTCGGTGGTCGAGCCCGAGACGGTCGACGAGTCCCCACTCTCGATCATCCCCCGCATCTTCGACCGCGCGCTCCTTGCCCCGTTTTTGTCCCATGAGGACGGAGCGGTCCGTAAGGCAGCGCTCGAGCAGGACGACCTCATCAAGTCACGGACCGGGGGCTAACCCGTGGCGGTGACCTGGGCGGACGTCTCTGCGCTGTATCCGGCGCTCGCTGCCATTCCGGTGGCAAGTCAGACGGCGATCCTTGCGGATGCGGTCCTCCAGGTCAGCCCGACCACCTGGGAGGCCCGTACCGACCTCGGGGTCAAGTACTTAGCGGCCCACCTGGGGACGCTCTACTTGCACGGCCGAGCAACAGCCGGGGGCATCCTCGTCGAAGAGGAGGTCGGGGGGGTCAAGCGCAAGTACGCCTCGACCTCTGCGGTCTCCGGCCTACAGGCGACCCGCTGGGGGCAGGAGTACGAGCGGTTGCTCCGGCTCAACGTCAACGGTCGTCTGTTTCTCGTTCCCCGCTAAGGAGGTCCCACGATGGCCATCCGAACGAAGGTCAAGATCACCGACACGGACCGGGGTCTCGCTAAGGTCCTGTCCCTACAGGACGAACCACGGCGCACCATCCGCCTGGGGTGGGACGAGGAGTCGGGGGAGGAGCACGGAGTCTCCATGGTGGAGCTCGCGACCATCCACGAGCTCGGGACCGCAACTGTTCCGGCCCGCCATCCGCTCCTACGGGCGGCCAACGCGACCTCCCCACAGACCGAGAAGGCGCTCGAGCGGCTCGCAGCCGGCGTGTTCGGGAAGGGCGCGAAGCTCAAGGAAGGGCTAGAGCAGGTGGCCCGGGACACCGAGCAGGCCGCTCGTGAGTACCTCCGAGGCGGCCCATACCTCGCTCCCCCGCTCGCCAGCGACACCGTAGAGGCCAAGGGGCAAGCCAGGCCGCTTACAGACACGGGAGAGCTCGTGGACGCTCTCAGAGCCAAGGTGGAGGTCTAGCCGATGCCGCTTACCGATTCCATTCTCAATTTAGCGAACGCCACCATCACGATCACGCACCGGACGGAGACTCCGCGCGTGCTCGGTCGGACGCAGCCGCCCACTACCACCACGGTGTCAGCCCTGGCCAGCGTGCAGCCCACGAGCGGTCGTGACCTACAGCGGCTCCCGGAGGGCAAGAACACGCAGGACCTGATCAGCGTGTGGACGCTGGAGCCGCTCCAGCTCGGGGACATCGGCCAGGGCATCCTCCCGGACCTCATCCTGTACCAGGGCAGCACCTACGAGCTAGAGCACCACGAGCCCTGGCTCGATCACCTCGAGGTGAGCTTTCACTTCGGCATCGCCCGCAAGGTCGTGTCTTAGTGCCCGCCAACTGGCAGGCGGTCCAGGACGCGATCTTCGCGTGGGCGGTCGCGGCGAGCGGCTACCCATCGGACAAAGTGATCTGGCGGGACCAGGACGGGTTCGCCCCGAGCGGGGACTACCTCATCCTTTCGATCCTCGGGTCCGACACCGTGGAGGGTCCGCTCGCGCACTACCGGACCGACCCGCTGAAGCCCCCCGGCCAGGAGGTCATCCTCACGGTCGGCGGGACCCGCAGCGTGCAGGTCGAGGCGCAGGTGCTCACCAGCGCCACCGTAACGGCTACCGACGCGCTCGCCACGGCGGAGCGGATGCGGACCCGTACCGCCCTCCCGTCGGTCCGAGACATCCTCCTCAGCGCGGGGATAAGCCCGTACGACCAGGGTACGGTCCAGCAGGTCAACCAGGTGCGGGCGGCAAACTTCGTCGGACGGGCCGTCCTTACTTACCGCGCCTATCTGGCGGACCTTGTTGAAGAGCGCGGAACGTACATCCAAAAGGTACAGGCGACGGGGTCGGGGATCGTCGTCGACGTCGTGACCCCTCCGTAAAGGACACCATAGATGGCACCTCTCAGCGACATCGTCGTCGTCAACATCACGGCCCAAGTGGGCGGGCTCACGCAGCAGGGTTTTGGGACCCCGCTGATCCTGGGCTACACCCCGACGTGGGTCGAGCGGGTCCGCTACTACAGCGACCTCGCGGGCATCGCGACCGACCTCGGCTCGACGAGCCCCGAGTACAAGTGCGCCCAGGCGGTCTTCGGCCAGACGCCACGCCCCGAACGCCTCGCGATCGGTCGTGGGTCGAGCAAGCCCACGCAGCGCTACAAGCTCTCGATCGTCTCGGTCGTCTCCAGCAAGGACTACACGGTCCGGCTCAACGGGACGGACTACACCATCAACAGC
>WBZX01003045.1_pt1 | contig 10914 bp, 11 predicted proteins | sample 5204211 | NCBI WGS metagenome assembly WBZX01 (sample SAMN12344362, study PRJNA552823) | activated sludge metagenome | biome: Activated sludge suspended growth; feature: Nitrification reactor; material: Wastewater; isolation source: activated sludge from nitrification reactor of wastewater...
ACCGGGTGGGCGACCAGCGCACCCTGCAGCTCGTCGGAATGATGCGCGAAGTCTTTTGTGGTGTGGAGGAATAAGCAAGTGCCGATGGAGTTCATCAACCAGAATATCCTGCTCATATCCATCGTCGTCGTCAGCGGCCTCGGCCTGCTCTGGCCGATGTTCATGCGTTCCGGCGCAAACGATGTCAATCCGGCCGCGGCGACGCTGCTGATCAATCGCGAAGACGCGCATGTGATCGACGTGCGCGAAGCCGACGAATTCGCCGGCGGGCATCTGCCGGAGGCACGGAACGTGCCGCTCGCCAAGCTCTCCGACCGCATTGCCGAGATCGAGAAATTCAAGGACAAACCGGTTATCGTCTGCTGCGCATCCGGCATGCGCTCGGGCAAGGCCTGCGGCCAGCTCGGCAAGCTCGGCTTCACGAAAGTGCATAACCTGGCCGGCGGCGTCGATGCCTGGGTCGGCGCCGGTTACCCGATCAAGAAGGGAACGCGCAACAAATGAGCACCCGCGTCCTCATGTACACGACGGCGGTCTGTCCTTATTGCGTACGCGCCAAGCAGTTGCTCAAGGCGCGCGGCGTCGGCGAGATCGAAGAAGTTCGCATCGACCTCGACCCGGTGCGGCGCGATGAAATGATGCAGAAGACTCGCCGCCGCACGGTGCCGCAAATCTACATCGGCGACACCCACGTCGGCGGTTGCGACGATCTGGTCGCCCTCGACGCCGCCGGCGAACTCAAGCCGCTGCTTGCCGCCAGCGCCTGAAAACCGATTAATCACCTGAAAGAGAAACATGGAACAAAACGAACAGCCCGTTTTCGGCATCGAAAAGCTTTACGTCAAGGATCTCTCGCTCGAGGTTCCCAATGCCCCGCAAATCTATCTCGAGCGTGAAGCGCCGCAGGTCGAGATTCAGCTCGGTACCAGCGGCAATGGCCTTGGCGACGGCGTTTACGAAGTGGTGCTCACCGTCACCGTGACCGCCAAGCTGGAAGAAAAGACGGTTTTCCTGGTCGAGGTCGGCCAGGCCGGCATCTTCCGCATCATGAACGTGCCGAACGAGCAGATCGAGCCGCTGATTGCCGTGGCCTGCCCGAACATCCTTTTCCCCTTCGCCCGCGAAGCGGTTTCCGATGCGGTGACCCGCGCCGGTTTCTCGCCCATCGTGCTGCAGCCGGTCAATTTCGAGGCCATGTACATGCAGCGCCTGCAGGAACAGGCGGCGGCCCCGACCGAAGTTCCCATCCAGTAAGGCGTGGTCATGTGGCGTCGGGCCGTTGCCGCCTTCATTCTGAGCAGTGCTGCCACGGCGGCATTCGCCATCGATTATCGTTCGATCGAGGTGCCGGCGGCGATTCTCTATGATTCGCCGTCGCAGAAGGGCAAGAAGCTCTACCTGATCAAGGCGCAAACGCCGGTCGAGGCGGTGGTGCGGCTCGAAGGCTGGGTCAAGGTGCGCGATGCCGAAGGCACGCTGGCCTGGATCGAGGCGCGCAATCTCGGCGAGCGCCGCACGCTGGTGGTGACGGCGCCGCGTGCCGAAATCCGCGAGGCCGACAGGGCCGAGGCGTCGGTCGTCACGACCCTCGACAAGTGGGTCGTCGTCGACTTCGTCGAGCCGGCCTCGCCCGGCTGGACCAAGGTCCGTCACCGTGACGGCGCGACCGGCTACGTGCGCTCGACGCAGGTCTGGGGGCTATGAGAATCACCCTGCTCGGCGCCGGCGCATGGGGTACCGCGCTGGCCATCGCCTTCGCCGGCAAGCATGAAGTGACGCTGTGGTCGCGCGAAGAGGATGTTGCGGTCGACCTGCTGAAAACGCGGGAAAACAGTCGTTTCTTCCCCGGCTACAAACTCCCCGAGGCGGTGGCCGTGGCCACCGATTTCGCAGCGGCCGTGACTGGTGCGGAACTGCTGGTCGTGGCGACGCCGATCGCCGGGCTGCGGCCGACTGCCGAACGCCTCCGGGAACTCGGCTGCACCCTCCCGCTCCTGTGGGTGTGCAAGGGCTTCGAGGCCGGCACCGGCAAGCTGCCGCACCAGGTTGTGGCCGAGGTGCTGGGGACGCAGGCGGTCTGCGGCGCCTTGTCCGGCCCCAGTTTTGCCGAGGAAGTCGCAGCCGGGCAGCCGACCGCCGTTGCGCTCGCCGCCAACGATCCGCAGTTTGCCCGCGCCACCGCCCGGCAACTGCATTCCCGGCGTTTGCGCATCTATGCCAACGACGATCTGGTCGGTGTTGAAGTCGGGGGCGCCGTCAAGAACGTGCTGGCCATCGCTACCGGCGTCTGCGACGGACTGGGCCTCGGGCTCAACTCGCGCGCCGCGCTGATGACGCGCGGGCTGGCCGAAATCGCCCGCCTCGGCCTGGCACTTGGCGCCCACCGCGAGACCTTCATGGGACTGGCCGGCATGGGTGACCTGATCCTCACCTGCACCGGCGATCTCTCGCGCAACCGCCGCGTTGGTCTGGCGTTGGCCGAAAACAAGTCGCTGCCGCAGATTCTCGAAGAACTGGGGCACGTTGCCGAGGGCGTCTTCACTGCCCGCGAGGTGGATCGGCTGGCTCGGGAACTCGGCGTGGACATGCCGATTTCCGCCGCCGTCGCTGCCGTGCTGGATGGCCGGGTCAACGCCGGTGAGGCGCTCGAACTGCTGATGGCGCGCGATCCGAAGGAAGAGGCGGCCTAGCCTTTACGGCAGGCGGCCGGCCGCCACCATCTTTGCCATCAGGATGCTGGGTGCGATCCAGGTCACCAGATCGTCGAAGCTGTTGCCCGGTATGTGGGAAACGAACGTTAGTGTCGAATTCGCGTTTTCCAGTTCGTCTCCTGCGGCGCCCGGTACTTGTGTGCCATTAGGCTGCCAGGCGCCGGCACCGTTGCTGCCGTGGCTGACGACGACTGCCGGGAGATCCGAGGCAATGTTGGCGCTGCTGCTTGCAGTGTCCTTGATGTTGGCGTTGCCGAGCGTGGTCAGCGTGAAGCTGGACAGTGCGCCGGTGGGTACAGGGGCGCTGAAGCTGCTGCTTGCGAAGTAGGTAAAGCGCCGGCCCCATGGGTCGGTTTCAGGCAAACCCAGCGTTACCCAAGGAATCACACCATATATTCTGTTGCAAGCCGAACTGGGCGATGGCCTGTCTTCGGTGCCGACAGTGACATCGGAACTGGTAAGGGCAGGATTTGCAGGACAAGGAAGGTTGCCTTTCGCCATTGCATAGCCGAGCAGCGCTTCCCGGATGTTGTCCAGTTGGCGCTGGGCGTCGGTATTTTCCGCCGATGTGCGTTGGGCGGTCATACCCATCATGAGTCCGCTGGCCAACAGGGCGACGATGACCAGCACGATGGCCAGTTCGATCAGCGTAAAGCCCAGTTGGCGGCACGAAAATTGGTTGGGTGGCAAGCTAATAGTTCCGATGCGGTTCAGTAGCCGAGTCGATCGTTGAATGTACCCGATACCGGGGCATTGGCAAATACCGCAACCGGGGTCTTGGCATTGCCGTCGCGCGAGGCGTCGGCGTTGATGCCCTCGAAGAAATTGGCGGTCGTTCGCGTCGAGCGGTTCTGGGCGCCCAATGCCCGCCCGGCGCTGAGGGCGACAACGCGATAGGTTCCGGCGCCATTGATCTGCAGCTTGCCGCTGGCGGCCCGCACGCGGTCGCTGAGCTGGTAGAAGGTCGTATTCGCCCAGTTGTTGGCGGTCCACCATGAACTGCTGCCGCTTGCCGGTTGCAGGAAGGCGCAGGCGCTACCGTACCAGATGGTCGGAAAGGCTTCGGCGCTGCCGCTGTCCAGCACGCTGTCGAGCGTCCCGGCGCTGGTCAGCAGGGTATCCAGCTGGCTCAGGGTGGTGTTCAGGGCGGCGGTCGCCGCCGCCTGCTTGGCAGCGTTGCTCGGCGCATCGATATAGGCCTGCAGCAGGGCCTGCGAGCCGCCGGAACCGGAGATTCCCGACACCAGCTGGTCGGCCGAAGAATAGGCCGATGCACTGTTGTCGGTGACCGCCGCCGGCCCCTTTCTGGCTTGGGTGGCAATGTCCGTTGCGACGCGCGCCGTGATTTGTGCCCAGTAGGCGATGTCGACCGCAGGATCCTGGACGGCGCGCACATAGGGAACCATTGCCGCCTGAGTTGGTGGCGTCACGGTATTGAATGTTGCTTGCGCTGCAAGATATTGCGTGGCGGCTGCGGCAAGGCTTTCCTTGAGTACGTTGTCGCCGTTGTTGGCAATTGCCGTGGCGAGATTGTTAGCGGCGGCGATGGCGGTATTCGCAGTCGCCTGGATCAGCGGGAAGTCGTTTGCCGTTTGCGCTGCGCTCAGCGCATTGGAGAGCGTGCTCAGCGCAGAGCTCCGGGCCGTCACAACGCGGCTCGAAGCAGTGGTCAGGGTGGTTGCGACGCCCTGCAGGTCAGCGATTCCGTTGGCGAGGTCAGCGGCTGTCGTCGCGCCGGGGTTGCTGATGACCGCTGACAGCAGGCTGGAAAGCAGGTCGGCACGCACGCTGATTTCGCTGGAATGAAGGTTGATACGGTTCGCCGCAATGGTGCTGCGCAGATTGCTGTCAGCGGTGACAAGGGCTTGTGCGGCGCTGCTGGCGGCAGCGACCAGTGCCGCGTTGCCCGGTGCAGCAGCGGCGCTGGTGGCGGCGTTGACTGTTGTCGTCGCGGCATTCAGTGCGTTTGTCCGGGCGGCGCTGATGTCCGGGTTGGGCGTCGTGCTGAGGCTGTAGAGCTCGACGAGAACGAGGGCCTGATTTTTCAGGGCGGTGAAAGTCGCGGCCGTGGGGGAGCCTATCGCAGTGGTAATTTTTTGCTGCAGCAACAGATCCTGCGCCAGCACTTCGCCCGGATAGGGATCGATACCGCTGTCGGTCAGGGCATTCTGCAATGCGGTCAGACCGTCCTTGACGGTGATGGCTTCGGCCCGCAGGGCGTTGCGTTCGGTACGGCTGATACGCCCGTTGGCGGTGGCACTGGTGATGTCGGCATCCAGCGTGGCGAAGCCGGTACGGCTGCTGTCAGCCGCTTGTGCCAGGGCGCTGGCGACATTCTGCAGCCTGTCGTAGAGCGTCCTGGCGTATAGGGCTGCATCGTTGACGACCAGCAGCGCCGTCATCTGGTCGGTTGCGGTCGACGCGCTGGCGAGGGCATTTTTGGCGTTGGTCAGGTCACTGGTGCTTTGCTTCAACATGTTCTCGGGGCCGGCGCCGGGCTGGGTGGTGGGAACCTGGCCGAAGAGACTGGCGGCCGTGCCGCGGAAGGTGCTGTTGGACAACGGAGCGGGCCAAGGATAAGTGTGTCCGGTGTTGCCCGCACTCGCCGCATGCTCCTCCACGCAGGTCTTGACCTCGCCGGCAACCCGCTTCTCGACGGCGGCCATCAGCTCCTGGCGGGTGATGGCGACGACCATGTCGTTGAATGCCGGCGCCGGCGGACCGCTGACAAAGTTGCGGTCATCCCCGTTACCGTTTTCGCCGTCCAGATAGTCGGCCGGGTTGTTGGACGGCCGCGCCTGGCTGCCGAGGGGGGCGCGCGAGGCGATGACGAGGGCGGCGATGTCGGCGCTGCCGTCGAGCCTGAGCACGAGCGCCCGGTCGCTGTTGATCGGCTGGGCGCTGTCGTCGTCGCGCAGTTCGGGCGTCAGTGCGTACCACAGGCGGGTGCCGGTGTCGTCGGTCAGCTCGGGCAGGTCGAGCGTCACCCAGGGCAGCCAGCCGACATAGCTGGGACACTGGGTCAGCGTGAACATGTCGGCCTTGCCGTCGCCCGGAATGTTGCTCAGGCCGACGTTGTTGGTGATCAGGTCGGGACAGGGCAGGCTGCCGGGACGGTTGGCGTCGGTTACCGCCCGCGCGATCAGCGCCTCCTTGGCGCGGGCGAGGGTGGCCGCCAGTTTGGCTTCCTGCTGGACGCGTGTCGCCCCGATGCTGCTGCTGCGATAAAAGGCGTAGCTGCCGGCGAGGATCAGCGCAACGAGAAACATGATCAGCGCGATGCCCGACTGCTTCCGCGCGTTGGGCGGTTGGCGCTTCATGGTTTCGGCGGCTTGCGCTGGATGACGATCTGGCCGTCGCCGAGCAGGCTTTCCCGTTCGCCGGTGGCCGGGTGATAGGTGTCACCGGCGGCTACGTCCGGGTTGCGGCTGGCGGCAGTATGCGGGGCGCCGTTGATCCAGCGAGTATTCTTCCCGCTGCTGCGGCGGACTTCGCCGTTGAAGGTATAGCTGGCGTCGCCATCCAGGCTGCTCGGGCGCTGGCTGAAGCCGAGCAGGCGTTCACGGTCGAGGGCGGCCCGCTGCTGCGGGGTGAAGAACAGGCGGCCCAGCGGGTCGCTTTGTGCCCATGCCGGCGCCGCGGCAAGAACGATCAGGAAGGAGACCGACAGGCGCCTCATGGCTGCTTCGCTCCGCTGGCCCGGCGCAGTGTGACCCATTCCATGCCGCATTCGGCGAGAAGCTGGGCACCGTCGGCAGAGTTGCCGGGTGGCAGGCGCGACAGTTTGCAATTACGTACCAGCACCATGGCTTTGGCTTCACGCTGCAGGCGCGCGATGAAGTTGAGCAGATCCTCTTCGTGCAGCAGGCGCAACTGAATCTTCAACTGGCTGCTGTGGTAGGCGTAACCGGCGGCCGGACCGTTCTCCAGCGGAAGTTGCGGCCCGAATTCGTAGGTCATCCCAGGCAGGCGCAGCTGGCGTTGCAGTTCGCGCAGCAACTCGGTCCAGTCCAGCCTTTTTTCCGGGCCGGTGACGCCGGCCTGCTCCATCTGCTGAAACTGCTGGGTGCGTTCCTTGATTTCCTGTTCCTCGGTGCGCACCTGGCTCAGGCGCTGCTCGGTCTGTGCCTTGCGGACGGCGGCGGCATCGCGTTCGACGCGCGCCTTGCCGGCGCCGACATTGCTCCAGAAGCCTGCGGCAACGGCGATGGCGATGGCGACGAGGGCCAGCAGGGCGTACCACTGGAGCTTGGTCAGGTCGCGCCGTTCGAATTTCATGATGGCAGTTTCCGGGTGAGCTGCACCGTGAACTGGCGTGGCTGCGTGTTTTCGTTGTCGACGTCGCCACCGCGCAGGGCCCGTCCGGATTCGATCTCGAACGGCTGCTGCAGGACGCTGACCTCGCTGTCGCGGTCGACCCGCAATAAATCGGTGAAATGCTCGAAGGTCGCCAGCGTCTGGCGGGCCGTGCTGGTCGGGCCGAGACGGATGGTGCCGCGCAGGGTGATCACCTCGCTGTCGTTTTTCAGCAGATCGCCGATCGTGTCGCGGGCCGCCGCATTGCCTGCCGGCGTGTTGCCGCCGAGCCGCCATTCCAGCGCTTCCAGGTGCACGTTCGGCATTTCGCTCATGGCGCGGCTGACCAGGCGGTAAGCCGCGTCCGGCGTACGCTGTTGCCTGAGCAGTTCGCCCTGCCGGTTGGTGACGCGACGCAGGGTGTCGTTGTCGATGCCGAGTTGCGGAAAGGTGGCCGAGATTTCGCGATAGCGCCAGCTGAGGTCGGCCTCGTTGGCGGTCAAGGTTTCCGCTTCCTGGTGCAGGCTGTAGGCGCCATAGAGCTGCCGGGCGGCGAACAGCGCGCCGCCGAGCAGGGCGACGATGCCGAGCGCGATCAGCCCGTAGCGCAGCTGCGAAATGCGATAGTCGTGGCGGTGGGGTTCGGCGGCGAACTGCTGGCGCGGCGGCGTGGTGGCCAGCAGGTGCAGGAAGATCAGCTCGCTGCTGCTGTCGCTGGGCAGTGTCTTGAGGTCGAGCCGGCGCGCCGCCTGATGGCTGTCGACAATTTCGAAGCGGAGGCTGCTGGTATCGACACAGGCCTGGCGGACCGTCGCGACCGCCTGCGGGTGCGCCAGAACGAAGACCGGCATCGGTTCGCTGCGCCGGATCAGGCGCTGGCCGGCCAGGTACTGGTGAAGTTTCGTCGATTCGGCGGCCAGGCGCGAGGCGATGCCGGCAATGCTGCTGTCGAACAGCGGCACCATGCGTGAAAACAGGGGCTGTCCATCGACCAGGTAGCTCTCGCGGATCGAATGATCCTGATAGGTCAGCAGCATGGCCTTCGCGCCGGCCTTGCCCAGCTTCCTGAGCAGGACGCCGCCCATCTGCGCGACCGTGTAGATACCGGCCAGCGGGGCGTCGGCTTCCTGCAGGGCCTTGATCCACGGTTCGAAGTGTGCCGGGTTGGTCAGCGCCGAGAGCAGCAGTTTCTCGTTCTTACGCTTGTTTTTCTCATAACCCAGCGAAATTGCCGTCGCCAGCGGCGAGCCGAGAAAATGCTGCCCGAGCTTGCGCGTGATCAGCGCCTTGCGGTCGGCGCCCTGGAGGAACGGGATGGTTTCCTGTTCGTGTCCTTCCTCGGCGACGTTGGCCAGCAACTGGAAGTGGCTTTTCTGATGCGTGCGCAGGTAATCGGTGAAGCGCGCGTATTCCTCCGGCCGCATCTCGAACACGCCTTCCGGCTGCAGCCTGCCTTGCTGCCAAGCGTAGGCCGTCAGGCGCTGGGTGTCGAGGTAGAGGAGACGCCGCGAGATCATGTCTTGACCTTGCCGATCACGTCGTAGATCGGCCCGATGACGGAAAGCATGATCCAGCCGAGCAGGGCGCCCATGAAGACGGTCAGCATCGGCTCGATCAGGGTCTGCGCCTTCTCGACCGACTCCTTGACGTCGCGGTTGTAGAAATAGCTGACGTTGAGCAGCGCCTTGTCGAGGCCACCTGTATTCTCGCCGACGCGCAGCATGCGCACGACGAGCGGCGGGAACAGTCCGGCATCGTGGAAGGCGCTGGCGACGTTCTGCCCTTCGCGGATCGACTGCTCGACCCGGCGCAGCGCCTTGCGCACCACCCGGTTGCCGACGATGTCCTGGGTCGTGCGGATCGATTCGAGAATCGGAATCCCGGCCGCGTAGAGCATGGCGAAGGTATTGGCGAAACGCGACAGGATGATCTTCTTGAGGATCGGCCCGACTACCGGCATGCCCAGCTTGATCGCGTCAAGGCGGAGGCGGGCCAGCGGATTGCTGCGCAGGACGAGTTGCGCGCTGACGACGGCGAGCACGGGCACGAGCAGGAACAGCCACCAGTAGGCGACCAGCAGGTCGGAGACGAAAAACAGCAGTTGCGTCTGCGGCGGCAGGACCTGGCCCATGTTCTTCACGAACAGTTTCAGCTGCGGCACCATGTAGATCATCAGGAAGAAGGTGGCGCTGAGGACGATGGTGCCGACGAAGGCCGGATACATCAGCAGCTTCTTGGTGTGCGACGCCAGCTCGTCTTCCCATTTGAGCGATTCGTTGAGGCTGTTCAGCACCTCGGGCAGCTGGCCGGTCGCTTCGCCGGCACGGATCAGGCTGACGAAGACCGCGCTGAAGACTGTCGGGTGGTCGGCCATCGCCAGGGACAGTGTCTGGCCGCCTTCGATGCCCTCGATCAGGCCGGCGATGACCTCGCGAAAGCGCGGATTCTCGATCGAGTCGCGCAGGTCGCCCAGGCCTTCGAGGATGGGCACGCCGGCGCGCGCCAGCTGGTCGAGGTGAAAACAGAAATTGATCAGGTCGCGGCGCGGAATCTTGCGGCTGCCGAACAGCTTGTGCTGGTCGATCGCCTTGCCGGTGACCAGGTCGAGCTCCATGCGCTTGAGGCGCATCTCGAGGTCGACGATGTTGATGGCGTCGATGCGCCCGAACACCATGCGCCCTTCGGCACTGACGGCCTTGTAGTCGTAGAGCATGGCTACATCCGGTCGGTCAGGTCAACGACGCGCCCGAGTTCCTCGAGCGAGGTCGTGCCGTTGAGCACCCGGCGCAGGCCGTCGTCGGCCAGCGTGATGAAGCCCTGCTCCCTGGCCTGGGCACGGATTTCGTGGGTGGTGGCGCGGCGGGCGATCAGTTCGTCGATGCCGCTGTCGATGCGCAGCAATTCCATGATCGCGATGCGGCCGCGGTAGCCCTGGAAGTCGCAGCGCTCGCAGCCCGTGGCGCGGTAGAGCACCGGCCGCGAGCCGTCGGCCGGGGTGCCGACGAGCTGCATCTCGTGCGTCTCGGCATGGTAGGGCGACTTGCACTGGTCGCAGAGACGGCGGATCAGGCGCTGGGCGACGATGCCGATGATGTTGCCGGCCATGATGTCGGGCAGGATGCCGATGTCGAGCAGGCGCGGGATGGTGCCGATGGCGGAGTTGGTGTGCAGCGTCGAATAGACCTGGTGCCCTGTCATCGCCGCGCGGAAGGCCATTTCGGCGGTTTCGGCATCGCGGATTTCGCCGACCAGGATGACGTCCGGGTCCTGGCGCATCATCGAGCGGATGCCGTTGGCGAAATCGAGCTTGGAGGTTTCGGCGACCGATGTCTGGCGCACCAGCGCCATCGGGTATTCGACCGGGTCTTCGAGGGTCATGATGTGGATGCCCTCGGTATTGATGTGGTTGAGTACCGAGTAGAGCGTCGTCGTCTTGCCGCTGCCGGTCGGCCCGGTGACCAGGATGATGCCCTCGGGGCGGGCGATCATCAGCTTCAGGCGTTGCAGGTGCTCGTCGGCGAGGCCGAGGTCCTCGAGCGGGACGATGCCCTTCTGGCGGTCGAGAATGCGCAGCACGATATTCTCGCCGTGGATGGTCGGCTGGCAGGCAACGCGGAAGTCGACCTGGCGGCCGGACACCGTCAGCCCGATGCGGCCGTCCTGCGGGGCGCGCATTTCGGCGATGTTCATGCCGGAAAGCACCTTGATGCGCACGGTCATCGCCGGCCAGTAGGATTTGTGCAGGGCACGGATCTGGCGCAGCATGCCGTCGATGCGGTAGCGGATGCGCAGGAAGTTGGCTTCCGGCTCGAAGTGGATGTCGGAAACTTCGCGTTTCACCGCATCGGTGAGGATCGAGTCGATCAGGCGGACGACTGGCTGGCTGTATTCATCGTCGGTCGCCGAC
>WBZX01003046.1_pt1 | contig 10913 bp, 12 predicted proteins | sample 5204211 | NCBI WGS metagenome assembly WBZX01 (sample SAMN12344362, study PRJNA552823) | activated sludge metagenome | biome: Activated sludge suspended growth; feature: Nitrification reactor; material: Wastewater; isolation source: activated sludge from nitrification reactor of wastewater...
GAGCGCGGCGGCCAGCCCGTCCTCGAAGTTGGCATCGAGATACTTGAGCACGAAGGCCTTGATGCCACCGATGTCCAGCGACACGTTGACGCCGAACTGCGCCAGCCAGGGCGCGACGTTGCGATTGAGCCTATCGGCCAGCAGCGGGATCTGCTCGCGCAGCAGCGGCAGCTCCTTGGAGATGATGGGCACGATCAGCAGCAGCACGGCCAGCAGCGCCACGGCGAACAGCACCTCGACCAGCAGCACCGCCACCAGGCGCGGCACGCGCCGCGCCGCCAGGCGCTCCACCGCCGGGTGCAGCGCATAGGCCAGCACCGCGCCGACGATGAAGGGCGTCAGCACCGGCGCCAGCAGCCACAGCAGCAAGGCGGCTGCGACGGCAATGGCGGCCCAGGCGAGGCTGCGGCGTTGAGCGGGCGTCAGGGTCATGCGGGCGCGCATTCTACGGGGCGGCCTTTGCGGCGCCCCGCGCGCTTGCGCCCGTCAGTGCAGGCGTGGCGAGCCCTGCCGGCGCAGCTCGGCCAGGCGCACCGAGATGGCGGGCCGGTCCTGCGCCTCCACGGCGTGTTCGAGGTAGGCGGCCAGGTCGCCCGCCGCGGCGCCGTTCATGCCCAGCTCGGCGTAGGCCAGGCCACGGTCGCGCCGCTCCTCCCAGGCCTGCGGCAACAGCAGCACCAGGCGTTCCAGCACGGCCAGCGCTCGCGGCCAGTCTTCGGCGCTGCGGTGGATCTCCTTCAGGTTGCGCAGCATGCGCGCCACCACGTCGCGCGCCGGGGCCGACTGCAGGAACAGGCCGAGCGGCGCATCGAATTCGCCGGTCAGGCCGCGGCTGCGCTTGTACGGGGCCAGCAGCTCGTCGAGTTCCTCGCGCGACAGCGACTGGCCGGTGAACGGGTCGATCACCACCTCGCCCTGCGGCATCTTCAGCTTGACGAGGAAGTGCCCGGGGAAGGACACGCCGCGCGCCTTCAGCCCGACCTGCGTGGCCAGTTCGGTGTAGAGCACCGCCAACGTGATCGGGATGCCGCGGCGCGTGGCCAGCACGCGGTGCAGGTAGCTGTTGGCGGGGTCGTAGTAGTCGTTGACGTTGCCGGCGAAACCGAGCTCGTGGAAGAAGAAGCGGTTCAGCCAGCGCAGGCGCTGCAGCGGCACGGCATCGGCGGGGATGCGGCGCCTGAGCCGCTCGGCCAGCGCGTCGATCTCGGCCAGCACGCTCTGGATGTCGAGATCCGGGTACTCGTCCTGCCCGATGGATACCGCCGCCTCGAGCAGCGGCAGGCTGGCGTCGTCGGCCACGAGCGAGGCAAAGTACCCCAGCGCGCTGGGCGCCTCGAACTGCAGCGAACCGGCCATGCGACCAGTTTAGCCGCGGCGCCTGAATTGTCGAAGGTTCAGGCCGCTGGCCAGCAGGGTGGCGAAGTAGGCCGCGACGGCCGCCGCGATGCACGCGGCGAGCGCTCCGATGCGCACCCAGGGCTGCGCGCGCAGGCCGATCCAGTCGATCTCGTGCGACGCCCACCACAGCAGCGCGCCCATCAGCGCGCAGGCCAGCAGCACGCGCAACGCGAACAGCGCCCAGCCGGGCTCGGGCGTGTAGAGCCCCTTGCGGCGCAGGCCGACGAACAGCCAGGTGGCGTTGACCAGCGCGCCCAGGCCGATCGACAGCGCCAGGCCGGCGTGGCCCAGCAGCGGCACGAAGACGAGGTTCATCAGCTGCGTCAGCACCAGCACGACGATCGCGATGCGCACCGGCGTGCGGATGTCCTGGCGCGCGTAGAAGCCCGGCGCGAGGATCTTCACGCCGATCAGGCCCATCAGCCCGACGCCGTAGCCCATCAGCGCCACCGAGGTGCGCTCGACGTCGCGCGGCGTGATCGCGCCGTAGTGGTAGAGCACCGCCACCAGCGCCTGCGGGAATACCAGCAGCGCCACCGCGCAGGGCAGCGCCAGCAGCAGCGTCAGGCGCAAGCCCCAGTCGAGCAGGCCCGAATAGCGCGCCGATTCGCCGGTGGCCTGCGCCGCGGAAAGCTGCGGCAGCAGCACCACGCCGAGCGCCACGCCCAGCAGCGCGGTCGGGAACTCCATCAGCCGGTCGGCATAGGTCAGCCAGGACACCGCACCCACACCCTGGTGCGAAGCGATCTGGGTGTTGATCAGCAGCGACAGCTGCGCCACCGAAACCCCCAGCAGCGCCGGCGCCATCTGGCGCAGCACGCGCCGCACGCCGGGGTGAACGAAGGCCGCGCGCAGCGCCGCGGGCGTCAGGCCGATGTGCGGCAGGTAGCCGATGCGCAGCAACGCCGGCACCTGCACGGCGAGCTGCAGCACGCCGCCCAGCATCACGCCGACGGCGAGCGCGTAGATCGGCTCGATGCCGTGTCGGCGCAGCAGCGGCGCGAGGGCCCAGGCCGCGGCGATGACGGCCAGGTTGAGCAGCACCGGCGTCGCCGCCGGCACCGCGAAGCGCTTCCAGGTGTTGAGGATGCCGGCCGACAGCGCCACCAGCGACATGAAGCCGATGTAGGGGAACATCACGCGCGTCATCAGCACCGCGTCGTCGAAGCGCTGCAGGCCCGAGGCGATGACCCACACCACCACCGGCGAGGCGATCACGCCGACCGCGCAGGTGAGTAGCAGCGCCCAGAAGAGCGCCGTGGCGACCGCATCGACCAGCCGGTGCGTGACCTCGTCGCCCTCGCGGGCGCGGGTTTCGGCGAGGATGGGCACGAATGCCTGCGAGAAGGCGCCTTCGGCGAACAGGCGGCGCAGCAGGTTCGGGATGCGGAACGCGACCTGGAAGGCGTCCATGCTGCCGCTGGCACCGAAGGCGGCAGCGACGATGGCCTCACGGGCGAGCCCGGTGATGCGGGAGGCCAGCGTGAAAAGCGATACGGTGGAGGCGGCCCGCAAGAGGTTCATGAGAGCGGCGGATTATAGGGAGCCGCTGGAGCGAGCCCGCGGATGTGCTATATTCGCGGTCTTTGCTCCACCCCGGACAGAACCAGCCCATGGCCACCTCTTCCAAAGCCAAGAAGACCGTTCGCATCGCATCGGGCCGCAAGCGCGCCCGCCAGGACGTCAAGCTCAACGCCGCCAACACCGCGCTGCGCTCGAAGTTCCGCACCGTCATCAAGAACGTCCAGAAGGCCGTCGTCACCGGCGACAAGTCCAAGGCTGCCGAGATCTTCAAGGCCGCCCAGAGCGTCATCGACTCCGTGGCCGACAAGGGCCTGTTCCACAAGAACAAGGCCGCTCGCCACAAGAGCCGCCTCGCTGCCAAGATCAAGGCGCTCGCCGCCTGATTCAACTTCCAGGGGTGGAAGAGACGAAGGGCCCGCACTGCGGGCCCTTTCTCATTCCTTGGTCCGCAGGTGGTTGTCGCGGGCAAAGTTCATCACGAAGTCCCAGGCCATCGGCTCGACGTCGCGCAGCGCCTCGCTGACGATCACGCACTTCACGCCGTCGATGACGCGCGGCACGCAATAGGGCGAGTAGCCGATGTAGGCGCTGATGCCGCCCTGGCGCACGCCCTCGGGGCGGAAGCACGCCATCGCGCCGGCCAGGCGCTCGGCCCAGTCGCTCGGCCGGAAGGTCTTGCCCTCGAGGGTCACGCCCTGGATGAAGATCTGGCGAGGACGGGCTGCTGCGCTCATGCGGGAAAGGTCGGCGGCCGGTATTGTGCCGTCGCCGTGCTGCGTTGCAGCAAGAGCAATGCCGAGGTCGATCGCGCCCATGAGGCCTTATCGGCGCCTCGGAGGCGACCCTTAGAATCTTCCTTCGCCCCGCGCTGGAGAGCCCGATGAATGCCCCGGAAAGAGTGCCCGCTGGCCCCGAGCCGCACGTGATGAAGACCTACGGCCGCCTGCCGATCGCGCTGTCGCACGGCCGCGGCTGCTGGGTCTGGGACACCGACGGCAAGAAGTACCTCGACGGCCTGGGCGGCATCGCCGTGAACACCCTGGGGCATGCCCACCCCAAGCTGGTGCCGGCGCTGCAGGATCAGATCGCCAAGCTGATCCACAGCTCCAACTACTACCTCGTGCCGCTGCAGGAGCAGCTCGCCGCCAAGCTGTGCGAGCTGTCGGGCCTGGCCAACGTATTCTTCTGCAGCACCGGGCTGGAAGCCAACGAGGCGGCGCTCAAGATCGCGCGCAAGTTCGGCCACGACAAGGGAATCGATCGGCCCGAGATCGTCGTCTATGAAAAGGCCTTCCACGGCCGCTCCATCGCCACGCTCTCGGCCACCGGCAACCCCAAGGTGCAGGCCGGCTTCGGCCCGCTGGTGGAAGGCTTCCCGCGCGTGCCGCTGAACGACTTCGCCGCGATTCAGAAGCTCGCCGCCAGCAACCCCAATATCGTCGCCGTCTTCCTGGAAGTGATCCAGGGCGAAGGCGGCATCAACCCGGCCACGGTCGACTACCTGCGCGCGGTGCGCAAGCTGTGCGGCGACAAGGGCTGGCTGCTGATGCTCGACGAGGTGCAGTGCGGCATCGGCCGCACCGGCAAGTGGTTCGCCCACCAGTGGGCCGGCATCCAGCCCGACGTGATGCCGCTGGCCAAGGGCCTGGGCTCGGGCGTGCCGATCGGCGCGGTGGTGTGCGGCCCGCGCGCGGCCAACGTATTCGGCCCGGGCAACCACGGCACCACCTTCGGCGGCAACCCGCTGGCGATGCGCGCCGGCGTCGAGACGCTGCGCATCATGGAAGAAGAAGGCCTGCTGGCCAACGCCGCGAAGGTCGGCGCGGCGCTCAAGGCCGGGCTCGAGCGCGAGCTGAAGGGCGTGGCCGGCGTGGTCGAGATCCGCGGCCAGGGCCTGATGCTGGGCATCGAGCTGGCGCGGCCCTGCGGCGAACTGCTCGGCCGCGCCGCGCAGGCCGGGCTGCTGCTCAGCGTCACCGCCGACAAGGTGGTGCGCCTGGTGCCGCCGCTGATCCTCTCGGAAGACGAAGCGGCGCAGATCGTCGCCCTCCTCGTGCCGCTGATCAAGGCGTTCCTCGCCGAGCCGGCGAAGTGAAGCCCATGAAACCCGGCATGAGCCTGATGAAGCACTACCTGCAGTTCAAGGATCTGCGTGGCGAGGAGTACGCCTACCTGTTCGAGCGCACGCGCGAGATCAAGAAGCGCTTCAAGAACTACGAGAAATACCAGCCGCTGGCCGACCGCACGCTGGCGATGATCTTCGAGAAGGCCAGCACGCGCACGCGCGTCAGCTTCGAGGCCGGCATGTACCAGATGGGCGGCTCGGTGGTGCACCTGACCACCGGCGACAGCCAGCTCGGCCGCGCCGAGCCGGTGGAAGACAGCGCGCGCGTGATCAGCCGCATGGTCGACATCGTGATGATCCGCACCTACGAGCAGACCAAGCTCGAGCGCTTCGCCGCGCATTCGCGCGTGCCGGTGATCAACGGCCTGACCAACGAATACCACCCCTGCCAGATCCTGGCCGACATCTTCACCTTCATCGAGCAGCGCGGCTCGATCCAGGGCAAGGTGGTGGCCTGGGTCGGCGACGGCAACAACATGGCCAACACCTGGCTGCAGGCGGCCGACATCCTCGGCTTCACGCTGCACGTCAGCACGCCCAGCGGCTACGAGATCGACCCGGCCGTCGCCGGCGTGGCCAACGCGGCCTGCCTGAAGACCTTCAAGAGCCCGATGGCCGCCTGCGAGGGCGCGCACCTGGTCACCACCGACGTGTGGACCAGCATGGGCTACGAGGCCGAGAACGAGGTGCGCATGAAGGCCTTCGCCGACTGGTGCGTCGATCGCCAGATGATGTCGGTGGCGCAGCCCGACGCGCTCTTCATGCACTGCCTGCCCGCGCACCGCGGCGAGGAGGTCGAGGCCGAGGTGATCGACGGGCCGCAGTCGGTGGTGTGGGACGAGGCGGAGAACCGCATGCACGTGCAGAAGGCGCTGATGGAATACCTGCTGCTCGGGCGCATCGGATGAAGATCGCCCTCATCGCCGACCTGCACGCCAACCGCGAATCGGTGGGCGCCGTGATGGCCCACGCCAGCACGCAGGGCATCGACCGCTACGCCTTCCTGGGCGACTTCGTCGGCTACGGCGCCGACCCCGGCTGGGTGGTCGACCTGGTGCGCGATCACGTCGAGCGCGGCGCCATCGCCGTGATGGGCAACCACGACGCCGCGGTGGTGCAGGGCCCGCTGCCGACCATGATTCCCGAGGCGCGCCAGGTGGTGGAGTGGACGCGCGAGCGGCTCGATGCCGAGCAGCTCGCCTTCCTCGCCGCGATGCCGATGTCGGTCACCGACGCGGATCGCCTGTTCGTGCACGCCAACGCCTTCGCGCCGGCCGACTGGGCCTACGTGCTCGGCCGCATGGAGGCGGTGCGCAGCCTGCAGTCGACCAACGCGCGCTTCACCTTCTGCGGCCACGTGCACGACCCCAAGCTGTTCCATCTCACGGGCACCGGCAAGATCGGCGATTTCGTGCCCAGCGACGGCATGCCCATCCCGCTGTCGGAGCAGCGCCGCTGGCTGGTCATCCCCGGTTCGGCCGGCCAGCCGCGCGACGGCAACCCGGCGGCCTGCTATGCCACCTTCGAGACGGCCAGCAGCACCCTCACCTACTTCCGCGTGCCCTACGACACCGAATCGGCGGGCGCGAAGATCCGCGCGGCCGGCTTGCCGCAGCGTCTGGCCCGGCGACTCGAACATGGAGAGTGACCCGCAGCAGCCCGTCACCTCGAGCGCCGGCCAGCGCCTCGCCGCCGGCCAGGTGATCGACGGCTTCCACCTCGAAGAACATCTGCACCAGGGCGGCATGGCGCACCTGTGGCGCGTCACGCGCGTCGATGCCGCGCCGGGCGAGGCGGCCGCGCCGCTGATCATGAAGGTGCCGCGCATCAAGGGCGGCGACGACCCGGCCACCATCGTCGGCTTCGAGGTCGAGCAGATGATCATGCCGACGCTCTCCGGCGTGCACGTGCCGAAGTTCGTCGCCAAGGGCGACTTCACGCGCCAGCCCTACATCGTGATGGAGCACATCCCCGGCACCTCGCTGCGCGCGCGTTTCGACGCCGCGCCGCTGCCGCTGGACGAGGTGATCGAGATCGGCAGCCGCGTCGCCACCGCGCTGCACGACCTGCATCGCCAGCACGTCGTGCACCTCGACGTGAAGCCGAGCAACATCATGTTCCGCCCGAGCGGCGAGGCGGTGTTGGTGGATTTCGGCCTGTCGCGCCACGACCGCCTGCCCGACCTGCTCGACGAGGAGTTCGAGCTGCCCATGGGCACCGGGCCCTACATGTCGCCCGAGCAGGTGCAGTTCGTGCGCAACGATCCGCGCAGCGACCTGTTCGCGCTCGGCGTGCTGATGTACCACCTCGCCACCGGCGAGCGCCCCTTCGGCAACCCGAACACCGTGCGCGGGCTGCGCCAGCGCCTGTACCGCGAGCCGGTGCCGCCGCGCGTGCTGCGGCCGGAGATTCCGCCCTGGATGCAGGAGATCATCCTGCGCTGCCTGGCCGTGCAGCCGGCCGATCGCCACCAGACCGCCGCGCAGCTCGCCTTCGATCTGCAGAACCCCACGCAGGTCAAGCTCACCGAGCGCGGCGAGCGCACGCAGAAGAAGGCCGGCGGGCTGACGACGCTCAAGCGCTGGTTCAGCGCGGTGGGCAGCGAGCCGGTGACCATCGTCAGCGCGGCCGAGCAGACCGAGCGCAGCCCCATCATCGCGGCGGCCGTCGACGTGGCCGGCGCCACGCCGGCGCTGCTCGAAGCGGTGCGCCACACCGCGCAGCGCCTGCTGCAGACCGAGCCCGGCGCGCGCCTGGCCTGCCTGGCGGTGATGAAGACCAACCGCATCGCCACCGACGATCTGATGGAGGCCGACGGCAGCAGCAAGCACGTCAACCTGCTGGTCAAGCTCAAGCACTGGGCGCACCCGCTGCAGAAGGCGCTGGAGCCGCAGCAGCGCGAGCTGCAGGCCGGGCGCATCACCTACCACGTGCTGGAAGCGCCGGATGCGGCGAGCGCGATCGTCGACTACGCACGCAAGAACCAGGTCGACCACGTCGTGATGGGCGCGCGCAGCAGCGGCGGCCTGCGCCGCTACCTGGGCAGCGTATCGGCCGAAGTGGTGGCGCAGTGCGACTGCACCGTCACCGTGGTGCGCGCCGCCTCCGAAGACTGAAGCTCGCGGGCGTGGCCGACAACCCCTGCACGCGCTGCGGCGCCTGCTGCGCCAGCTTCCGCGTCGACTTCGCGGTCGAGGAACTGGAAGGCCGCGGCGGATCGGTGCCCGAGGGCCTGACGGTCGAGCTCAATCACTTCACCTGCCGCATGCGTGGCACCGACCATGCCTCGCCGCGCTGTGCCGCGCTGGTCGGCACGGTGGGCGTGCAGGCCCATTGCGGCATCTACGAGTGGCGGCCATCGCCCTGCCGCGAATTCGGCCTGCGCGCGCCGCTCGGCCTGGGCGACGAGGCCTGCACGCGCGCCCGCGCGCGCCACGGCCTGGCGCCGCTGCCGGGCTGAGCTCAGGCGGCGCGCAGCACCGGGCCGGGCCGGCGCAGCGCTTCGTGCCACTCGGCCAGCAGCGCCTCGTCGTCGCGCCCTTCGTCCACCTGCAAGCCCAGCAGCAGCTCGCGGCTGGACTCGTACCAGCCCGGCCCGGCGGCTTCCTCGTCGTCACCCGGCCGCATCATGCGGAAGCGACGCAGGAACAGTTCCTCGTGGGCGCGGTGCCGGCACAGGTCGGCGATGCGGGTGACGAAGCGGGCCATCGTGTCCTCCAGCGGGTTGGTTGCTGGAAGCCAGTCTCGCGACGGCAGCCGCGCGCCACCATCGCCCTCGCGTGTCACCCGCCCGGTGCCCCCCGCGCTCCACCCTCCGCCGGGGGATGTTGGCGAGCCTGGTCGGGCGGGTGGGCGTCGATCAGCACGCGCACGCGCAGCGTCTCCTCGCCGCCGCCCTGGCGCACGCCGCGCACCGGCGCGCAGGCGGCGTAGTCGGGGCCGATGGCCAGGCGCACGTGGCGCTCGTCCATCGCGCAGCGATGCGTGACGTCGATGGCCAGCCAGCGGCGCGCGGCCACGTCGATGCAGACATCGGCCCAGGCGTGGCTGGCGAGTTGGTGCGCGCTCGGCGAATGGAAATAGCCGCTCACGTAGCGCGCCGGCAGCCCGGCGGCACGGCAGGCGGCGATGAAGACATGGGCCTGGTCCTGGCAGACGCCGGCGCCGAGCGCCAGCGCCTCGGCGGCGGTGGTGCCGACATGCGTGGCACCGGCCTGGTACACCACCCGTGCGGCCACGGCATCGGCCAGCGCGAGCAGCGCGCCGGCATCGGCCGCACGGCCGGCAAGATGAGCGCGGCCGAGTTCGGCCAGCGCCGCATCGGCCGCGGTCAGCGCGGTGCTGCGCAGGTACAGCGCCGCGTGCGGCGCGCCAGGCTCGTCCACCAGTTCGGCCGACGGCGCGGTGCGCACCACACCATGCGCCGTCACGCTGCCGCGGAAGACGTGGCGCGCATCGCGCTGGCGCGCCATGCTCCAGCTGTGCGCGAGGTTGCCCCAGCCGTCACGCTGCGCATACAGCTGGCCCGGCGCGCTGACATGCCAGGCCTCCACCTCCTGGTGCGCATTCGCCTGCGGCGTCAGGCACAGGTGCTGCAGCGCGTACTGCAGCGGCGCGCTGTACTCGTAGTGCGTCTCGTGGCGGATGCCGAGTCTCATCGCTCAGCACTTCCCTCACTGCACCGGTACGAGGAAGTCGCGGCTGATGCCCACACCGATGGTGTTCACGCGGTCGAGAAACTGCGTCAGGAAGGCATGCAGCCCGGTGGCGAGGATCTCGTCGATGCGACCGTACTGCAGGTCTGCGCGCAGCCGGCCGGCCAGGCGCAGCGTCTCGCCGCTCTGCTCGTTGGCCACCATCCGCAGGTTGCCCACCACCTCCTGCATGCAGGCGGCCAGCGAGCGCGGCATGTCGGGCCGCAGGATGAGCAGTTCGGCCACCCGCTCCGGCAGGATCACGTTGCGGTAGGCCTTGCGGTAGACCTCGAAGCCGGACACCGAGCGCAGCACCGCCGACCAGTGATAGAAGTCGTATTCCACGTCCTTGGCGGCCTGGCCTTGCGCCTGCGCCGCGCCGTGGAACTCGAGGTCGGCGGCGTGGAACTTCACGTCGAGCAGCCGCGCGGTGTTGTCGGCGCGCTCGAGGAAGCTGCCGATGCGCAGGAAGTGGAAGGCCTCGTCCTGCAGCATGGTGCCCACGGTCACGCCGCGCGAGAGGTGCGAGCGGAACTTCACCCACTCGAACAGCGCGCTCGGATCCTTCTGGAAATCGCTCGCCGCGACCATGCGCTGGAACTCCAGCCAGGTCTGGTTCTGCGTCTCCCACACCTCGGTGGTGAGCGTGCCGCGCACGGCGCGCGCGTTCTCGCGCGCGGCCATCAGGCAGGAGCGGATGCTCGACGGGTTCTGCGCGTCGGACACCATGTACTGCATGACGCTGCGCGCGTCGACGCTGCCGTGGCGCCGCGCGAAGTCGCCCGACAGCTCGGAGATGCCGAGCAGGCCCTTCCAGCCCTTCTCGGCGGCGTCGGCGGATTGCGGCAGCAGCGAGGTCTGGTAGTTGACGTCGAGCATGCGCGCGGTGTTCTCGGCGCGCTCCATGTAGCGCGACATCCAGAACAGGTGGTCGGCGGTGCGGGACAGCATCTCGTTCTCCTTCAGGCTTCCAGCACCCAGGTGTCCTTCGTGCCCCCGCCCTGCGAGGAGTTCACGACCAGCGAGCCTTCCTTCAGCGCCACGCGCGTCAGGCCGCCGGGCACCATCTGCACCGTCTTGCCCGAGAGCACGAAGGGCCGCAGGTCGATGTGGCGCGGCGCGATGCCGCTCTCGACGAAGGTCGGGCAGGTCGAGAGGCTCAGCGTCGGCTG
>WBZX01001562.1_pt1 | contig 10912 bp, 6 predicted proteins | sample 5204211 | NCBI WGS metagenome assembly WBZX01 (sample SAMN12344362, study PRJNA552823) | activated sludge metagenome | biome: Activated sludge suspended growth; feature: Nitrification reactor; material: Wastewater; isolation source: activated sludge from nitrification reactor of wastewater treatment...
CGTGGTTGTCCAAGCTCGTTGCGCACCGTGGCGAGCTGGATCGTCACCAGCGTGAGATCGGCGTGTTCGGCTCCGAAGCGCTCGATCAAGGTCGCGCGGGCCCGCTCGAGCAGTGCTTGGGCGACCTCGAGGTGATGCGCGCGTATCTCGATGTTGGCGAGGTTGGCCCGGGCGTAGGCACCACCGACCTCACCGCGCGAGCCGGCGGCATCCCCGAGCTCGATCGCACGACCGAAGGCCTCGCGCGCGGCCTCGTCGAGCCCCGCATCGAAATAGATGCCGCCCATGACGTTCAGCGCAATGCCGACCGAGGCATCGCGCGCACCGAAGCGCAGGCCATTCATCGCCACGGCGAACTGCACGTCGAGGTGGGCGAGGTCGAAGTAGCCCAGCGAGGCCCGCGCGCTGGCCCGCGTGATGCGGAGGTTCACCATCCAGGGATGGGCATGACCGAGCGCGCCCACGATGATGGGTTCGGCGGCGGCGAGATCCGACAGCGCCATGCGGGTCTGCCCGGCATACAGGTGCGCGTGCGCCAGGTTGAGCAGCGACATCGCGACGTCCGGGTGCCCTTCGCCGAGACGCTCGCGCCGCTTCGCGAGCGTCAGCTCGTGCATCTCGATGCCCTCGCTCAACCGCCCCAGGCGCACCAGATCGCTGCCGAGGTTGTTGCGCAGGTGGAGGATCGCACGCGAATCCGGGGCCTCGTTGGCCATGCGCACGGCCAGCGCCTGCTGCAGATGCAGCACCGCCTCGCCGTCGGCGCCTTCGAGTTCGCGGACCTGCGCGGCGACCTCGTGCCATCGCGCGAGCTCCAGCGGCGGCAGCTCGGGCAGCCGCTGCATCACCGCTTCGGAGGCACGCAGCCACTCGCTCGCCGATGCGAGGTCGGAGCGCTCGCCGGCGTGGAGAAACGTCAAACGGAAGCCGGCCTGCATCGCCAACAGGTCGTCACCCGCGGCGGTGGCGGTGACGAAGGCATCGCGGTAGTAGGCATCGCCCGCGTCCAGGCGACCCCTGCGGGTGTCGACGAGACCCAGCACGAGGTAGGCGTTGGCGATCGCCCGTGCGTCGCCGGTGCGCTGCGCCTGCGCGAGCGCCTCGGTGGCGAGCATGCGCGCGTGCTCGTACTGGCCGGCGTCGGCGTAGACGCGTGCGCCCTCGATCTGCCCGAGCGCGGCCTCGAGCTGCTCGCGCTGCGCTGGTGTCCACGAGCGCACCGAGCTCACCGAGGCCGGGTCCGGCGACTCGCAGGCGGTAATTGGTTCGAGCGTTTCGACCACGTCCAGCGATCGATGCACGACGTCGCGGCCACCCACGGACAACGCATCGACGGCCGCCAGCAGACCCGCGCGATTGCGTCGTAGACACGACGTGATGACGTCGACCCGTGTGGAGTCCAGCTCACCCGCCCGGCAGGTGCGCGCATGCAGCTCGCGCCACGCCTCGGCGTACTCGTCGAGTGCCTGGGTGACGGCAGCGGTGACGCCCTCGCTCGCACGGGTACGCGCGGCAGCGAAGGTCTCGACCAACGCGCTGCGGCGCGGGCCATCCCACACTGCATCCAGTGGATCGACCTCGTCGATGCACCGATCGGCGCGCGGCTGCAACACGAACGCACCGGTGCCGATGAGCGCCGCGGCGGCGAGGGCCAGTGGCCACCGCGCGCGCGAGCGGGCGCGCAGCGCTCGCAGCAGCTCCGCGACCTCGTCGAGCGAGGCGAAGCGCTCGTCGGGCGCACGCGCGAGCCCGCGCCGCACCAACGCCAGCACGCGAGGTGGCGGTGCCGCGCCCGGACCTCGCCACGGTCGCTCGTGCAGCTCGCCGCGCCACTTCGCGTGGGCGATGGCTTCGACGGTGCGCCCTTCGAACGGGCGCGCGCCGTAGAGCATCTCGAACAGCGTCACGAAGAACGCATACTGATCGGCCCGCGCATCGACGGCGCCGCCGAAGTGCTGTTCCGGCGCCATGTAGCCCGGCGTGCCCATGACCGCGCCCGTCCGCGTGAGTCGATCGCTCAGGCTGTCGGAGGAATCCAGCGCCGTCGATGGCGGCGCGTCCTGCTCGGCGGCGCCGCGCGAGAGCCCGAAGTCGAGCACCTTGCCACGCCCACGGGCGTCGACGATGACGTTGTCGGGCTTGAAGTCACGATGCACGATACGCGCGCGATGGGCCGCCGCGAGGCCCTCGGCAACACCGATGAGCACGTCGACGATCGCTTGCCACGGCCGAGCGGATGCCGCGACCCACTCGCGCAGGGTCCCGCCCGCGACCAGCTCCATCGCGAGGTAGACGCGGCCGTCGTCGGCCCGCCCGGCATCGAACACCGGCACCACGTTGGGGTGGGAGAGCCGCGCGAGCGCCTGGGCCTCGCGGAGCAGTCGCTGGGCACCGGCCTCGCGACCGTCGGCGCCGGTGCGCCGCATCAGCTTGATGGCGACGCGTCGATCCAGATCGCGGTCGTACGCCGAAACCACCACGCCCATCGCACCGGCGCCGAGCGTCGACAGCACGACGTAGCGCCCGATCGTGCGGCCCGCGACCGGCGCATCCGCGTCGCCTTCGCCGAGGCCCTCGACGAAGGTGGTCTCACCACCGCTGACGAGATCCTGCGAGGGCTCCGGTGGCTCGCGCGGACCCATGACGGCTCATCGTACGCGGGCGAAGCTCGCGGTGAGGACCGGCTCGGCGCCGTCGAAGTCCAGCATCATCCGCAGCCCACGGCCCATCGTGTAGCCGCGGAAGACCTCGAGATCGCGATCGATCTCACCGAAGGACGACAGCAGTCGACCGAGGTCGGGAATCTCGAGGTACGCCGCCGGCCCGTGGGCATCTTCGGTGGGCAGCTCGAGCAGCCACGCCATGCGCTCGAGGCCATCGACGACGGCGACCCACCCGCTCTGGCTCGGCGACGCGTCGGTGGTGGGATCGGTGCGGGAGACCAGCATGAGCGAGATCTCGTCGGTCGGCGCCTTCCAGGTCCACGCACTCCCGAGGCGCTCGCCCAGCGTCGCCTCACTCATCGACTGATCCGCGAGCATGAGCGCACCGCGGGGCATCGCCGCGTCGGTCGCGTTGGTGCGCAGGTACAGCGCGAAGTCGGCCTTGGCCGATCGGCGCGCGACCGCGAGGCTGCGCAGGCTACCGCCCGCGCCCTCGATGCGCCCGAACACCTCTGCAAAGTTGCGAGCCATGGTCGCCTCGGGTCCCTTGCCGGCCTCGCGCTCCGGCCAGTGCGCCACGGTGCCGAGCAGGTTGGGCCAGCTGGCCGCGAGCACGTGCAGCGCCGCGGCTTCCTCGTAGCGCGAACCGACCTTGCGCTCGAGCTCGTCGGGACTCAGGTCCCACGGCCCCTTCGCGAAGCGATCGGCCAGCCGCGACGGCAGCGGCGCGCCCGCGGTACGGAAACACGCCAGCGCCCCGTCGCACAACGCTGCATGGGTCGGCACCTGCCACTTCGGTGTCGGACCCGCCAACAGGGCCGCGACGTCGTCGCCCGAGCTCGGGTCTGCGATCCACCGCACCTGCGCGTGCAGACCATCGCCCTCGAGCACGTCGAGATCGAGCCGCGCACCGCGGAACAGCAGCGGTACCGAGGCCATCTGCAGCAGCGGATCGCCGCGCTCGAAGGCCTCGCGGGCACCATCGGGCCCGTCACCCCAGGTGTACGAGGACAGCGCGCGACGCATGGCGTCGACCTCGACGAAGTCGACCAAGCCGCCGGCGTCGAGATACGCCGACGCGGCGCCGCGCAGATCGAAGGCGGGCCCCTCGGTGATCGGCGCTACTGCAAGGGCCTCGCGGATCGCCGCGCGCTGCGGTGCGGTCCCCGGCGGCAGCCGCAGCAGGAAGAGGAACACGTCGAAGGTCACCGCGTCCTGCGTGCCGCGCACCACCACGAGCGCGTCGCGATCACCGATGCAGAGCGTCGCGCCCAGTGTCGCGCACTCACCCGACCACTCGCGCGTGGCCTCGGCCGGCAGCTTCGTGCGCAGGTGATCGACCAACGGCCGCGGGTCGGTCACGCCGACGACGAACCGCGAGTGCAGCGCCATCGCACCCGCGCGATCGATCACGTCGTTCGCGGCCTTCAGCGCCTCGGGCGAGGGCCCGGGCGGCGGCGGCGGCTCGATCGGCACCAGCTCGGCGGGGTCCTGCGGTGCTTCGCGCTCGACGATCTTTGGTTCGATCGCCACGTCGGGACCGCCATCCGGTGGCGTGCCGGGCTCCGTCGGCGGCGTGGGTGGGATCGGTGGCGGCGGCTCGACGGGCGCCACCATCGGCACCGGCTCGGGTGGCGGCGGCGTCGCGGGGACCGCCATCGGCATCGGCGCCCGCTCCACCGGCTTCGGCTCGTAGGGCAGCGAGGGCTCGGGGATCGCAGCCCCGAGGCCACGCTCGCGCAGCGCCGCGGGGATGGCATCGCGGGCCGCACTCGCGACGGTCAGCTCCGATCGCATGCGCTTGCCGTCACCCAGGATCGGGCGCAGCAACGTCATGCTCACGACGCCATCGGGCGCCAGCGCAAAGCGCTGGACGACATCCTCCGAGCGCCAGTCGACGCCGGTCTCGATGCTGAACTCGGCCAGCTCGCGCGAGACCTCACCGGGCAACGGCAGCGTGCGCAGCCACGCCAGGGCGGTGCCGAGGCGAACCGCAGCGTAGACGGTGCCGTCGGCGATGAACCCCGGCCTCGCGCCGAACGCCTCGAGCTTGCGCGCGGGCATCCGCTCGAACCCCGCCACCGGCACCAGGCCACCCAACACGCCGGCTCCGCCCTCGACGGGCTCGTCCTTCTTCTTGTTGCAGGCACCCGCGGCGAGCAGGGCGATCACGCACGACGAGACCCACGGACGCAGACGGCGAATCACGTCCTCAGGGGTAACACGGACCGCGTGGCTTCACATGCGCCGGAACGGTTCACGCAGCTCCCCGCGTGCAGCGGCGCGTGCAGCCGGCGCAGACTCGACGGCGACCGGCGCGACCGCGGCCGGCTCGGCACGCCGACCCGCACGCAGCGAGCCATCGCGCAGGCCGCTACCGCGGGCCGTCTGCACCACCGCCGCATCGACGCTCGAGTCGAAGGGATCGCGGAGCTCGGCCGACGTCGCGGTCGGGCGCCCCAGCACCGCGAGCACCTTCGCGCCATCGAAGGGCTCACGGAGCTCGGGGGTCTGGCCGAGCTGATCCGGGCGCGTCCACGCCACCCCGGAACCCGTCGGCGCCGTCTTGCGCGTGACGATGACGGTCGTCGTGGACTCCGCGGGGGCAGGACCGACGAGGACGGAAGCGAGCATCATGGCGGTGAGGCTGAGCATCGGGTGGGTTCGGGGCCGCCGACGCGGGCGGCCACGGGCTTGGGTTGTGCAACCGAGGTGCCAGCCCGAATCGACTGCGCGGGCCGGCCCGCGGGCCATTGCGCGCGGCGCCTGGGCGCCGCAGGTGGAGCAGCCTGCACCGTTGCGAACCGCGGCGCCTCAGGGCTCGGCGGGTGGGCCCGGTTCGCCGCGGACGGCCGGAAGCGCCGTCGATCACTCGCAGGGCAGCGCGTTGCAGGTGCACGGTTGCTCGACCGGACACGCGACGTCGCAGGTGTCGACGTCGGCATCGCAGGTCACCGCGCAGCCACCCGCGGGCTGGCAGTCGATCTCGCAGATCGAGCCGCTGCCGCAGTCGCTGTTGCAGCCGCCACCGGCACAGCCGAACGTGCACGTCGCCCCGGCACCGCAGGTCTGCTGGCAGCCGCCACCGTCGCAGGTGAAGTCGCACGTGGCACCCGGCTCGCAGACCTGCACGCACGCACCGAGCGGGCACTCGGTGTCGCCGGACGTCTCGCCCCCGCTCCCGCCATCGGAGCTGCCGGAGTCGGCGTTGGTGTCGCTCGCCGATGCCGTCGCGGTGTCGCTCGCCGACGCGGTGGCCGTGTCACTCGCGCTCTCGGACGCGGAGGCCGACGCAGTCTGCGAGTCGCTGGCACTGACCGTGGCGCTGGCGCTCGCGCTGGCACTCGCCGAGTCCCCGTCGGTGCCGGAGTCGTCGCCGGAGTCGCCGGCACTCACGCTGGCGCTCTCGCTCGCGCTGGCGCTGGCGCTCGCGCTCGCGCTGGCGCTGGCGTTGGTATCACCGTCACCGCTGATGACGCAGGCCTGCATCACGGTAAACGAGAACAAGGACATCAAGAGTTGGATACGGTTCATTCGATCGCTCCGTTGCTTCGCGCACCACGGATCTGCAGCGCGCATGCACGGTGGATTCGCCGACCCCGAGCGTTCCCGTGACGCGATGCGAAGCCGACCAACGACGACTGTGACGGGCGACAACTCCCGTGCGAAGCTGCACCATGAAGCGGGAAGAACCATGCCCCTGACGACTCCGACCCTTGCGTTCGTGCGTGCGCCCTCCACCGCCTACGCCCGCTGCCTGCGCGAGCAACCTTGCGCCATCGACGTCGGGGTCGCGACCCACCAGCACGACGGCTACGTCGCCGCGCTCCGCGACGCGGGCATCGACGTGCAGTGGCTGCCGCCGTTGGTCGACGCCCCCGACGCGACGTTCGTGGAGGACACCGCGGTCGTCGTGGATGGCGCGGCGCTCCTCACTCACCCCGGTGCGCTCGCTCGCCGCGAGGAGACCCCATCGGTCGCCGCCGTACTCGCGAGCAGCATGGCGATCACACACATGCACGGGCCCGCGACCCTCGATGGCGGCGACGTGATGCGCTGCGGTGACACTTTGGTGGTCGGCCACTCCCAGCGCACGAACGAGGGCGGCATCGCGGCGCTCACCGAGTTCGCGGCCCGCTTCGGCCTGCGCACCCACGTGGTCCAGCTCGCCGCCGGCCTACACCTCAAGTCGGCCTGCACCATGCTCGACGCCGGCACCCTGCTGTACTGGCCCGGCGCCTTCGCCATCGACGCGCTCGCCCCCTTGCGCCTCGACTGCATCGCCGTGCCCGAGCCCGCCGGCGCCAACGTGTTGCCCTTCGCCGATCGCGTGCTGATGTCCGACGCGGCCCCGCGTACCGCCGAGCTGGTGGCCAAGCGCGGCGGCGCCCCGCGCCTGCTCGCGCTCTCGCAGATCCACGCCGGCGACGGCGCGCTGACCTGCCTGTCGCTGCGCGTGCCGCCGGCCGGCGCCTGGGTGGCCTGACAGGCCGCGGTCGAAGCCGCTACGGCCCGAAAGGATCCATGATCCGCGCGCCCTCGGGTGCGTCGCCGCTGTTCATGAAGACCCACTGCTGCGAGAGCGCGTACGGGTCGACCTGCAGCTCGCGGTGGGTTGCGGGTACGACATCGCCGTTGCCGCGCGCCATCACATCGTACTGATACAGACCGCCGGTGCGCGACCCGGGAAGGTTGCCGACGACCGGGAAGCCCAGCTCGACCGCGACGTCGCGCATCTCGAACTTCGGCTCACCGACGATCGGGATGCCCAGCGCACGCACCAGGTAGGTCGTCGACGAATTGGGCACCACCGTGTCGTTCAACGCCATCTGCGCGAGCACGTGCGGGGTACGGCCGGCGAACTCGGGCAGGCGATCGGCGATCACCCACGGTGCGAAGGTCATCGGATCGCCACCATCGATCGCCGTCTGCGTGACGGCGAGCATCCGCAGCCGCTCGTCGTCGGACATCGACTGCGTCACCAGCAGCACCAACGGCTGGAACTCGCTGGCCTGGTCGACGATGTTCGTGAGGTTGCCGCCGGGGACGACCAGCGTCGCCGACTCGAACGCGTCGCTCAGCGCCAACATCTGCGGCCCCATGACCCCGCCGAGCGAGTCGCCCTGGTAGAGCAGGCGCTGGGGATCGAGGTCTGGGTTGCCGTCGCCGGTCACGTCCATGCCGGCGAGCAGGCGATGCACCAGCTGCAGCTTGTCGAACGCAGCCTGCCGGAAGTTGTCCCGCGCGTCGAACGGATCGAAGGGGTCGAACGGATCGTTGCTGAGCCCCAGCAGATCGAAGGTCGAGTTGGTGACCGCAGCGTCGGGGTGGTCGCCGTGCTTGGGTGCATCGATGGCGACGACGGCGAAGCCGTCCTGCGCGAGGTAGTAGGCCGCGGGGTACCACGCGGTCAGCCGGTCGCCGGTCAGCCCGTGGCCGTAGACCACGGTGGGGAACGGACCGAGCCCTTGCGTCGGCAGGTACGCGACGAACGGCAGCTCGAAGGTCGACACCGGCACGACCCCGCGGATGATGCCGTCGTCGTCGGCGAAGTCGACCATGCGGATGGTGCCTTCGCAGGTGCGGAACGGGTAGCCCGTGAGGTAGCAGCCCTGCTCGTCCAGGGTGTACGGCGATGGGAACGAGCTCGCGATCGCAGCCGCGATGTCGATGCTCTGCTCGATGGTCGTCGCGGTGGTGTACACGACCGCGGCCGACAGTTCGTCCGCCTCGGCGAGGGTGCCGGCCTCGCGCAGGACCTCGAGCACGCGCGCGTAGCCGTCGCCCAGTCGCATCAGCTCGGCGGCATCGGTGTCGCCCGCCAGCAACGACTGCATCGCCGTGCTGGGCGCGAAGCACTCGCCCTGTTCGTCGACGACGTCGCGGGTCATCACCACCGCGTGCCTCGCCCCGGCCCGCAGCGGGCGCAGCGGCGCGAGCATCAGCGTGGTGCCGTCGTCGAGGCCGTTCTCCTCGATCACGCGCAGGTCGAACGGCAGGAATGCCGGCGGCTCGGCGTCGAGATCGACGAGCAGCAGCGACGAGCCGAGCGGGTCGGTCTCGTCGCCCGCCGACGGCAGACTCGCCGGATCGACCGCCCCGGTCACGCGCACGAACGCCGGCGCGGTGACACCGAACCCATCGAGCGATCCCATCTCCGCGAATACGCTCGGGAAGCCGACGATGGGATCCTCGGGCGCGAGCACCTCGATGGGCGATCGCAGCCGCAGCCCCGTGCGCGTGTCGGCTGTCTCCGTCCACAGATCGTCGGGGAACGCGTGCAGACCCGGCCCCGCCGGGTCGTAGCGCACCTCGAACGCCCCCTGGCAGAACGACAGCGCGGGCGCACCCGTGCTCGACGAATCGGCCCCATCACCCGTCGTGCCCGACGTGGTGCCCGAATCCTCGGTAGTGCCGCCGCTGCTACTGCCGTCGGCACCCGCGGGGGTGGAATCCATATCATTGCAACCAACCGCGATCATCACCGCGATGGCGCACATTCCTGTGGCGCATCTGCTCGAATGCATCCGATTCGAACCTCCGCCACCAGGGTGCACGTCGAAACCCGTGCGCGTCAAGGCGCCGGTGATCGATTCACCGCGATCGATCGGCCATTGTCACGTCGTCACGCGCGCCACCGGGGCCGCCCCGGTGCGGCGACGTCGATTCCGCGCGATCAGCCGTAGGTCTCGAGCAGCTTCATCAGCACCGGTTCCATCGGCGGCAGGTGGGCCTGCCACGTGCGCGGCAGCTCGCGCCGCGGGAACTCGGGATACACGCGGGCGACCTCGTCCATGAAGTCGATGCCCATGCCGCCCATCAACGCCAGCTGCTTGGGCACCGCGCGGCCGATGTCGTGACGAATCTGCTCGCGATCGCGATCGACGGTCTCGAGCACGCGAATGACCTTGTCGGCCAGATCGGGCTCGTCGACCTCGAGGAAGAGGTGCGAGTGCCCACGGTCGTTCATGAGATTGCGGATGCGCTCGTCCATCGTGATGCCGGCCGACGCGACCTGGCCCGGCATCGAGGTCACGACCGCGTGGAAGCGCGAGCTCAGCATCCACGTGCAGTTGCGCAGCAGGCTCACCATCTCGAACATCGGGATGTCGGCGCTGCCGAAGATCGGTGCGTTGGTCTTCAAGCGCGGCGCCAGGTCCTCACAGGCGTACTTGTCGAGCTGCTCCATCGCCACGAGGATCGGGAAGCACGGCCGCGTCGACGCGAAGTGGTTCACGCCGGTGGCGATCGCGTCGAGGTAGTTCTCGTACTTGGCGGTTGCCTCGGGCGAGCTGTGGTGGAAGTAGATCGACTGGTAGTGCTCGTCGCGGTACTGCCCGACCAGACGCATGGCGGTCGCCTTCGCGATGTCGGGCTTCACCGGCCACCAGAACGGGTTGATGGGGCACACCACCAGCACCGGCGTCTTGCCGTCCCAGCCGGCCTTGCGCAGCAGCTCGGCGCCGACCGGCAACGGTGCCGGCTCGAAGGTCCACGCCGTGTCGGCGCCGCCGGTGGTGCGGATGCCGAGCTGCCCGAGCACGTCGCGCGAAGGCTCGTTGCGGCAGATCACCAGCGAGTTGCGGCAGTGCTTCTTCACGAAGTCCCGCAGCGCCGGCGTCATGTTGCCGGCCTCGGCGCCGTAGCCGACGCTGAGCTTGCCCTCGGCGTTGGCGATGCCCAGCGAGCCCGCCATCATCACACTGAGCGCGCTGGCGAACTTCGACTTGAACATCGAGCCTTCGCAGGCAATCACGCCATGGTGCTTGGGGCACTCGTCGTGCAGGAACTTGGGGAACACCACCGGCAGCTCGACCTGCCGCACCGTGCGGAAATAGCCCGCGGTCAGCTTGGGGTCGACGGTCATGATGGTCAGCTCGAGCTCGTCGTCGCCGACCACGTGGCGAATCTGCCGGATCATCTCCTCGACGCGGACGTCGGCGCCGGTGTTGCGCGTGCCGACGTAGCCGGCGAACAACAGCTTGAGCGGCTTGCCGGGCGCCCAGGTCTCCTGGCGCACGTCGAGCGCACGCTCGACGGCCACGGCCTCGATGAAGCCGTTCATGATCTCTTGCAGCACGCGATCGGGATCGAGCGCGTTCTTGATGCGCGACAGAATGCCCACGGTTCTAGATCCCCTGCTCCGGCGACATTGCCACCCGCGTGACCCCAGCCCCGGCCTTGCTCGCGCGGGCCAGCCGCGCGTCGGCGTCGGCCGGCCACTCGCGGTACGGATAGCGGTACTTGCC
>WBZX01003047.1_pt1 | contig 10908 bp, 8 predicted proteins | sample 5204211 | NCBI WGS metagenome assembly WBZX01 (sample SAMN12344362, study PRJNA552823) | activated sludge metagenome | biome: Activated sludge suspended growth; feature: Nitrification reactor; material: Wastewater; isolation source: activated sludge from nitrification reactor of wastewater treatment...
CCGGAACAGGCGCGCGGCAGCGATTTCTTCATCTCCATCCACCATGACTCGATCAGTCCGGAGTTCCTGCACTTCTGGGACTGGGATGGCGAGGAGGTGAGTTATACGACGCTGAAGCGCGGCTTCGGACTGTTCGTTTCGCGGCGCAATCCCGACCTCGCCGGCAGCCTGCGCTGCGCCTCGGCGATGGGCGCCATGCTACGCCGCGCCGGCTTCGTGCCGACACCGTGGCATGCGCGCAAGCACCAGCCGGCCGATGCCGACAACGGCGTCTGGTATTACGACAACCTGGTGGTCCTGCACAAGTCCACGTTCCCGGCCGTGCTGTTCGAGGCCGGCGTCATCAAGCATCGCGACGAGGAAATGGAACTGCTCGATGGCGAGCGTCAGGCGCGCATGGCCGATGCCCTGGCGACCGGTATTGCCGCCTGTCTGGCAGGTAGGGCGTATTCGCAGTAATCGGCGGGACTGCGTTTGCCGGGGCGGGAAGGGCGCCACGGCGCGAGGCGCCGGGAATGGTTGTTCCATTCCCAAGCCGAGCAACACCGGCGACCGCCCGCCCCGGCAAACCCGAAGGGCAAGGGTCTGGCGGGGCGCATTGCCGCGTTGCCGCTCGCTTGTGCAGATCACTGCACTGCGCGACCGACGCCTTGCACTGCCTCCCCGCCAGCCCCTTGCGCAGCCCGTCGCTTACTGCGAATACGCCCTATAGGAAAATCGGCTCGGGAGTGAGGTCGACCCCGAACTTTGCGCGTACCGCCGCCTGCACCGCCGCCATCGTGCGCCTGACATCGGCGCCGGTCGCGCCGCCGCGATTGACCAGCACCAGCGCCTGCTTTTCGTACATGCCGACCGGGCCGAGGTCTTTCCCCTTCCAGCCGGCCTGCTCGATCAGCCAGCCGGCGGCCAGCTTGACCCGGCCATCGGGCTGCGGGTAGCGGGGCAGGGTCGGGTAGTCGGTGGTCAGTGCCTCGGCCGTGGCGCGGTCGACCAGCGGGTTGTGGAAGAAGCTGCCGGCATTGGGGATTACTGCCGGGTCCGGCAGCTTGCGGCGGCGGATGGCGGTGATGGCAGCGGCGACATCCTGCGGCGTCGGTGCGACGATGCCGCGGGCCGCCAGTTCCTGCGCCACATCGGCGTAGCGCGTGTTGGGCTGCCAGCCTTTCGGCAGGCGGAAGACGACCGCGGTGATCGCCATGCGCCCGCTCAGATGCCAGCCTTCCTGCTTGAACAGGCTGTCGCGGTAGGCGAATCGGCATTGGTTGCGGTCGACGCTGAAAAATGCCTGTTTTTCAAAATCCCAGGCGCGCAGCGAATGAAAGCGTTCGGCCACTTCCAGCCCGTAGGCGCCGATATTCTGGATCGGCGCGGCGCCGACCGTGCCGGGAATCAGGCTCAGGTTTTCCAGCCCCGGCCAGCCCTGGGCCAGCGCCCATTGCACGAAATCGTGCCAGTTTTCGCCGGCGCCGGCCTCTACGTACCAGGCTTCGGCGTCTTCCCGCAGCAGGCGCTTGCCGGGTATCGCCATATGCAATATCAGCCCGTCGAAATCGCCGTTCAGCACCAGGTTGCTGCCACCGCCGAGGATGAAGCGCGGGCACTGGCGCAATTCGGGTGCCGCCAGCTGCGCGGGATCGTCGATGGCGGCGTAGCGCGCCGCCCGCCCCGGCAAAGCGAGGGTGTTGGCCGCCGTGAGGTCGACGCCCTGGCGCAGGATCACAGCAGGGGGGCCAGCCAGTATTCGGCGTCCCTGGTGCTCATGCCCTTGCGCTTGGCCCAGTCTTCCAGCTGGTCGCGGCCGATCTTCGGGATGGCGAAATACTGGGCCGCCGGGTGGCCGATGTAGAAGCCGGAAACGGCGGCGGCCGGGGTCATGGCGCAGGATTCGGTGAGCTGCATGCCGGCGTTGGCCGGGGCGTCGAGCAGCGCGAACAGTTCGCGCTTGGCGGTGTGGTCGGGGCAGGCCGGATAGCCGGGGGCGGGGCGGATGCCCTTGTATTGCTCGGCGATCAGCGCTTCGTTGTCGAGACTTTCGTCGCCGGCATAGCCCCAGTAGTGCGTGCGGACACGCAGATGCAGCCATTCGGCGGCGGCTTCGGCGAGGCGGTCGGCGAGTGATTTGAGCATGATCGCCGAGTAGTCGTCGTGGGCCGCCTCGAATTCGGCGACCCTGGCGTCGATGCCGAGGCCGGCGGTGACGGCGAAGGCGCCGACGTAGTCGCGTTCGCCGACGAAATCGGCCAGCGCCAAGTTGAAGCGGCCTTTCGGCTGCTTGTGTTGCTGGCGCAGCCCGACCCAGCGCGTCAACTCGGTTGTCCGTTCCTCATCGCGGTAGATGACGATGTCTTCGTCTTCGCCGCGTGCCGGGTAGAGGCCGAAAACGGCTCTGGCGGTCAGCCAGTCTTCAGCGACGATCCTGGCCAGCATGGCCTTGGCGTCGGCGAACAGCTGGCGGGCGGTTTCGCCGACCGTCTCGTTTTCGAGGATGGCCGGGTAGCGCCCGGCCAGGTCCCAGCTCTGGAAGAAGGGCGACCAGTCGATGAAGAGGGCGATGTCTTCCAGTTCGAGATCGATGGCTTGCAAGCCGAGTTGGTTCGGAATGGTCGGTGCGAAGGGTTCGTTCCACGTGAAACGGTTGGCGCGGGCTTCTTCCAGCGTTACCAGCGTGGCGCCCTTGCGGCCGGCGTGCTCGCTGCGTACCGCCGAATACTCGGCGGCGATTTCGCCCACGTAGCCGTCGCGCTGGTCGGCCGACAGCAGCTTGGTGGCGACGCCGACGGCGCGCGAGGCATCCGGCACGTAAACCACGGCGCCCTGGTAGTTGGGGGCGATCTTGATCGCGGTGTGGGCGCGGCTGGTCGTCGCGCCGCCGATCAGCAGCGGCTGCTGCATGCCCTGGCGCTGCATTTCGCCGGCGACATGCGACATTTCTTCCAGCGACGGCGTGATCAGACCGGAGAGGCCGATGATGTCCACCGCGTGTTCGCGCGCCGCGTGCAGGATGTTCTCGCAGGAGACCATGACGCCGAGGTCGATGACGTCGTAGCCGTTGCAGCCGAGGACGACGCCGACGATGTTCTTGCCGATGTCGTGCACGTCGCCCTTGACCGTCGCCATCAGGATCTTGCCCTTGCTGCCCAGGCCGGTGCGGGTCTTTTCGGCTTCGATGAACGGCAGCAGGTGGGCGACCGCCTGCTTCATCACGCGGGCCGACTTGACCACCTGCGGCAGGAACATCTTGCCGGCGCCGAACAGGTCGCCGACGTGGTTCATGCCGGCCATCAGCGGCCCTTCGATGACGGCGAGCGGCGGCTTGCCTTCGGCTTCCAACTGGGCGCGCACTTCCTCGGTGTCGGCGACGACGAAGTCGGTGATGCCCTTGATCAGCGCGTGTTCGAGGCGCTTCTCGACGCTTTGCTCGCGCCAGCTTAAATCAGGCCCGCTGTCCCTGGCCTTGCCTTCCTTGACCGTCTGGGCGAAGTCGACCAGCGCCTCGCCGGCTTCCGGGTTCCGGTTGAGCACGACGTCCTCGACCTTCTGGCGCAGCACCGGCTCGAGATCGTCGTAGATGCCGAGCATGCCGGCATTGACGATGCCCATGGTCATGCCGGCCTGGATGGCGTGGTAGAGGAAAACGGTGTGGATCGCCTCACGCACGGCATCGTTGCCGCGGAAGCTGAACGAGACGTTGGAAACGCCGCCGGAGACGTGCGCGTGTGGCAGGTGTTGCTTGATCCAGCGCACCGAGTTGATGAAATCGACGGCGTAGTTGTCGTGTTCAGGAATGCCGGTGGCGATGGCGAAGATGTTCGGGTCGAAGATGATGTCTTCGGCCGGGAAGCCGATGCTCAGCAGCAAGTCGTAGGCACGCTTGGAAATCTCGGTCTTGCGGGCGAAGGTGTCGGCCTGACCCTTCTCGTCGAAGGCCATGACGATGACTGCGGCGCCGTAGCGGCGGGCCAGTTTGGCCTGTTCGATGAACTTGGCCTCGCCTTCCTTCATCGAGATCGAATTGACGATGCCCTTGCCCTGAATGCACTTGAGGCCGGCCTCGATGACTTCCCATTTCGACGAGTCGATCATGATCGGCACGCGCGAAATGTCGGGTTCGGAGGCGATCAGCTTGAGAAAACGGTCCATCGCAGCGAGCGAATCGAGCATCGCCTCGTCCATGTTGATGTCGATGACCTGCGCGCCGTTCTCGACCTGCTGGCGGGCGACGGCCAGTGCGTCGTCAAAGCGGCCTTCGAGGATCATGCGGGCGAACGCCTTGGAACCTGTGACGTTGGTCCGCTCGCCAACGTTCACATAAAGCGAATCGGCGCCGACGTTGAACGGTTCGAGGCCGGAGAGGCGCAGCTTCTTCTCGATTTTCGGCACTTTTCGCGGGTCGACCGCAGCAACCCGTTCGGCGATGGCCTTGATGTGCTCGGGCGAGGTGCCGCAGCAGCCGCCGACGATATTGACGATGCCGGTCTTCGCCCAGCTTTCGATTTCATCGGCCAGCATCTCGGCCGTCTCGTCGTAGCCGCCGAAGGCGTTGGGCAGACCGGCGTTGGGGTGGGCCGAGACGTAGCAGTCGCAGACGCGCGACAGTTCCTCGACGTACTGGCGCAATTCCTTGGCGCCGAGCGCGCAGTTGAGGCCGAACGACAGCGGCTGGATGTGGTTCAGCGAATTCCAGAAGGCCTCGGCAGTCTGGCCGGACAGCGTGCGGCCGGAAGCGTCGGTAATCGTGCCGGAAATCATCACCGGCCAGCGGCGTTGCGCCCGTTCGAAGAAGGCTTCGATGGCGAACAGCGCGGCCTTGGCGTTGAGCGTGTCGAACACCGTTTCGACCAGCAGGATGTCGGCGCCGCCTTCGACGAGGCCGGTGATGGCCTCGAAGTAATTGGCAACCAGTTCGTCGAAGGCGACGTTGCGGTAGCCGGGGTCGTTGACGTCCGGCGAGATCGACGCGGTGCGGCTGGTCGGGCCGAGCACGCCGGCGACGAAGCGCGGCTTGGCCGGGTTGGCGGCAGTAAATTCGTCGCACAGCTGGCGGGCGAGGCGGGCGCCTTCGAAATTCAACTCGTAGACCAGCTCGGTCAGGTTGTAATCGGCCTGTGACACCGAGGTCGAGTTGAAGGTGCAGGTTTCGAGGATGTCGGCGCCGGCTTCCAGGTATTCGCGATGGATGCCGCCGATGATGCCGGGCTGGGTCAGCACCAGCAGGTCGTTGTTGCCCTTGAGGTCGTGCGGATGATCCTTGAGGCGTTCGCCGCGATAGTCGGCTTCCTGCAGGCTGTGGCGCTGGATCATGGTGCCCATGGCGCCGTCGAGGATCAGCAGGCGCTTGGCGAGGAGGGCGGTGAGTTCTGGGGTGCGGTCAGGTTGCATCATGATCATCTTGGCAAGGGGCGGCGAAATCAGGCCGGGGACGCCGAAAAAATAACGGCGCCACAAACCGGCTTGGGTTTGCGAGCGCCGTTGATCATTGCCGAGCCTGGCCCCGAAATTCACGCTAAGCATGAAAAGGGTCGCAGCGCTCCTCGGCAGAGGTCGTAGTTTACTGTTCGCTGCGCCGACTGCCAAGTGGCTTGATTTATTTAGGCTTTCATCGCCACGCGTTTGCCGGCTTTCGTCACCAGCCCGCTGCCGGTGTCGAAGAAAACGTTGAAGTAGGTTTCCTCGTTGTGCGGGACGCCCTCGATTCGCCATTCCCAGACTTCCTCGCGCAGGTTGGCGAAAGTCTCCACCCGCGCCGGCTGGCCGAGCAGGCGGCGGGTCTGGTCGCGCGTCATGCCGGGCTGGACCTTGGCGAAACTGGCGTCGTTCAGCACCTGGTCGACCTTCTGCACGATCTGGTCGGTGCCGAAGGTGATCATGTAGCAATGCACGCCGCTGGGCTGGCGCGTGTATTCCCAGGTGACGCCGCCGTCGTCGTTGCGGAACTCGAAGCCGGGATTGCCCATTTTGGCGCGCACCTCGACGGCGGTCGTGACGCCCGGCTTGATGTCCTGCAGCACGAAGCTGTCGCAGCCGGGGAGGATGGTGGCGATGGCCGCGATGGCGGCGGTGATCCAGTTGCGCGATTTCATGGCCGGAGTTTACGCTTTTTGCCTGTTACTTTCATAATATTGGCATCTCCTGATTTACGGAAATGCCCATGCAGCACCTTGACCCCGTAGCCGCCCACAGCTTCCTGGAGGCGCACCCCCGCGCCATGCTGGTCGATTGCCGGACCGAAATCGAACACATGTACGTCGGCCATCCGGTCGGCGCCGAGCATGTCGCCTGGCAGGAGGCGCCGGACTGGGAGATCGACTCCGAATTTGCCGACAAGGTGAAACGGCTGGTCGGCGGCGACCTGGCGCGGCCGGTGCTGCTGATCTGCCGCAGCGGCCACCGTTCGGTATATGCCGGCGAGGCGCTGGAAGCGGTGGGCTTCTCGGCGGTGATCAACGTCCTGGAAGGCTTCGAGGGGCCGCTCGACGACGACTATCATCGCGGTACTGTGGGCGGCTGGCGCCACCGCGGGTTACCGTGGCAGCAATCGTAATTTGTGGTCGGCCAGGGCGGCGATGCCGCCCAGCATCATCAGGCCGGCCATGCCGAGGGCCAGGGTCAGCGTCGAACCCCACAGCGCCGGGGCGATCAGCGCCGCGGCCAGGCTGTTGAAGCCGGACTGGAAAAAGGTCTGGCACGAGGCGGCGAGGCCGCGCTGTTCGGGGAAGGGGTCGAGGGCGAGGATGGTCAGGCTGGGCATCGCCAGCGCCATGCCGAGCGTGTAGACAAACAGCGGCAGCACGCTCCAGGGCAGGGCGGGGGGCAGGGCGAGGTTGATGCCGAGGTTGATGAGCGCGGCGACGGACATCACCAGATAGCCGAGGGCGATCGTCCGGCCGGCGCTGATTCGGCCGGCGAGGCGCCCGGACAACCACGAACCGCTGACCAGCCCGCCCATCGCCGGGCCGAAGAGCCAGAGGAAGGCGGTTTCGGTAAGGCCGAGGTGGGTCATCAGGAACATCGGCGCCGACAGGACGTAGATGAAAAAGCCGGCGAAATTGAGCGACAGCGCCGCGCAGGCCAGCAGGAAGGGCGGCGAGGTCATCACCTTCCAGTAGGTGCGGCCGAGGTAGGCCGGCTGCAGGGACTGGCGCTTTTCCGGCGGCAGGGTTTCCGGCAGCAGTTTCCAGCACGCCAGCCAGACGGTTGCGGTCGACAGCACCAGGAAGGCAAAAACCGAGCGCCAGCCGAACAGCGTTTGCAGCCAGCCGCCGATGACCGGAGCGACGGCCGGGGCGATGGCGAACATCATGATGATCCGCGACATCAGGCGCTGGGCCTGGGCGCCGTCGAACAGGTCGCGCACGATGGCGCGGCTGATGACGATGCCGGCACCGGCGGTGACGCCCTGCATCGCCCGCCAGAACCAGAGCTGCTCGATGCGCGTGGCGAAGGCGCAGCCGGCGGAGGCGACGGCAAAGAGGGCGAGGGCGAGGAGGGTGATGCGGCGGCGGCCGAAGCGGTCGGACAGCGCGCCGTGCCACAGCGTCATCGCGGCGAAGGCGGCGAGGTAGGCAGAAAGCGTCTGCTGGACCTGGATCGGCGTCGCCTGCAGCGATGCGCCGATGTCGTGGAAGGACGGCAGATAGGTGTCGATCGCGAACGGGCCGAGCGCCGACATGGCGGCCAGCAGGTAAACGATGGCCCGGGTCGAGTGGCGCCTTTCAGCCACCGGAAAGGCGCCGGTACTGGATGGCCTCGGCCACGTGTGGCGCCCGCACGGCGGGGCTGTCGGCGAGGTCGGCGATGGTGCGGGCGACCTTGAGGATGCGGTGCCAGGCGCGGGCCGAGAGATCCAGGCGCTGGCTGGCCTGCTTGAGCAGGCTGGCGCCGGCGGTATCCGGCGTGCAATGGCGGTCGACCTCGGCCGGCGTCAGCCGTGCGTTCGGTTTCCGCTGGCGTCCGTGCTGCATGGTCAGGGCCGCCTGCACGCGGGCGCGCACCGCCGCCGACGATTCGCCATCGCCCTTGCCGGCGAGGCTGTCGACCGGCAGGGCCGGTACTTCGATCAGCAGATCGATGCGGTCGAGGAAAGGACCGGACAGCTTGCCGCGGTAACGTGCAATCTGGTCCGGCGTGCATCGGCATTTGCCATTGCTGTGACCGCTGAAACCGCAGGGACAGGGATTCATCGCCGCGACCAGCTGGAATTCGGCGGGAAATTCGGCGTGACGGGCGGCGCGGGCGATGTGGATGCGCCCGGACTCGAGCGGCTCGCGCAGGGTTTCCAGCACCTTGCGGTCGAATTCCGGCAATTCGTCGAGGAACATGACCCCCTGGTGCGCCAGCGAGATCTCGCCGGGCCGTGGCGGATTGCCGCCGCCGACCAGCGCGACGGCCGAGGCGGTGTGATGCGGCGCCCGGTAGGGGCGCTGACCGAAGCGTTCGGGGCGGAACTGCCCGACCAGCGAGAGCACCGCGGCCGAGGCCTTGGCCGCCTCGCCGTCGAGCGCCGGCATCAGCCCCGGCAGGCGGGCGGCGAGCATCGACTTGCCGGAACCCGGCGGGCCGATCATCAACAGCGAATGGTTGCCGGCCGCGGCGATCTCCAATGCCCGCTTGGCCTGGCTCTGCCCGCGCACCTCGCTGAGGTCGGCGAAAATCGGTGCCATTTCGACGTCGACCGCAGCCGGCTGTGGCAACTGTTTCTGCCCGGCAAGGTGAGCGCACACTTCCAGCAGCGAGTTTGCCGAATAGATGTTTTCATCGCCGGTCAGCGCCGCTTCGCGGGCGCTGGCTTCGGGCAGGATGAAGGCCTTGCCGTTGCCGGCCGTCTGTAGCGCCATGGCCAGCGCCCCGCGTACCGGGCGCAGTTCGCCCGACAGCGAAAGCTCGCCGGCAAATTCGCAGTCGTTCAGCCCCGTGGCGGGAATCTGGCCGCTGGCTGCGAGGATGCCGAGGGCGATCGGCAGGTCGAAGCGGCCGGACTCCTTGGGCAGGTCGGCGGGGGCGAGGTTGACGGTGATCCGTTTGGCCGGGAATTCGAAACCGGAATTGACGATGGCGGCGCGTACCCGGTCACGCGCTTCCTTGACTTCGGTATCGGGCAGGCCGACCAGCGCGAAGCTGGGCAGGCCGCTGGCGAGATGCGTTTCGACCAGTACCGGCGGCGCCTGCAGGCCGTCCAGCCCGCGGCTGTGTGCGACGGCGAGCGCCATCGCCGGTTACTGGCCCGCGCGGGCTTTTTCCAGCGCCTCGACGCGGGCTTCGAGATCCTTCAGTTTTTCGCGGGTGCGTGCCAGCACCTGCGACTGAATGTCGAATTCCTCGCGAGTGACCAGGTCGAGCTTGGCGAGCAAGCCGCTGACGACGGCCTTGGCATTTTTCTCAAGATCCTTGGCCGGCGAATTGGCAAGCAGGGTGCTCACCTTGTTGCCGATATCTTCCAGTGTTTTCGGGTCGAGCATGGGGTTCCTCCGTGGCTTTCGAGTGTATCACAGCACCGCAAAGGCCCATTTTTGGCGGGCCGCCCGCCGCTGGTGCGCGGGGTTGGTCGCATGCACCTCGTTGGTGCGCTCCGTTCTGGTGCCATGCCCCAACAAGGAATGAGTCCATTGATTTTCATCAAAAATCTGGCCTGGCACGGCTTATGCTTTTGCTGTACTGCACAATTTTCCTTTTCTTTTTTCTTTAATTGCAGGAGAGAAACCATGAAGAAGTCCCTCATCGCCCTGGCCCTCGCTGGCGCCTTTGCCGTTCCGGCTTTCGCCCAGACCTCGTCTTCCGACGCGACGGGTGCCCCCCCGGCGGCCGAACCGGCAGGCCCGCACACTCTGACAGGCAACATGACCATTGCCACCAGCTATCGCTTCCGTGGCATTGACCAGACCTTCGGCAAGCCGGCCCTGCAGGGTGGTATCGATTACTCGCACGAGAGCGGCATCTACGTCGGTAACTGGAACTCCAACGTTTCCTCCGGCGCCGGCTTCGCCGAAGGCAACCTGGAGATGGACTTCTATGGTGGCTGGAAGACGACTTTCGCCGAAGATTTCGGTCTCGATCTCGGCGGTATCTATTACTACTACCCGGGTTCCAATGCCGGCCCCCTCTCCTTCACCAACTCCAAGGATCTGGGTGGTTCGAGCAGCGGCACTGTCCATAACGGCGAACTGTACATCGGCGCCAGCTGGAAGTTCGTCTCGTTGAAGTACAGCTATGCAGTTACCGACTACTTCAGCCTGCCGGATTCCAAGGGCACCAGCTACCTCGACCTGTCGGCCAACTATGACCTCGGCGACGGCTGGGGTGTTCAGGCTCACGTTGGCCATTTGTATGCCTCGAAGTACAAGTATGCCGGTACGACTGGCAGCGACGATATCAGCTATACCGACTGGAAGCTTGGCGTGACCAAGGACTTCAGCGGCTGGGTTGTCGGTCTCGCCTATGTCGATACCAATGCCAAGGGTGATTGCGGCAGCGCCGAGTTCTACTGCTTCTCCAATTCCCTCAATGCCAACGGTGGTCTGGGCTCCAAGACCAAGGACGCTGGCCGCGGTATTGGCGTGCTTTCCGTTACCAAGACCTTCTAATACGGCTTGAAACTTCCCCGCCGGTGACCCGGCCGGCACCCGCGGGGAAGACGCAACATCAATTTTTTAGGGGAACTCATCATGAAATTCGTAACCGCCATCATCAAGCCGTTCAAGCTTGACGAAGTGCGTGAGGCGCTGTCCGCCATTGGCGTGCAGGGCGTCACGGTCACTGAAGTGAAAGGTTTCGGCCGGCAGAAAGGGCACACCGAGTTGTATCGGGGCGCCGAATATGTCGTCGATTTCCTGCCCAAGGTGAAGATCGAGGCCGCCGTCAAGGGTGACCAGATCGATCAGGTCATCGAAGCCATCGAGAAATCGGCCAGCACCG
>WBZX01003048.1_pt1 | contig 10900 bp, 10 predicted proteins | sample 5204211 | NCBI WGS metagenome assembly WBZX01 (sample SAMN12344362, study PRJNA552823) | activated sludge metagenome | biome: Activated sludge suspended growth; feature: Nitrification reactor; material: Wastewater; isolation source: activated sludge from nitrification reactor of wastewater...
GAGACGCAGAGCGTGCTCACCGCCACCGAGAACGGCTACGGCAAGCGCACCTCGATCGTCGAGTACACGCGCCACGGACGAGGCACGAAGGGAATGATCGCGATCCAGCAAAGCGAGCGCAACGGCCGCGTTGTCGCCGCCACGCTGGTGCGGCCTGAGGACGAGATCATGCTGATCACCGACCGGGGCGTGCTCGTGCGCACCCGGGTGTCCGAGATCCGCGAACTGGGCCGCGCCACCCAGGGCGTCACGCTGATCGCGCTCGACGACGGCACCAAGTTGTCGGGCTTGCAGCGCATTGTCGAAAGCGATGCCGACGAAGGCGGCGCGCCGACGGCTCAGGGAGACACCGAATGAAGGCCGTCGTCGCCCTGCTGGCGCTTCTGATCGCGGCCGGCGTCGCGCAGGCGCAGACCAAGAAGGAACTCGTGGCCAAGCTGATCCAGCTCCAGCAACCGGGCGTCGAGAACATTGGGCGTTCGCTGGCCGGCCAGGTGTCGCAACGTGCACTTCAGGCCGCAGCGCAGGCCATGCCCAGGGTTGCCGCCGACAAGCGCGACGCCGTGGGCCGCGACATTCAGGCTGACGTGAAGAAGTTTCACGGCGAGATCGAGCCGCTGTTGCGCGAGCGAGCGCTGAGGCTGTCGACGACCACGCTCACGCCGCTGTACGAGGAGCGCTTCAGCGAGGACGAGCTCAAGCAGGTCATCGCCTGGCTCGAGTCGCCGGTGTCGCGCAAGTTCGCCCAGGTCGACGCCGAGTTCGGCAACGCGCTGGCAGAAAAGGTCGTGGCGGACTCCAAGGTCACGGTCGAGGCCAAGCTGAAGACGCTGGAAGCCACTCTGTCCAAGCGCCTGGGCATGCCTGCCGCGCCCGCGGCGCCGGGCAGTGGCACGGCACCGAAGAAGTAGCCGGAACCCAAGATGTCCGACACCGACGCCTCCGCCGCCGCCCTGGCCGCCCTGCGGGTGCGCATCGACGACGTCGACCGCGAACTGCTCGCGCTGCTCAACAGGCGCGCGGCGCTGGCGCTGGAGGTGGGCGAAGTCAAGAAGCGCGACGGCTCGCCCGTGTTCCGCCCCGAGCGCGAGGCACAGGTGATCGACGGGCTGAAGGGCGTGAACCCCGGCCCGCTGGCCACCGACAGCATCGCCCCGATCTGGCGCGAGGTGATGTCCGCGTGCCGATCCCTGGAGACGCCGCTTCGCATTGCGTTCCTCGGGCCGGCCGGCACCTTCAGCGAACTCGCCGCCCTGGGCTACTTCGGCGCATCCATCGTTCGCGTGCCCTGCGCCAGCATCGACGAGGTGTTCCGCGCCACCAGCGGCGGGGCCGCGGACTTCGGCGTGGTGCCGGTGGAAAACTCCACCGAAGGCGTGGTGGCCCGGTCGCTGGACCTGTTCCTGAACACGCCTCTGTCGATCGTCGGCGAGACCAGCCTGTACGTGCGGCACAACCTGCTGCGCAAGGTGGAAGGCTTCGACGGGCTGAAGGCCGTGTGCGCTCATCCGCAGGCGCTGGCGCAGTGTCACACCTGGCTCAACGACCACCTGCCCCAGGTCGAGCGCCGCCCCGTGGCCAGCAACGCCGAAGGCGCCCGGCTGGCCTCGCTCGACCCGGCGCTGGCAGGCATCGCCAGCGACCGCGCGGCGGGCGAGTACGGGCTGCACACCCTGGCCCCGGCGATCCAGGACGACCCGCACAACCGCACGCGCTTCGCCGTGGTCGCACTGCCCGAAAGCCACCCGCAGCCGCGCGCGACCGGACACGACTGCACCAGCCTGGTGGTGTCGGTGCCCAACCGCCCCGGCGCCGTGCACGACATGCTGGTGCCGCTGAAGCATCATGGTGTGTCGATGACCCGGTTCGAGTCGCGACCCGCGCGCTCGGGCCAGTGGGAGTACTTCTTCTACATCGACATCGACGGCCATCCCGACCAGCCCCACGTGGCCCAGGCCTTGCAGGAGCTGCGAGGCGTGTGCGCGTTCTACAAGCTGCTCGGCACCTACCCCCTGGACACACACTGAAGGCTGCTGCCCCCGCCATGTTCAACCAGCTCGGCGTCATCGGATGCGGCCTGATGGGCGGGTCGTTTGCGCTCGCACTGAAGCGCGGCGGCCTGGTCAAGCGTGTCATCGGATATTCCAAGTCGCCGTCGACCACCGAGCGCGCAAAGAAGATGGGCGTGATCGACGACGCCGCCGAGTCCGCGCTGCTGGCGGTGTCCGGCTCGGACATCGTGCTCATCGCCGTGCCCGTGGCGGCCACCGAGACCACGTTCAAGGCGATCCGACATCTGGTGGACCCCGGCGTGCTGTTCATGGACGTCGGCTCCACCAAGCGCGACGTGGTGGACGCCGCTCGGCGCGTGCTCAAGGAGCGCGTGACGCGCTTCGTGCCCGCGCATCCGATCGCCGGCAAGGAGTCCGGTGGCGTGCAGCATGCCGACGCGGCGCTGTACCAGGGTCGGCAGGTGATCCTGACCCCCCTGGCCAATACCGACCCTGCCCTGGTGCAGAAGGCCACCGACGTCTGGAGCGCGATCGGCTGCCAGGTGATGAAGATGACGCCGGACAACCACGACGCCGCCTTTGCCGCCGTGAGCCACCTGCCGCACCTGCTCGCGTTCGCGTACTTCAGCGCCGTGGCACGGCAGCCGGCCGGCAACGACTACCTGTCACTGGCTGGCCCGGGATTCCGCGACTTCACGCGCATCGCGGCCAGCGATCCCGGCGTCTGGCGCGACATCCTCGTGTCCAACCGGGAGGAGATCCTCAAGCAGTCTCTGCGCTTCCGGCACACGCTGGACGCCATCGAGCACGTCATCCGCTCGGGCAATGGCGAGGCACTCGAGGACCTCATCCGCCAGGCCGCCGACGCCCGTGCCAACTGGCAGATGAGCGCCGTCGTCAAGACTCCCGGCTCGCGCTGACGCGGATGGCCCCTCGCCTTGCGCCTTGGCGGCGTCCGCGCCCGCTTGCCGTGCCCTCCTGAACGATGTACTCGCTGCCCCACCTCGACCTCCCGGCCCTGGCCCGCGCTGCAGGCACGGTGCGCCTGCCGGGCTCCAAGAGCATCTCCAACCGGCTGCTGCTGCTCGCGGGCCTGGCGCATGGCACGACCGACCTGCTCGACCTGCTCGATTCCGACGACACCCGGGTGATGCTGGACGCCCTGCGCGAACTGGGCTGCGCCATCGAGCGTCATGGCGCGACAACGCGCGTCCATGGCCTGGGCGGGCGACTGGACTGCCGGCAGGCGCGCCTGTTCCTGGGCAATGCCGGCACCGCCATGCGCCCGCTGACGGCGGCGCTGGCCGTGCTCACGGCCCTGCAGGGGGGCCGCATCGAGCTGTCCGGCGTGGCGCGCATGCACGAGCGCCCGATCGGCGACCTGGTGGACGCGCTGCGCGGCCTCGGATGCCAGGTCGAGGACCTGGGCCGGCCGGGCTACCCGCCGCTGGCGGTGTCGGGCCCGACTGCGCTGGACCTTTCGCGCCCGATCCGGGTGCGCGGCGACGTGTCCAGCCAGTTCCTCACCGCATTGCTGCTGGCGCTGCCGCTGGCCAGCGACGCCGGCCCGGTGACGATCCAGGTCGACGGCGAACTGATCTCCAAACCCTACGTCGAGATCACGCTGGCGCTGCTGGTCCGCTTCGGCATCGACGTGCAGCGGGACGGGTGGTCGCGATTCGTGATCCCCGCCGGCAGCGCCTACCGCTCGCCGGGCAGGCTGCATGTCGAGGGCGACGCGTCGTCGGCTTCGTATTTCATCGCGCTGGGCGCAATCGCCGCCGACGGCGATGCCGTGCGCATCGAAGGCGTCGGCGACGAGTCGATCCAGGGCGACATCCGGTTCGTCGAGGCGGCCCGGGCCATGGGCGCCCAGGTGCGCACCGAGCCCAATGCGATCGAGGTCCGGCGAGGCGCCTGGCCCCTGCGCGCCATCACGTTGGACTGCAATCACATTCCGGACGCGGCCATGACACTGGCGGTGATGGCACTGTTCGCCGACGGCCCGAGCACCCTGACCCACATCGCCAGCTGGCGCGTCAAGGAAACCGACCGCCTGGCAGCCATGGCACTTGAGCTTCGAAAGTTCGGCGCCCGCGTGGACGAAGGGCCGGACTGGATCCGGGTCGAGCCGCCGGCGCACTGGCGCCCGGCATCCGTCCATACCTACGACGACCACCGGATGGCCATGTGCGCGTCGCTGGCGGCTTTCGGCGGCGTGCCGGTGCGCATCGAGGACCCGAAGTGCGTCGGCAAGACCTTTCCCGATTACTTCGAGGCCCTGTTCTCGCTGGTCACGGCGCACCGGGAGGCCGTGCCGGTGATCGCCATCGACGGGCCGACGGCTTCAGGCAAGGGCACGCTGGCCGCCGCCGTGTCCGAGCGGCTGGGCTATGGCCTGCTCGATTCGGGCTCGCTCTACAGGCTGGCGGCCCTGGAGGCCCTGCGCGCCGGGCTGCTGCAGCCCGGCCAACTTGACGAGGCGGCCGTGGCTGCCATGGCGGCCGGGCTGACGCTCGACTTCGCACCCGGCCGGATCCTGCTGGCCGGCGAGGACGTCACCGAATCGCTGCGCGACGAGGCGGTCGGCCTGGCCGCCTCGCGCGTGTCGGCTCTGCCGGCCGTGCGACAGGCGCTGCACGAGCTGCAACTGTCGTTCCGGCGCCCGCCCGGGCTGGTCGCCGACGGACGCGACATGGGCACCGTGGTGTTCCCGGACGCCCGCCTCAAGGTGTTCCTGACCGCCAGCGCCGCGCAGCGCGCCGAGCGTCGCCATAAGCAATTGATTTCAAAGGGAATTCCGGCTAACATCCAAGCCCTTCGCGCCGACCTCGAGGCGCGCGACGCGCGGGACATGTCCCGCCCCGTCGCGCCCCTGAAGCCGGCAGCGGACGCGGTGCTGCTCGACAACTCCGAGCTCTCGATCGACGAATGCGTGGATCGCGTGCTGGGCTGGTGGGAAGAGCGGCAACGTTTCTAGGCCGCCCCGGCTCCCCGCCGAGGCGATTCGTCAAACCAACCGCCACGTCGTGGCAAGTCTGCCGGCACCACCCCTTCCTTCATCGCCGGCTCAGGAAACAACCCACATGTCCCAGACCCAGACCGCCTCCATGGGCGGCGAATCGTTTGCCGCCCTGTTCGAAGAAAGCCTCAAGCGCAGCGAAATGCGCGCGGGCGAGGTCATCACCGCCGAGGTGGTGCGCATCGACTACAACTTCGTGGTGGTGAACGCCGGCCTCAAGAGCGAGGCCTATGTCCCCATCGAGGAATTCAAGACCGATCAGGGCGAAGTCGAAGTCCAGGTCGGCGACTTCGTCTCGGTGGCCATCGACGCCATCGAGAACGGCTACGGCGACACCATCCTCAGCCGCGACAAGGCCAAGCGTCTGGCGTCCTGGCTCAGCCTCGAGACGGCCCTGGAGTCGGGCGACTTCGTCTCCGGCACCGTCAACGGCAAGGTCAAGGGCGGCCTCACGGTGCTGGTCAACGGCATCCGCGCCTTCCTCCCCGGCTCGCTCATCGACACGCGCCCGGTCAAGGACCTGACGCCGTACGAAGGCAAGACGATGGAGTTCAAGGTCATCAAGCTCGACCGCAAGCGCAACAACGTGGTGCTGTCGCGCCGCGCGGTGGTCGAGGCTTCGATGGGCGAAGAGCGCGCCAAGCTGATGGAGACGCTGCACGAAGGCGCCATCGTCAACGGCGTGGTCAAGAACATCACCGAGTACGGTGCGTTCGTGGACCTGGGCGGCATCGACGGTCTGCTGCACATCACCGACATGGCCTGGCGCCGCGTGCGCCACCCGTCCGAGGTGGTGCAGGTCGGTCAGGAACTGCAGGCCAAGGTGCTCAAGTTCGACGCCGAGAAGAACCGCGTCTCGCTGGGCATCAAGCAGCTCGGCGACGACCCGTGGCTCGGCGTTTCGCGCCGCTACCCCACCGGAACGCGCCTGTTCGGCAAGGTCACCAACATCGCCGACTACGGCGCGTTCGTCGAGATCGAGCCGGGCATCGAAGGCCTGGTGCACGTTTCCGAGATGGACTGGACCAACAAGAACGTATCGCCGTCCAAGGTGGTTTCGCTCGGCGACGAGGTCGAGGTCATGGTCCTCGAGATCGACGAGGACAAGCGCCGCATCAGCCTGGGCATGAAGCAGTGCAAGGCCAACCCGTGGGAGGAGTTCTCCGCCACGGTCAAGCGCGGCGACAAGGTCAAGGGCCCGGTCAAGTCGATCACCGACTTCGGCGTCTTCGTCGGCCTGTCGGCCGGCATCGACGGCCTGGTGCACCTGTCCGACCTGTCCTGGAACGAGCCGGGCGAGAGCGCGGTGCGCAACTACAAGAAGGGCCAGGAAGTCGAGGCCATCGTGCTGGCGGTGGACGTCGAGCGCGAGCGCATCAGCCTGGGCATCAAGCAGCTCGACGGTGATCCTTTCGCGACCTACACCACGCTGAACGACCGTGGCGCCCTGGTCACGGGCAAGGTCAAGACGGTGGACCCGCGCGGCGCCGAGGTGACCCTGTCCGACGACGTCATCGGCTACCTGCGCGCCAGCGAGATCAGCCGCGACCGCGTCGAGGACGCCCGCAACGTGCTGAAGGAAGGCGACGAGGTCAGCGTGATGATCGTCAACATCGATCGCAAGACCCGCAACATCCAGCTGTCGATCAAGGCCAAGGACAGTGCAGACCAGCAGGAAGCCATGCAGCGCCTGTCGGCCAGCAACGAGCGCGAAAGCGCCGGCACGACCAGCCTGGGTGCCCTGCTGCGCGCCAAGATGGACAACAAGGACAACGCCTAAGGTCCGTCCGGCTTCATGACGCGCTCAGACCTCGTTGCGGCGCTGGCCGACAAGTTCGGCCAGCTCACACAGCGCGACACCGAGTTCGCGGTGAAGACCATCCTCGACGCGATGTCCGACGCCCTGGCGCGCGGGCATCGCATCGAGATCCGCGGCTTCGGCAGCTTCTCGATCAACCGTCGCCCGCCAAGGCTGGGCCGCAACCCGCGCAGCGGCGAGCAGGTGACGATCCCCGAGAAACTGGTGCCGCACTTCAAGCCGGGCAAGGCCCTGCGCGAGGCGGTCGACGCCCGGCTTCCGCTGGACGACGATCCCCCGTCCAGGCCCGACTGACCACGACGCGCCCGCCCGGGCGCGTTTTTCATTGCAGTGCACGCACTTGCAGGTGCGCTTTTCCTTCTAACATTGCCGACCGATGCGAGCCCTCGCCTGGACCCTGCGCGCCCTGATCTTCCTTGCCCTGTTCGCGTTCGCGCTGAACAACCAGCAGGAGACCGTGGTGCATTGGTTCTTCGGTTTCGAGTGGCGCGCCCCGATGGTCATCGTCATGCTGGCGGCCTTCGCCGGCGGACTGGTGATCGGCGTGCTGGCCATGGTGCCGGCATGGTGGCGACATCGTCGCGTGGCGCAGCGCAGCGCTGCGCCCCCCGCGGCGCAGCCGACGCAGGCGCCGTCCACCCAGGTGCCGTCGCAGTTCGGCGCCGAAGCGGGCATGCCACCGCGCGAAGGCCTCTAGGGTCGCAGCGATGTTCGACCTCGACATCCAGTGGCTGCTGATCGGGCTGCCCGTGGCCTTCGCCCTGGGCTGGATAGGCTCGCGCATCGACCTGCGGCAGTGGCGGCGCGAACAGAAGGCCGAGCCCAAGGCCTACTTCAAGGGCCTGAACCTGCTGCTCAACGAGCAACCCGACAAGGCGATCGACGCCTTCATCGAGGCCGTGCAGCACGACCCCGACACGAGCGAGCTGCACTTCGCGTTGGGCAACCTGTTCCGTCGCCGCGGCGAGTTCGAGCGCGCCATCCGGGTTCACCAGCACCTTCTGCAGCGCGGCGACCTGCCCGCCGCCGACCGCCAGCGTGCCCAGCATGCGCTGGCGCAGGACTTCATGAAGGCAGGCCTGTTCGATCGCGCCGAGGAAGCCTTCGCGGCCCTGGATGGCACACCCTACGGCACCGAAGCCCGCCTCGCGCTGCTGCAACTGCACGAACGCGCGCGCGACTGGCGTGCCGCCTCCGAAGACGCGTTGCAGCTCGAACGCGCTGGTGCCGGCTCTTTTGCGGCGCGCATTGCCCATCACGGGTGCGAACTCTCGCTCGAGGCCGACGCCCGCGGCGACACCGATGCGGCCGAACATGCCCTGCAACGCGCTCGCGATACGGCGGGCGGGTCGGCCCGCCCCTGGGTCCAGACGGGTCAGCGCCTCGCAAAGGCCGGCCGCCATGCTGAAGCGATCGCGGCCTGGAACGAACTGCGCAAGCGGCATCCCGGCGCGTTCGGACTGGTGGCGGCCGACTATGCAGCCAGCGCCCGCGCGGCCGGCAGCGCCGACGAGGCCCTGGTGGTGCTGACGAGCATTCACGAACGCCAGCCATCGACGGACCTGCTGGCGGCCATCGACTCGCTGGAATCGAATCCCGACCGCGCCCGCGAGCGCCACGCCCGCCAACTCGAGATCCAGCCCACGCTGTCCGCCGCAGCGGCCGTGCTGCGCGACCGCGCCAACGGCGACGCCACGGCTGCGGCCGTGTCCGCCGTGGTCGAGCGGGCCGCCGCGCCACTGGCGCGCTACCGCTGCGCCGGCTGCGGGTTCGAGGCTCAACGCTGGTTCTGGCAGTGCCCGGGCTGCCTCGGCTGGGACACCTTCCCGCCCCTGCGCATCGAAGACCAGTGACGCCGGCCGCCATGACCGCCACGCCCGCAAGCCGAACCATCCTGTGCATGAAGTGGGGCACCAAGTACGGCCCCGAGTACGTGAACCGGCTCTACGCGATGGTGCGCCGCCACCTGCGCGGCGACTTCGACTTCGTCTGCCTCACCGATCGCAGCGACGGCGTGCGCGCGGAAGTGCGCTGCCTGCCGATACCGCCGCTGGACCTGCCGCCGGGGATCCCCGAACGCGGCTGGACCAAGCTCACCACCTTCGCCGCCGACCTGCACGGCCTGCGCGGCACCGCGCTGTTCCTGGATCTGGACGTCGTCATCGTCGACGACATCACGCCGTTCTTCCAGGAGCCGGGCGACTTCCTCATCATCCACGACTGGAAGCGGCCCTGGCGCGTCACCGGCAATTCCTCCGTCTACCGGTTCGAACTCGGCGCGCATCCCGACGTGCTGGAGCGTTTCCGCGCCGAGCACGAGCAGGTACGCGCGCGGCTGCGCAACGAGCAGGCCTGGCTGTCCGAGGTCATGCACGCGCAAGGCCGGCTCGCCTACTGGCCGGCGGCCTGGTGCGCCAGCTACAAGTACCACTGCATTCCGCGCTGGCCGCTCAACTACTTCCAGCCGCCGCGCATCCCCGACGGCGCGCGCATCCTGATCTTCCACGGCGTGATCAACCCGCCGGACGCGCTCGAAGGCCGCTCGTCGCACCCCTGGCGACGGCCGCTGCCGGCGCCCTGGATCGCCGACCACTGGCGCGAGTGACGCGCCGACCGACGCGCAGCGGCCTGCGCGTCAACCCGCCAGGGCCGGCAGCTCGCGGATGGCCTGCACCACGCGGTCGCGCGCATAGTGCGCGCCGATGCGCTGGCGGTTCTCGGCCTTCTGGGCCGGGGTGATCGGCTCCAGCGGCATGCCGGCTTCCAAGTCGTCGACACTGCGCAAGTGCAGGCCCAGGTCGCGATAGAAGGCATACAGCGGGTTCTCCGGCCGCATCACCACGGTGGCGCCCCGGAACACGGCGGCCCCCACATTGCCCACAGCCTGCTGGCGGCGGTGGTTCATCAGCACGAAGCCGCAGCCCGCGATGCGACGGTTGTAGTCGTCGATCGACATCCAGTCGATCAGCGGGTCGAAGCGGTCGCCAAACACGCGTCGCCCGGCGTCGGCCACCTGCCGACCGTAGACCGCATTGCCGTAGGACAGCGGCACGATCACGCGGCCGTAGCCGGCGCGCCCGGACAGCCATTCGAACGCTTCCAGATGATTGTTCGACGCCGTGGCCGAGTTGCCCACCAGCACGTCGGCACCGCTCATGTCGGCACCGCCGCGGCCGAAGACGTCTTCCGCAGTGAAGAGCGGAAGCTCGTGATGCACGGCGCAAAGCGCCGGCAGCGCGCGGCGCAGCAGGCCCACCTCGGTGGGCAGCACGCTGAAGCAGTGCAGCCGCGACGCGACCCGCTGCAGCGCCTGCGACTTGTCGGCGGCCGGCTCGTCGTCGTCGGCGCCCACCAGCGCCCGCGTCGCCGGCAGCAGCGGCGGCCCGAGCAGGCTGCCCAGCAGCGGGTAGTAGTCGTAGCCCCAGCCCAGCCAGGCCACGCGCGTGCGGGCGGGCGCGCGCAGGATGGCGTTGGCGAAGATCGTGCTCATGCTGTGGGCCACGATCGCGTCCGCCCCGGCCACGTCGCGGGCGATCAGCGGCGTGCGGAACCACCATTCCGCCCGGTCGGTGACGTCCGGGCCGGCCGCCACGAACTTCAAGGCCGCCCGGCTGCGGCGCGCGATCAGCCAGCGGTTGGCGCCCGGATGCGCGCGCTCGAACAGGTCGCGCATGAGCGGAATGAACTTCTCGTCGCGCGCAAGGTGGACGATCCTCATCGGTGGCGCTCCCGGCGCGGACGGCCGCTCAGGCCGGGCCGCACACCTCGGCGCAGACGGCGCTGAAGGTGTCGATCACCAGCTCGCGGTCCACCCCGATCCACAGCGGCAGGCGCAGCAGGCGTTCCGACAGCTCGTCGGTGCGGCGCAGCTCACCGTGCGCGCGGGCGAAACGGCGCCCGGCCGGCGCCGAGTGCAACGGCACGTAGTGGAACACCGGCGACACGCCGCGCTCGCGCATGCGGCGGATCACCTCCTGGCGCTGCGCCAGCGACGGCAGCAGCACGTAGTACATGTGCGCGTTGTGCACGCAGCCCTCGGGCACGATC
>WBZX01003049.1_pt1 | contig 10900 bp, 10 predicted proteins | sample 5204211 | NCBI WGS metagenome assembly WBZX01 (sample SAMN12344362, study PRJNA552823) | activated sludge metagenome | biome: Activated sludge suspended growth; feature: Nitrification reactor; material: Wastewater; isolation source: activated sludge from nitrification reactor of wastewater...
AACTGGTTACTGGTATGGCAGTTCCCCCCTCTATTATCTGGTTGACAGGAGGGGTAGGATAAGGATGATCGGTTTCATCTTCAACTATCGCGGAATTTAGTGTGCTTGTAACATAAAGCACTTTGCCTCCTCCAAAACCATTTCCATAACCAGCTCCGCCACCTGGTCCCTGTCCATAAGAATTGACACCCAATCCACCAGTATAGCCACCAACAGCGTTGGCTGATGAGATGGAATTCGCCATATCTGACAATACGGACGCAGAACCATGCGAAAGTAAAACGAGTGCTCGACTACCAGTAATATTGACAGTCACACTTGGACCAATGTCGATATTGGAGAAAGTAAAAACTGCGATTGATCGAAGATTCGACTGCGGTGCTGCTAATCCATAAAACGTCGCAGCTCCGGACATTGATACCGTATCAGTATTGATATTTAGCGTGCCCGAGGTGACATTCAATGTTCCTAGTGACGTAAACGCCAACGGATCGTGCTGACCATATGCAACGGAACCCGAACCGAGTAACGACAATACCGCTAACGCTAACCAGCGACTTCGCATCCGCATGTTCATCTCCGAGCTGAAAGTCTAAGAAGCTTGAGAACAAGCCTTCAGTAACTTAGACAACCAGCCGGACAGAACCGGACAAGATTTCATTGAAAAATGGTGACCTAGCGAGCCAGGTGGAAGTCATGTTCCACGATTCGACCGTCGAGACTGGCCGAATAGAGCTTGGAGCCATCCCTGCTCCAGAGCAGTGACGATATGCGATCCTGATGCCTTGGGAGGTTCAACAAACGCTCACCACTTTGGAGATTCCAGAGTATGAGTTGCCCCGAAAAATCACCAGAAATGAGAGACCGGTCATCTGGTGAAAAGATGATGTCAGTCACTTGGTCATCATGTGTTTTGAAATGCCGTACGATCTTCCAGTCTTCTAGTGAGAGGAGGAATATATCGCCCAGTTTATTGCCGTATGCCAGCATTTGACCATCATTTGACAGACACATACTGTGAATCTCAAAATTATCCTGGTGAACTCGTATCATCTGATGTGAATGGACATCCCACTGCACGATGCGCTTATCATGCCCTGCTGAATAGAGTTGTTGGCGCTTGCTGTCGTAGCACAGACTGCGAACAGGTTTGCCTTCATGTCCGTTGAGAGGTTCACCCAGGGAATGTAGATCCTGGTTCCAGAATCGAATGAGACCATCATGACCACAGGTAGCCAGTGTTTTCCCGGGTTCGAGTTGAATCATTTGCCGAATGCCTCTCTCTTGGTGAGTGGCGACCTTGTCGATGAGCTTATTTGCATTCAAATCAAGCAGCGCCAGTTCTCCATTCATGGTGGCTGAAATCACCCGGCTATGGTTGAGAGGTAGAACTTCTGCAACACATCCATCTGATAACTCGTGACTGGCGAGCGCTCTCCATTTCCCGTCAGCTGGCTCAATCTGCCTTATTGTCGCTTTGGTATGAATGTCATCTAACCCGACAAGCAGCGTCCTGCCATTCGAGCTCCAGGCCATCGACCAGACCTGGTCTTGAAAATGTTCCTGATGGACTTCCCTGGAGGTATCCGCAAAGTACCATCGGTGAATAGCAAGGTCATCGGAACTGGTAAAGAAGATTGACTGTTCATCCGGGGCAAAGGTAACGGAGTGTGAATTACCCTTGTTGTTAAAGGAACTGACAAGACTTCCTGATTCGATCTCCCGAATTTGAACGTGCTGCTCCTTCCCACAACTTGCCAATAGCCTGCTGGAAGGGCTAAACGCCAGTTGATTCACCCAATCTCGCTGAAGATTCCAGGTTCGATGAGGTGTAGAAGTAGAAAGCCGAAGATCAAACAGATTGACAAGTCCGGTACCGTTAGCCCACGCAAACCAGTGACCATTCGGGGATGATGTAGCAGCTCGAATCTCTTCATGAGGCCCAGGGTAGCTTCTTAACTCGTGGAAGTGATCATCTAACAGACGGAAAGCGTCCATAGTAGCAAGAACAAACACCTTTTGTCCGTGAGACCACCATATCCGTTGGCAGCAATCGTCTGCGAAGACTGTTTTCAGCGTTGAGCTTTCCTCAAGATAATTCCAGGTAAGTACCTTGCCTTGCGCTTTGCCATTCAAGACAGGCTTGCTCGTCATGACAAGTTGCTCTCGATGTGGATGAAAGCAAAGGCTTGTAAAGAGCTCCTCGCTCTGGCATTGGGCCATTCGGACTGACCAGTCCGAAGTATTCCAGAGTAATATAGAATCGATATTGTCGTCTCCGCAGAGTTGGGCGAGCCAGCGGCTATCTGGACTGAAGACCAGACCTCGACACGATTCCTTAGGGCTTTGAATAGTATGGAGCACTTTTCCAGAATTGGCATCACGTATCATTAACACGCCCAAACCATCACCTGAAGCCACCCATTGCTTTGAATGTGAGTAAGCCAGCGCATACGGTGTATCCTGGTGACCATGCCAACGGAAGTGACGTGGCATCCGCTGCACTCGATTCCATAAGTACTTCCACTCCCAAGTTAGTGCAGTTTGGTATTCTTCCATCTCATCACGACAACGACTCAGGATCTGACTTGCTTCAGTGGCATTTCCCAGTTGAACTAGTTGAGAAGCTCGCTGAATGGTTGAATCATAATGCAGTTGTTGCGTATGACGAAGCGCGGTACGTATGCGACCATTTGCTTCCGCTGTCTGGCGAGAGTGATAGATGGCTCCTCCGAGAACCAGCATTAAAACCACCAGGGTAAAGAATAGACTTGTGGCAAAGACTGGTTCACGCTTAATCCATCGATTGAGACGCTCCACCAATCCATGGGCACGCGCTACAATGGGCTCGCCGTGAAAGAAACGTAACAGATCATCGTGAAGAGATTGTGCGGAAACATATCGCTGCTGAGGTTCTTTCTCCAGGCACTTGGCACAAATCGTCTCCAAATCAACGGGACAATCGGGACGAAGTGTCCGAAGCCTGGGAGCCTCCTTTTGAATGATCTGCTGAATCATGGGTAACATTGGCACTGAAGACAACAGTGGTTGTTGCGTTACCAGTTCAAACAACAACAAGCCAAGTGCATAAATATCGGTTGCCGGGCTGATGTCACCATGACGTAACTCGGCCTGTTCTGGAGCCATGTACTGCAGTGTGCCAAGCAGTACACCTGACCGGGTTTCCAGACCGCTATCTTCCAGCCACTTGGCCAGTCCGAAGTCCGTGATCTTTGGTGTGTATGCGCCAAGTGCCCCAATGGATAAGTGGAAATCCCCTTTCAGAAGAATGTTACCGGGCTTGAGGTCTCGATGAATGACACCTTGTCGATGTGCCTGAGCAATGGCGCCTGTTACCTGGGCGAGAAACCAGGCAATTTCCTTTGGAGCTACAGCCTTCGGCTTCTGTAAAGCAAGCCATTTGGCCAGGTTGATGCCAGGAACGTACTCACTGGCTAGATACCACTTCCCGTCGATCTCGCCTGCTTCAATCAAACGAACGATATGAGGATGCTCAAATGTTCCGGTTGCTCGAGCCTCTCGCTCCCAACGCTTTCGCATGTCTGGATGCAACAGAACTGAAGGATGTGGAAGCTTAAGGGCCACTTGGCGATTGAGTTTCATGTCGTCTGCCAAGTAGACGTTGCCAAATCCTCCTGAACCCAGCAGTTGTATCAGCCGATATTTCCCGAAGTCTCGTGGAAGTTGCTCAACTGCGTCACGGTCATCCTTATTCCAGAAACGTTCAGCCTTTGCTAGAAAAAGGCGTGCCTGATCTGAAGGCGCACCGTTACCGCCCTCTTGGATTGCCTGCAAGTAGGCTTCTAGACTTGATTCGCTTAATGTCAATTCTGAACTAGACATGTTGAGTTTGCGTTAACTGCTGCCAACGAAACAGAGCACGCCCCCATCGTTTGCGAGCGGCTTCTTCTGTGCAACCCAATTCTTGCCCCAATTTCGCAAATGTACAACGATCGCGTAAGTAGCGTGACAGCAACTGTTGTTCTTCTATCGTCAACTGCTGAAAAGCAAACTCCATAAGTGTCCGTTCTTCATGTGCGATGGCGATTCGGCTTGGAGTTTCATCTTGCTTCTCTTGGTTCAAGGGACGTGCGACAAGAGAAAACTTGTCAACGATCCGACGGTGCTTAATGAGATTGAAGAGATGGTTCTTGAGAATTGCAAAGAGCCAGGAGCGAATCTCTCGTAAAGTTGAACCGCGGCACACCTCCCAATTCTTCATTGCACGTAAGCAAGTCTCTTGCACCAAATCAGAGACGCCAGTCTGGTTGCGAAGCCGTGCAGGCAGCCAACGATGAGCCATCAGCTGGAGGTCACCCTGACAATCCGATACTAATTGACTGAAATGTGATCGACTGTGTGGCTTACTGTTCTCTATCAAGTAAAGCTCCATCGAGATTCATTAATAGGCTATCCGTTTCAACGTATGGAGCAATGATTTTCACACAGAATGGCACAAGAGACAACTGACAAGCGCGGCCTACCATTGAGGAATGGCACTAAATTCTCTTCGAAACCCTCAGTCAAGGTCTCCCAATAATGTTATCGATAGGGAAGGTGAATGGACCGTCTGCAACTCGTGCTTCCAATTCCATAAGGACGTTTGGGTTATTGCCTAGAGGCAGTGTCTATTTAGACTTGAGTTGCGAAGAAAGCAACGTACCCACATGAACGACACATCCACACCGTAAGCGGGGTAACACACTTCATCGAGACCCCACCAAGGAAGTTCCTCTTGCCTTCCGCTGGCACGTAATTGAGAGGTTCGCCACGGTATTCACCCAGCAAGACAAGCGGGCCATCTCCGCAGCACGCACAGTTCACGACTCTCTCATTCAACTTGGATTCGGAAATCATACTGCCTCTCGAAGACTCTCTGGTTGGAACGATGAGCCTCATGCTCTAGAAGCTCAGCATCATGTTATTTGGAACTTAGTGGACACACCGCAGTGTCGCTGCGGATTGCGTCCAACGAGTCGTGTCAGCTTATTTGAGAAGCCGCCACTGTGCGCCAGTGCCGTTGGCAGTATCGCTTAACTTAACCGTACCGTTGGAGGAAACGCCATCTAGCACTCGTGGGCCAGGTATGTTGCCCATGCACTTGATCACAAAGGTTCCATTTTGAAGTTCAGAGAGTTGCCATCGCGTACCAGTGCCATTAGGTGTATCTGAAAGTTGGACAGTGCCCTTTGCTGTCAGACCATCAAGCCAACGAGGCCCGGGGTTTTGCCCCGTGCATTCAAACCGGTAACTTCCATCGTTGAGCTTGTGAACTCGCCAACGAGTTCCGCTTTGTGATGAGTCCTTTGCAAGATTAATACTTCCAGACCCCGTTATGCCATTGAGAAACTTGGGACCAGGGAGAGTACCCATCGATTCAATTGCAATCAAGTCACCGTTTGATGGTGGATCAGCGTGCAACTGAAATGGTAATCCAAAACATGCCACCATCACACTCACCGCAATCCAAATTCGCAAATGCATTTCAGACACCTTCCTGGAAACGTCAACGTTTCATCGAGCAAGTTGAAAAGGTACTCAGTTCAAGCCTAGCTTGTTGACAAAGTACATTTACAGCCCAATGGATGCAGAACAGCCTGCCTCACAGATAGATAGACAAAAGATAAGTGAAAACCGGACAACAATCTTGAAAATTGGGTACAGAAGATTGCTGCCAAGCTGATATTCAGTCTCTGAATTTGGCTTTGAAATTTGGGTATAGGTCTCTGAATAATTGCGCGTGCTATTCCCCAACCGATACGCTTAGGGAGTAAACCCTCAGGAACGTAACATGAATCTCGATCAACGAAACAATTCTCCCGTAGCCTCGGCCACCTGAGACGTGTCTTATGGCATTACCGCAGGTCTACTGGGGGGATTGTGGTGTGTCGCAGGAGCTAGCATGTATGGCTCACCATTCATGTCAGAAATGGGCTGGGAGAATCTCTTCTATGCCCTCATGATTCTGGTAGAACCGGGGTTCTCACTTGTAGCGGGTCTCTTGGCACTTGCTCGTCTAGGCTGGCAGGTTGGGTCTATTTGCTCGGTGGACTACTCTCCCTCGTCATGTCTTTGCGGTTATCACTACAGATGCTGGCCCGCTGCCACTGGTGCTGATCGTGGTGCCGATGCTGACTCTAGGAGGTCTACTTCTCAAAATCAGTCGCACTGTGATTGGGGAGGAAGTCAGCAGCGCTCAAGTAAACCGAGGACTTGCCATCTCGATACTTGTTAGGGCGGGATTGTTCCTGGCAGGGTTGGTAGGAATGATCGTAGTAGCCAGCTATCTCAACATCGAAAATGTGTTTGGCTTCCGCCAGCAACCGGTCATGTTTGGCCTTGATGGCCAGAAGCCTGCGGATACTTACGCCACTCTTGTTCTGTTTGGAGCGACGCTCTTATTGGTACCTGTGGTGCGTTGGTTAAAGTTGCGGTGGGATGCTATGGTTGGCATTTGGGTAGCGTTGGTACTAAGTCTCATCATTATCTGGATGCGATAGTGGTAGTGGATAACACACAAGACGGACGCTGCTTCTTCTTTGAAAAAATAGAACAGAATGCATGGCTTGTTTGTGCCGAGTAGAATACAGTCGGAAGGTTTCCGGCCATTCCCCCAACGGAGCCGTTGTTGTGCGAGCAATCTTAGCAGTTGTGGTCATTGCCACATTTACCATCATGTCTGTCAAACCAGTGCAGGCGGACGAACAGGGCCGAGCAAAACTTGTCGTTCTAGTATTCTTCGATCAATTTCGAGGTGACTATCTCGGTCGCTGGGAATCTGAATTTGAAGAAGGAGGCTTTAAGCGATTGATGAAAGATGGAGCGAGGTTCGATAACTGCCATTATCCATACGCATACACAGTAACAGGTGCTGGTCATGCCTCAGTTTCTACAGGTTGTGTGCCAGCAGATCATGGCATCGTTGGAAATGACTGGTTTGAACGAAGCCTGGGAAAGTCGGTTAATTGTGTCGGATCAGATCGGCACGAACAAGTACTCCCTCGATCAAAGGACAGTGGGGATGACGACGAAAAGAAAGGCGCTAAAGGTGGTGTCTCACCAGAAAGATTGCTAAAGCCAACACTCGCGGACGCACTCAAATTGGGGACTGGTGGAAAATCAAAGGTAGTATCCCTGTCTCTCAAGAACCGCGGAGCTTCACTTCCTGGTGGAAAGTCGCCTGATGCCTGCTACTGGATGGATAGTAGTACTGGACTCTTTGTCACGTCAAACTACTATCGTGATTCCACTCATCATTGGATAACTGACTTTAACAAAGGTAAACCCGCTGAACAGTGGCGTGGTAAGACTTGGGATCGCCTTCGGACAGATTTGAATTATGCCAAGTTAAGTGGCCCAGACGACATGAACGGTGAGAGTCGGGGAGCTTCTGGCCAAGGTCGGGTCTTCCCACATCCCTTTGAACCATCTGATCCGAAGGTGAAGCCAGCATACCTAAGCGCATTGTATGCTTCACCCTATGGCAATGAACTCCTCATCAACTTGGCAGAGAAGGCAATCCTATCAGAAAGCCTTGGTACACATGATGTACCTGACCTTCTTACATTGAGTTTCTCCTCCAATGATGCCGTAGGGCATGCGTGGGGACCTGATTCACAGGAAGTGCTAGATACTACACTTCGCTCAGATCGGATCATGAAACGACTACTCGATGTACTAGACACCAACGTTGGTAAGGGAAAGTATGTGTTGGCGATGACAGCAGATCATGGAATCTGCCCCTTGCCGGAAGTAAGTCGGAAAGATGGTCACGAGGCCGGGCGAGTTCAACCTGCAACTGCGAAGAAGATCGAGGCCTTTCTAACGGAGACGTATGGAAAAGCGCAAGGCCAGTGGGTGGAAGCTATATCCGGACCTTGGATATATCTGAATGCTCGGGCTATTCGATCAATTGGAATAGCTCAAACCGACGTAGAGGGTAAATTGGCAGAGTGGCTGTCGAGGCAAGACGGAGTTCGTTCAGTTTACTCGCGTTCAGCTCTTGTGGCCGGAGTACAAGCTTCTGATGAAGTAGGCCAAATGATCTTGAAGTCTTTTCATCCGGCTCGATGTGGTGACGTGTATGTGTTGTTGAAGCCCTACTATTTGACTTCAGCAATAACAGGCACAGGAACAACCCATGGCAGTCCTTATGAATATGACACGCATGTTCCACTCGTCGTATTTGGAACTGGTGTCAAAGCTGGAGTTCACAAGGAACGGATTAGTCCACTTGCGGCAACGCCGATTTTAGCAGAAGCAGCTGGGATACAACCGCCGACAGGCACTGCCCAATTCTTGCCTAAAGGACTCATCACTAACCCTGCGAGATAATGATCTATTGCTGGCACTTCGTCTAATAATATCTCACGGCCAAACCAGATGTTCCTGTGCCCAAGTCCTCCCGCTTCGCCGGGGAGGGTAATGGGGAAGCAAATCAGTTCAACAGCAGTGGGTTGAGGTGGAAAGGCACCAACCCCTCGATCAGTGCCTCGCATGACTTATTAATAGACAAACGATACGACAACGGATTCAAATCCTCTATACGAATGAATAGTTAATTGCAATCAGCTTGACAGCACAATTAGCAGAAGCGTGAAACCTTGTGTCATTCGCATGTGCAAATACCTCCCCTTGAACCCCAAAGTAAATATGTCTGCTTTCACCTCCTGTTGGATCATGGCCAAAGATGAATGGCACCGTTTCAAAGAACATGCCTTCATTGATGTTGCTAACTCTGTCACCATTTCCACCGCCTCGAGAGTATGCACCACCCATTTCAAAATATTTCCCGGATGCCAAGAGCGCCCCGCTAAGTGAATCTCTAAAACCAAGGATGATCGAAGAGTTCATCCAAATGTCGTGGTATCGAGAGTCTCCAGGAAGTCCCACGCCTTCCTCATTAGTGATTATGTGATAGCGATTCGCAATCTGCTGGAAGACTGCCGAAACGCGTACCGCAGTAGGTACACTTGGACGTTCAATAATACCAGCAAAGAAACCTCCACCTTGAAGGACGTGATAATTCTCATTGTTTCCAACGTTATCCCCGAGTTTCGTGAATCCTTGACCAACCCTAACTTCTCCGCTTGCAGAATTGGTGTAGTGGCCCCAATCAACTCGATGTCCACCCTCGTTCTCTTGTAGTATTAGCTCGTAATGCAGGGGTTCGTATGGGAGAAATGGTGGTTGGATCGGGGGAAAGGTCCTTAAAAGATTGGACCGTGGGGAACGTTGTTGAACTTCATTCAGAACATCATCAACTGTTGTCCCTGAAAGTTGTGTGACCTTTCCATGTTGGAATGTAGCTGGGTAGCTTGGCACAATATCCTTGATTGCGCTTCGATAACGTTCTCGTTTTCCCTTGAGCTCTTCTTGGCACTCGCACGACTCACACTCTGCGATATGTTCTGCAATCAGGGCTTTGTGAAGCCTTGATTGAATCAGAAGCCTCTCGCTCGATTGTTTGACGTAATCATTAACAAGAGGAGGGAGAGGAATGGACTTGCTCATAAAGGCTCCTTTGATTGTGCCTCATGCTAACTTGGCAATTTTCAAAGTCAAACGTAATTCTCAAGTCCTGTCGTTCACAAGAAGTACAAATTGGCTAGAGATACTCGCTCCCCCACCTCTCCGCGAACCCCTGCACACCTGGCAGCGAAACAACAGGTTGTGTGAGTTTCACAGAACCTGCAGACATCGGCCAGTTTCTTGGGTTTTTGCGAGTTCCTGCTGATACATCTCATCGTCGAAGATGAAGACCTTGGCATATCTGCAGCAGGAGTTGCAACCAAACCGAGTGAGAGAATGATCGTGATCTTCATGCACGATAATCGAACCATTCCAATCGTCAGGTGATTTACCGCATTCGAGACAACGACGAATTGAAGGTCGTAGGTGTACTTCTAAGCGTTGTAATCGCGAATGAGTCCGCATTGATGGTCCTTTTGTGTCAATTTTGTGCCACGTGATATGCCTAGAAACTAGGACTATCGTGACATTAGTGGCAGTTCGTGGCAGGTTCTGGAGACCCCTCCATTTATGTGTTCATGTGTATACATGACGCGGTGTGATCGCTATCCTGCTTGTACTCGCCGACGCTTCCATTCACCGTAGGTAGTCGTTCTGTCGTAGTTCCCCTTTTCCCATTCCCGTAACGTTATAAGTGTGTTGAGTGCGTGACGACTGGTTGGTCCTTGGTAGAGCACCGTCTCGATGGTGTTGTTGCGTGGTTCAGTCCTTCCATCTTCAGCTACCATGTAGTGCATCGGCAAGTCATCGAGGTTGGCTTGGAACCATGCTTTCCTGGTATTGAACTCAGCTTTCGACACTCCCTCCAGTTCTTTAAAGGCCCGGTTCCGCATTGCTTCCAATTCGCGATACAGTGGTGTCAGTTCAGAGATGCCATGACGGATGTGCCATATCCGTAATCGCTCACGCTCAGGCCGGTCTGGTTCAAAGTCAGTAGTGGGTACGTGACGGCTGACAGGGATAGTCTCCAGTAGCTGTTGGAACTCTGCCAGCGTAGATTCAAAGTCAGGCTCTCGATGGAACAGAAGCGCCTCATGGCACTCCTGGTAGTATTCCAGCCACTCGGGAGCAGTGATAGGCCCGGTTGGCCCGCTATCGTACACCTCCTGGACTACCACCTCCAACTGGGCCAGGCGTAACCGTCTGCTTCGATTGGATGTTGCCCTGATCACGGATCACCTCTGCTGTATTGGTGGCTCATTCACGAATTCCCATGGGGGTTGTAAACGCCAGCGTAAAAGTGTAGCGCGAGGTCATCAGCGAGTGCTGATCTAAAAGTGTAGCGCGTAACGAAGCTGCCTGCTTAGTCTGTAGAGCTGCGAAGCAGCTCTACAGACTACGTGGGAGG
>WBZX01003050.1_pt1 | contig 10893 bp, 11 predicted proteins | sample 5204211 | NCBI WGS metagenome assembly WBZX01 (sample SAMN12344362, study PRJNA552823) | activated sludge metagenome | biome: Activated sludge suspended growth; feature: Nitrification reactor; material: Wastewater; isolation source: activated sludge from nitrification reactor of wastewater...
ATGAACGATCCCTGCCAGTTGATGAGGACGGCTAACGCGAAAGCGTCACCTGTATTCCTTAGTCGCAGGATGACCGCTATTTCTTACGGCTTTGCATGAATTATTTGTGATCAAGCCAATTGCATAAAGCGACCATTCATCAATCTCGCCATCAGGTAACACCGAAAACAGCGAAAACACCGAAAATGTCCGGTGGCCAGCGCATAAACATCCGGTTGTGGCTTGAAGACCCCGACCGCCGCTACGGAGAGTACCGCATCGGGCAACGCGCCCAAAATTGCGTGGCTGACGGCGCTGCGGAGCAGGGTAGGCGCGCCATTGGATAGGTTGGTTGTCGTAAGCACCATGTCTCTGCGCATCTGCAGTGTTGCAGGTGCTTCCCGATAGAGGCTGGCGCATGTACTTCTCCTGCCGTGCTGCTTTTTTTGATTTGACAAGGCGTGCTACGGTCAACCGGAATTTTTCCCCAAAAATGAAAGGAAGCGTAGTAGCGCCCTGCCTGTCGGCTCGGCGCTCTCGATCGTCTGGCCGGGTGATCTGGTGGTCGGTCGGCGCGTTGAATGGATGTCTGAACAAAAACAGCGCCATGGCCCGTTGCGGGGCGAGCTTCGGGACAGCTTCGAACGGGCGTTACGGGCGCATTGATTTTTGCCGGCCAGAGTCAAGGTCGACAATAGTCGGGGCCGTGTTCGATGCGCTTGAAATAAGATAGCCAGGCATCCGAACCTTCCGGCCAGTTGGCCAGGAAGCGCCGGACCCAGTCGGCGTGGTCGTAACGAATCGGCAAAGCGTGGATATGAACGCCGTGCTGCACCTCGCCGTAGCGCGCGTCATCGTTTGGCGGGCGGGTGCTGATTCGGGTCAACAGGCCGTAGCGTTGTTCACTGAAATTGGGCATGCCGGCCGCACCATTGTTGGCGATCAGGCCCGGCGGCAATCGGCGCAGGGCCGGCAAACAGGTATGTGTGCAGGCAAAGATGTCGACATCGGCTCGGCGAAACGTCTCGATGAGCCACGGTTGGTTGTGCGGATCGCTCAGTGCCGTCGCATCGAAGCGCCAGCCGGCGAGCGAGTCGGCATCGCCGTGCACGACGGCGATCCGTTGGCCGCCAACGTTGAAGCGGGCAATCATCGGCAATCTGGCGAGTGCGGCGAGAATATCCGGGTGCCGCGTCGCAGTGGTCTTGAGCCGGGCGTGGATACGGTTGGAGCGTTCGACGACGGCACCCGCAACGTGATCCGGATAGGCGCATCCGCAACCTGCGGCATCACCGTCAACGCCGAGTTCGGCCTCGACATTGCCGACGATGGCGTGATGGGCGAGCACGCGACGATTGATCTCTGCATACCCGGCATCGTCGACATCGAACCAGTTGAAGTCACCGTTGAAAATGAGGGTGACCGGCCCGGGTTCTGCCGCCGCCATGCGCTCGATGGTGTCGAGCGCCGGCAGGTTGCCGTAGAGGCCGCCGACGACATACAAGGTTTCGGCGTCGATGGCTGACAGGCGGGCGATGGCTTCGGCGCCGTAGCGGTATCGTAGCGGGCAACTGCGCCCCGCCGTGTCACTCATTTTTTCTCGCCCCAAACTTGCTGTACCCGCGCATCCCGGCCGCAGCCGTTACGATAATAGGCGTAGCGGATCGGGTTTTTCTTGTAATAGTTCTGGTGGTACTCCTCGGCCGGCCAGAAGGGGGTAGCCGGCAGCACTTCCGTGTAGATCACCGGAAAACGGCCGCTTTTCAGCAGGGCATCCCGGCTTTCTTCGGCGACCTTTCGCTCAGCTTCGTTCTGCCAGTAAATGCCGCTGCGGTATTGGTTGCCAATATCGCAGAACTGCCGATCCTTGACTGTCGGATCAATGTGGTGCCAGAAATAGTCGACCAGTTGTCCGTAGCTGACTTTCTGCGGGTCATAAATGACGCGGACGGCTTCGGCATGACCCGTGTGGCCCGCGCTGACCGCTTCATAGCTCGGGTTTTTCGTCTGGCCGGCGGTGTAACCCGATTCGGCTTCAATGACGCCGGGCAGCTTTTCAAAATCTGCTTCGACGCACCAGAAGCAGCCGCCGGCAAAAATGGCGGTGGCCTTGCTGGCAGGGGGATCGGCCGCTTGGGTCAGGAAGCTGACGGCCAGCAGCGTGAGTGCTGCGGTCAACCGGAAAAAATGAGTTAATTTCATGTCCGTAACGCCGGTAATGCTTCACCCTGCACGACGAATGTGAGGGCGATGCCGTTGTTGCAATAGCGCTTTCCTGTCGGCTTCGGGCCGTCATTGAAAACGTGTCCTTGATGGCCACCGCAGTGGCTGCAGTGATATTCGGTGCGCGGGTAGATCAGCTTGAAATCTGTCGAGGTATCGACGGCACCGGCCAGCGGTTGCCAGAAGCTCGGCCAGCCCGTGCCGCTGTCGTACTTGTGGGCACTGTCGAACAGGGGTTGATTGCAGGCAGCACAGATGAAGGTGCCGGCCCGTTTTTCGCTGTTCAGGGGGCTGCTGCCGGCCCGTTCGGTCGCTTCCTCGAACAGGACCTGATAGGCCTCCGGCGAAAGCAGCTTGCGCCACTCCTGCTTGCTTTTGTTGAGAGGGAAGGTGCTGGCGGCGCTTGCGGAACCAAACGGTAACGCACTTGCGGCGACCAGACCGGACATTTGAATGAGCCAGTTGCGACGATTCATTTTCTTCTCCTGAATAGCCTGGTGCGACAAGAAGCATCACCAGGCTTTGTTGAGCTTCTGATCCTTAGTCGCGTGAAGCCGGGGATTTCTTACATAAATTTTCGCCAATGAAGGTATGGATTGCCGAAACGCCAGTAGGTTCTCGTGCAATTGCCGGGGCGACACGCACGATCTCAGGGGGCACTCAAAAAGTTCCTCAGGCGTGGGGAATATGGGGAAGCGCGGTGGCGAGATATTCGAACAGCAGGCAATACAACGCGATTGGCAGCGGCAGTCCTGCCAATGTGCCGGCCAGGTAATGCCGAAAACGTACTCCGGACATGGCAAGCATGTAATTCACCGCCGGCATCGTTTGAAACAAAATTCGCAGCAGTGTCACGCTACGTAGGGGATGGGCATCGAGGTGACTCAGGATTCGCTTCGCCAACGGGTTTTTCAGTTGTCGCAGCGCGTCGCTGCCGATCAGCCGAATGGCCAGGAAGGTGGAGATACAGGAAAGGCATGCCGCGATATAGGTTGCAATGCCTCCCCATGTCTTGCCCAGCGTCAAGACGGCCGCTGCAAGAAAAATCCAGCCCGGTACCTGAATCAGATTGCCCAGGGCAAACAGCACAACGAATATCAGCAAGCCTGTGGCTTTGTTGGCCAGTATCTGTTGCTGCAGGAATTCAAGGCTGAGGTGAGCCCGCAAGCCAGTTATTTCAATCGTTGCCAGCAACAGGCAGACAAACGCGATGACGGCGAGCAAGCGGCGATAGGGCCGAACCGTGGCGATATCACTCAAAAGCGATTTCCTGGCGGGAGACGGGTATTTGCCAGTGGGGTCGTTCATGGCCATTATCGGGTCGGTACAGGTTAACCAGTTGCTGGTCATCTACCGCAGCAACCGGTAGGTCGAAAGCGACGCTTCCTTGCCGCAGACCGATCACCCGATCAGCCAGCAGCGGCAGCAGCGACGGGTTATGGACCACGGAGATCAGCGTTGCATGGGCAGCCGCCTTGGCCAGCAGATGACAGATCTCGATGGCGGCGGAAGGATCGAGCGCTGCGGTGGGTTCATCGGCCAGGATCAGGCGTGGCCCCTGCATCAGGAGCCGTGCAATCGCCACCTTCTGGCGCTCGCCGCCGGACAGTTTGTCAGCCCGGGTGTTGGCGCGCGGCAACAGGCCGACCGAATGCAACGCCGCCTCTGCACGGGCAACTTCAGTGGCGGGAAAGCAGCGTGCCCAGCTACGCCAGCCTTTGACGCGTCCAAGGCTGCCAATCAATACATTGTCCAGGGCAGACAGCCGCGCCACCAGATGTAGCCCCTGTAACACCTGGCCAAGTTCGACGCGCAGCGCCCGGAGTTCGGCGGTCGACAAGGGGTGGCCCAGACGGTGGCCCAAGACTTCAACGTCACCATGGGTTGCAGGCATGAAGCCGCTGAGCAATCGCAGCAAGGTGGACTTGCCAGCGCCATTGTGACCGACGATGGCAATGCGTTCGCCGTGAGCAATTTCCAGGTGGTCAATCTGCAGTAGTGCCCGGCCATCCGCGGCACAAAGTACTGACTGCAGGGAAATACAAAGTGGTGATTTCATGACAAGGCCTGCCTGATCCGGCGACTGACGGCGTCAAAGGAGGCAACAAGAATGATGATCACAATCAGGACAGTGGATAGACGGCCCCACTGAAACAGCGAAGTCGCCTCGGTAATCAGCAAGCCCAGTCCGCCAGCGCCAATGATGCCGAGTATGGTCGAGTCGCGAATGTTGAATTCCCAGACATAGAGGTGACTTGAGACAAACTGCGGCAATACCGACGGCCATACCGCATTGAAAAAAACCTGCACTGGTCCTGCGCCAACGCTCTTTACGGCGTCGATGGCTGCCATATCCAGCGACTCGATGGCTTCGGCGAACAGCTTGCCATAGGTGCCCATGGAATGCAGCGCGATGGCGAGAATGCCCGCCGTCGGGCCGAGGCCGACGATGCCGACCAGTACCAGACCAAAAACCAGGGTGTGAATGGAGCGGGAAACGTCAAGGATGCCCTTGGCCAGCCAGGCTATTGGTCTTGACGCAGAAAGATTGTGCGCCGTCAGTACCGCCAGCGGCAGGGCAAGCAGGGCACCCAGCAGCGAGCCGAGCGTGGCAATGCGGATGGTCGTCCAGGTGGCACGCAGGAGGCCGGACAGGTAGTCCTGTTCGACCTCCTGCCGGTTTTCGACGCGCAGCAGTGTGCCGTCATCACTGCGATATTCAAGATTGGGATTGCCCAGCCAGGCGTCGACAAAACTGGGGCGCGCAAATTCGCCAGCGGTCTTGATCAGATTGGCGACTGGATTGCGTCCCAGCGACAGTTCGTTTTCCTTGGCCAGAGTGCCCAAGCAAATGGCAATCAACAGGCCATAGAGCAGGGTCAGCCCCAAAAAGCCGAGCCGACCGCTGAAACGATCGACAAGTCGCGTGGTCAGGGCATGCGCTGCCATTATTTTGCCTGCAACTTCCCGGTGGCCAGACCGGCATCGCGGATTGGTTTGTAGAAGGCGTTATCGGTGCTGGCAAAGCCGGTGTAATGCGGCGGCAGCAATTTCGGCTGGGTTTTCAGCGCCTCGCCAACGCCGCCCAGGGCGGCCTGGATAGTCGCAACCAGCGCTTTGTCCTTGGCCAATTCATGACTGACGGCAAAAGCGTCATTGGGCAAGGGGGCGGAGGTCCAGATGATTTTCGAGTCTTCCGCCTTGATCAGCCCCTGTTCAATCATGGCGTTGCGGTTTCGGTTGTAGTCTGCGCCGGCATCGAGCACGCCTTGGGTGACCTGGGTTTCGATCGCCTGGTGCGACGTATTGATGACCTTGCTGAAATATTTTTCCGGCGTGATGCCCTGGGTCATCAGGTAGTGCAGCGGGATCAGGTAGCCGGAAGTCGACCCCTTGTCACCAAATGCGAAGGTCTTGCCCTTGAGGTCAGCCAGCGTGTTGATGCCGGATTTCGGGCTGGTAACCGTAATCGCGAAATACTCGGGCTTGCCATCGTACAGAATGGTCGAAATCACCTGTGCGCCGGCCTGGTGGTTAGCCAGCACGTATCCCCACGGACCCATCAGGGCAATATCGGTTTCGCCATTGGCCAGCGACTTGGCGAGGCCCTCCCAGCTATCAACGGTGCGCAGTTCGACCGGTCGGTTCAGCTTTTTGGAGAGGTAATCTGCCAAGGGTCGATAGGTCGCATCGTTCTTGTCTCTGTCCGGCTGAAACAGGCCAACGCCAAATTTCAGGGCTGGTTCGGCGGCACCAGCGGTGCTGGCGATAAGGGCAGAGGCGAACAGGGCAAGGATATGGGGAATGAATTTCATGGCGTTTCCTGAATGTGGTTTGTTTAAGACGCCACTACTGACTGGCGTCGTTCCGAAGACTCGGCGTGGTCAAGTGCGCCGCCGCAGCTGCTGCCTTGACCGGCAGTACAGCCATAGCAATGATCGGCCACGCGGATTGGACGCCCCGACAGGTCCGATGCAATCAAGTCGGACAAATGAACGGAACGCGCCTGCTGTCCGGAGAGTTCAAGCTTGAGCATCTGGTTGAAATCGCAATCGAAAACGTACCCCTGCCAGCTGACTGATATCAGGGAGCGGCACATCACGCCATCGAGATTGGCATCCTGATGAGCACCTTTGAGCAAACGCATGTAATCGTGAAACTCGTTGCGCGTCATGAGTTGGCTGCCGAAGCGCTGGATCGGCATATTGGCCAATGCGAAGAGCTGATTGAATACAATCCCATAGCGGGCAGCCAGTTGTTCCTTGTAGGCCTGCTCCAGCTTGATCTGGTTGGGTGGCAGACTGGGGCCAAGCGGGTTGTAGACCAGATTCAGGATGCGGCCGCTGCCGGGCAATCCGTAACCCAGAGCATTGAGTTTGCGCAAACCGTCGATGCTGCCTTGAAAGGCACCGTCGCCACGCTGCGCGTCTACATTCTCTTCGAGGTAGCAAGGTAGTGAGGCCACGATTTCAAGGTTTTGTTCGGCAAGAAAATCAGCCAGTGTTTCGTAGCCCGGCTCGCCCAGAATCGTGAGATTGCAGCGATCAATGACGCGCAAGCCCATTGCCCGCGCCGCGGTGACCAGACGACGGAAATGGGGGTTCATTTCTGGCGCGCCACCAGTCAGGTCAAGTGTTTGAATGCCCTGCCGGCGCGCGAAATCCAGCAGTACGGACATTGTTTCCCAGCTCATTTCTTCCGTTCTTTTTGGGCTGGCAGCAACGTGGCAGTGGAAACAGGACTGGTTGCATCGATAGCCCAGATTGGCCTGAAGGGTTTCGAGCTTGCCTCGGCGAATGGCCGGGAAGTCGGTCTTGACCAGCAAGGGGAAAGTGTCACGCATTATTCTTCTCCGGATAGGCTTTAACCATTAGTCGGGCAAGACGGCCAATTCTTACAATGGATGTTGAAAAAGCCGGATGTTTCGAGTGGCGGCAATATCTTCTCAGAGCCAAGCATGTCTCTGGAGCATGTCCATTCTCTACACGACGACATAGTGTAACCGGCCATGATACGTCGGCCACACTTGGCACTTTTCAGTCAACATCCAATGCCTGTAATTCAGGAAAGTGTCCCGTTGCCGGGTACTATCTGCCTTCGCCTAATCAAGAAAAGCAATTCAAGCATGCAAATGGATGTTGAACAAAAGTTAAGGTACGCCGTTGTCGCGGCCGTGCAGTTGCCGAATGTGAGCGACATGGAGTTCGAGGCGTCGCTGACAGAGTTGCGCGAATTGGCCAAGACGCTGGGTTTCAAGGTGATTCACACCTTTGTCCAGAAGCGCAACAGCTTTGATACGACAGGCTATCTGGGTGTAGGCAAGCGCCAGGAGATTCGCAGTTTCGTTCATGGCGAACCCGCTTTTGATGAGGCTGGCGAGCCGCTGTCTTTTGCAGCCGATGCGGCCCTGCCCGACATCGAAGCTGTGCTTGTCGATCACGAGATTTCTCCTTCGCAGGCACGGAATCTGGAAATTGAAGCCGGGTGCATGGTGATGGACCGGACCATGGTCATCCTCGAAATTTTTCACAACAATGCTCGCTCGAGAGCTGCCAAGGCGCAGGTGGAAATTGCCCGCCTCGGCTACATGGCGCCGCGTCTGCGCGAAGCCGCGAAGCTGGCAGGATCACAAGGGCGGCAACGAAGCGGCGTCGGCGGCCGCGGGGCGGGGGAATCGCATACCGAACTGGACAAGCGCAAGATCCGCGACCGTATCGCCGAACTGCAGCTGGAAATCCTTGCCATGGAGGCCGAGCGCAAGACGCAACGTGCCCGTCGCCAGGAGCGGCAGAGTATTGCGGCTGTGGCGTTGGTCGGCTACACCAATGCGGGCAAGTCGACCTTGATGCGCGCCCTGACCGGCAGCGAGGTGCTGGTCGCCAACAAGCTGTTTGCCACGCTCGACACCACCGTGCGCGCCCTCTACCCGGAGAGTGTGCCGCGGGTGCTGGTCAGTGATACGGTGGGTTTCATCAAGAACCTGCCGCACGGCTTGGTCGCATCGTTCAAGTCGACGCTCGATGAGGCTCTCGATGCGTCACTGCTATTGCATGTCATTGATGCTAGTGATCCCGGCTTCGAGCGTCAGCTGGCGGTGACGGACAAGGTGTTGGAAGAAATCGGCGCCGATGTCGTGCCGCGCATCCGTGTCTTCAACAAGATTGACCATGTCGGCGATGCAGCGGCGCAGGCAGAATGCGAAGCGGCCTTGCGGGCCAAGTATCCGGATTGCGTGGTGATGAGCGCACGCCGTCCGGATGAAGTCGCCCGGCTACGCCAGACTATTGTGACTTTTTTCCAGCGGGATCATGTCGAGGCCGAGCTGTTTCTGCCTTGGTCTGCTCAACAGTTACGCAAGGAAATTTTTGCCAGTTGCGAGGTGCTGGCGGAACGTGCTGACGGCGAGGGCGCGTTCTTTCAGGTCCGTGGTGAACGAGGGGCTGTTGATGGATTGCGCGAGCGGTTTGCGCTGGCGGGATCGGACGCTACGGAAGTATGAACCGGTGCATCGCGACAGAGGGGATATTTGTTGCTTCCGCGGTCAACCGGAAAATTTGCCTGAATTTTAAAAATTAAACTTCGTCAATTCAGCGTCGAGGTTCGCATCGTCGGCGAGCAGTTGCCATGCTAGAATTACCGAATTGTGTTGAATTTTTGAGGAAAGCAGCGAAATGGGTGACGTCAATACCAGCTACGTGTCCGACCACCAGGCTTGGATGAACGAGCAACTGGCAAAGAATCCTGAGTGGGTCGAGGACCAGAAGGTCGGTCGTGCCCTGTGGTGGGACAAGAAGCAGGACGTCGATACGTCGACGCGCAACGCGGCCTCCAAGCTCCCCATGAAGTCCTATCCGTACGATGTGAACTTTTTCGGCGAATAATTCGCCGAATTTTCAGTCGTCAAAAAAGCCGGTCATTGACCGGCTTTTTGTTTGCCTGCACGCCGGACCAGCCGGCGCGTTAGCAATCCGGGCTTAGCCCGTCAGCGGCCGGACGACGCGCTTGACGGCGGTATCGTCCGGATGCGGATGGATGGTGAAGCCGAGGCTGGTCATCAGGCGGAACATCTTGGCGTTGGTCGACAATACGTCACCGACCACAGCGCGGTAGCCCTTCTGGCGCGCGCATTCGATCAACGCCGTCATCAGCTTGCGACCGACCCCGCACTTCTGCCAGTCGTCGCCGACGGCCAGTGCGAACTCTACGGACTCGCCATCGGGATTGACCACGTAGCGGGCTACGCCGATCTGCTTGTCGCGACCTTCCTTGGCATCCTCGCCCTCGTCGACCACGGTGGCTACCAGCGCCATTTCGCGGTCGTAGTCGATCTGCGTAAAGCGGACCAGCATGGTTTGCGTCAACTCGCGCAGGGTGTCCATGAAGCGGTAATAGCGCGATTCGTCGGACATGTTCTTGACGAATTCCTGTTCCATGTCCGCATCTTCAGGACGGATCGGGCGAATGGTGACCACCTTGCCGTCGTTCGTCTGCCATTCCTGGACCAGATGGACCGGGTACGGATAAATCGACATGTGGGCGTAGCGGTCGCCTGACGAACTGGAGGCGTGGTCAATGACGATGCGTGCATCGGCGGCGATGGCGCCATTTTCATCGACGATCAGCGGATTGAGGTCCATTTCCTGAATCCACGGCAGCTCGCAGACCATTTCAGAAATGCACAACAGCACTTCTTTCAGTGCATCGATATCGACGGGCGGCATGTTGTGGAACTGCCCGAGAATTTTGGAGGCACGGGTGGAGTCGATCAGATCCCTGGCCAGGAACTTGTTGAGTGGCGGCAGGGCAACCGAGCGATCACTGAAGATCTCGACGTCGAAGCCACCGGCACCGAAGGTGATGACCGGCCCGAAAATCGGGTCGCGGAAGACGCCAATCATCAGTTCACGGCCGTTCGGGCGCGACAGGAAGGGTTCGATCGAGACGCCGTTGATCTTGGCGTCCGGCCGACGCTTCTGCACCGTGTCGATGATGTCATGGTAGGCATTGCGGACAGCAGGGGCGTTGCTGATGTTGAGGCGGACACCGCCGGCATCGGATTTATGGTGGAGATCGGGCGAGTCGACCTTCATGGCAATCGGGAAGCCAATCTGCTCGGCGAGGAGCAAGGCTTCTGTCGCCGTGCGGGCAACCATGGTCTGCGCCACAGGAACACGGAAGGCACGCAGGATCGCCTTCGATTCCATTTCAGACAAGACCTTGCGCCGCTCCGCGAGCAGTGCCTCGATCAGCATCTTGGCGCCTTCGGCTTCCGGCCGGCCATACTGGCGCGTCGGTTCCGGCGTCTGCAGCAAAAGCTTCTGGTTGCGGTAATACTTGGAAATATGGTGGAACAGCTCAATCGCGGTTTCCGGCATGCGGAATGCCGGGATGCCGGATGCTTCGAGCAATTTGCGCGCTTCCCGAACCTGCTCTTCACCCATCCAGCAACAGATCAGCGAGCGATTGAGTTTGTCCGCTACCTCAATAATGGCCTGGGCGACGGCCAGCGGGTCGGTCATTGCCTGCGGGGAGAGCATGACCAGTGTGCTGTCGACATTCGGGTCGTGAGTGACCGCCAGGATGGCGTCGCGGTAGCGTTCTGGCGTCGCATCGCCGCCGATGTCAATCGGATTGCTGTGCGACCAGTTGGTGGGCATGGCCTTGTTGAGCACGGCCATCGTTTCGTTGGAC
>WBZX01000044.1_pt1 | contig 10889 bp, 10 predicted proteins | sample 5204211 | NCBI WGS metagenome assembly WBZX01 (sample SAMN12344362, study PRJNA552823) | activated sludge metagenome | biome: Activated sludge suspended growth; feature: Nitrification reactor; material: Wastewater; isolation source: activated sludge from nitrification reactor of wastewater...
CACTGGTTGCCAAGCGTATCAACGCCAAGCTGATTGTGAGCGGCATCGTCATCTGTTTGTATGAATCAACAACAAAACTCTCCGGCGAAGTGATTCGCGATCTGGAGAGTTTTCTGGAAAAGAGCAGGGGGGCCAATCAGCCTTGGTCGAACGCACAAATCTTCCGAACCCGCATCAGGCGCAACATCAAACTGGCCGAGTGCCCCAGCTTTGGACAATCGATTTTTGAATACGCCCCAAGCAGCAACGGCGCTGACGACTACGGCAAGCTGGCTGAGGAAGTACAAACGCAGCACTACCGCATCACCACGGGTCGTGTTGCGGTAGCAGAGACGGTCCACGCAGACAATCGACTGATTGATGTCCTGCAGCCTGCGTAATTACTTCTTGGCAGGGCCTTCGTAGGCATTCTGCTTGGCAGGAGCATTCAGCCGTTCATCGACGGGTGGCTGATACATGCCTGCAGAACTGCCGTGCATGGGGGTGCCGAACATTTCAGTACCTGAGTAGTTCGAGCACTCGTTGCAGCCGGACATAATCCCGACTTCCTGTCCGCGGTTGCGTGAAGTCTTGCTGTAATGACCACAACCACGACGCCAGAAACAGCCGGTGTTCAGAACCAGGCTGGCAACAAACAAAATAAGTAGAAAGCGACGCATCATGACTCAATCCTCCGGCGACTCGTCCTCCATGTAGCGCCATAACAGTACCGCCGCGTTCTTCCCCTGCGGCATGACATGCAATCATGCCCCCTGGCAAATGATTGTGCAAAGCGAAGTGAAGAACTTCAGACATTCTGTACCGATAGTAGCAACTTAAACTAGTCAGACTGAGAGTGTCGGGTGTAACAGGCGAGGTTTCGCTAGTCGGTACAGTTTAACATGGGACAAAGAGCCAACGGGTTTAACCCGTTGGGTCCCTTGGTATGAGGGTCATCACTGGATATAAGACTTACATGGAAGCCTACAACAAATTACGTCCGATAACAGAGATCGAAAGTTGCACCTGCGATACGGTGACGGCTCTCATGTTGGTTGACTTACTGACAGACAATCCTATTCATTGCGCCTCTTGCCGGCGTGAAGTCGATCCTGCTCGTATCAACCTGACTCAGGCTGAAACGGAAGACATTGCTCATTGGTATTCAGCAGCAAGCTCTCTCTACAAGCTATGGTTAGATTCGGGAGAGTACGAAGCCTACGCCAAACAGTGCCTGATTGATCCGAATGGCCAGATTAACCGCAGAGGACGTGAGTTGGCAATAAGTCTATCCGCACATCATCCCACAGAGTTCTGGTTCTTTCACGATGCTGACGATGGGACGCCGACGCATTGTCCGGTCTGCAAAGCAGAATTGGATACCAACGTGATGTGGGGAGCAGGCACCTGTCAGTCTTGCCGTATCCGCTTGTGACAATAACTGCTAGCAACTCATCGCACGTCTCACGCAACTGCAGTCCGAAGTGAAATGGCATGGCAATTGATTCTCTCTCTCTCTAACGTAACACTTCTTCATGAGGCTATATCTGTTCCGCTATGTACTGGCTTTGCTTTGCCTGATCCTGGCGTTTTACTTTTTTTGGCGCGGCCCAAGCGCAGTATGGACTCAAGAGACAGACCTTAACACGTATCCGGTAGACTTTACTGCTGATGGAGATGCACTTTGGACGTATCGGCTGGATGTCAGTCAGAAAATTCCTGTCATTACCTTTCAGCGACATGATGCTGCAAATGGAAATGTGCTGATGGAATATCGTGTCGTTCTGGAAGTTTCATGTGTCGACTTCGTTAACCAGGGCCAGATTATCAACGTTTCGATGAGTAACGATGGCAAAGTGGCGAGATTGCATGTGCCACAAGTGAATCAGGCAAAGTTCTCGCCTTTGAATATGCTGATCGATTTGACCAATGGGGCTATTCAGAATCTACCAGACTTCGGTTCTGACCCTGGTGTTGGGCAGTATCAGTTATCCCCCTCAGGGAAGTGGCTGAGCCTGCATGATGGTAGAAACAGGATCATTCTTGATAGACATACGTTACAAACCAGGATGACATTGGAGAACGAGGTTACTGCGGATGGCATATTCTGTGTGCCTTCCCTTGTTATTTTCAGTCCTGATGAAAAGCACTTTGCTGTAGCCTGGGAATCACGTTACGAGAAGGGCATCGTCAAATACAGTGAGATACGATTGTACAGCAGTGATAACTGGAAAGAACACACACGAATAAAAACACCACGTCCACTTGGCTGTTCTCTCGCAAACTGGGAGGGCAATGTGCTCTGGTTTTACCTGGATGGACCGGGGAATGCTTCGAGGAATGAGTTTCTTGTTTACCTTTACTGTTTTGACACAACGGCTCAATCTGTTGATAAGGCGATGATGAATGCTGAACTGGTTGCAGAAGGATACAGTCGATCATACGCCAATCCACATTACGTTCGGGAATACCGAATGCCATTCAAGCATGGTAACATTTGGTATTCCATCAAAGATTTTCGAGAGGCATCGCAGTTACCCTGGATCGAATCCCTTAGGGATAAATCAGTTCTATCCGGAGTCATCAACCAGTTCCTGCCCCGTGAAACTCTGGCCATTGAATTCTATCAAGCATCTACACAGCATAATTGGAATCGCATCTCGCTGCACCCCAACAGCAAATTCTGTATCTCACCTGATGGCAAATGGATTGCAGGCTTGTTGCGGTACCAGAATCAATTGTGCCTCTATTCAACAGCCCCACTCATTCGCTGGCCAGGGTATCTCTTCATTGTGGTGATATTCTTCGTGTTATTCTGGCGACGCTCGAAGCACATTTCATGAGCCCTACTGCTTTTCTTGAGACATCTTGACGATAGTCCCCTGAGCCGTCGCGCAGAGTTTCTCAGCACCATTTTTACTGACGAAGATATCGCATCGGCAAACAGCCTGGGACTTCCCGGCATAGATCACAGATGCCTTGGCTATCAGGAAATCACCCACCGCAGGGCGGACGAAGTTGATCTTGTACTCTGACGAAACACATAGGGTTTGGAGCATGCTTGCCCCGGCAAAAGTCAGGGCATTATCAGCGGCATAGCCCAAGGCACCACCATGCACAAAGCCATATTGTTGCGTGATGTCTTTAGTAATGGGGATCTTTATCACCACCTCGCCTGTTGCAAAGTGGAGCATCTCTGCTTGCAGCAGCACACTGAATGGCTGGCTTGCCAGTATCTTCTGAGCCTCAGGAAGCATTATTCACCCTGTTGGAGTACCGCCTTCAGGCGGCAAGCGTGGACATTAGCCAAGCCCGCCCATCAACTAAGGAGCAAAGCCAGTCCCGTAACAGAATGCACATTTGACGGGCCAGGTTTCCATAGTGCTTGAACCATGTGCTATTCCATTATTGCAATGTGTGCAGAGACGCCGTCGTTTGCCTTTATCGTCTTTTGGTGTTTCATCAGCATCGCTCAATAATCGTGCAGCAAGTACGCCGAGCATTAGAGTTTGCATGTTCTGCCGTTGAGTGGTTGTGGTACTTGAATTTTTGGCAGATCGAATTTCATTCAATCGAGTAGATGCATGTTTGTTGCCTAACTTGGCGGCACGTGAATAGTATGAAATGGCAGTTTCTCTATTGCTTGGGACGGATTGGCCAAAATCATAGATCAACCCTAAGCCATAAAGTGCCCACGGATCGTCCTTCAAAGCTGCCTTTTGTAACCATTCTCTGGCAGAAGCTGGATTCTTGGGATATCCATGCTCACCGCGTAGATAGTACCAGCCAACTTCACGCTCTGCCCATGTGATTCCACGTTCAGCATCTTTGAGCACCGCGGCACTTTGTGTTTTTTCCTTGATCCGATTCAGTTGTTCCGTTGCGGTTCTATTCCCTTCTGAGCTTGCTTCTTTCAACCAGCGTAAGCCTGCTTCCTGATTAGCTGGTATGCCATCACCGTAATAACACATCATGCCATAGTGATATTTTGAAAGTGTATGATGTTGCTCCGCTGCCTTCTTGAAGAAGCTGGCAGCCTGATTTAGATCTTTTGGCATTTCCAAACCGTCCAAAGATGCCAGCCCTAGATAGTAGTCTGCACGGCAATCACCGGCAGCAGAAGCACGACGGAAGAGTGCAATAGCTTGACTGATATCTTGCTTAACACCTCGTCCATCACGCAGAAGACATGCGAGATTCGTTTGGCTATACAGGTGCTGCTGGTTAGCTGCTAGTTGGTAATACGCTGCTGCCTGACTGATATCACGTGTTGTCCCAGTTCCAGTCTCATATGCCAAGCCAACCTGATAACAGGCTAACATGTGATTTTGCTGGGCAGCTTTCTTCCACCAGGAAAAGGCAAGAGCATCATCATGTTTGACATCGTCGCCGACAGAAAACAAGTAGCCCATTCGGTACTGAGAAGCTGATAAACCAGCATTGGCTGCTTTTTCGTACAACTCGACTGATTTTGAAACATCCTTTCCAACACCATTGCCATAGTAATAGCAGTTCGCAAGATTGTGAGTTCCACCAGTATTCCCCTTTTTAGACGCAGACTCATACAGTTTGAACGCGCGATATACGTCTTTCTTTGTGCCTTGACCTTCGGCAAGCATAGTTCCAAGGTTACATTCGGCATTCCCACTTCCTTTCCTGATAGCTGTCTCATAGTGTCTGATAGCCTTCGAAAAATCTGGCTTGGGATTGCCAAAGAAGCGATGAAAATTGCCAAGGTGATAATGAGCCTCGGCCGAGTTCTTTTCGCATGCTAGTTCCAACCATTCTTGTGCTCGCTGAGAGTTTTGTGTAACAACTGTTCCCTTTGCATACCAGAATCCCAATGAAATTTGTGCATCTACTACCCCGGCCTTAGCGGCACGATGAAGCCATGTCGATGCTGTTTGAGGGTTTTTCTCAGTTCCTTCACCATTGAGAGCCATAATGGAGTAGGAGTATTGTGCTAATGGATCACCCAGTTCTGCTGCGATTAGCAAATATTGACATGATTTTCTGAGATCCTGTTTAAAATGTGTGCCGAGTAGATATTGAGCCCCAAGTACCCTGGCAGAATCTCGGTTCTTTTGCTTAACAGCCTTTTCTAACCAATCTTTCGCTTCAACACTGTTTGCAGCAACTCCATCTCCGTGAAGTAAGCAGAAACCCCACATGAACTGAGCATCAGAAAGTCCACCCTTTGCAGCCTTTTCAATCCACTTGGAAGCTTCTTTCTTGTCGACAGATTGGCCACATTTGCCTTCGTAATAGATTTTGCCCAGCACTAGTTGACCACGGGAGTTGCCAGAATCTGCTGAGAGCTTAGCCAAGTTCAATGCATGAACTGTGTTCTCTAGCCCACCCCCTTCAATTAGCAATTCAGCATAATAAGCTTGGCCTTCCGGATGGCTTACTTTGGCTGCTTTTTCGGCTAATTGAAGTGCTTCGCGTCGTGTTTCCTGAGTAAGCCCATCGCTAATAAGTTTCTTTATCAGTCTTACATGTTCATTCGCAGAACCATTGTTTGATTCCTTCCGCAATTGAGAAAGCGGTGGCTCATTCTGAGCCACAACTGTACTAACGCCAATAAACATGCTCAGCGCATGTATGACTACTATTTGTTTTGTCGTCATTGATCACTCGTGTAGATGAGAGCCTACTTCAATTCCTTGATCTCGATGTTGCGGAACATCACCGGATCATTGTGCCCAGCAAAGCCGAAGTGGCCCTTGGTGCGATCCTTACCAGGGTGGGGAGACTTGGCCATGTAATCGGTCACCTTGCTGAGGTCGGTATCAAGTATGACGGTGCCGTTGAGTTCCACTTTGATGGTGGAACCTTTGACTGTCACTTCCTCGAAATTCCACTCACCTACGGGGCGGAGGTAGCCTCGATGGCTGGCTGCCATGCCGTAGGCGGAACCATTGTACTGGCGGGCATCGAGCTTCTTGTACTTGTCGGAGGTGTCGTCAAGCACCTGGATTTCGCACATCCCCACATAAGCGGTGTCACCTTGACCCGGGTAGCGGATGGCCAGGCCATTATTGCCACCAGCCGGGAGTTTGAATTCAACCCGAGCCACGAAGTCGCCATATTCCTTCTTCGTGAAGATCGTGCCACCCTTGCCAGCTTTGCATTTGATGGCTCCGTCAACCACTTCATAGTTGCTGACCGGGCCAGACCAGCCTTCGAAGTCTTTGCCATTGAAGACCGATTGAAAGCCATTACCTGAAAGCTTGCGAAGTTCCGCAGTAGCTTCTTCTGGCGTGAATTCACGCACTGCAATGTTCCGCCAGCGGATTTCACCACCGTGTGTTTGCAGGATGATCGGCCCTTCGCTCAGCAGCCGCTTCTTGCGATCCCAGAAGTTCTCCATGACCGCATCGTCAACAACGAGCTTGCCATTGAGCCAGACCCAGGTTCGTTCGCCGATCTGCTTGATATGGAAGTTGTTCCATTCGCCGAAGGCCTTATCCGCTAGAACGAGTGGGTCTTTGCCCTTGGCCTTGGCACTATTGTTCCAGAGACCACCAGACCCCTTGTCTGCACCGATATTGAACTTCGCCTTTTCGGTTGAATCCCAGATTTGCACCTGAGGAGTAGCTTTCAGGTAAATGCCACTGTCAGCCAGAGGAACAGTCTTATAGTCGATCTTGAGTTCGTAATCCCGATAGTTCTTCTGGGTAGCCAGGTAAGCCCCGTGGCCATCGTTCACGAGTTCACCGTTCTGGACACTCCAATGCTTCTCCGCGTCGGTAGTCCAGCCAGCGATCTTCTTGGCTTTGTCATCCGCACTGAGCTTGGCAAGATCTTGTGGGCTAACATCATGAATCTTCCAGCCATACCAGCCAGTAAGGTCTTTACCATTGAAGATGGGGGTGAAATCACTGGCAGGATGTTTGTCTTGGGCGGGCAGGGGGAGGGTGGTGAGCAGAATGGTACAGGCGGCGATCATCCAGCGCGGCATGGGTGTTCCTCAAACGGAGAGTAATGGTCACAGAATACTCCATCGCCGATGAGATGCCAGTGAAAACTCAGTTCGCTTTCACGAAGCCATGATAAACTGATAGTGCCGAATAGAGACAGGGAAGAGGACTGCAATGAAAACGATCTTGATAACAGGTTCCGCTGGTCGTCTCGGTCAAGCTGCGGTCAACGAGTTTCAGAAACAGCAGTACCGGGTGCTGGGGATTGACAGTAAACCAACACCCGGGCTGGCTACAGCGGTAGTGGATAAGTTGCAGAATCCCCAGCTATTGAAAGAAATGATGCGCGGCGTGGATGCAGTGCTGCACCTGGCGGCTACCCCCGATGATCCAGTATGGCCATTGCCTGCGACTGCTGGTGATAACTTTCTGGATGAACTGGTACCGAACAATCTGATCCCTACCTACCACATTCTGGAATCCGCCCGTCAAACAGGGGTGAAGAAGGTAATCCTCGCCAGCACTGGTCAGGTCGTTTGGGATCAGTCATTCGACGGTCCGTATCCCATTCGCGTGGAAGCCAAGCCTACTCCACGGTGGTGGTACGCCAGCACCAAGGTCTTTCTGGAATCCATCGGTGAAGCTTACGCCAAGCAAGGCTTCTTCAGCGTGATCGCGATACGACTGGGCTTCTGTCCACGAGACAAAGGGCACGTTGAACTCATTGCCAGCAACGAGCGTGATCAGGATGTCTACCTCAGCCCAGGCGATGCCGGCCGGTTCTTTGAACACTGTGTGAAAGCAGACAGACCAGTGGGTTCGTTCGATGTGGTCTATGCCACCAGCAAGCCATTGCATCAGGTAAGGTTCGACATGGAACCCGCGAAGCGGCTGCTGGGGTTTGAACCCCAGGAAAGCTGGCCCACGGGAGCGGAACGGGAATGAAATTAGCTGACTCGCCAGTTCTCAACCGAGAGCCCGGGGATGCGATTGAAGTCGCTGTCGGTGGTAACCACGGTGCAATTGCCAAGCGTGAGTGCGATGGCAGCGGTTTGAACATCGATTTGTTGACCATTAAATCCCATGCGATGCAACTCTGCTGTTAGCTCACCAAACTTTTCTGCTTCTTTAACACCGTACGGCCAACAAATCAAATCAGCGAGACCGTGTCGCAATCGCTTGAGATTTTCAGTTGCATTCTCAGTTAGCAGTATGCCGTAGAACAATTCACCTATCACAGGTGTCGAGGTGCCTATCCTGTGACCTTTAGACTTTGCTCGACTGACTTTGGCTTTCATACCATGTCGGTCATTAATCACATCAGAGACGATGGAAGTATCGAGCAGGAATCGTCTCATTTGAACAACTCGACAATAGCAGGGTTAACCGCAGGGCTAGCATCACCCATCATTCTCAAAGCCGCTTCGATTCTTGCCTCTTCATCGGGGGTGATGATAATTGGCTCCAGTTTATTCAGCCATTGATTGAATTGAGCAGAACTCATCTTGAGTTGTTCCTCCTCCGTGCAACCAATACGCCCGCTTACCAGCGAGATTTCCACCTCACTGGCTTCGGGCCATGCAGGCACATCGTGCAAGGTCACGGTGCCATTTCGATACGTTCCCAGCACACTACTCATACTCCACCTCCCACCCCATTCTACCCACGATGGCGGAAGGTAATCAATCCTTGTTCATCGTCAAACTCGGCTATCACCGTTTGACCATCGCGCACCTTACCAGCCAGCAGGTTCCGGCTCAAAGGTGTCTCCAACTCCCGCTGGATCGCTCGCTTGAGCGGGCGGGCGCCATAAGCAGGATCATACCCGGTGGCCAGCAGATGCTTCCGTGCCGAATCACTGAGTTCGAGTGTGATGTGCCGCTCTTCCAGCCGCTTGAGCAGTCGCTGTAGCTGGATGTCGATGATTTTCTTCAGATCGCTTTCGCTTAGTGCATGGAAGACGACCGTTTCATCAATGCGATTGAGGAACTCGGGGCGGAAGTGCTCACGAAGCTCTTCCATCACTGCAGCTTCCATGTGCTCGTAGGCAACACCCGATGATTTGCCCGAATACTCCAGGATGCGCCGAGAGCCAATGTTGCTGGTCATGATCAAGATCGTATTCTTGAAATCCACAACGCGGCCTTGGCCATCAGTCAGGCGACCATCATCCAGGATTTGCAACAGCACATTGAACACATCGGCATGGGCCTTCTCCACTTCATCCAGCAGGATGACTGCATAAGGCCGACGACGAACCGCTTCGGTAAGCTGGCCCCCTTCTTCGTACCCCACATACCCTGGTGGCGCACCCAGCAGTCGGCTGACGTTGTGCTTCTCCTGATACTCCGACATATCAATACGGATCAATGCCCGTTCATCATCAAAGAGTGTTTCGGCCAATGCCCGGGCAAGTTCCGTCTTGCCAACACCCGTTGGGCCCAGGAATAGAAACGAACCGATAGGCCGCTGCGGATCTTTCAGGCCCGAACGAGCACGCAGCACGGCATCAGCCACCGCACGAACTGCATCCTCCTGGCCGACAACACGCTGGTGCAGATCATCCTCCAAGCCAAGAAGCTTCTGTGCTTCGCCAGCCAGCAATCGTGTGACCGGGACGCCCGTCCAGCGGCTCACCACGCGAGCTATGTCTTCCTCTTCCACTTCTTCCTTGATCAAGCGGTTGCCCTGCTCCTGGGCACTCAACTTGGCTTCCGCATCCTTGAGCTGCGCTTCGAGAGTAGGCAGCACCCCATATTTGAGTTCGGAAGCCTTATTGAGATCACCCTGACGGGTAACGACATCGACTTGCTGTTTAGTTTCTTCAATCTGCTCACGCAGCCCTCGCAGGTTCTGCACCGCAGTCTTCTCTGTCTGCCAGCGGGCTTGCAGCGCGGTAGCTTTCTCTTTCGTCTCGGCCAACTCCTTCTCCAGGCGAACGAGACGATCCTTGGAAGCTGCGTCCTTCTCCTTCTTCAATGCCTGCCGTTCGATCTCCAATTGCATCAGCCGGCGATTGGCTTCATCCAGTTCCGCTGGTTGGCTATCGATCTCGGTACGCAGCTTGGCTGCTGCCTCATCGACCAGATCAATGGCCTTGTCAGGCAGGAATCGCTCGGTAATGTAGCGGTTCGACAGCGATGCCGCAGCGACGAGTGCCGCATCCTGAATCCGTACGCCGTGGTGAATCTCGTACCGTTCCTTCAGGCCTCGCAGGATCGAGATCGTATCCTCCACGCTCGGTTGATCCACCAGCACCGGTTGGAAGCGCCGTTCCAGAGCTGCATCCTTCTCGACATGCTTGCGATACTCATCCAGCGTGGTAGCGCCGATGCAATGCAGTTCACCGCGTGCCAGCATGGGCTTGAGCAAGTTGCCTGCATCCATCGCTCCGTCTGCTTTGCCCGCGCCGACGACAGTATGCATTTCATCAATGAACAGAATGATGTCGCCTGCTGCTTCCTGAACTTCCTTCAGCACAGCTTTGAGGCGTTCTTCAAACTCTCCCCGATACTTGGCCCCAGCAATGAGGGCACCCATATCGAGGGCGACGACCTTCTTGTTCTTCAGTCCTTCTGGTACATCGCCCCGGATGATGCGTTGGGCCAGACCTTCCACGATCGCAGTCTTGCCCACGCCAGGCTCGCCGATCAGCACCGGGTTGTTCTTGGTACGACGAGAGAGCACCTGAATAACCCGGCGAATCTCTTCATCACGCCCGATGACCGGATCGACCTTCCCCTTGGCTGCCAGCTCCGTGAGGTCGCGGCCATACTTCTGCAGTGATTGATAAGTACCTTCCGGGTTCTGTGTCGTCACGCGCTGTGCTCCTCGAACGTCTTTGAGTGCCTTCATCAAACCATCTCGATTCAGCCCTGCTTCCTTCAGCAACTTACCCGTGGGGCCGTTGTCATTCATCATGGCCAGCAGCAGATGCTCCACAGAAACGAAGTCATCCTTCAGCTTCTTGGCTTCATCCTCTGCGGT
>WBZX01003052.1_pt1 | contig 10885 bp, 7 predicted proteins | sample 5204211 | NCBI WGS metagenome assembly WBZX01 (sample SAMN12344362, study PRJNA552823) | activated sludge metagenome | biome: Activated sludge suspended growth; feature: Nitrification reactor; material: Wastewater; isolation source: activated sludge from nitrification reactor of wastewater treatment...
CGTCTCGCGCCAGACATCTTTCTGATCATCGTCAAGGATAAACTGGAAAAATAGGACCGTCGGGTTTTCGATTGCCGGCCGCAGCAGTGCGTCAAACAGTGGCTGTGTCCGGTACATCGACAAGCAAACGTTGAACCAGATCGAATCACCCTTCATGTGCTTCAGGAATTGTTCGTGAGTGGTCCGCAGATGGCGCGGGCCCACCAGCACCACTTCCGGCAATTCAAGCCCGGCGTGAATCTTGCGGACCTCGGCTTCGGTGCGGTCCACCTGTTCGGCGGTGATCTCATTGTTCCGCGTATGGCGCATGAAGTTGATGAACAGCAATGCGATCAGCGCCAGCACGACCGACAGCATGACTTCCTCATCCAACATGTGCAGCAGATGCAGCACCGATGCCGTTACCGCCGTGACAATGCCGGCGATCGCGTCCCATTCGTAGCTCAGAAATTTTTTCAGTTTCATCGTCAATATCCTTGAAAACGAGAGACATAGGAGCTTTACTGCCAGTGATGATCGCATACTTGAAGACGCAAGCGTCTCCAAGCAAGAGCAAGCGGAAACGCTCTCGGAATCGGAATTGCTCGGTAAGACACGGATGATCGGCACTAATCAATATTCCTGCAGGTGGCGTTTCTGATGTGAATACCCACCCACCTGTTCCCATGCCGGAGGATCTCTCCGCTTTTGAATTGTGCAGTCCAACCACCCAGGTACGAAAATGACCTTTGTTGTTACAGAGAACTGCATCAAGTGCAAATACACGGACTGCGTGGTGGTCTGCCCCGTTGATTGCTTCCACGAGGGCGACAACTTTCTGGCGATTGACCCGGACGAGTGTATCGATTGCGCGCTTTGCGTACCTGAATGCCCCGCAGAGGCCATCTTCGCCGAACGTGACGTGCCGGCTGGTCAGCAAAAATTTATCGAGTTGAATGCGGCATTGGCGAAGATTTGGCCTGTAATCGCCGTCCGACGGGAGCCTCTTGCTGATGCCGACAAATGGAATGGGACGCCTGGCAAACTCGATCAACTCAAACGTTGATCCATTTCGGCAGTTTTCGTTGCACACATGGCATTTCAAGGATGCCTCACCGGAGAGATGCGCGACAAGTTGCGGCCGAAACCACCTCCTACCCCACCCCGTATGTTCTCGAAACCAGAGAAATCACCAGCAGCACGGCGAGCGTCAGTGAGACGCCTTTCCAGAACGCCACCGGATTACGCTCGATCAACGGTGGCCGGGTCTTGTTCAGGAAGGCCGTGTTCGGGTGGTGCAGATCGTAGATGAACTCGGAGATTTCCTCGTAGCGCTGGAAGGGGTCGGGGTGGACGGCCTTGTGGATGGCGTCGTCGACCCAGGCGGGGATTTCGCGTTCCTCGTTGAGCACGCTCTTGTAGGCCAGCTTTTTCTGCGCCGCCCGGGTGCGCGACTTGGGCACCTGGGTGCCGTAGGGGAAGCCGCCGGACAGCATCTGGTAGGCGATGACGCCGAGCGAGTAGAGGTCGGCACGCTGGCTGCCCGATTCGCCGAGGAAGTATTCCGGTGCGGCGTAGAGCGCGGCGCCGAGCAGGTTGATCTGCTCGATGGGCGTCTCCACCTCCTCCAGCCCGGCGACGCGGGCGGCGCCGAAGTCGATGATCTTCACGGTGCCGGTGCCGTCGATCATGATGTTGTCGGGCTTCATGTCCTGGTGGATCATCTCCAGCCGGTGGAAGGCCTGCAGGCCCCGGGCGATCTGCTCGAGGATGCCGCGCACGGTGGCAAGGTCGGGGCGGGGATTGTCAATCATCCATTGCGTCAGGGTCTGCCCCTCGACGTATTCGGTGACGACGTAGATGCTCTGCCGCTGCCGTGTCCGTGCGCAGGGCTTGAGGACGTGTGCGCTGTCGATACGGCGGGCGATCCATTCTTCGAGCAGGAAGCGCTCGAGCGCCGCCGGGTTGGCCTGCAGGTCGGTGGACGGGGTCTTGACGACGACACGCTCGCCGGTGGCCTGGTCGACGGCGAGGTAGATGTGGCTGCGTGCGCTGCCCTTGATTTCGCGCACGATCTGGTAGCCCTCGAATTCGGCGCGCGCTTCGAGCAGCGGCGGGCACGGCAGTTCGGAAAGCTGACGGAACACCTCGTTGGCTTCGGGGTCCGGCAGTTCATCGATGCGGACGAGCTGAACGGTCAGATTGTCGGCGCTGCCGCGCTCAAGGGCTTCCGCGACGATGGCGCGGGCCGCCGCGTTAAGGTCGGCACCGGCGCGGACCGCAGCCTGGATGGCGCCGGCGTCGGTGTGTTCATAGACCCCGTCGGTGGCCAGGATCAGCAGGTCACCGACCGCCAGGTGCACCGCCTGGTAGTCGATCTCGACCTTGCGACCCATGCCCAGCGCGCGTGCGAGGTAGCTTTGCTGCGACGAGACCCAGACGCGATGGTCCTCGGTCAGCTGCGTCAGTTCATCGCCGCGCAGGCGGTAGATGCGCGCGTCACCGACATGGAACAGGTGGGCGGTGGTGGACTTGATGACCAGCCCGCTGAAGGTGCACACGTAGCCGCGCTCGCGGTCGTAGCGGTGCTGGCTCTGCTGGGTCTGCGAGTGCAGCCAGGAGTTGGTGGCGGTCAGCACCTGCTCGCCGGATTTCTTCACCGACCAGGCGTCGGCGGTGCAGTAGTAGTCTTCGAGGAAGCCGGTGACCGCCGACTGGGCGGCCTCCTGGCTGACCTGGCTGCTGCTGATGCCGTCGGCCAGCGCCACGGCGATGCCCTTGGCGGTGAGCTGCGGCTCGCGCGGGACGAACACCCCGTGGAAATCCTGGTTGAGCGCCTTGCGCCCCTTGTCGGAATGCTGCCCGATGGCGATTTTCAGATGACGGCCCATGGCGTCCCCTGCTCCTGCTGCGGTCGACCGCAAAAACCGGCCAAAATCGAAAAAAGCCCCCGGCCGATGGACGGGGGCTGCGTCACGCGCCGGAGCCGGTCAGGCAGGCTTGCGCTTCGGTGCGGTGCGCACGTGGGTCGAGTATAGCGTCAGGCCGACGAAGGCCAGGCCGCCGACCATGTTGCCGACGACGGTCGGAAGTTCGTTCCAGACAAAGTAGTCGTACAGTGTGAAGTTACCGCCGAGCATCAGGCCGGACGGGAACAGGAACATGTTGACGATGGAGTGCTCGAAGCCCATGTAGAAGAAGACCATGATCGGCATCCACATGGCCATGATCTTGCCCGAGACGTTGGTACAGATCATGGCGCAGACGACGCCGGTGGACACCATCCAGTTGCACAGCACGCCGCGGATGAACAGCGTCAGCATGCCGGCGGCGCCGTGCGCGGCATAGCCGACGGTGCGGCCTTCGCCGATGGTACCGATCTTCTGGGCGACGGCGCTGGGCGGCTCGGTGAACCCGTAGGTCCAGATGATGGCCATCATGACCGCCACGGTCAGCGCGCCAGCAAAGTTGCCAGTGAAGACCAACCCCCAGTTGCGCATGATCCCATTCACCGTAACCCCTGGACGCTTGTCGATCAGCGCCAGCGGGCAGAGGGTAAACACCCCGGTGAGCAGGTCGAAACCGAGCAGGTAAAGCAGGATGAAGCCGACCGGAAACAGCATCGCGCCGACCAGGGGCTGACCGGTCTGGACGGTAACGGTCACCGCGAAGGCAGCGGCGAGTGAAAGGATGGCGCCGGCCATGTAGGCGCGGATCAGGGTGTCGCGGGTGGACATGAAGATTTTCGATTCGCCCGCATCGATCATTTTCGTGACGAATTCGGTGGGTGCCAGATAGGCCATGGTTTTTCCTTTTCGGATTAGTTAGTTATTCGAAGCCGCGGCCCGCTCTCAAGGCCTGGGCTCCGTGCCCCTCGGGGACTTGCCGGTGCGGGATACCGCATCCGGTCCTGCATGCAAAGCTCAAACGGCCAGGAAAACCTCCCCGTTATCCACCCTGACCTGGAAGGTGTTGCACGAACCGACGTCAGGGGCCACCGCTTGACCGTCGTCGAGGCCAATGTTCCAGCCGTGCAGCGGGCAGGTCACGCGCTTGCCGTGCACGATGCCCTGCGACAGCGGGCCAGCCTTGTGCGGGCACTTGTCGTGCAGCGCGAAGACCTCATCCTCGGCGTTGCGGAAGATGGCGATGTCGCCGCCAGTGGCGCGCTGGACGACGCGCGAACCGAGTTGCGGGATGTCGTCAAGCTTGCAGATGAATTTGAATTCGCTCATGGTAGTTGCCTGGTGGTTAGCTGTTAGCTATTGATAATTTGAGCCGCCGACTGATGTCGGCGCACTCGATCCTCGACCCTCCGATCAGGCTTCCAGCCTGATCGGAATGAATTGCTTGATCGGCTGTTCCTCGCGGGACGTTGCCCACGGATCCTTGGCATCCTTCAGCGCATCGAGCAGGCGGAAGTAGTAGGCCTTGCGGCCTTCCTCGTCCTCGACGATCTTGCCCTTGACGTAGTCCATGCCGACCCGCTCCAGGTAATGGCAGGTGCGCTCCAGGTACCAGCCCTCCTCGCGGTAGAGCTGGAGGAAGGCGCCGGAATACTCCATCACCTCCTCGTCGGTCTTGACCTTGCACAGGAACTGCGCGACCTCGGTCTTGATGCCGCCGTTGCCGGCGATGTAGAGCTCGTAGCCGGAATCGACGCCGATGATGCCGACGTCCTTGATGCCGGCCTCGGCGCAGTTGCGCGGGCAGCCGGAGACGGCCAGCTTGACCTTGTGCGGGGCGTACATGTCGAACAGCATCTTCTCCAGCTTGACACCCATCGACATCGCCAGCTGCGTGCCGAAACGGCAGTGCTCGGCGCCGACGCAGGTCTTCACGGTACGGATCGACTTGCCGTAGGCGTGGCCGGAAACCATGCCGGCGGCATTGAGGTCGGCCCACATCTTCGGCAGGTCTTCCTTCTTGACGCCGAGCAGGTCGATGCGCTGGCCGCCGGTCACCTTGACGGTCGGCACGTTGTACTTCTCGGCGGCATCGGCGATGGCGCGCAGTTCGTTCGGCGTCGTCAGGCCGCCCCACATGCGCGGCACGACCGAGTAGGTGCCATCCTTCTGGATGTTGGCGTGGGCGCGCTCGTTGATGAAGCGCGACTGCGGGTCGTCCTTGGCTTCGTGCGGCCAGGTCGAGATCAGGTAGTAGTTCACCGCCGGCCGGCACTTGTCGCAACCATTCGGCGTCTTCCATTCCAGCGCCTTGAAGACGGCTTCCTTGCTGGTCAGGTGCTGGTCGCGGATGGCGTCGCGCACTTGCTTGTGCGAGTGCTCGGTACAGGCGCAGACCGGCTTCTTGTCGGAAGCGGCCGGCGTGTAAGCGCCGCCGATGGTCGAAGCAAGGATCTGCTCGACGAGGCCGGCGCAGGAACCGCAGGACGACGCCGCCTTGGTGTGCTTCTTCACCTCGTCCAGGGTAAAGAGACCTTTCTCCTTGATCGCCTTGACGATGCTGCCCTTGGAAACGCCGTTGCAGCCGCAGACTTCGGCGCCGTCGGCCATCGACGCCGCCTTGCTGTTGCCGGCGTGGCCGACGTCGCCGACCAGGTTCTGGCCGAAGATCAGGTGGTCGCGGATGTCGTGGATATCGCGGCCGTCCTTGAGCAGCTGGAAGTACCACGGACCGTCGGCCGTGTCGCCGTACATGACGCCGCCGACCAGCTTGTTGTCCTTGATGACCAGCTTCTTGTACACGCCGCCGTGCGGGTCGTTGAGGATGATCTCCTCGGTATCCTTGCCGCCCATGTAGTCGCCGGCCGAAAACAGGTCGATGCCGGTGACCTTGAGCTTGGTCGAGGTCACCGAGCCGGTGTAGCGGCCGATGCCGTAATTGGCCAGGTGGTTGGCGGCGACCTTGGCCTGCTCGAAGAGCGGCGCGACCAGGCCGTAGGCGATGCCGCGGTGGCTGACGCACTCGCCGACCGCATAGATCTTCGGATCGTAGGTCTGCATCGTGTCGTTCACGACGATGCCGCGGTTGCAGTAAATGCCGGACTTCTCCGCCAGCGCGTAGTTGGGGCGGATGCCGGCGGCCATGACGACGAGGTCGGCCGGAATCTGCATGCCGTCCTTGAAGCGCACTGCGGCGACGCGACCGGATTCGCCCTGAATCAGCGCCTCGGTCTGCTTCTGCAACAGGAACTTGAGGCCCTTGTCCTCCAGCGACTTCTGCAGCATCTTGCCGGCCACTTCGTCGAGCTGGCGTTCAAGCAGCCAGGGACCGAGGTGCACCACGGTGACGTCCATGCCGCGCAGCTTGAGGCCGTTGGCCGCCTCCAGGCCGAGCAGGCCGCCGCCGATGACGACCGCGTGCTTGTGCAGGCGGGCGGCCTCGATCATCTCGTCGGTATCCTTGATGTCGCGATAGCCGATGACGCCCGGCAGATCGTTGCCGGGAATCGGCAGCATGAACGGCGTCGAGCCGGTGGCGATCAGCAGGCGGTCGTAGTATTCCTCGGTACCGTCATCGGCGACGACCTTGCGGTTGACGCGGTCGATCCGGGCGATCTGCTTGCCGGTATGCAGCGTGATGTTGTTTTCCTTGTACCAGTCCAGTTCGTTGAGAACGATTTCCTGGATGGTCATTTCGCCGGCCAGCACCGGGGAAAGGAGGATGCGGTTGTAGTTCGGGTGCGGTTCGGCACCGAAGATCGTGATGTCGTAATGATCCGGCTTGATCTTCAGCAGTTCTTCGACGGTACGGACACCGGCCATGCCGTTGCCGATCAGGACGAGACGGGGTTTGCTCATGAGGGGCTCCAACGTTGCGTGCGCACGAGGCGCGAAACTTGTGTTTCAGCGCATGACGTCGTTGCCATTGCGGACCACCTTGGCCCAGACCGCCTACGCTGGCGGCAGATTCGCTGTCTTGACCAACTTTAGCAATCACCGTGCCAAGACATAAGCCACTGATTTTCTGTGTTTTCGGGGCGTCGACCGCAGCAGGCCCGCACCAAAGCAGGGCGAATCAATCCGTTGCGGTGCAGCAAATGGGGCGTCGGGGGAGCGCCGGCCTAGCCGGCGGCAGGCGACAAGGTGCCGGCTTCGACGGCGACGATGGCCTTGGCCTGGTTCAGATCCTCGGCGTAGCCGGAGGCGAAAAGGCAGCACGCCAGTTGGTTGGCGATCGGCTTGGGCAGCGGCAACTGGTGGTCGAGGACGCGGCGGATCCAGGCGGCGGTACTCACGGCATCGGTCGCTTCCGGCAGGTTGGGCAGCGCACGCAGGCTGTCGTGCTCGGCCTCGAACAAGACCTCGGTGCAGGCGTCGTGCACATATTCGAGACGCGGCCGCCGCTTGGGATTGGCGAAGGGCTCGCCCTCGGTGCCGCGCAACAGGATGCCGGGACGATCGAGGGTCAGCAGCATGTCGCGCATCAGGTCGATGAAATCGGGGTGGGTCGCGGCAGCGACCAGAACGCCCTCGCCGCGGAAGGGGTCAAGCATCTTGACCAGGCTGTGGGCGCTGTTGCGCACGCCGAGGCGGGCACGCAGGCCGAGCAGGTTGTGAATGCCCGGCGACATGGCGCTGAGCGGTACGAAGGCCAGCCCCTTCTCGTCGAGCGTCGTCTGCGCCTGGGTCACCGACACCGAGGGCATGACGCCGAGTTCACGAAAGATATGGCCGCTGGTAATCCGCCCGAAGCCTTCGAGCAGGCCGTGGACCAGCACGGGAACGCCGAAACGTTGCAGCATCAGCGCCAGCAGCGGCGTCAGATTGGCTTCCTTGCGCGCACCGTTGTAGGTCGGCAGGACCACCGGGCGGACCCGGCCGTGCGGACGCTGCAGGGCGTGGGTGCGCTCCTCGGTGGCGGCCAGGAAACCGAGCATCTCGTCGAGCGATTCGCCCTTGACGCGCAGACCAAGGATGATCGCGCCGAGTTCGAGGTCGGGCACGCCGCCATCGAGCATCGCCGCGTAGAGGCGGCGTGCATCGTCGGCGGAAAGGTCGCGGGAACCCTCGGCACCGCGGCCGATTTCCTTGATGTACTGGGCGTAGCTCATTGTCTCCTCCGGCTGCGTTCAGGCTGCCGCAGCTTGTCGTGTGTCATATTCTGCCACCATGCGCTTGATATCCGGTACGCACGAGCCGCAGAAAGTACCGCATTTCAGTTTTTCCTGCAGGCCGGCCAGGTTGGCGCCAGCGGCCAGTTCCTTGCCGATCTGCACGTCGCTGACATCGGCGCATTTGCAGACGATGTTGCGCGGCGCCATCGTCACCGGCGGCTTGGCGCTCGGCGCCAGGGCCAGGCGGATCAGGCTGGCGTCGAGTTCATCCTCGGCCATCGCCTGCTTCAGCCAGCTCTGCGCCAGCGTCTCACCCGCCAGGCGCACGCCGAGCAGCTTGCCCTCGCGGGCAATCGCCTTCTTGGCGATGCTGCGCCGGGCGTCTTCGTAGACGATAGCCCCGTCATCGGTATCCATGCCGAACAGGCGATCCAGTTCCGCGATCTGCGCTGCATCGACCGCACTTTCTGCCGCCGCCCGGAAAACCACCAGCGGGCTGCTGCGTCCGTACAGACCGATCGTCGCATAAGGAAACGCGGCCATTCTTGATCTGGCTTCCTGCATCATCACCAGCGCTTCGCTGCGGCTGGCGCAGCGGCGGACGATGGCCAGCGGGTACGGCAGGTCGACTTTGGCGATCTGCACCGCGGCATGCTTGAGTTCCGGCTGCATCGAATAGGGGTCGATGGCATCGCAGGCGACGGCGTTGGCACCGGCGGAGTTCATGAACTGGCTGCCCCAATGCATCGGCATCCAGGCGCGGCCGCGCTGCAGGCCGGGCCGTTCGGCCACGCGCACAGTCGTTGCGCCGCGGGCATTGGTGACGACCACCAGATCGCCGCTTTCCAGGTTGCGGTGGCGCATGTCGCACGGATGCATGGCGAGCAGCGGCTCGTCTTCGAGATTGAACAGGCGCGGCACGGTGCCGGTACGGCTCATGCCGTGCCAGTGATCGCGCATGCGGCCGGAGAGCAAACTGATCGGCAACTCGGCGCCGGGTGCGTCGGCGGTCGGCAGGTGCTCGACGGCGACGAAGCGGGCGCGGCCGTCGGCGGTCGGGAAGTGGCCGTCTTCGTAGAGACGGACCTTGCCGCTGCTGGCGCCTTCCGGGTACGGCCATTGCTGCGGCCCGTCCCGTTCGAGCAGCGCGTAGCTGAGGCCGGTGATGTCGAGGTCACGGCCGCGCGTGCTTTCGCGATGTTCGTTGAAAATGGCTTCGGCATCGGCATAGGGAAACAACTTGTCGGCACCGGCATGATCGAGCTTCCGACCGAGACGGCGGGCGAAGTCGACAACGATCTCCCAGTCGTGGCGTGCTTCACCCGGCGCCTGGACGGCCGGCAGGACGCGCGTGATGCAGCGCTCGGAATTGGTCACCGTGCCGTGCTTCTCGCCCCAGCCGCTGGCCGGCAGCAAGAGGTCGGCGTAATCGGCGGTATCGGTGTTGCCGTAGGCTTCCTGCAGCACCACGTATTCCGCTGCCTGCAACGCCTCGCGCACGGCGGCCTGGTTCGGCAGCGATTGCGCCGGGTTGGTGCAGGCGATCCAGACCGCCTTGATCTCGCCCGTTTTCAGGCTTTTGAACAGGTCGACCGCAGACTTGCCCGGTTTGGAGGGCACGAAAGGCACGCCCCAGAAGCGGGCCATTTCGGCACGGTGCGCCGGGTTGCCGAGATCGCGGTGCGCCGAGAGCAGGTTGGCCAGGCCGCCGACCTCGCGTCCGCCCATGGCATTGGGCTGCCCGGTCAACGAGAAGGGGCCGGCCCCGGGCTTGCCGATCTGGCCGGTCGCCAGATGCAGATGGATGAGGCCGGCGTTGTTGTGGGTGCCATGCGCCGACTGGTTGAGGCCCTGGCAATACATCGACAGCGATGCCGCGCTGCCGCCGAACCAGCGCGCCGCCTTGGCGATGTCGGCGGCGTCGACGCCGCAGATTTCGGCGACGACGGCCGGCGGGTAGTTCCTGGCGATTTCGGCCAGCGCCTCGAAGCCATTGGTATGGGCGGCGACATAGGCGGCATCGACCAGGTTTTCGGCGATCAGCACGTTGAGCATGCCGTTGAACAGCGCGATGTCGGTACCAGGCTTGATCGCCAGGTGAAGGTCGGCAATCTCGGCGCTTTCGGAGCGGCGCGGATCGGCGACGATGATCTTCAGGTCCGGATTGGCGGCCCGCGCATCCTCGATGGAGCGGAAAATGATCGGGTGCGCCACCGCCGGGTTGGCGCCGGCAATGAAGATGACCTTGGCCTGCAGGATATCCTCATAGCTGCAGGGCGGCGCATCGGCACCGAGAGTCTGCTTGTAGCCGGCCACCGCCGACGACATGCAGAGCCGCGAATTGGTATCGACGTTGTTGGTGCCGATCAGCCCCTTGGCCAGCTTGTTGAAGACATAGTAGTCCTCCGTCATCAACTGGCCGGAAATATAAAAAGCGACCGAATCCGGGCCATGGGCGCGGATGGTGGCGGCAAAACGCTCGGCGGCTTCGTCGAGCGCCGCATTCCAGGCGACGGTCTCGCGCGGCCCCAGGCGCACGGCGCGGCGTTCGGGATGCCGGAGACGGTAGGTGGGATCTGCCGTCAGGTGCAGGGTTGCACCCTTGGTGCACAAGCGGCCACGGTTCGCCGGGTGCTCGGGATCGCCGCGAACGCTGGCGATGTTACCGTTCTCGGTTTCGATCAGGACGCCACAGCCGACGCCGCAGTAGCAACAGGTGGATTTGACTTCGGTTTTCATGATTTTCCTTCCGGGCAGGCTGTGAGCAACAGCCATGCCATCTAGAAAAATCATGGACTTGGATGCAAAACGGGGCGACTTCCTGTGGAAATCTCCCCGTTTTGGTGCGTCGACCGCAACAGCCGTCCCTATTTGATGCGTTGCAGC
>WBZX01003053.1_pt1 | contig 10880 bp, 6 predicted proteins | sample 5204211 | NCBI WGS metagenome assembly WBZX01 (sample SAMN12344362, study PRJNA552823) | activated sludge metagenome | biome: Activated sludge suspended growth; feature: Nitrification reactor; material: Wastewater; isolation source: activated sludge from nitrification reactor of wastewater treatment...
CCGGTCATCACCAGCTTGGCCTGCCCGCCGCCGAACAGGCTGGGGAACATGCGGCCGAAATGCTCGTTGACCTGGTTGAAGGTGCTGCCCAGCAGGTCACGCGTCTCGAGGTCGATCTTGTGGATGGCGTCTTCCAGCGTGGTGATCGCGTCCGTCAGGTCGGCGTTCTGCGCGTCGAGAAAGGTCTTGCGCTCGCGTGCGGCGGTGAGCTCGTCGAGCGCGGCGAGGTTGACCGCGCCGAGCGCATTGATCTCGCGGTTGATGCGGTCGATCTCGCCCTGCAGGCCGTAGAGCTTGACGCCACCCTCCTCGATATTCTTCGCCAGCGCTTCCAGATCGACCTGCGCGGCGGAGAGCTGCTCGAGATACTGCGCGCCGCCCAGTTGCGCGGCCTGCTCCTCGAGCTGCAGCTTGGTGATGCGCTCGCGCAGCGGCTCCAGGCTCTGCTCGTGCTGCATGCGCTGCTCTTCCGCGCGGCGCATGCGCAGTGTCAGGTCGTCGTACTCGCTGCGCTTGGCGCCCAGCGCGGCCTCGCGCTCCAGCTTCAGGGCCAGCGCGGTCTGCAGGCCGGCCTGCGCGGCGGCGTCGGTGAGCTTCTCGAGCTCTTCGGTGAGCTGCTGCAGCGAGGCCTCGTTGCCCGCCACCTGCTGCACCGCCGTCTCGATGCCGCGCTGCAGCTCGCCGCGCCGCGCCGCCAGCGAGCGCGCATTGAACTGCGCCTCCTGGCTCTGGCGCTCCAGCGCACGCAGCTGTTCTCTGGCCTCGGCCAGCTTGCGCTCGGCGGTGATCACGCCTTCGTCGAGCTCGGCATGGCGCTCCTGCGTGGTGGCTAGCTGCATGTCGAGTTCCTCGAACTTCGCCTCGCCGGTGGCGCGGCGCTCGTTCAGGTCTTCGAGCTGGGCATCGAGCTCGGCGAGTTCCTCGTCGAGCTGGGCGCGGCGCGTGCTGGTCTGCTCGGCCAGCTGCGACAGGCGCAGCAATTCGACCTGCAGCTGGTGCGCGCGCGTCTGCGCCTCGGCGGCGTCGCGGCGCACCGTGGCCAGGCGTTGCGAGGCCTCGGTGTAGGCCGCTTCGCCGCGCACCAGGGCGCTCTTCGCTTCCTCGGCGATCAGCGCCTGGGCGCGCAGCTGGCGCTCCAGGTTCTCGATCTCCTGCGCGCGCGCCAGCATGCCGGCCTGCTCGGAATCGGGCGCGTAGAAGGCCACGGCAAACTGGCTGATCTGGTGGCCCTCGCGGGTCATGATCACTTCGCCGTGCGTCAGCTTGCCGCGCGCGGCGAGCGCCTCGTCGATGCTGGCGGCGGTATAGACGCCTTCCAGCCAGTCGTTGAGCAGCGCCTTCAGCCCGGCGTCGCCCAGGCGCAGCAGCTCCGACAGGCGCGGCAGCGTCTGGTGCGTATTGGCGATGGCCGCTTGCGGCGGCGTGTAGAAGGCCAGCTTGGCCGGCGGTGCATCGTCGGCGAAGGCGCGCACGGTCTCGACGCGGCCCACTTCCAGCGCGTTGAGCCGCTCGCGCAGCGCCGACTCCAGCGCCGTTTCCCAGCCGGCCTCGATGTGCACCTTGGTCCACAGGCCCTGCAGGCCGTCCAGGCCGTGCCGGGCCAGCCAGGGCTTGAGCTTGCCCTCGGTCTGCACCTTCTCCTGCAGCGCGCGCAGCGCTTCCAGGCGCGCCGACAGATCGGCCAGCTTGCCGGCCTCGGCGTTGACCTGATCCTGCTTGGCGCGGCGCTCCTCGTCGAGCGCCGGCACCTGCTCCTGCAGCTCGTGCAGGCGCGCATCGGCCAGGCCTTGCGCTTCCTCGGCGGCGGCGAAGCTGGTCTTCAGCTCGGCCAGGCGCTCGGTGTCGGGTGCGGCGAGCTGCTGCTTCTCGCCGGCGAGGCGCTCGCGGCGCGCATTGAACTGGCGGCGCTGCTCGTCGATGTTGCGGCTCTCGGCGGCGAGCAGCTGGATCTGCTGCTGCACCTGCGCGACCACGTTGCGCTGCTCGTTGCTCTTGCCCTGCGCGGCGCGCACCGCGTCTTCGAAGTTCGGCAGGTTGCCCGAATGCTCCTCGGCCTGCGCGGCCAGCAGTTCGCCCTGCTCCTCGGCGGCGGCGATCTGCTCGGCGATCTGGCCGAGTTCGTCTTCGGCCTCGCGTTGGCGATCCGCCCACTGCTCGCTGCTCGCCTTCAGCTCGACGAGGCGCTGCTCGACGCGCGCGCGGCCTTCCACCACGTAGCGGATGCGCTCTTCCAGCCGGCTCACTTCGAGCGCGGCTTCGGCCAGCAGGCCTTGCGCGCCGTGCAGCTCGTCGCCGACGGCGTAGTGCGCCTGGCGGATCGTCTCCAGCTCGGCCTCGCCGTGGCGCAGCTCGGCCAGGCGCGCTTCCAGCGCATTGGTGGCTTCGAGATGCGCCTTCTTGACGCGCTCCTCCTCGCTGGCCGCATCGCGGTGCTTGAGAAACCAGAGCTGGTGCAGCTTGAGCTCGCCGCTTTGCTGCAGGCCGCGGTACTGCGTCGCCACCTCGGCCTGCTTCTCCAGCTTGTCGAGGTTGCTGGAGAGCTCGCGCAGGATGTCTTCCACGCGCGTCAGGTTCTCGCGCGTGTCCTTGAGGCGGTTCTCGGTCTCGCGGCGGCGCTCCTTGTACTTGGAGACGCCGGCGGCTTCCTCGAGGAACAGGCGCAGTTCCTCGGGCTTGGATTCGATGATGCGGCTGATCGTGCCCTGGCCGATGATGGCGTAGGCGCGCGGGCCCAGGCCGGTGCCGAGGAAGACGTCCTGCACGTCGCGGCGCCGCACCGGCTGGTTGTTGATGTAGTAGCTGCTGGTGCCGTCGCGCGTCAGCACGCGCTTCACCGCGATCTCGGCGAACTGGTTCCACTGGCCGCCGGCGCGCGCGTCGGCGTTGTCGAAGACGAGCTCGACGCTGGAACGCGAAGCCGGCTTGCGGTTGCCCGAGCCGTTGAAGATCACGTCCTGCATGGACTCGCCGCGCAGCTCGCTGGCCTTGCTCTCGCCCAGCACCCAGCGCACCGCGTCCATGATGTTGGACTTGCCGCAGCCGTTGGGCCCGACCACGCCGACCAGCTGCCCCGGCAGCTGGAAGTTGGTGGGCTCGGCGAACGACTTGAAGCCGGAGAGCTTGATGGAGTTCAGGCGCATGGGAGAGCGGGGTGATGCCCGGCGTCGAGGCGTTTCGACCTTTCGCCAAGTCCTTGATTCATATGAGAAAACCCGCGCGTTTGCGGGCCTTCTGCGGGGCGGGATGATAGCATCGCGGCCTTCGCGCATCCCTCTCCAGTCGTGTCCGCCATGGCCAAGAAGTCCCCTGCCCGCCCGCCGCTCAAGGAACGAGCGATACCGCCCAATCCGCCCAGCGCGCCGAGCAAGGAACTGCACGTCTTCCCCAACCCGGCGCCAGCGCGCGACTACGTCATCCAGTTCCAGGTGCCCGAGTTCACCTGCCACTGCCCGCTGACCGGCCAGCCCGACTTCGCGCACTTCACCATCGACATGATCGCGGACGAGCTCTGCGTCGAGCTGAAGAGCCTGAAGATGTATTTCTGGAGCTATCGCAACGAGGGCGCCTTCCACGAGAAGGTGACCAACACCATCCTCGACGACATCGTGAAGGCCACTGCGCCGCGCTTCGTCCGCATCACCGCCAAGTGGTACGTGCGCGGCGGCATCTACACCAACGTGGTGGCCGAGCATCGCAAGAAGGGCTGGAAGCCGCAGCCGCTGGTGCAGTTGCCTGCGCATGCGGCCGAAGGCGGGCTGTTGTGACATGCCGCCGCCACAGTTCGTGACGTCGGAGCGCGTCGCCGACCGGGCAGGCCGGGCTGTGCGCGGCCCGATATCCGTGCTCGCCCGGCCTGCCCGGCCGACGCCGGCCCACCAATGGTGCAGCGCGTTCTTCGCCGGCCTCGCTGGTGCCTCGGCGAGGGCGTGGCCCGCCGGTCGAGCACCGATATCGGGCGGCGCGCAGACCGGCGGGCCACGCCCTCGCCGCGCTCCCTGGAAGATGCGATGAACCCGCTGCTCACCCGCCTCCACCCCTACCCGTTCGAACGCCTGCGCGAGCTGACGCGCGGCATCACGCCCAACCCCGCGCTCAAGCCCATCGGCCTGGGCATCGGCGAGCCCAAGCACGCCACGCCGGAGCTGATCAAGCGCGCGCTGATGGACAACCTCGCCGGCCTCGCCAGCTACCCCGCCACCGCCGGCGAGCCCAAGCTGCGCGAAGCCTGCGCCGCCTGGGTGCAGCGCCGTTACGGCGTGACGCTGGACGCCGCCACGCAGCTGCTGCCGGTGATCGGCTCGCGCGAGGCGCTGTTCTCGCTGGCGCAGACGGTGATCGACCCGAACCGGCCCGGCGCGACCGTCGTCTGCCCCAATCCCTTCTATCAGATCTACGAGGGCGCGGCCCTGCTCGCCGGCGCGTTGCCGCACTACGCCAACAGCGACCCGGCGCGCAACTTCGCGGTCGACTGGGCGAGCGTGCCGGCCGAGGTCTGGGCGCGCACGCAGCTGCTCTACGTCTGCTCGCCCGGCAACCCGACCGGCGCGGTGATGCCGCTCTCGGAGTGGAAGACCCTCTTCGAGCTGAGCGACCAGCACGGCTTCGTGATCGCCTCCGACGAGTGCTACTCGGAGATCTACTTCCGCGACGAGCCGCCGCTCGGTTCGCTGGAGGCCGCCACGCAGCTCGGCCGGCGCGACTTCCGCAACCTGGTCGCTCTCACCAGCCTGTCGAAGCGCTCCAACGTGCCGGGCATGCGCTCGGGTTTCGTCGCCGGCGACGCGGCCCTGCTCAAGCAGTTCCTGCTCTACCGCACCTACCACGGCAGCGCGATGAGCCCGGTGGTGCAGGCGGCCAGCATCGCCGCCTGGAGCGACGAGGCGCATGTGGTCGACAACCGCAACCTCTACCGCACCAAGTTCGCGCAGGTGACGCCGCTCTTGGCCGGCGTGATGGATGTCGCGCTGCCTGACGCCGGCTTCTACCTCTGGGCGGGCGTTTCCGGCGGCGACGACGTAGCCTTCGCCCTGGAGTTGCTCGCTCAATACAATGTGGCGGTGCTGCCCGGCAGCCTGCTGGCGCGCGAAGCCGGCGGCGTCAACCCGGGCGCCGGCCGCATCCGCATGGCGCTGGTCGCCGGCGTCGACGAATGTCTCGAAGCCGCGCAGCGCATCGTTTCCTTCATCCAATCCCGCTGAGCCATGAGCCAACAACTGCAGAACATCATCGACGTCGCCTGGGAAGGCCGTGCGAACATCACCGCCGCCAGCAGCCCCGAGGTGCGCGAGGCGGTCGAGCAGGTCATCGCCGACCTCAACGCCGGGCGCCTGCGCGTCGCCGAGCGCCAGGGCGTGGGCCAGTGGACGGTCAACCAGTGGGTCAAGAAGGCGGTGCTGCTGAGCTTCCGCCTCAACGACAACCACGTCATGCGCGCCGGCGACCTGAGCTTCTTCGACAAGGTCGAGACCAAATTCGGCCACGTCAGCGAAGACGCGATGCGCGCCACCGGCATCCGCGTGGTGCCGCCGGCCGTGGCGCGCCGCGGCTCGTATCTGGCGAAGAACGTGGTGCTGATGCCCAGCTACGTGAATATCGGCGCCTACGTCGACGAAGGCACCATGGTCGACACCTGGGCCACCGTCGGCTCCTGCGCGCAGATCGGCAAGAACGTGCACCTGTCGGGCGGCGTCGGCATCGGCGGCGTGCTGGAGCCGCTGCAGGCCAACCCGACCATCATCGAGGACAACTGCTTCATCGGTGCGCGCTCGGAGGTGGTGGAAGGCGTGATCGTCGAGGAGAACTCGGTGATCTCGATGGGCGTGTATATCGGCCAGAGCACCAAGATCTACGACCGCGCCACCGGCGAGGTGAGCTACGGCCGCATCCCGGCCGGCTCGGTGGTGGTCAGCGGCAACCTGCCCAGCGCCGACGGCAAGTACAGCCTCTACTGCGCGGTGATCGTCAAGCGCGTCGACGCGCAGACGCGCGCCAAGACCAGCATCAACGACCTGCTGCGCGCCTGAGCGCAGGCTCACGACATTCGACAACCGGGGAGGATCGGAATGAGCAACGGCGGCAACATGGAGCGTGTGCTTCGCCTGATGGCGGAGAAGAACGCTTCGGACGTGTACCTGTCGGCCAACTCGCCGATCCTCATCAAGATCAACGGGCAGTTGCTGCAGCTGTCCGACCAGCCGCTCACGCACTCGCAGCCGCGCCAGTTGCTGGCCGAGCTGCTGACGCCCAGCCAGCTCGAGGAGCTCGACGACACCGGCGAGCTCAACATGAGCATCGGCCTGCCGGGCGTGGGCAGCTTCCGCCTCTCCGGCTTCAAGCAGCGCGGCTCGATCGCGGCGGTGTTCCGCTGCATCCCGGTGGTGATCCCGACGCTGGAGAGCCTGAACGTTCCGAGCGTGCTCAACACGCTGATCCTCGAAAAGCGCGGCCTGATCCTGATGGTGGGCGCCACCGGCACCGGCAAGAGCACCACGCTGGCGGCGATGCTGGAGCAGCGCAACCAGCAGATGGCCGGCCACATCCTCACCATCGAGGATCCCATCGAATTCCTGTTCACCAACAAGAAGTCGGTGGTCAACCAGCGCGAGGTCGGGCGCGACACCAACACGCTGCAGGTCGGCCTGAAGAACGCGCTGCGCCAGGCCCCCGACTGCATCATGATCGGCGAGATCCGCGACCGCGAGACCATGACCTCGGCGATCTCGTACGCGCTGTCGGGCCACCTGGTGCTCTCGACGCTGCACGCCAACAACAGCTACCACGCGCTGGGGCGGATTCTTTCCTTCTACACGCCGGAAGCGCGCCCCGCCCTGCTGGCCGACCTGGCCGCGGGCCTCAAGTCCATCATCTCGCAGCGCCTGGTGCGCGCGGTGGCCGGCGGCCGCATCCCGGCGGTGGAGGTGATGCTCAACACCAAGCTGGTTTCCGAGCTCATCGAGCAGGGCGACTTCAGCGGCGTGAAGGAGGCGATGGAAAAATCCATGGCCGAAGGCTCGCAGACCTTCGAGCAGGACTTGGCGCGCCTGATCACCTCCGACCACATCACGCGCGACGAGGGCCTGGCCTACGCCGACTCGCCGACCAACCTGATGTGGCGGCTGCAGAACGACATGTCGCCGGTCTCGCGCATCCAGCCGAAGAAGGAAGAGACCGACGACCAGCCCACCTTCACCGACATCCAGCTCGACGTGCGCGAGGAGACCAGCACGATGTCGGGCCTGTTGCGCCCCTGAGGATGTCGAGCCGCACGCTGCATCTCACCGAGCAGCTGATCGCCTGCCGCTCGGTGACGCCGCACGACGGCGGTTGCCAGGATCTGATCCGCGCGCGCCTCGCGCCGCTGGGCTTCGCCTTCGAGACCCTCGTCAGCGGGCCGGACGACTTCCGCGTCACCAATCTCTGGGCCGTCAGGCGCGGCCGCGATGCCAAGGCGCCGCTGCTCGCCTTCGCCGGCCACACCGACGTGGTGCCCACCGGCCCGCTGGAGCAATGGCGCAGCGACCCCTTCGTGCCCACGCACCGCGAGGGCCGGCTGCACGGCCGCGGCGCCGCCGACATGAAGAGCTCGCTCGCGGCGATGGTAGTGGCCACCGAGGAGTTTCTCGCTGCGCAGCCGGCGCACCGTGGCTCGCTGGCCTTCCTGCTCACCAGCGACGAGGAAGGGCCGGCCGTCGACGGCACCGTGAAGGTGGTGGAATGGCTGCGCGCGCAGGGCGTGCGGATGGACGCCTGCATCGTCGGCGAGCCGACCTCGGTCGACAAGCTCGGCGACATGGTCAAGAACGGCCGGCGCGGCTCGCTCTCGGGCAAGCTCACCGTGAAGGGCGTGCAGGGCCACATCGCCTACCCGCATCTGGCCAAGAACCCCATCCACCTCGCCGCGCCGGCGCTGGCCGAACTGGCCGGCATCGAGTGGGACCGCGGCAACGCCTACTTTCCGCCGACCAGCTGGCAGATGTCCAACATCCACGCCGGCACGGGCGCCAGCAACGTCATCCCGGGTGCATTGGTGGTGGATTTCAACTTCCGCTTCTGCACCGAATCCACGCCCGAGTCCTTGAAGGCGCGCGTGCACGCGGTGCTCGATCGCCACGGGCTCGACTACACGCTCGATTGGACGCTCGGCGGCGAACCCTTCCTCACGCCGGTGGGCACGCTCAGCGAGGCGCTCGCGGCCGCGATCCGCGCCGAGACCGGCGTGGCCACCGAGCTCTCCACCACCGGCGGCACCTCCGACGGGCGCTTCATCTCGAAGATCTGCCCGCAAGTGATCGAGTTCGGGCCGCTGAACGCCAGCATCCACAAGATCGACGAATGGGTCGAGGTGGCCAGCCTCGAACCCTTGAAGAACATCTATCGCCGCACGCTCGAAGCGCTGCTCACATGAAGCTCATCGAATTGATCACCGCGCAAAGCGCCCGCCTCAAACAGGCGGGCGTTTCGTTTGGCCACGGCACCACCAACGCCTTCGACGAGGCGGCCTGGCTGGTGCTCGCCGCGCTCGGCCTGCCGCTGGACGCGCTGGAGGAACGTGCGCAGCACGAGCTCTCCGCCGAAGACGAAGCCAGGGCCATCGCGCTGGTGGACGAACGCATCGCCACCCGCAAGCCCGCCGCCTACCTGACGAAAGAAGCCTGGCTGCAGAACGTGCCCTTCTACGTCGACGAGCGCGTGATCGTGCCGCGCTCCTTCATCGCCGAACTGCTCGCCGACGGCGAGGGCGAAGGCACGCTGGATGCGTGGCTGTCGGATCGCACGCAGCGCGTGCTCGACCTGTGCACCGGCAACGGCAGCCTGGCGGTGATCGCCGCGATGGCCTACCCCGAGGTCAGCGTCGATGCCTGCGACATCTCCGGCGACGCACTCGCGGTGGCGCGCATCAACGTCGACAAGCACAAGCTCGGCCCGCGCATCCGTCTCTTCAAGTCGGATCTGCTGGACGCGGCCCAAGGCCCCTACGACCTGATCGTCTGCAACCCGCCCTACGTCAACAGCGAGAGCATGGCGGCGCTGCCGCCCGAGTACCGCGCCGAGCCCGCGCTGGCGCTGGCCGGCGGCGCCGACGGCATGGATCTGGTGCGGCGCATCCTGCGTGACGCGCCCAAGCAGCTCAGCGAGATCGGCGTGCTGGTGCTGGAGATCGGTCACGAGCGGCGCCACTTCGAGCGTGCCTTCCCCAAGGCCGAGGTCGCCTGGCTGCCCACCAGCGCCGGCGACGACGAGGTGCTGCTGATGACGCGCGACGCGCTGGTCAAGCTCGCGCGCCGCACGCAGGGCTGAAGCGATGCTGGTACTGAACGACATCTCGCTGCGCCGCGGCGTCAAGCTGGTGCTGGAGCACACCAGCGTCACGCTGCAGCCGGGCGAGAAGATCGGCCTGGTGGGCCGCAACGGCGCGGGCAAGTCATCGCTGTTCGCCTTGCTGACGGCCAAGCTGCAGAGCGATGGCGGCGAGGTGCAGATGCCGCCGCGCTGGCAGCAGCCCGGCGGCATGGCCGAGGTGGCGCAGGAGATGCCCGAGACCGGCGAAGGCGCGACCGACTTCGTGCTCGCCGGCGACACGCCGCTGCGGCTCGCGCAGGAGCGCCTGGCCGCCGCCGAGGCCCAAGACGATGGGCATGCGATCGCCGAGGCGCACCAGGCCATCCAGGATGCCGGCGGCTTCGACGCACGATCGCGCGCGCAGGCCATGCTGATGGGCCTGGGCTTTCGCAGCGAACAGCTCGACGCGCCGGTGAACAGCTTCTCCGGCGGCTGGCGCATGCGATTGCAGCTGGCGCGCGCACTGATGTGCCCGGCCGAGCTGATGCTGCTCGACGAGCCCACCAACCACCTCGACCTCGATGCGCTGGTGTGGCTGGAGGCCTGGCTGAAGCGCTACCCCGGCATGCTGATCGTGATCAGCCACGACCGCGAGTTTCTCGACGCGATCACCACGGTCACGCTGCACCTCGACGAGGCCAGGCTGACGCGCTACGGCGGCAACTACACCACCTTCGAGGAGATGCGCGCCGAACGCATGGCGCTGCAGCAGGCCAGCTACGCGCGCCAGCAGGAGCGCATCAGCCACCTGCAGAAGTTCATCGACCGCTTCAAGGCCAAGGCCAGCAAGGCCAAGCAGGCGCAGAGCCGCGTCAAGGCGCTGGCGCGCATGGAGAAGCTCGCGCCGGTGCTGACCGCGAGCGACTTCCAGTTCGAATTCCGCGAGCCACTGTCGCTGCCGAATCCGATGCTGGCGCTGGATGGCCTCGCCTGCGGCTACCGCGCCGACGATGGCCGCGAGACCACCATCGTGCGCGGCATCGAACGTTCGGTGCTGGCCGGCCAGCGCATCGGCATCCTGGGCGCCAACGGCCAGGGCAAGTCGACCTTCGTGAAGACGGTGGCGCACGAGCTCGCGCCGCTGGCCGGCGCGATGACCGAGGGCAAGGGCCTGGCCATCGGCTACTTCGCGCAGCAGGAGCTGGACCTGCTCTCGCCGGCCGACGGCCCGCTGATGCACATGGTGCGCCTGGCGCGCGACGTGGGGCCCCAGGCGCGCGAGCAGGAGCTGCGCGATTTCCTCGGCTCCTTCCGTTTCGTCGGCGACATGGTCACGCAGAGCGTCGGCAGCATGTCCGGCGGCGAGAAGGCGCGCCTGGTGCTGGCGATGCTGGTGTGGCAGCGCCCCAACCTGCTGCTGCTCGACGAACCCACCAACCACCTCGACCTCACCACCCGCGAGGCGCTCTCGATGGCGCTCAACGAGTTCGAGGGCACGGTGATGCTGGTCAGCCACGACCGCGCGCTGCTGCGCGAGGTGTGCGACGAGTTCTGGCTGGTTGCCGACGGCGTGCTCAAGCCCTTCGACGGCGACCTCGACG
>WBZX01003057.1_pt1 | contig 10876 bp, 9 predicted proteins | sample 5204211 | NCBI WGS metagenome assembly WBZX01 (sample SAMN12344362, study PRJNA552823) | activated sludge metagenome | biome: Activated sludge suspended growth; feature: Nitrification reactor; material: Wastewater; isolation source: activated sludge from nitrification reactor of wastewater treatment...
AACATCGAGAGCCACGCCTACAACACCAGCCTGTGCGACGACCCGGCGTACCTGGCGACGTGGGTGGCGCGCGGGTCGCGGATGGTGCAGCGCGATCGCAACCACCCGTCGATCGTGCTGTGGAGCCTGGGCAACGAGAGCGGCTACGGCGACAACCACGACGCGCTCGCCGGCTGGATCCGCAAGCACGACCCGAGCCGCCCGCTCCACTACGAGGGCGCCCCGTTCCACGACGGCTGGATCGACGGTGGTCTGATGGCGAGCGACCTCGTCTGCCCGATGTACGCGCCGATCGACCGCATCCGCGAGTACGGCGAGTCGGGCCTCGGCACGCGCCCGCTGATCCTGTGCGAGTACTCGCACGCGATGGGCAACTCGAACGGCACCCTCGCCGAGTACTGGGACGCGATCGACGCGACGCCCGGCCTACAGGGCGGGTTCCTGTGGGAGTGGAAGGACCACGGCATCCGCCAGACCCTGCCCGACGGCACGGTGCGCCTCGCCTACGGCGGCCAGTTCGGCGAGACCCCGCACGACGGCAACTTCGTCGCCGACGGTCTGGTGTCGGCAGACCTCGATCCGCACCCGGCGATGCACGAGGTGGCCTGGGTGTACCGACCGGTGAAGGTCGAGTCGGGCCGAAAGGGCACGCTGCGCGTCACCAACCGCCAGTCGTTCGTCGGGCTCGAGGCGTTCGACGCCCGCTGGACGCTGCTCGTCGACGGCGCCGCGGTGAAGACCGGCAAGCTCAAGCTGCCGAAGCTCGCGGGACACCAGTCGGTCGAGGTGCCGCTGCCCGTCGCGATCCCCGCCGGTACGGGTCAGGTGTTGCTGTCGGTGTGCTTCACGCTGAAGCGCGCCACCTGGTACGCCGACGCGGGGCACCTGGTCGCCTGGGACCAGGTCGAGCTGCGCACCGCGAAGCCGGCCAAACTCGGCCGATTCCGCCCGAACCACGAACCTGCGGCCATCGACGAGCTGCTCGCGTCGCCGATCGAGCTGTGCCTGTTCCGCGCGCCGGTCGACAACGACGGCTTCAAGCTGATGCCCGAGCTGTCGCGACGCATCCGCGTGGGTGGCACGGCCTTCGTGCACTGGCAGGACCTCGGGCTCGACCGTCTGCCGGCCGACGAGCTGGTCGAGCACACGTGGGAGCGCGAGTCGAGCGGCGACATCGTCGAGTACCGCCACCGCGTGATGGTGCCCGAGCAGCTGTCCGACCTCGCCCGCGTGGGCGTCACCTTCCAACTGTCGGCCGGGTTCGAGCAGCTGCGCTGGTTCGGTCGCGGCCCGTTCGAGAACTACCCCGATCGCAACCGCGGTGCGCTGCTCGGTGTGTGGGAGGGATCGCCCGACCGGCCGCCGTATCTGGTGCCGCAGGAGTTCGGCCTGCGCACCGACTGCCGCTGGTTCGAGTTCACGTCACCCGCGACGGGTCGCACCGTGCGCCTCGATGTCGTGCAGCCGGCTGCGCTGCACGTGTCGGCCACGCACTTCACCGTGCACGACCTGTACGAGGCGCGCACCGAGACCGAGCTGCGCCCCCGGCCCGAGCTGGTGGTGCACGTCGACGTCGCGCACCGCGGCGTGGGCACGGCCAGCTGCGGCCCCGACACCTTGCCGCACTACAAGCTCACCCCCGGCACCTACGAGTTCGCCTACCGCCTGACGGTGCGCTGAGCGATCGAACTTCGTCGGCTCGGGGTCGCTCAGCGACCCCCAGCCGACGAAGTTGCAGGGGGTGATCTAGGCGCGGCGGATCTTGAGCTTGCGGTTGGTGGCGTTCAGGCACTCACCGCTGTCGAGGTCGAACTTCCAGCCGTGCAGCGTGCACACCAGGTGGTCGCCCTCGATCTCGCCGAACACTGCCAGGTCGGCCTGGCGGTGCGGGCAGAGCCGCTCGCACACGTGGTCGCCGATCCGGATCTCCTCGCCGGCCATGCCGTTGCGCTCGGGGTCGGCCTTGCGCAACGCCTCGGCCTCGGTGCGGCGCATGCGCTCGACCGACAACGACTTGAAGAAGTTGTAGACGTACTCGTTGTAGTTGCCCTTGCGCCAGGCGCTGAAGCGGGCGCTGAGGAACAGCGAGTTGCTCCAGTCGACGGCCTTCTGCGCGACCACGGTCTCGACGAGCTCGCGCTGGATGACGAAGCGGAAGTCGTACGGGTCGTCGTTCCAGGCGCGCACCTGTCCGTTGGGGAAGTCGATCAGGATGTCGACGTCACCGGCGCGCAGCAGCACGTTCGCGCCCACGCCGGCGCGCAGCGTCGGGGCCATCGCGAGCAGGGGCTCCCACCACGCCTTCACCGTGCCGAGCAGGTCGTCGCTGTGCGCGGTCCAGCCGGCCTTCATGTCGGCGAGCCAGGGCAGGTAGTCGGCCTGGTACTGCTCGAGGTACTCGCGCTTGTGCTCGAAGATCGCGGCCACGTCGGCGTCGCTCATCGGATGGGTGACGGTGAAGCCGCCGGGGGCGACCTCGATCGTGGTGCCCGGGATCGCGAGGATGCCCTCGTGCCCGCCTTGCTGCAGGCGATCCATGAAGACGCGCTGGTCGGGGAAGATGTTGAGCTCGTCGCCGTCGATCCGGTTGAGGCCGAACAGCTCGGGATCGAGGAACGCAGGCGGACCGGCGCTCGGCACCACGGCGCGGGCACCGACGGCCTCGACGTACCGCATCGCGCGCGTGAGCTGGCTCTCGACCTTCAGGTCGACCAGCTCGCGCATCTCGTCGGCCGGCACCTCGTAGACCATCGGGTACCAGATGGCGCCCGAGTACTGGATCCAGTGCAGGTCGACCGGGCCGTGTGCGCGCAGCGCGACGAGGTCGCTCGTGCGGCAGTCGTTCTGGTTGACGATCCGCGACCGGCCGTCGCTGACCACCAACGCCGAGTCGCCACCCGGTCCGTCGGTGATGCTGACCTCGACGTGGATCGCGATGCGGAGCTCACCCTGCAGGCGCACCTCCTCGCCGTCGCTGGTGCGGATGAACTTGGTGAAGCCGATGTCGCGCAGTCGACGCTCGAGCTCGCGCGTGGGGTACCCGGGCAGCAGCACGGTGGCGTCGCGGCTGACGTGGTGGGGCAGCCAGGTCTCGTCGAGGTGATCGCCGTGGATGTGGCTGATGTAGAGGTAGTCGGGGTTCTCGATCTTCTGCTGCAGCTCGGGATCGAGCCGGTCGTTGCGGGGGAAGACGAACCACGAGCCGAAGAACGCCGGGTCGAACCAGGGATCACAGGTGATCGATCCGAAGTCGGTCTCGATCAGGATGCCGGCATGACCGATGGAGGTAGCACGCACGTGCGATGACCGTAGCCGGACGCGTCACCGGCGCGCCCGCAGGCGCGCCGGGTCGAAGGTCACTTTGTGCGGCCGAGCCGCGTGGGAGCGTGCGGGCTCAGGCGACGGGCGGGTCGGTGTACTGCTGACCGGCGCGCGAGACGTGCTCGGTCCAGGTGCCGCCGTCCCAGTAGCGCAGCTCGAAGCGGCCGGCCGGATCGGCGTACCAGCCGGCGGGCACGGCCGGGGAGGCCGCGGCCGGCGCGGCAGCGGCCGGTGCGGGCGTGTAGCTGGTGGCCGCGGGCTGCGGCTCGTAGGTGGTGGCGGGCTGCGGCTCGGGCGCCACCGCCCAACCGGCCGGCTCGGCCGCGGCGGGCTCGGGTGCCGGTGCTGCCTCGACCACGGGCACCGACCCGCTGACCACGGGCACGGCGCCGCTCGTGACGGCGGCGGCCGGTGCCTCGGCGGCGGGCGCACTCGCCGTGGCGACGCCCGACGACTCGCGGCTCAAGAAGGCGGTGACATCGCCACCGGTCGACACGATCGACACCACGGTCCAACCCTCGGCCGACTTCTCGGTGAGCTTGGTCGCGAGCGACGCGGGGTCGTACGAGGACGAGCTGACGGTGGTGAACTCCTGCATGGCCGAGGATGCTAACGCAATCGTCAAGGCACTTCGCTCAGCGTGGGCAGGTCGCGTCGAAGGGTGAACCGACGGCGACCGCGCGATGAACGTGGGGTGCCTCGCGATGCAGGGCGGCCGGGCTCAGGTGTGGAACACGAGCGACGGCACGTCGGCGTCGCCCGGAGCGCCGTCGTAGCGCACCTCGCCGTCCGCGAGCGCGATCAATCGGTCGGCCCGGTGCACGAACGAGAGCTCGTGGGTGGCGACGACGAGGGTGGCGCCACGTGCGTGTGCCTCGTCGAACAACACCAGGAGCGCCTCCTTGCCGGCCTGGTCGAGTCCGACGAACGGTTCGTCGACCAGCAGCAGGTCGAACGGGCGCACGAAGGCGAGCGCGATCGCGGCCTTCTGCCGCAGGCCGCGGCTGAACGTGGTCGGCAGTTGCTCCATCCGCTCGGTGAGGCCCACGTGGGCGACCAGCCGCTCGGCGTCGGCGAGCCAGTCGGCGACACCGTGCATGCGCGCGACGTACTCGAGGTGCTCGCGCAGCGACAGGTCGTCGTAGAAGGTCGGCTGGTCGGCCAGGTAGGCGAGCCGAGCGCGCGCGTCGATCGAGCCTCGGGCGGCGTCGAACACCGTGACGGTGCCGCCGGTCGGGTCGAGCAGACCGGCGACCATCCGCATGAACGTGGTCTTGCCGCTGCCGTTGTGGCCGACGAGCGCCACGAGTTGACCGGCGGGCACCTCGAGGGTGAGCGGCGACAACGCCGGTCGTTCGTCCTCGTCACGCGCGCCGTACGACTTGGTGAGGCCGCGCACCGACAGTGCGGACGCAGCGCCGACGAGGCTGGAGGGTCGGGGAGCGTTCATCGGGAGATCCTCTTCCGGCCGGGTCACGACCGGGCTCGCTGTTGCTGGGTGTAGTCGCGGCCCTCGGCCATGAACGATCGGAACCGGGCGCGCAGGCGATCGCGGTAGCGGACCCACGTGGCCACGGTGGCCGCCACGAGCACCGCCGCCACCGCGCCGCGGGCCGCGTTGCCGACCGGGTCGGTGCGACCATCGGCGATCGCGCTGCGCACACCGAGCGCCATCGCCGCGCCGACCGCGCTGACGATCAGGGGGATGAGGGTGCGCAGCACCGTGGTCATGCCGGCCATCTCGGGTGGCAGGTACACCTCCTGGCTGTTGCCCGCCAGCGGATCGGGGGCGTCGCGCACGATGCTGATCGCAGCACCCGCCGCGCCCGTGAGCACCGCGGCGAGGCCGAGGAGCAGTGCCACCGGGATCGACGCCGCCACGCGGTCACCGTCGGTGATCACGGCGTCGATGCCCACACCGGCGGCGGCGCCGATCAGCACGAACGGCACGAGCAGGACGGCCGGAGCCGCGAGGTGTCGGAACATCAACTCGCCGCGCACCACCGGGAAGCCATCGGTGCGGTCGGGTTGGTCGACCTCCTGCGACAGCGGCTCGAGCACCTCGAGCCCGAGCACGAAGGTGCACACCAGCGTGCCGAACAGCGCGGGCCGGGTGCCGTGCAGCACGGCCACCTGACAACCCGCCGCGGCGAGGGCGAGTCCGAGCATCCGGACGAGCCGACCGACCGGCAGCCGCAGCAGACTGTGCCAACCGCGTCGCCACACGACCGGTCCGCCACCGCCGGGTCGCAGCTGGAGCCACGGCCGTCGCCGGGTGTGTTCGTACGACAGCTGCCGGCGCAGCAGGATGACGGTGCGCAGGTCCTGCATGGTGACGGCGAATCGCAGCTGCGCGACCAGGCTGCTGCGACGCGCCAGCGCCTCGAGCGAGGTGCGCGCCACCAGCGCCACCCCCACCGCCACGAGGGCGATCGCGGCAGCCATCGGCACGAGGTCGATCGCGCGCTGCCGCCAGCCCCAGAGGCCGATGCTGCCGAAGGTGTCGGCGGGCCCGGGCACGTCGGTGCCGATCGCCGCCCCTTGCCACCCCATCAGTCCGATCCCGATCAACGTGCTGACGACGAGCGGCACGTGCAGCACGTGGGCGACGAGTGCGCCGCCCACCCAGAGGCAGGCGATCACCACGCCGAACCACGCGCCCGCGGCGAACCAGGCGATCGGTGTGCCGGGCAGGCGACGGCCCGCGAGCTGGGCTAGGCACGCCGCGACCGCGCCGCCTGCGAAGGCAGCGCTGCGCACCCGTTGGATCGTCGGGCGCAACAGCGCCGAACGGCGGTCGACCGGGGCGAGCATCACGTGCACCACGTCGGCCGCCTCGAGTGCGAGCGGCCCGCCCTGCGAGCCGCTGCGGGCACCGAGCGCGAGCGCGACGACCGCCACCATGCCGAGCACGGCTGGTCCGTGGAGGGCGACGTTCGCTGCCTGCGCGGCCGACAGCTCCTCGTCGCCGACCAGATCGCTGAGCCAGAGCAGCACGATCCCGCCGAACAGCCCCACGATGTACACCTTGTACGCGGCGTCGAACCACTCGAGGTCGCCGAGGCGGTGACGTTTGCGGGTCGCGCGCAGCTCGTGCATCGCCGAGACGCCGACGGACGGAGGTGTGGCGTCGGCGCCGACCTCGGTGCTGCCGAGGTCGTTCATGCGCCGAGTGCGGCCGGGCGCTGCGGGTCGGCCGACCAACCCGACCAGCTGGCGACGAACAGGCGTGCCGGTGGGAGGCCGGCGTGTTCCATCGCCACGATGTTCATGCACGCGCTGACACCCGAGCCGCAGTAGGCGACGGTGGGCGTGCCGGCGCCGATGCCGAGCGCGGCGTAGTGGGCGCGGAGCTCGTCCGGCGGACGAAGCCGGCCATCGGCGCCGAGCACCGCCGACCAGGGCGCGCACGACGCACCGGGGATGTGTCCGGGTCGCGGGTCGATCTGCGTGACCTCGCCGGTGAAGCGTTCGCGGGCCCTCGCGTCGATCACGACGCCGTCGCCGGCGGCGAGCGCCACCGTCTCGTCGGCCGAGGCGAGCCGGTCGGTCGGCCACGGGGCGGCCGTGAAGGCGGTGGGCGTGGGCTCGACCCAGCCGGTGTGCACCGCGCCCGGCCACGCGCCGAGACCGCCGTCGAGCAGCGCGGCCTCGCGGCCGAGCATGCGCAGCATCACCACCAGACGCCCGGCGGTGAGCCCGCCCGTGTCGTCGTAGGCGACGACGGTGGTGTGGTCGCCGATGCCGAGCGAACCCATCGCCGCGGCGAAGTGCTCGGGCGTCGGCAGCGGGTGACGGCCCTCGGTGGCCGGCGCGCCGTGTGCCGCGAGCTGGTGCTCGAGGTCGACCCACACCGCACCGGGGAGGTGCCCGGTCTCGTAGGCAGCCCGTCCGTCGCGGCCGTCGAGGTACCAGCGGACGTCGACCACCACCGCGTCCGGGTGCTCGTCGACGAACGACGCGTCGACGACCACCGGGATCGTCGGCGCGCCGCCGGCAGGGCCGGCCGGGGCAGGGGTCGTGTTCACGTGAGCATCATGCCAGCGCCGTCCCCGACCTGAAGGGCGCGCACCGCTCCGGGGGCCGGACCGGGCAGACTGGCGACATGTCGCTGTCGGCCATGGAGCGGTTCTTCTCGCTGCTCGCCCTGCTCGCCGCCGCCCTCGCGGTGCTGATCGTCGTGTTGCGGCTCGTGCCCGCGGGTCGGCCCTGGCTCGGCCACCTGGCGCCGGCGAAGCGGTGGCTGGCGTTCGCGATCGCCGGCACCGCGATGGCGGGCAGCCTCTACTTCAGCGAGTCGCAACACTTCGAGCCGTGCAAGCTCTGCTGGTACCAGCGCATCGCGATGTTCAGCACGGCGATCGTGCTGCTGGTCGCCGCGATCCGGCGTGACCGCCACATCCGGTGGTACGTGGTCACGCTCACCGGGCTCGGCGCGTGCGTGTCGATCTACCACTATCTGCTCGAGTGGTACCCGCAGCTCGAGACGAGCGCGTGCAGCCTCACCGTTCCCTGCACCGCCATCTGGTACCGCGAGTTCGGGTTCGTGACCCTGTCGTTCTCGGCCCTGTGCGGGTTCGCCGCGATCCTGGCGCTGATGCTGTTCGTGCCCGACGACGACCACTCGACCACCGAGCCGACCCTGCTGGAGGACACCGATGTCTGACATCCCCCCGCCCCCCGGTGCCCGACCCCCCAAGCCCAAGCTGCTGTGGCTCTGGGTGGCACTCGGCGCCGTCGTGATCCTGGTGGCGGGTGTCGCCGTGCTCACGGCCGGCGGCGACGACCCCGAGATCACCGTCGGCACGGTCGACACCCAGGGCGACACCGAGGACGACGGTGCGACCGCCGGCACCGGGTCGAGCGACACCGGGTCCGACGACACCACGGCCGGCACCACGGCCGGCACCGGGTCGGAGGACACGGCCGAATCGGGTCAGGTGGCCGAGGCGTGGCCGGTCACCATCGGCGGCACGCCGCTCGCGCCGCTCCAGACCGGGGTCGACGACCCCGCGGTCGGCACGCCCGCACCCACCATCTCCGGATACTCCTTCGACGGCACGCCCGTGGTGGTCGATCCGTCGAAGGGTCCGGTGATGCTGGTGTTCCTGGCGCACTGGTGTCCCCACTGCAACCGTGAGATCCCCGAGCTCAACGCCTGGCGCGACTCGGGCGAGGTGCCGGCCGACCTGCAGGTGGTCGCCGTCACCACCGCGGTCGAGCCCACTCGCGACAACTACCCGCCGTCGGCCTGGATCGAGGAGATGGACTGGACCTGGCCGGTGCTCGCCGACAGCGAGACCTTCGATGCCGCGCAGGCCTTCGGCGTGTCCGGCTTCCCGTTCGGCGTGATCATCGGCACCGACGGCAACGTGCTGCTGCGCTGGTCCGGCGAGATGGGTCAGGACGGCATCGCGTCGATGGTGGCGTCCGCGCTCGCCTGAGCGAGCGCACGTTCCATCACCACGCGCAGCGGGACGTCGAGTGCGCGCGCTGCTGCGGCCGCGTCGTCGTGTTCGACCTTCACGCGGCCGGCTGCGAGCTTGAGCCGGATCCGGTGGCCCTCGACCTCGACGCTCGTCTCGGTGCGCTGCTGGGGCCAGCGGCGCATCGTGGCGCCTCGCACCCCGAGCGTGCCCGTCTCGGCCACCATCGCCGCGCGCACCACGTCGAGGTGCGCACCGTCGCACAGCGCGTGCACGGTGAACGCGGGCCGGCCCTTCTTCATCACGATCGGGGTGGCCCAGGCGTCGTACGCCCCGGCCGCGAGCAGCTGTGCGATCGCGTGAGCGACCACCTCGCCGGTGACGTCGTCGACGTTGCACTCGAGCAGCTCGACCGGCTGCCCGTCGCCGGGTGACGGCGGGGTGGTGGCGACGGCGTCGCCCACCACCACCTGCACCACGTTGGGACGACCGGGCACGTCGCGCGTGCCTGCGCCGTAGCCCACGGAGCGCACCTGCATCGCCGGCATCGGTCCGAACTCGTCGGCCAGCGCCACCATCAGCGCGACGCCGGTGGGGGTGGCGAGCTCGCGGTGGTCGTCGATGCCGCGGCTCGGTGCACCTCGCGTGGCGAGCAGGTCGACGACCGCCGGTGCCGGGTTGGGCAGCTCGCCGTGCGCGGCGTGCACGCGTCCCTGTCCGACGGTGATCGGGCTGCACACGATGCGGTCGATGCCGAGCACCTCGAGCGCGGCGCACGCACCGACCACGTCGACGATCGCGTCGACCGCGCCCACCTCGTGGAACTCGACGTCGTCCGGTGCCATCCGGTGCATGCGGCCCTCGACCTCGGCGAGCACGCGGAACGTGCGCTGTGCCCGCTCGCGCACCCGGTCGGGCAGCGGCGCCGCGTCGAGCAGCTCGCGGATCAGCCGGTACGGCCGGTGGTGGTCGTCGTGGTCGTCGTGGTCGTGGTCGTGGTCGTGGTCGTGGTCGTGGGTGACGACGAGCGCGTGGGTCGCGGCGATCCCGCAGCGCAGCACGGGCTCGAACGTGAGCAGGAAGTCGTCGAGCGGCAGCGCACCGACGATCGCCATCACCTCGACCGGATCGGCGCCGGCGTGCACCAGCGCGCCCATCGTCATGTCGCCAGCGGTGCCGGCGAAGCAGTGGAACCAGGCGGTGCGGGTCATGCCGGCACCCGCAGCGCACGGGCGATCGCGCACGCCGCGCCGAAGCCGTTGTCGATGCCGACGACGGTGATGCCGCTCGCGCACGACGCGTGCATCGCCAGCAGCGCGGTGACCCCCTCGAGCCCCGACCCGTAGCCGACGCTGGTGGGCACCGCCACCACCGGCCCCGCCGTGAGCCCACCGATCACACTGGCGAGCGCGCCCTCCATGCCGGCAGCCACCACGATCGCGTCGGCCCCCGTGATCCGGTCGAGGTGCGCGAGCAGGCGGTGCAGGCCGGCCACACCGACGTCGGTGAGCCGGTCGGGTTCGAAGCCGTAGGCGCGCAGCGTGAACACGGCCTCGTCGAGCACGGGCACGTCGGCGGTGCCGGCGCTCACCGCGAGCACCCGGTACGGGCGGAACGGCTCGGGCAGCCGCCACGCCACACAGCCCGATCCGACCACGCCGTCGGGGTGCTCGGCGAGCACGGCCTTGCGCTGCTCGTCCGTGGTGCGGGTGAGCAGCACCGGCCCGGTGTCGTGGTCGAGCAGTTCGGTGACGATGCGCACGCACTGCTCGGGCGACTTGCCGGGGCCGTAGATCGCCTCCGGCAGGCCCTGGCGGAGCGCCCGGTGGTGGTCGACGAGCGCGTCGCCGACGTCGGCGAACGGCAGTCGGCGCAGCTCGGCCACGGCGGCGTCCGGCGACACCTCACCGGTCCGGATCCCGTCGATCAGTTGGCGGAGCCGCGCCTCGTCCACCGGCCCATTCTGTCGGCTCGCGACGCAGGTGCGTTCTGGTCGCGGATCGTCTCGGGATCCGAGAGGATCCGCGACCAGAACGTGCACGGGAAACCTCCTCGGGACGGCGGACTCGCCGCCGTAGCCTGACGGCCATGACACGCATCGGGTTCCTGGGCCCGCTCGGCACGTTCAC
>WBZX01003060.1_pt1 | contig 10872 bp, 7 predicted proteins | sample 5204211 | NCBI WGS metagenome assembly WBZX01 (sample SAMN12344362, study PRJNA552823) | activated sludge metagenome | biome: Activated sludge suspended growth; feature: Nitrification reactor; material: Wastewater; isolation source: activated sludge from nitrification reactor of wastewater treatment...
GGGGAGTCATCGCGCAGCCCTCGGCGGATCGTCGTCGATGTGGATCACGGTGGCGTCGGGGTGGTCGGCGAGGCTGCGGCGGCGGGGCGCCGGGGCCGGTGGTGCAAGCAGGTCGAGCAGGCGCAGCAGGCGGTCGACCTCGGCGGCGGGGGTGGCCCACACGCGCGCCGGTGTCCACCCGAGGGCCTGGCAGATGCGCAGCGTGCGGGCGGCGATCTCGCGGGCGGCAGGGCCGCCCTGCAGCAGCGCGTCGTCTTCGTCGTCGCGCAGATTGAGGGCGACGGTGGCGTGCAGCAGCACGGCGGTGGCACGGGCGTCGAGGCCGTCGAGGGGCGTCGGGCCGTCAAGCTGCAGCAGGCTGGCGCGGACCATGGCGTCGAGGTAGGCGACCGGGTCGAACCAGATGTCGTCGCCGTCGTCGGCATCGTGACTGAGGGCCGCATTGAGGGCGGCGAGGCGCTGGCGCTCGCTCCACGGGCGCAGGCGGGCGCGGCTGTCGGCGCCGAGGGGCAGCCACTCGCCGTCGTCTGGGGGGGCCGGCAGGGCCTCGTCGCCGCCGGCGGCCCACCACAGGGCGACCGGTTCGAGCTGGCGTCGCAGCGCGTCGGGCACGGCCGGCGCAGCGAGCACGGCGGCGCACAAGCCGGCGCTGTCGAGGCGCAGCTCGGGGCCGGAGGCGTGGGTGCAGGCGCGCAGGGTGTCCATGTGACGACGGTAGGTCCAGGGAGGCAGGGTCAATGCGAACGCGCCGGTAGTGACGCCGAGGGGACGGTGGAAACCGTCGAAATCGAGCACGCAGGGCTGGCCGGAGAGATTCAACTCCAGCCGCGCCACGGCTTATTCCTCGCGGACGCGGGTGGCGCTGAAGGTGTAGGCGGTGACCACGGTGCCGCCGGCGCCGAGGCTGAAGGCCTTGTCCTCGATGTAGCAGTCGTCGAAGGACAGCGTGCGCTTGGGCGAGTCGGCGGCGTCGTCCTTCTTGAGGTTGGCGACGAGCTGGAACTTGGCCTGCTTGTCCAGATGACCGTCGAGCTTGAAGTTGGCCGAGCGCACGGTGAGTTCGCCCTGCACGGTGCGCAGGCCGAAGCTGACGGCAACCCGTTCGTCGCTGCCGACGGCGCGGATGTCCTCGCGCTCGGTGACGACCCGGAAGGCCAGCGACTGCAGCCCTTCGATGGCTTCCCCATCGACCAGCACGCTGGAGCGGTTGGCGGAAAAGACGGTCGGCATGGCGGGGGTCTCCGTTGAGGTCGGGGTTGGCGGGTTTTTTTAGGCGCGGCTGGCGGGTTCAGACCTGGACCAGCACCGTTGCGTAGATGTAGTCGATGGCGCGCACCGGCCGGACGGCCAGATCCACCCGCACGATGCCCTGGGCGAAATCCTGCTGGCTGGAGTAAACATTGACCTTGAAGGCCGGGTCGGTGCCGTCGGTGGAGGGCACGATGGCGCCTTCCTTCTGCATCTGGACGAGGAACTCGACGAGTTTCTGCTTCAGGGCGCCGCGGCCTTCCTCGTTGTTGAGGCGGCCGATGAACAGCTCGCCGATGGTCTTGACGCCGCGTACCGCGTGGTCGGCCACCCGCCGCACGCTGATCTGGTCGCCGTCGGTGGTGAGGCCGCGCAGCACGATCACGCCACGGCCGCGCTGGGCGACGATGGGCACCACGTTCTTGCGCAGGAGTTCCTGCTGGGATTCGACGCCGAGGGCCGGCGCCGGCTCGCCGAGGCCGGACAGGCGCTTGAAGGTGGGTGACTGGAAGTAGTCGAGGCTGCCGGTCATGCCGGCCACCGCGCCGACCACGCCGGCCGGGGCGACCAGCACGAAGCGGTCGGACACCAGCGTGCCGGTGAGCTTGTCGGCGGCGCTGGCGATGTCCTTGGCGTTGGCGCCGGGCACCTGGCCGAAGCCGATGCGGCCCTGGCTGAGGGCCGACAGGCGGTCGCAGTGGCTGATCACGTCGGCGTAGATGCGACCGACCCGGGCGGTGTCGCTGCTGTCCTGCACCGAGACCAGCACCATGTCGACGTCGGGCTCGTTCTCGAGCAGGGCGAGCGCCTTGCGGTAGGCGTCGGCGTCGGCATCGGCGGCGCCGGCGAGCGCGTAGGGGGCGCCGCCGGCGGCGTCGGGGCTGTCTTTCGGGAGCTTGAGCTTGTCGCGGGCCTCGTCGATGCGGACGAGTTGCGACTGGACGGCGAGCACGTCGCGGGCGTTGCGGATCTGGTCGGCGGTATCGACCGAGAGGTTGCGGTGCACTTCCTTGTAATCGCTGCCGGCGTAGCGGAGGGTCAGGTCGAAGACGGTGCGCAGTTCGTCGTCGCCGCCGTCGAGCTTCTTGCCGGTCGGCACCTGGCGCGAGGCGATGCTGGCCGCAATGGCGTTGCCCCACGGGCCGGGAGCCTTGGCGACGAGGGTGAAGGCGGAGCCGCCGCCGCTCGCCGGGGGCAGCTTGACGCTGGCGTAGCTGTCGCACGCGACCGGGCAGACGACCAGTTCGAAGACGCCGTTGCCGAGGGCCTGGGCCGCCTCGGGCAGGCTGAACGCGCTGGCGCCGCCGAAGCCGTCGATGAAGCTGCGCCAGCTGGCGGCGCGCCCGGGACCGCTGGCGGCGTTCTCGACGATGCCGACGAGGCCGAGCACGCCGGACGGGGCGAGCTGCGGTGCGAGGACTTCCTTGACGACCTTGACCTCGACGCCGGGAATGATCAGTGCCATGGGAAGCCTCCCGCTCTGTCTGTTGGATGGTGGTGCTGCCGCATTCTGGAATTTGCGCGGCTTATGACGAAGGGCTCGCCTCCCGCCGCGGAACGCGGCCCGCTTACTCAGACTAGATCGCGGCTTGCAGTTGTCAAGGTTGCTTTGCGGCTGGCGGCGGCGGACAGGCGTCGGCGGCCCCGTCGGTGCCAGCGGGCGGGTTGCGGCGGACCAGCCGGCAGGCGAGTTCCGCCCATTCCGGCGGAGCGGTGCGCGACAGCACGATGCCGCGGTCCCAGCCGGCGGAGGCGAGCCGGCGGCCGTCCGGTGCCCAGGCCAGGGCCAGCACCGGCCCGGCGTGGCGCAGCAGGGGTTCGTGCAGGGGCTGGCGGGTGGCCATGTCCCACAGGCGCAGGCGGCCGTCCTTGTCGGCGCTGGCGAGGGTCTGGCCGTCGGGCGACAGGGCCAGTTCGACGAGGGCGCTGTCGTCCTTGCCGAGCGAGGTGGACACGCCGGCCTGCCACAGTTGCAGGCCCCGGCGCTGGGTGGCAACGGCGAGCTGCGTGCCGTCGGCGCTCCACGCGATGCGGTAGAGGGCGCCCGCGTCGGGCAACGGGAGCTCGCCGGCGGACTTGAGCGCGTCGCCCCGCCACAGGCGCAGGCGGCCGTCGAGGCCGGCGCTGGCGAGTTGCTTGCCGTCGGCGCTCCACGCCAGGTCGGCGACCGGGCCGCCGTGGTCGGCCGCTGCGGCGAGCGGGCGGCCGTCGGGCAGCGACCACAGCCGGATGTGCCCGTCGCGGCCGGCGGCGGCGAGCTGGCGACCGTCGGGGCGGATGGTGACGCGGTGCTGGGGCGGGCCGGCGTCGATCAGGCGCTGCGGGGCGGCGGCCGGGTTGGCGGGCGCCCACAGCAGCAGGCGGCCGTCCTGCCCGGCGCTGGCGAGCTGCGTGCCGTCGGGGCTGAAGGCGAGGCTGGTGACGACGGCGTCGTGACCGGTGAGTGGCGGGCCGAGGGCTACGCCGCTGACCGCGTCGCGCAGCATGATCGCGGCGTTTTTTTCGGCGCTGGCAAGGTGGCGGCCGTCGGGGCTCCAGGCCAGCGCCCACACGGCGGCGGCGACGCCGGGCAGGGCGTGGGCGAAGGGGCCGCGGCGGGGCAGCACGTGGCGGATCAGCAGATCGTCGCTGCCGCCGCTGACGAGGCCGTGGCCGTCCGGCGTGAAGGCCACGCCGCCGATGGCGCCGTCGTGGCCGGCGAGGGTCCGCGGGCCGCTGTCGCGGTGGGCCAGATCCCACAGCAGCAGGCGGCGGTCGTCGCCGGCCGAGGCGAGCTGCCGGCCGCCGGGGCTGAAGGCGAGGCTGCGCACCGGGGCGTCGTGGCCGGACAGGGCTTCGCCGGCCGGGGCCAGGCGGGCGGCGGTCCATAGCTGGACGTGGCGGTCGGCGCCGGCGGTGGCGATCAGGCTGCCGTCGGGCGAGAAGGCTACGGCGTTGAGCACCGACGGGTGGCTGGCGCGCTGGCGCGGCGTGGCCGCGGCGCCCGGCTCCCACAGCAGCAGGGCACCGTCGTAGCCGACCGAGGCGAGGGTCTTGCCATCGGGGCTGAAGGCGAGCTGGGTGACGGTGTCCTGGTGGCCGGCCAGCGGCGCGCCGACGGGTGCGCCGGTTGCGCCGTCGCGCAGCACGATGACCTGGTCGGAGCCGGCACTGGCGAGCCAGCGGCCGTCGGGCGAGAAGGCCACGGCGAGTACCGCCGCGGTGTGGCCGGGCAGGGCGCCGCCGATCGGCTGGGCGCCGGCGACATCCCACAGCCGGGCGCTGCCGTCGGCGCTGGCCGAGGCGAGGCGCCGGCCGTCGGGCGAGAAGGCGAGGCCGAAGACGCGGTCGGTGTGGCCGGCGAGGGTGGCGGCGGGGGTGCCGTCGGGCCGCCACAGCCGGATGCTGCCGTCGCGACCGCCGCTGGCGACGAGCCTGCCGTCGGGGCTGACGGCGATCGCGATGACGCCCTGCTGGCCGGCGCGGTTCCACTCGCCGGGGGCATGCACGAGGGCGGCGAGCAGGCTGTCGCGGGCCTCGAAGCTGGCTTCGTGGGCGAAGCCGGCGGCGGCCAGTTGCAACGCGTGGCTGAGCCGGCCGCCGGCCAGTTCGGTGGCCGACTGGGCGGCGAGCTGGCGCGACACGGCGACTTCGGAGGCGCGCTCGGCGCGCTGCCAGAGGACGCCGGTGACGCCGGCCACCGCGGTGGCGGCGACGATGGCGCCGACCGTCAGGCGCCACACGCGGCGGTTGCGCAGGCGTTCGGCGGCGGCCTGGCGTTCGGCTTCGAGGTGGGCTTCGGCGGCGGCGGCGGCCTCGTCGCGGGCCTGCCGGCTGGCGTCGAGGAAGGCCAGCGCCGGGGCGAGGGGGCGGCCGTACTGGCGGGCCCAGGCTTCGCCGGGCTGGTTGCGGGCGCGCCAGTCGAGGGCGAACTGGAGTTCGGGGTCGCGCCACAGACTGGCCTGGCCGGCGGCGTGCAGGTCGGCGGCGTCGCCCAGGCGGCGCAGCATGCGGGCGGCGTCGGTCTCGCGTTCGCCCCATGTGCGCAGGCGGTCCCAGATGCGCATCAGGCTTTCGTGGGCGAGGTCGACGATGGTGTCGGCGTGCAGTGCGTCGCCGGCCGGCGGCATCAGGAAGGCGGCGCCGGGGGCGCGGAACGGGGCGAGGGTGGCGGCCAGGTCGGCGTCGCCGCTGCCGGCGATGGCGGCGAGGTCGGCGAAGCGGGTCGGCCGGCGGATGCCGCGGCTGTCGGTGCTGCTGTCGGTGAGGGCGCGGAAGGCGGCGGCGCAGATCGGTTGCTGCGCCGCGGGCAGCGCGGAGAAGATTTCCTCGGCGTGCTGGTTGAGGGCGTGGGCGAGGGTGCCGACGGCGTCGTAGTGGCGGGCTTCGATGGGCGGGGGCTCGCCGCTGGCCTGCCAGTGCGCCCAGCAGCGGGCGAGAGCGTGCTGGAGCAGCGAGAGCTGGTCGGGGTCGTCGCCGACGTCGTTGACGAGGCGGGTCAGCAGGGTCGGGGCGATGTCGGCGCCGCACACCCGGGCCGGGCCGGCGATGGCGGCGCGACGTTCGTCGCGGCTCATGCGCGGGACGAGGTACTGGCCGCCGTTGATGGCTTCGGGCAGGCCGGCAAAGCGCGCGCAGTCGCCGAGGAAGTCGGAGCGCATGGTCAGCACGATGTGGATCGGCACGTCGCGTTGGCGGGCTTCGAGGAGCAGGTTGACGAAGGCGGTGGCGGGGTCGTCGTCGCCGTTGGCGAGGTTGCGGTAGCGGAACAGTTCTTCGAACTGGTCGACGATGACCAGCAGGTTGGTGCCGGCCGGCAGCTGCGCTTCGCGCCAGGTGTCGACCAGGCCGAGGCGGCTCATCGTCAGCGTGGCTTCGATCAGTTCGGCCTGGCTGAAGGGGCTGCTGCCGATGTCGCGCTGCAGCGCGCCGGGGGCCGCCAGGGCGTGGGCCAGCGCGCGCAGCGGGTGGCCGCCGGGCCGGCAGCTGGCCATCCGCCAGGCGCTGCCGGCGCGGGTCAGCAGGCCGCGGTGGAGGGCCGGGCGCAGGCCGCAGTTGACCAGCGACGACTTGCCGCAGCCGGAACTGCCGATGACGGCCAGGAAGCGGCCGCGGGCGAGGGTGTCGACCATCGCGTCGACCTGGGCCTCGCGACCGAAGAAGAGGAATTCCTCGTCTTCGCGGAAGGGGCGGATGCCGGGGTAAGGGCTGGTCGACCGGTCGGTCATCGCGGCGGGTCTCCGGCGAGGGCGGCGAACAGGGGGGCGAGGGTGGCTTCGTCGATGCCGGCGAGGGCGTCGATGACGTCGGGTGCGGCGAGGGCCTGCAGGATGTCCTTGTCGTCGCTGGGCGGGTCGGCGAGGAGTGTGAGGCTGGCCCGCAGCGGACGCTCGCGCGGGCTGCCGTGGAGTTTGCGCAGGTCGTTTTGCTGGTGGAATTTCCAGGCTTCGTCGCCGGCGCCGTAGTAGAGCAGGAGGGCGTCGCAGTCGAGGGCCAGCTGGCGGTTGGCTTCGCGGACCTGGGCGGCGTCGCCGACGAAGACCGGCAGGCTGACGTCCAGCCCGCGGCCGCGCAGCAGCTTGATCAGCGGGACGACGGCCTTGCGGTCGGCGGCGTCGCACAGCAAGTGGACGCGGGCGGCGCTGCCGGCGGCCGGCGCGGCGGGCTCGGGTTCGGGCGGCTTGAGGGCGGCGTGGATGGCGGCCTTGGCGGTTTCGAGGTCGCCGCTGACCAGATCGGCGCCGACCTGCAGGCGGGCGTCGTCGTGCAGGGCGTCGATGAAGGCCTGCTGCGCCGGCTGCGGCGAGGCGAGGCCGGCGGGCAGCCAGATCACGCGGCGCAGGCCGGCACGGCGGCTGCGGGCGGCGGCGATTTCGTTCTGCAGCACGACCACCGATTGCTGGCGGTCACCGTCGGGCACGCGGCCGTAGCTGCTGCCGATCACGTGGACCGCCAGCACGCAGCGGTCGAGCAGCGCGTCGACGGCGGCCAGGTATTCGTCCTCGTCGTCGGGCAGGCGCTGGTCGGGGAGCACGCTGTAGCCGCAGCAGGCCAGCTCGGTGGCGATGCAGTCGCGCGCCTCGCGGCGGTCGCGGCTGCATTCGGCGAGGAACACGGCCGGCTTGGGCGCCGCGTCGTTGGCGGCGTCGGTGTCGGTGTGCACGGGGCGGCGCTGCAGTGCGGTGAGCTGGGCGGCGAGATCCCAGGCGAGCTTGTTGGCGCGGCGCAGAAAGGCCTGACGGGGTTTGTCGCCGTAGGCCGGGTCGAGCTCGCGGGGGGTGTGATCGTCGTCGATCTCGTAGAACTCGTAGCCGAGGAGCTGGCCGACCGCGGCCGGCAGGCTCTGCTCGGTGTCGATGGGCAGCTTGAGCACCTTGATGATGCGCGCCTTGTTGTCGACGACCAGGCTGTGCTCGGCCTCGGCGCGCTGGCAGAAGCTGCGGATCTCCTTCGCGCACCACTCGGACTTGAGGTAGCGCGGGGTGAGGATCGAGACGAACAGCGCGGTGCCGGCGAGCTGATCGATGATTTCGTCGGCGAACACGTCGTTGCCGTGCAGCTTGTCGTCGCGCCAGATGTCCACCGGGGCGCCGAGGCGCTGGCTGAGCAGGGTCTGCAGCGTGGTGTGGAAGAGACTCACCCAGCCGGCCTGGTCGGCGCTGAGCGGCTGGTTGTCGAGGTGGGCGTAGCTGATGAAGATCTGGCGGGCGAAGCTCATCGCGGCGCTCCGGGCTGCGCGGGTAGTTCGATCCCGGGCGGCAGGTAGCGTTCGAGCCAGCGGGCGTAGGACAGCGGGTTCCAGAGATGCAGGCCGTGGTGGCGCAGTGCGGCGAAGTCGGACGGCGAGGGCATCGAGCGGTAGCCGCGGCGGCTGCGGTCCTGCGGCGTGCCGGGCGGCCGGCGGCCGGCGGCGCAGGCGTCGATGGCGTCGAGCACGGTGGGGATGGCCAGCGGGTAGAGGCCGGCGAGCTGGGCGAGCAGGCAGCTTTCGGGATCGATGGGGGCGTCGTGGACGGCCAGCAGCGGGCCGTCGTCGATGCCCGGGGTGATCCAGTGGACGCTGCAGCCGAAGGCTTCGGCGCCGCCGATGACCGCCCGCAGCGGCGCGTGCAGGCCGGCGTACTCGGGCAGGCGGCCGGGGTGGACGTTGAGGATGCCGAAGCGCGGCACGCCGATGGTGGCAGCGTCGAAGATGTGGCTGAAGCGGGCGACGATCAGCAGGTCGGGGGCGAGCGCGGCGAGGCGGGCGCAGCTTGGCGCGTCGAGGGCCGTGATGACTTCGAGCGGCGCCCGGTGGCGGCGTGCGAGGCCGGCGAAGGTGGCGTCGGCGGCCTGGTCGGCGAGGCTGGCGGGCAGCGCGTCGATCAGCGGAAAGAGCAGGTCGACCGGCAGGGTGCGTTCGACGAAGCGCAGTTCGGCCAGTTCGGCGACATCGTCCTCGGCGCCGCGGTTCTTCTCGGAGAGCCACAGGCCGACGATCTCGTGCCCCGCCAGCGCGGGCAGCAGGCGGTTCAGGAAGTGCGCGCCGTGGATGTCGCGCTTGGAGCAGACGAGCAGGCGCATCAGCGTTCCTCTTCGCGGATGCCGACGATCTCGGCCACGTCGAGCAGCCGGAGCGGCGGGTAGCGGCCGAGTTGCAGGGCCACCGGCAGGTTGATGAGATAGGAAAACTTGCGTGGCAGCTCGACCGGGATGGCCGCCGGCGGGGTCTTGTCGCGCAGGATGCGGATCGCCTGGGCGGCGGTGAAGCGGCCGACGTCCTCGTATTTGTTGACCACGCCGAGCAGCGCGCGGGCGTTCTGCACCGGCGCCTCGGCGGCGGCGAAAACGGGAATGCCGAGGGCCAGCGCGCCGTCGGTGAGCAGTTCGCGGCGGCTGTTGAGGAAGCTGTCGGGGCCCTGGTAGATGAGATCGACGTTGTCGTCCCGGAAGGCTTCGAGAATGGCCGGCAGGGCGCGGGCGTCCGGCGTGCCGGAGGCGGATACCGGCAGGCTGCGCTCGACCAGCGTGAAACCGTGGGTGGCGGCGAGGGCGCGCAGGTCGTCGCGCGCCGACACCGAGTTGGCTTCGGTCTCGTTGAGGATGTAGCCGACCCGCCGGAAATCGAGGTAGCTGCGGGCGGCCTTGATCTGGGTTTCCATCGGCAGCAGGTAGAGGGTGCCGGTGACGTTGCGGCGCGGCTTGGCGAGGCTCTCGACGACGCCGAGGGCGACCGGGTCGGAGACGATCATGAACACCACCGGCACGTCGGTGAGATGGCGTTTCGGGTCGACGGCGTTCCAGCGTCCGACGGCTTCCTGGGTCACCGACGAACCCCAGGTGACGACCAGATCGGGCTTCTGGTGGCGGATTTCGTCGACGAAGCCGGCGATGCGGCGCTTGTCCTGAGCGGCGTCGCGCAGCGTGAATTCGGCGGCGATGCCGTGCTGGCGGAAATAGCCCTGGAAGCCCTGGCAGGCTTCCTCGCAGCCGCGGAAGAGCAGCATCGCGATGCGATACGGCTGCGCCTCGGCGCCAGCGGCGGGCCGCGCCGCGAGCCCCAGCGCGAGGCTGGCGGCGAGCTGCAGGGAGAGGACGGCCAGCAGGCGTTTCATGCGACGGGTTCCTTCGGGTTGCCGGACAGGGCGAAGACGGCGATGGCGGCGAGCACCACGCCGCCGATGGCCGCCATCGTCCCGCCGTAGGCCATGACTGTCAAAAGGCTGCCGGCGAACAGCGGGCCGGCCACCGCGCCGAGGCGTTCGCCGGTGCGCAGCAGCACCAGCGCGGCGGGGCCTTCGCGGCCGACCAGCGACTGCAGCGCGGCCGAGCCGAGGCCGGTGCCGATGCCGAGCGCGGCGATGCCGGCGACGAGTTGGGCGCCGGGCGGCAGGCCGGCGGCCAGCCCGGCCAGGCCGCCGATGCCGATCAGCAGGCCGCCGGCGCCGACCAGCCGGCGGTTCCAGCCGTAGCGGTCGGACAGCCACGAGGCGAGCGGATTGGTGCTGGCGACGAGCAGGAAGTAGAGCATCAGCGCCCGCCCGGTGGTGCCGCTGCCGTAGCCTTCATGCTGCAGCGCGAGCGGCACCAGATAGAACAGGAAACCGGCCAGCGCGAGCTTGGCGGGCAGCGCCGCGGTGAGCAGCGGCAGCCACACGCCGGGCCGCGCCAGCACCGGCAGCAGGCGGCCGGAGTCGGCTGCCGCCGGCGTGGCGGCGGAAGGCGGCGGCGTGTCGAGGCGTTGCACGACGAGGGCCACCACGCCGAGGGTCGCCGCGCCGGCGAACACCACCGCCGCGCCGAAGCGCTCGGCGAGCAGGCCGCCGATGGCCGAGCCGCAGATCGCCGCGGTCTGCAGCGCGCCGACGTAGAGGGCGAGGGCGCGGGTGCGCTCGCCGCTCGCCGCGGCACGCAGGAAGTGCTGCTGCATCGCCATCGTGCCGACCGCGTAGCCGGCGGCGCACAGGCAGCGGGCGGCGACGAAGGCCCAGTAGCCGGCGCCGGCCATCGCCCAGGCAAAACCGGCAGCCGACAGCAGCGCGCCGGCGGCGAAGCAGCGGGCGACGCCGAAGCGCTCGGCCCAGCGTCCGGCGAACGGGGTGAACAGCGCGAAGCTCAGCATGTAGGCGGAGATCGGCAGGCCGATGGCGGCGCTGCCGGCCGGGC
>WBZX01003061.1_pt1 | contig 10871 bp, 8 predicted proteins | sample 5204211 | NCBI WGS metagenome assembly WBZX01 (sample SAMN12344362, study PRJNA552823) | activated sludge metagenome | biome: Activated sludge suspended growth; feature: Nitrification reactor; material: Wastewater; isolation source: activated sludge from nitrification reactor of wastewater treatment...
CCCCGTCGGCTTCCAGGGGAACGGCCGTGTCGAGGGCGTCGTCCTCGCGGCCGTCGAGCTCGGCCCCCCGGACGACTCCGGCCGTCGCCGCCCCGTCGTGACTGCCAATCACAGCGTGCTCGCGTGTGACGCGGTCCTCCTCGCGCTCGGCCAGTCCGCGGACACCTCGATGTTGCCAGCAGGGTGGAGTCTGGATGGAGGCCGTGTGTTCCGTCCGGGGCCAAAAGGTGAGCCCGAAGCGCTCCCTGTCTTCGCGGCCGGCGATCTCTCCACAGGAGACGGCACGGTGACGCACGCGATCGGCGACGGCCGCCGCGCCGCCACGCGCGTGATGCGCCTCCTCGGCGACGACGTCCCCGAGCTCACGCGCCCGGAGCGCGCCAAGGCGGTCCCGATCACCGACATCCGACTCGACCACTTCGAGCCGGCGAAGCCCATGCAAGAGCGGCTGATCCCGGCCGCCGAGCGGGTCCGCCACTACGAGGAGGTGAACCTCGGCCTGGAGAGCGCGCTGGAGTCGCACAGGTGCTTCTCCTGCGGGGAATGCACCCAGTGCGATACGTGCCTCGTCTACTGCCCCGAGGGCATCATCCGCCGCAAGGACCTCGCCTATGCGGTCGACTACACCTACTGCAAGGGCTGCGGCATCTGCGTCACCGAGTGCCCTCGCAAAGCCATGGAGATGAGCGCGTCATGACGATGGAGCTCGTGAGCGCGAACCACGCGACGGCCTACGCGACGATCCTCGCCGCCCGCGCGAACCGCACCGCGCGCGGCTTCGGCGGCGGGGTCTACCCGATCACGCCGCAGACCGAGTGCATCGAGAAGCTGTGCGACGTCGAGATCGAGAAGGGGCAGATCGTCCGCGTCGAGAGCGAGCACAGCGCCATGGCGGTGTGCATGGGCTTCTCGATCGCCGGCGCCCGCTCCTTCACCGCGTCGTCGTCCAACGGCCTCGCCTACATGACGGAGAACGTCTTCGCCGCGGCCTTCTACCGCCTCCCCATCGTGATGATGGCCGTCAATCGCACCCTCGGCCCGCCGTGGAACATCTGGGTCGACCACGGAGACACCCTGATGCTCCGCGATTCCGGCTGGATCCAGCTCTATTGCGAGGACAACCAGGAGGTCTTCGACTCGGTGGTGGCGGCCTACCGCCTCGCCGAGGACAAGCGGGTGCTCCTCCCCGTGATGGTCTGTCAGGACGCCTTCATCCTCTCTCACACGATGATGATGACGGACATCCCCGAGCAGGCGCTCGTGGATCGCTTCCTCCCGCCCTTGGACTTGCCGCACCGCCTCACGAACAAGCCGCGCGCGCTGGGGCAGCTCGACAATCCGCACGAGACGGAGGTGCACAGAAAGCACCTCCAGTCGGCGATGAACGCCGTCCCCGCCGTCTACGAGGAGATCCAGGGGTCCTTTCAGGAGGTGTTCGGGCGCAAGCTGGCGGATCCGGTGGTCCCGTACAGGATGGAAGACGCCGAGGTGTGCCTGGTGTCGATGGGCACCACCGCGAGCACGGTGCGGACGGCCGTCGACGAGGCCCGCTCGCGCGGCGTGCGGATGGGCTCGCTCCGACTGCGCATGTTCCGGCCGTTCCCGGAGGCCTTGCTGCGCCGGCACCTCGCGGGGTGCAGGCGTGTCGGCGTGATCGATCGCGATCTCTGCCCCGGCCTCGGGGGCATCGTGTGGAGCGAGGTGCGCTCCACCACCCCCCGCGGCGCGATCGTGCAAGGGTACATGATGGGTGTTGGAGGCGGCGACGTCCGCCCGGCGCACGTGACAGGCGTGGTGAGGGATCTGCTCGCCCGCGAGCGTGACGGCGCCCCCGAGATCGTGGAGGTAGGCCAGTGACCACCAGAACGACAGAGCACCTCCCCGTCCTTCACCCGAACCACGAGCCTGCGCTCGGGGGCGTGGTCCAGACGGACGCCGATCGTTGCGAGCCACTGCTCCGAGCCGGCAACACAAACTGTGGCGGATGTGGCATGTCCATCGGCCTGATGATGCTCAGTCGGGCCATCGCCGACCGCCCCGTGCAGATGGTCATTCCGGCCTGCTGCGCGATCGTCACGGCCGGCAATTTCCCCTACTCCGCGTACGGCGCCCCGACGGTGGCGTCCACGTTCGCGTCGTCCGCGGCCGTCGCGACGGGCCTCGCGCACACAGCGCGCCTGAACGGCGAGGACACGCGGGTGATCTGCTGGGCCGGCGACGGCGGGACGTACGACATCGGGCTCGCGACGCTCTCCGCGGCCGCCGAGCGGAACGAGGACATCCTCTACATCTGCTACGACAACGAGATCTACGGCAACACGGGCGGACAGCGCTCCTCCGCGACGCCCTTCGGCGCGGCGACGTCGACGACGCCCCTCGGAAAGGACGTCGAGAAGAAGGACATCGTCGCGATCATGGCGGCGCACCGCATCCCGTACGCGGCCTCCGTCTCGCTCGCCCACCCGGAGGACACCCTCCGCAAGATGCGCCTCGCCCTGGAAATGAAGGGGTTTCGCTTCCTGCACATCCTGGCGCCGTGCCCCACGGGCTGGAAGAGCGAGCCGGCCGAGGGGATCGAGCTCGTCCGCCACGCCGTGCGTTCGGGCCTGTTCGCGGTCTACGAGGTGTTCGGCGGCGGGCGCACCGTCCTCAACGTCGAGCCGGCGATGTCCCGCGAGGCGCTGGTGCAGTACCTGTCGGCGCAGGGCCGCTTCCGCAAGGCGAGCGTCGATGTCGACCACGTGATGGCGGCGATCGAGCGGCGCTTTCGCGAGCTCCGCGCCCACGCGGCGCTGGAGGGTTGAAGAAGAGCGCTAGTCCGCGGGGGGGACCACGCCGAACGCCCCGAACTCCGCGTCGAGGTCGGACCGGACATCGCCTGTCGACACCATCTTCGACTCGCTGCCTTCGGCGATCACGATGTTCGAGCACTGGTAGCAGATCGTGATGTCCACGGTGCGCCCCGCGCGGACGGCGTGGACGCCGTGGCGGGGATTGAAGCACTTCGCCTGCGTGGCCCACTTGCCCATCCCCGAGTCGATGATGTCGAGGATCCGCTGCTGCGCGGCCGGATCCGTGACCTTGGCGCTCCCGAGCACGGGGTGCCCCTGAAACGACCCCTCGCCGTCGGCGGCGCCGTACGGCTCCAGCGCGTAGATCTCGAACGTGTCGGCGTGATCGAGCACGTCCCGCGCGCTCCCGGGGATGGCCCCGCAGCCCGCGCCCGCGAGCGCCCCCGCCACCGCGAGCGCCCGCAGACACGACCGCGCCAACATGGGAGTGGACGCCGCGCGCGAAGCGAACGCCGGAGAGGGCAGGGGAAGGGATCGCACGGGCCGCACCATAACGCAGAACCTGCATGCTCGGTGAGAGCATCTTCGAGGGCGCGGCAAGCGTCTCCCGCGCCCGGCCCCTCCCCAACGCGTCTCTTTGGCCCTCCCTTCGCGCGCTCCGGAGCTATCCTTGGGGGCATGAAGACAACCACCTTCCTTCTCTCTTGCGGAATCAGCCTCTCTGCCGCGGCGCTCGCGATCGGGTGCGGCGGCGACGTCTCGGGGACCAGCAGCACCGGGGGAAACGGCGGCACCACCTCGTCCACGGGCGGCACCGGGACCGGCGGCGCCACGACCACCGGAGGCTCCGGCGGCGCGACAACGGGCGGCTCCGGCGGGACGACGAGCAGCGGGGGCTCCGGCGGCGCGAGCACGGGCGGCGCAGGCGGCGCCACGTCCGCGGACTGCAAGGCGGCGGTCGCGGCGATCGCGGCGCAGACGACGGGCGTGAAGACGTGCACGACGCTCGTGAGGCTCGATTACCAGACGTTCACGATCAAGGGATACCGCATCTTCTGTGATCCTTACGCCGCGACCACCGAGGCCGCGGCGCGCGCGACGGCGCAGGCGGACACGGGGTTCGGGCAAGCGGGCCAGCTCCTCTCGGGGCCCACGCCGGCGGATGAATACGTGCTCTGGGAGCCGGCCGGCGACTTCGGCGGCGTCGGTGTTGTCAGCGCGCGCAGCGGAAAGACGGTGTTCGGTGGAGGCATCGTGTGGTCCGGGACGGGGCAGATCTCCTATCCGGCGACGTTCGAGCCGCCGGGCCTCCTGGGACAGGGCTGCACCAACACAGCGCAGGTCCCGAGCGCGCGAGGCTGGGATCTCGTGTCGGCCATGCCGCTCTCCGCCGACAAGGTGAGCGCGGCGCTCGACGTCGTGTGGGGAACCGCCCTCCCGGACGGCCTCATGCAAGGTGGGTATCTGTTCGACGCCGTCGTGCTGCTCTATCCGCCGACCGTGGGAGCCTTCGATCCGGGCGTGGCGGAGTGGGAGGTGCTCGTCAATTCGGGTTGGCTCGAGTGAGGGGCTGACCGTGAGAGGGGGAGTCCACGAAGAGCGCCTTCGAACGGGGCCGGGGAGCGGCGGGTTGATCCGTTGTATCCTGCGCGGGATGCGAAAGCTCTCTCCGCTCCTCCTCGCGCCTCTCTTCACGCTCGCCTGCGCCGGCGCGCCGCCGCCGCCCTCGGGGACGGAAGGCGACACGGGGAAGCCCGCCGCGCGCGCGCCCGAGACGCCCGCGGAGAAGTGCCTCGCGACGGCGGGGGCCGTGCGCGAGCGCAAGCCGAACGAGCCGGCGAAGGTCGGCGTGCGCCACGTGCTCGTGAAGTACAAGGGCGCGAAGAACGCCGCCGAGGCGATCACGCGCTCGCGGGAGGACGCGTGCCTGCGCGCGATGGAGGCGCGCGACAAGATGCTCGCGGGCGCCGACTTCGACGCGATCGTGAAGGAGTACTCGGACGAGGCAGGAGCCGCGGATCGCCGTGGTGTCCTCGGGACGCTGGAGCGCGGCGAGATGGCGCCGCCCTTCGCGGACGCGGCGATGGAGCTCTCGATCGGCCAGATGAGCGACGTCGTCGAGACCGACTTCGGCTTCCACCTGATTCTGCGGAACGAGTAGGCGGTGGAATCGTACGGGGGGGATCGTCGTTCGAGGAACCCGCGGGCGTGCGCTCGCGTCTGTGCGGAGGTCACGCTCGCGTCCGTCGCGATCGCTCGGCCTCCTTTTGTCCGCTGCGTCGCCCGGCGCTCCCGCGTCGTCGTGCCGCTCTTTTTTTCTGCGAGCGCGTCACGAAACGTCGGGTCCGGAAGACGTGGAGCGGCAGCCAAGCCGGCAGCGAGAGAGACGGAAGAGCGTGGAAGTGTGATCACAAAACCTTCGCCTCGCGCAAGATTCGGCCGCCCCATGCGCGGCAGCTACCGGGCGGCGCCCGCGTCGCGCCCGGGGCTCGCGGCGTCGCCGGCGGCGAACGATCCTCCTCCCTCGCCGCCGAGCGGACAGCGGATCCTCCCCACGAATATCGGGGCGTGCGCGATCGCGGTTGACCCGCGGCGGCGAGAGTGGCCCGATCTGCGGTCCCACGGAAAAAGGCACGTGATCACGAACGGGCGCGAAGGGGCGGACACGAGGATCGGCTCCATCGCCGGCGGCAAGTACAAGATCCTGAGGCTCATCGGCCAGGGAGCGATGGGCGCGGTGTACGAGGCGCAGAACGTCGCGATCGGCAAGAAGGTCGCGCTCAAGTTCGTGTTCGTGGACGCGCAGAGCGAGTCGTCGGTGCTCGCGCGGTTCCACCGCGAGGCGCGCGCGATCAGCGCGATCGAGAGCGCGCACATCGTCCAGGTGTTCGACACGGGCGAGACGCTGGAGGGCGAGCCTTTCCTCGTGATGGAGCTGCTGCACGGGGAGAGCCTCGCCGCGAAGCTCCTCCGCGAGGGCCGCCTCGGCGTGCCGGAGGCGGTGCGCCTCTCGATCCAGGCGCTGCGCGGGCTCCGGAAGGCCCACGCGGCAGGCATCGTCCACCGCGATCTCAAGCCCGAGAACCTCCTCCTCGTGAAGGGCGACGACGACGAGACGCACGTGAAGATCGTCGACTTCGGCCTCTCCAAGTTCGTGCACCCGACGGAGCCGCGCTCGTCGCGCGCGCCGCTCTCCGGATCGAGCGGCGAGCGCGTGTCGATCACGCTCGACGGGGCGCTCGTCGGCACGCCGCTCTACATGTCGCCGGAGCAGATGGAGGCGCGGCCCGACGTCGATCACCGCACCGACATCTGGTCGATGGGCGCGATCCTCTACGAGAGCCTCGCGGGCGCGCCGCCTTTCCCGGAGAACTCGTACGCGCGGCTCGTGCTCGCCATCTGCTCTTCGGACGCGCCGGACGTGCGCCGCGTCGCGCCGACGGTCCCGTCGCCGGTGGCCTCGGTGATCGCCCGCGCCCTCGCCCGCGAGCGGGCCCAGCGTTTCCCGAGCGCCGAGGACTTCCTCCGCTCGCTCGTGGAGGCCTCCGCCGACGTGATTTCCTCGTCCAGCGGCGCGGTTATGGGCCGCCCGCGGTTCGAGGAGGAGCCGACGTTCCTGGGCGAGTCCCTCCGTCCGGCGCCGGTCCATGCGCAGCGGGCTTCCGGGCCGGCGCCCGTGCTGGTATCGAGTCCCCCGATGGCAGCGGCGACAGACGGCGGCGCCCCGACGATGGCGGGAGCGACAATGTGGCTCTCGGCGGCCACCAACCTGTCGCTGTGGCGCGGCGACGTGGGCGGCGCGGATCGCCTGCGGATCGAGGCGCGCGACGGCTCCCTCCACGAGCTGCGGCTCGAGCCGATGGGCGCGCTCAAGCTGGGCCGCGCCGAGCGCGTCGGCGAAGAGGTGAACGACCTCGTGTACCCCGACGTGGCCTCGCGCCTCGCGGCGGTCCTGCGCCACGACGGCATGCGCTGGTGGCTGAAGCGCCGCGACGAGTGCAGCGTGCCCGTGCAGGTCGGCTCGCGCGCGCTCGCTCGCAACGAGGAGGCCCCGCTCACACACGGTGCATTCGTCCTCGTCGGCGGCATGCGCGCCACGTTCGTCGATCGCCGCTACATGACGCCCACCGTGCCCGCGGGCGCCGTGGATCCGTCGACGGGCCTGCTCGGCCGCGCGGGCATCGAGCAGGAGACGGCCGCCTTCATGGAGCGGCGCCAGAGCGGCGGCGTGATCCTCGTGCGCGTGCCGCGCGCGGCGGCGGCGGCGTTCGGCGGCGAGACGCCGATCTCGTCGCAGAACGAGCCCCGCAAAGAGGCGCTGATCGCGCGCGCCGCGATGCTCCTCCACAAGGCGGAGCCGCAGGCGCCGTGCGGCGTCGCGGACGAGTCCGCCGTCATCGTCGTCGCGGGCGACAACCAGGGCCTCGCGCAGCGCTCGCGGGCCATCGAGGAGTCGCTCCGCGCGGCCGGCCTCGGCGAGCTGAGCTGCGGCTACTGGCGGTTCGAGGGCGAGGCCGTCGGCGCCGGCCGCGAGATCGAGATGGCGCTCACCTCGTCGAAGGGCCTCGGCCCGCAGGACGCCGCGGGCGTGCGCGGCGCGGCGGCGTCCGGGGCGATCGCGCTCCGGGATCGGCAGGGCAGCACGCGCGTCGGCAGCGTCGACGACGTGCTCACGGCGTCGAGCGATCAGAAGCGCACCACCGTCCTCTTCGCGATCGAGGAGCAGTCCGTCCTCCGCACGGTCGGCGCGCACGTCCTCCCGGCGCTGGAGCAGGAGCTCACGGCCGTCGTCGCGAGCCACGCGGGCCAGGGCGCCGTCGTCGCGCCGATCGCGCCCGGCATCGTCGCCGTGAGCGTGGGTCGCAAGCTCGATCCTGCGGCGATGGGCTCCAGCGTCCAGTGCGACTGGCACGCTCGTCCTCCGGTGATGGACGGCAAGATGGAGCTGTGGCGCACGCTCTCGTGGGAGATCCTCCACAACGTCGAGGCCCCGCAGCGCGCCGCGGAGCTGTCGCGCGAGTGCAACGATCCGCACGGCGTCCTCTCCGCGCTCGCGGGCGGCTTGCCGTACCCCATCGCGGGCCGCGTGCAGCTCGCCGTCAACGCGGGCAGCGCGATCGAGCGCGTCAAGATGCTTTTCGACGTCCTCGAGGGCACGTGGCGGTTCATCGCGACGGTGCTCGTCGCGGCGCTCTTCTCCAAGCGCGTGGCCCCCGGGGAGAACCCGCCCGGCTTCGACGCGATGCTCGATTTCTACCGGCGCATGGGCACGCGTGACGGCCTCGCGCTCGGCTCGTGGCGCGAGCTCGGACGCACGGCGGCCAAGGGATTCCCCGAGAAGGACGATCCGTTCGGCGCGCTCGCGCGCGACGTCCTCGAGATCAAGCTCGGGCAGAACCAGACCTTCGATCAGCTCTCCAACCTGATGCAGGCCGAGCGGAACAACTTCGCGCACGGCTATTACAACGAGGCGCGCGCCGCGGCCGACCTGCCCGAGTTCGAGCAGATGACGCGCACGTTCCTCCGCGCGCTCCGCCCGCTGTGCGCGTGGACGCTCGTCCACGTCGAGAAGACGGAGCCCGACCTCTACGGCGACGTGCAGACGGTGGAGTTCATCGACCACACGGGCCCCGTGAGCACCGGGACGCGCCGCCGCATCGGCCTCAACAGCACGGCGCGCCTCGCCAACGTCGCCTACCTCGCCCGCTTCCGCGACGGCGTCGTGCTCCCGCTGGAGCCGCTCGTGCGCCGCATGGTCCAGGACGAGAAGACGGATCTCTACTGGATGGACCACCTCCCGCGCGCGGGGACTTGCCACATGAGCCTGGCAGTCGGCAGCGGCTCGGCGAAGGTGCCTTGTGACGTGCGGCGACTGCCCCCGATCCTGCGGATGCTCATCGAGCGCGCGGCGACCTGACGGGTCAGGGGATCTCGGGCAGCCGCAGGAGGCCGGCGCGGGACAAGACCGTACGCTCCGCCAACCGGTCCTCGCGGTTCCACTGCAATAGCCTCGATGTGGCTCGCCCCGTGGGCGTACGCCCGAGGATGCGATGCTCGAGGACCTGGAAGTGATCCGACCAGCGATCGCGTCGCGGGTTGTAAAGCGGAACGATCGTCTTCGTCTCGGAATCGAAGGACGCGATGTCCGTCCCCTTGTGCTGGTTGCAGGCGGTGCAAGAGAGAGCGAGATTGTCTTCGTCGTCCCCGCCGCCGTGCTTCAACGCGACGACGTGGTCGACGTCGTGCGCCGAGAAGGTCAGCCCTTCCGGCGTACCGCAATACTCGCAGGCACCGTTCGCCCGCTCGCGGACGAGCCGCCGCAGGGCAGCCGAGAGGTAGCTCATTTCCCAGCGAGCTTCGCCGCGGCGTTCGCCTTGGCCATGCGAACCCAGTGCTCGGCGAGCTCGTAAGCCTGCCACTCGCGCTGCTCCTCCGCCGAGAGCCCGGAGGTGCGGTTCTTCTCCAGCAGCTCGAAAATGCGGGCCTGGAGAGCGGGCGACGGCCGGAAGGCGAGCGTCTGCTCGGGGCTCGGAACGCTGGTCAGGAAGTCGGTCACTTCAGCGATGCTGTCCAGCTTGGGCGGAACAGGCTCGTCAAGCGCTCGGAGCGCGATCGTGAGCGCGCGCGGGAGTCGATCCGCAAGGGCGCGCACGCGCTCGGCGATGTCCTCGGGGAGATCGGGGAGGGTCAGCGTCACCACGGACATGGTCCAGAGGCTAGCACCGTCGATCGGGGAGAGCGATGCTCCGCGACGGAGGTTGTCCAGCGTGGGCCACTCGACGAAGTCCAGGATCAGGCACGCGGGCTCGCTGAAGTCGCTGCCACGACAGCCGACGAAGTGCTCCGCGTGCTGGTCGGGCACACGAAGCTCAGCGCCGTCGCCACCACGACCCCAAGAACCCGTGGCACCTCTCCTGGCAGAAAGGCGAAGCTGCTCCATGGCTCCGTCAAGTCGCCGCGATCCGTACGGGGAGGGCCGTCTCTCGGATTGTCGATCGGCACCTCGCTGAGAGAAAGAAGAGATCGCCGGAGGCGAGCGCATCCGCGTGCTGCGGCTGTAACTGGGGAGGAGGCACTCCCGACAAGGTGACTCCGGTGGCTTTGCACGCCCCTGCACCGCTTGCGCGCGAACGCGCATCGTCCACCGCGCGACCGGGCCCACGAGAGGTGCGCGCCGCCGCTGGAATCTGCGCGCTCGGACGACCTCGCCCCGTGACACCAAGGTGCATGGCTTGCGCCGCGGGCCCCATGAGACCACCGCTTTCTCGCGGTCTGCCCGCGGCACGCCATGTGCGATGGGGCGTCGCGGATTTTGACCTTCCTCCGCACGGAGCCCTAAAGGACTGCCATGGCGTTCAAGGGGACCCTCGATACCCTCGGTACGATTGAGGTCCTGCAGGTCATCCACATGACCCGCAAGACAGGATGCCTCGGGGTCACACACCCCAGCGGCGAAGCCAAGCACCTGTACTTCGAGGACGGAGACATCACCGCGGCGACCTCCACCGCCCCCAAGGATCGGCTGGGCGCCCTGCTCGTGAAGCTGGGCATGCTGAGCGCCGAGCAGCTCGAGGTGGCCCGCCGGGACGAGCAGCGCACGGGGATCAAGCAGGGTGCGTCGCTGCTCGAGCAGGGGCTGCTCACCGAGGAGCAGCTCGACGCCGCCCTGACCCGGCAGATCTCCGAGATCTTCTACGGGCTCATGATCTGGCGCGAAGGAACGTTCGAGTTCATCGACGACGAGAGGCCGCCGGTCGACGTGTTCACGGTCCGGCAGTCGGTGAACAACCTGATCATGCAGGGGACTCGGCAGCTCGACGAGTGGGGGGTGATCGAGAAGGTCTTCCCCAGCCTCGACATCGTGATCTCCATGTCGCCGCCGCGCGACAACAGCGGCCCGATCAGCCTCCAGCCCGACGAGTGGCAGGTCCTCACGTTCGTGGACGGCAAGCGGAGCATCCGCGAGGTCTGCGTTCTGTCGAGCTTGAGCAACTTCGACGTTTGCAAGAGGCTCCTCAACCTGCACCACGCCGGCCTCGTGGTGATCTCGGCAGCCGCCTGTCGCCGCCAGTCTTCTTC
>WBZX01003063.1_pt1 | contig 10870 bp, 10 predicted proteins | sample 5204211 | NCBI WGS metagenome assembly WBZX01 (sample SAMN12344362, study PRJNA552823) | activated sludge metagenome | biome: Activated sludge suspended growth; feature: Nitrification reactor; material: Wastewater; isolation source: activated sludge from nitrification reactor of wastewater...
CATCTCCTCGACGACCTTCACATTCGACATCTCGAGGAAGCCCTGCGCCAGCGAGCCCAGGCCCTGCTGACCGGGCGGGCCGGCCTGGGGATCGCCGCTGGCGGTGGTCGACTTGTAGAAATTGCGGCCGATCGCCTGCAGACCACCGGGGTTCACGAAGTTGACCAGCTGGATCTGCCCGACCTCGCTGGCCGCGGTCTCGCCGGCGATGGTCGCCGACACGGTGCCGTCGGCCCCGATCGTCACGCTGGTGGCACCCTGGGGGATCGCGATCGCAGGGTCGACGGGATAACCGTCGGGGGTCACGAGCTGGCCCTGTTGATCGAGCTCGAAGTTGCCGGCGCGCGTGAACGCGACCTCGCCACCTGGCAGCGTGACCTGGAAGAAGCCGTTGCCCTCGATCGCGAGATCGAGCTGGTTGCCGGTCTGCTGCAGGTCGCCGGTCGAGAAGCTGCGGTGGGTGGCGGCCGTGCGCACGCCGGTGCCGACCTGCAGGCCGCTCGGCACGAACGTGCCCTGGGCCGCGGTGGTGCCCGGCGCCCGCACCTGCTGGTAGAGCAGGTCCTGGAAGTCGGCGCGCTGCTTCTTGAAGCCGGTCGTGTTGACGTTGGCGAGGTTGTTGGAGATGACGTCGATGCGCTGCTGCTGCGCATCCATGCCGGTGGCGGCGGTGTGGAGGGCTCGGATCACGGGCTTGATTCCTGTCGGGTGCTAGCGGTTCGAGCCGAGCAGCTTCTGGTCGAGGCGGCGATACTCGCCCATGACCTTGTGGCTGGACTCGAACTCACGGGTCAGCGTCACGAGCTCGACGAGCCCGCGCACGGGATTGACGTTGCTGCTCTCGAGCGCGCCGGCTTGCACGCGCGCGTTGGGCATCGGCTGCATGTCGGTCGGTGCCGCGCGCAGGTGCGTGTCTCCCACGGGCACCAGACGATTGGCGGCGACGTCCACGATGGACAGCCTTGCGATCGCCGTGCCGCCCTGGCTGACGGTGCCGTCGCCACCGACGCTCACTGGGCCGGCATCGGGACGCACCACGATGGGGCTGCGGGCACCGCCCTCGCCACCGAGCACCGAATTGCCGAGGGTGTCGACCAGGCGACCGTCCTCGGCGAGGCGGAAGTTGCCGGCGCGGGTGAGCAGCTGCTCGCCGGGCGCCTGCACCACGAAGTAGCCGCGACCGTCGATGGCGACATCGAGCGGGTTCTCGCTGGCGCTGATGGTGCCCGCGCTGTCGTCGACCGCGGTCTGCGTCATCGCGACGAAGCCCTTCTCGATCGGGCGTGCGTCGCCGGTCGGGACCACGAACGCGGTGAACTGGGCCCGCTGCTGGCGGAACCCCGGAGTCGAGGCGTTGGCGACGTTGTTGGCGACGACGTCGAGGCGTCGTTGCGCCGCGATCGCGCCGGACATGCCGATGTAGATGCCGTTGGCCATGAATTGGGCTCCTAGCCGTGTCGCAGCAGGTGACGCAGGCGGCCGGTCGCCTCGCCCATGATCTGGCAGACCCGCGACTCGGTGACGCCGACCTGCAGGCCGATCTCCTTCAGCGTCATTTCGCGGTGGTAGTACATGTCGAGGATCAGCTGCTGTCGCTCGGGCAGCCCGGCGATGGCGCTGCGCAGCCGCGCGTGCAGCTCGCGGATGCCGGTGGCCTCGTCGGGGCCGAGGGTCTTGCTCGACAGCTCGACCATGCGATCGGCGGGTCCGTCGTCGCCGTGCTGAAGGTCGTCGAGGCTGAGCACGCGCACACTGCCGATGCGGTCGACCAGCTTGCGGTACTCCTCGTGGGTCATCTCGAGTGACTCGGCGACCTCGGCCTCGCTCGGTGGACGGCCGAGCTTGGCGGTGAGCTCCTGGGTCTTGCGCGCCAATCGCTTGGCGGTCAGCCGTGCGTTGCGGGCCATCAGGTCGTAGCGCCGCAGCTCGTCGAGGATCGCACCCTTGATGCGGAACTCGGCGTAGGTCTCGAAGCGATCGGCCTTGCTGGGGTCGAAGCGGTCCATCGCATCGAGCAGGCCCAGCGTGCCCGCGCCGACCAGATCGTCGAGCGCGACGTGGGCCGGCAGCGAGCGCGCCATGCGGGTCGCGATACGGCGCACGAAGTCGAGATAGACGGTGGCGTCGAGCGTGGGCCGCGGCGCGTCGTTGGCCGCCGGGCCGCCTTCGATCGCCACGCCGGCGTGCATGTGATCGACCGGCGCGTTGGCGGCGTGCTCCGGCGCATCGCCGTTGGCCGCGGGTTCGGCGTGGTCGTGATGGGGGTCCGCGTCCTGGGCGGTCGCGGCGGCGACGATGGCCCCGCGTGCGCCGGCGCGGCGCGGGGTACGTCGAGCGATTCCGAGTCGTGACATGGTGGCCTTCAAGCTCCCTTCTGCCGCAGCAGGCGGCGCCAGAACAGGCGCAGCGCGCCCTCGCGTTCGTCCCGGTGGTCGCTGCGCGACAGCGTATCGGCGACCTCGGCGATCGCGAGCGATGCCGGGCAGCGGGGGTACGCCAGCATCACCGGCTCGCCGCGCATGACGGCGCGGCTGATCGATCCGTCCCGCGGCACCGCGCCGAGGTAGTCGAGACCGACATTCAAGAAGCGCTCGCTCAGTGCGAGCAGGCGGCGGAACACTTGCTCGCCCTCGGCAGGGCCGCCGACCATGTTGGCGAGCACGTGCACCCGACGCACCGCGCAGCGCGTGCACAACACCTTGAGCATGCCGTAGGCATCGGCGACGCTGGTGGGCTCGGGCGTCACCACCAAGACGATGTCCTTGGCGGCGGCGGCGAAGCCGATCGCGTTGCTGCCGATGCCGGCGCCGGTGTCGACCACGATGGCGTCGAAACGCGAGTCGAGCCCGTCGATGGCGGTGAAGAGGTCGCGGCGCGCGACGTCGTCGAGGTTGGCGAGGTCGTGCTGTCCGGAGGCGCCGGGCAGCAGCCACACGTTGGGTGGACCCGCGATCACGACGTCGTCGACGGTGGCCTCGCCACGCAGCAGGTCGGCGGTGGTGAAGGTCGGCGCGACGCCCATGATGATGTCGAGGTTGGCGAGGCCGAGATCGGCGTCGATCGCCAGCACCCGCGCGCCGCGCTGACCCAGCGCGATCGCGAGGTTGGCCGACAGGTTGGTCTTGCCGACCCCGCCCTTGCCCGAGGTGATCGCGATGACGGTCGGGCTCATCGGCACCGTCGCGCTGCGCAGCGGGATGACGTCGCCGAGGTTGGTCGGCGGCGCACCGTCGCGCGTCGAGGTCGGGGCCTCGCCGCCGTCGGCGTCGGCCGTCGCGATGGACAAGGGATGGGCGGGTTTGCGGGTATCGGGGTTCATGCGCGTGCGCCTCCGAGCAGCAGATCGATGAGGACTTCGGGGTGGGCGAGGGTGAGATCGTCGGGGACTTGGGGGCCGGTGGTGACGAACGACAGCGGCAGGTCGGCGGCGAAGCGCAGGCCGAGCACGCTGCCGATCGCGATGGCTTCATCGGCCTTGGTCACCAACAGCGCGGCAGGTGAGCTGGGCCGGTACAGGTGCGCGATTCGTTCGAGCTCTTCGCTGCGGGTCGCTGCGGCCACGCACAGGTGGGTGAGCACCGGCTCGCCGCCGCGACCGAGCCGGCGGCCCAGCTCGTCGAAGGCCTCGGTGTGGGTCGGCGAGATGCCGGGCGTGTCGACCAACACCAGCTCGGCGTCGCGGTGCTCGGCCAGCGTCTGCGCGAGGCCGCCACCGGTGGCGACCGACATCGGCACGTCGAGCAGCTTGGCGTAGGCCTTCAGCGCTGCAGTGCCGCCGATGCGACCGTCGTCGAGGCTCACCAGCGCGATGCGCTTGCCGCCGACCAGGTGGGCCATCGCGGCCAGCTTCGCGACAGTGGTGGTCTTGCCGACGCCGGTCGGGCCCACGAACGCGACCACGCGGCTGCGGTCGTCGCCGAGGCCGAGCGGTGCGCCGAGCCGTCGATGCAGCAGCGAGCGCAGCTCGAGCTCGGCGCCCGCGCGGGCGTCGGCGCCGTCGCTGCCCGGTGGCAGCGTGCGCAGCCACGACTCGACCAGATCGCGGGGCACCATCGCCGCCAGCAGGCGTCGGCGCAGCGCGGCGAACGGCACCACCGCGCTGCGACCCGCCGCGGCCGCGAGCGCGGCTGCGGGGTCGTCCTGGATCATCGCGCGGGCGGAGGGCGGTGGGGTGGTGCGGGCTCGCTCGGCGCGGCGCTCGGGCAGCAGCGCCCGCACCGCTCGCAGATCGGGCTCGGAACGGGACGGCGACGGAACCCCCGCAGTGGGCGTCGGCGCAGTGTCGGTGGCGGGCGCGGCGGTGACCTCGACGAAGCTGCCGCCGAGCAGGCCGAGCGCGCGCCCGGGGACCCTGCGGGTGTCGAGGATCACGGCGTCGGGTCCGAGCTCGCGTCGGACCAGTGCCAACGCTTCTCGCATTTCTCGGGCCTGGAAGGTGCGTGGGTCCATGGTGGGGTCTTGCGATCTCGGCGACGTGGGTGTTTCAGGCGGCGAGCTTCACGACGCCGGTGGTCGTGACCTTGGTCTTGCCGTCGAGCTCCCGCAGGCTCAGCACTGCAAGACCCGGTGCATGTCGAGCCGCCAAGCCGGCGACGCTCCGACGCAGCTCCGGCGCGACCACGAGCAGCGGCTCGGTCCCACCGCGGGACGCCGCGATTGCCTGCTCGAGGCCTTTCACCAGCCGTGGGACGACCGTGCCGTCGGTGGCCCCACCCGGGCCGCGGCCACGCAGCGCGGCCTCGGTCTCGGGCGCCAAGACGAAGGCGTTCACGCAGCCGCGCTCGTCGGCGTAGCGCGCGGAGATTTGACGCGACAGTCGCTCGCGCACCAGCTCCGTCAACGCGTCGGTGTCCTTGACCGACGCGGCGTGGTCGGCCAGCGCCTCGAGGATGGTCCGCAGGTCGCGGATGCCGACGCCCTCGCGCAGCAGGTTCCGCAGCACCTTGATGACCTCGCCGAGTGGGAGCAGGGTCGGGATCAGCTCCTCGACCAGCTTGCTCTGCGTGCGCGACATCGCGTCGAGCAGCTCCTGCGCCTCGGCGCGCCCGAGCAGCTCGGCGGCGTGGTTGCGCAGCAGCTCGGTGATGTGCGTGGCCGCCACCGTCGCGGGATCGACGACCGTGTAGCCGAGCAGCTCCGCGCGCTCGCGGTCGCCGGCGCCGATCCACACCGCCGGCATGCCGAACGCCGGCTCCGTGGTGCGCTCGCCCTTGAGCTCGCCCGAAGCGCCCCCGGGGTTGATGGCGAGCACGCGGCCCGGACGCAGCGCGCCTTCGCCGATGGGCTGCCCCGACAACAGCAGGCGATACGTGCCCGAGGGCAGTCGCAGGTTGTCGCGCACGTGGACCGGCGGCACCACCAGGCCCAGCTCGGGCACCAGCTGGCGGCGCACCGCTGCGATCCGCTTGAGCAGGTCGCCGCCGCGGTTGCGATCGACCAGCGGCACCAGGTCGAAGCCGACCTCGAGCACCAGCAGGTCGACCTTGAGCAGGTCGTGCAGCGGGACCTCCTCGTCGCCCGGCTTCTTGGCCACCTCGGGCTTGACCTGCGGCTTCTCGAGCGCGCGCTTGGCCCGGCGCGCGAGCACGAAGCAGCCGCCCGAGAGGCCCATGAACGCGAACGTCGGCATGCCCGGTGCCATGGCGATGATCGCCAGCGCCACGCCGGCCACCGTCAGCGGCTCGGGACGACCGACCAACTGCTTCACCATGGTCGTGCCGAGGTCCTCGCCCGAGGCGGTGCGCGAGGCGATGAGGCCGGCCGCCGTCGAGGTCAGAAGCGCCGGGATCTGCGAGACCAGGCCGTCGCCGACGGTGAGGATGGTGTAGGTCTTGGCGGCGTCACCGACCGACAGGTGCTGCTGCGCGACACCGATGATGATGCCGCCGACGACGTTGATCGCGGTGATGATGAGGCCGGCAACCGCATCGCCCTTGACGAACTTGTTGGCGCCGTCCATCGCGCCGTAGAAGTCGGCCTCGTCGGCGATGGCCTTACGGCGCTTGCGCGCGGTGGCCTCGTCGATGTGGCCGTTGGCGAGGTCGTTGTCGATCGCCATCTGCTTGCCGGGCATCGCATCCAAGGTGAAGCGCGCCGCGACCTCGCTGATGCGCCCGGCACCAGCCGTGATGACCTTGAAGTTGATCACCACCAGGATGACGAACACGATGATTCCGACCACGTAGCTGCCGCCGACGACGAATGCGCCGAACGACTTGATCACGCTGCCGGCGGCGTCGACCCCCTCGTGTCCGTGCAGGAGGATGAGGCGGGTCGAGGCGATGTTGAGCGACAGGCGCAACATGGTCGTGACCAGCAGCACGCTTGGGAAGCTGGAGAACTCCACCGGGTCGCCGAAGTTCACCGCCAGCAGGAACACCAGCAGGCCGCAGGTGATGCTGAAGGTCAGCAGCACGTCGAGCACGATCGCGGGCAGCGGCAGGATCAGCATCATCACGATGCCGACCAAGCCCAGCGCGATCATGCGACCGTCGCGATCGCGAGCTACGTCGTTCACGTCAGCCATTCCTCCAGCGGGTCATGCGGTACACGTAGGCGAGCACGCGGGCTACGGCCTCGAACAGCTCGCCGGGAATCTCGTGGCCGACGCGCGCGCTGGCATGGATGGCGCGCGCGACCGGTGGGTTGGGGATGATCGGCACCTGGTGGGCACGCGCGACCTCGCGGATCTTCGCGGCCATGTGGTCGACGCCCTTGGCGACCAACCGCGGCGCACCGGCGTCGCCCGGGCGGTAGGCCAGCGCGACCGCGTAGTGGGTCGGGTTGACGATCACGACGTCGGCCTTGCGCACCGCCGCGAGCATGCGGTTGCGGCCGATCTGGCGCATGCGCGCGCGCATGCGCTGGCGGATCAGCGGATCGCCTTCTTGCTGCTTGAGCTCGTCCTTGACCTCTTGCTTGGTCATCTTCATCTGCTCGTGCAGCTTGCGCGAGGTCAACAGCCAGTCCGCGGCCGCGAGCACGGCGGTGACGAGCAGCGCCGCAATGGTGATGCGCGTGAGCAGGGCGCCGAGGTGGAGGAACGCGTCGGTGACCGACACCTGCACGAGGCTCGGTAGCCGCTCGAGCTCGTCGTCGAGCACCACGTAGAGGATCGAGCCGATCGCCACCGCCTTGGCCAGCGTCATGCCCAGCTGCACCAGCGTGTCGAGGCTGAGGAAGACGCGCTGCAGGCCCGAGAGCAGGTTGAGTCGCTCGAGCTTGAAGCCGAGGTTCTTGCTCGCCCACAGCCCGCCGGTCTGTGCGATGCCGACCGCGGCGCCGACCGCCGCCAGCACCACGGCCCCGACGACTCCGACCCGGCCGATCGCGAGCGCGGCGTCACCGAGTGCCAGGAACATGGTGTCGCGGCCGCGCGCGGGCACTTCGGCGATGCGCGCCATGGCGCCGCTCATCTGCGTCATTGCGCCGTCGGCCAGCGCCGGCCCGAACGCGGCCACCAGCGCGAACGCGACCACCGCGAGCACGACCGCGCTGACATCCTTGCTCAGCGGAACGCGGCCTTCGTCGCGGAATTGCTTGCGACGCTTGCCGGTGGGCTCCTCTGTCTTCTCGCCGCTGCTGCCTTCGTCGCTCACGCTGGTGGTCCGCGGTCGCGGTGGACACCACCGCGGGGCCGTTCCTCTGCAACACCCGGACCGTGGGCGAAGCTGCGGCGCGCGCGGGCCGGACGCGGTCGCTTCAGATCCGCAGCGACATGATCATGGCGTCGAACAGCTCGAGCACCTGGCCGAGGTGGGCGGCGATGGCCTGGGCCAGCGACGGCATCGCGGCGCGCAGTGCCTGCAAGCCGACGATCAGCGCGACCCCGAACGCGAGCGCGAAGACCTGCAGCTTGGGCACGAAACGGGCCAGCACCGCCAGCGCGAGCTTGACCGCCAGCACCGCCGCCATCACCGGCATCGCCAGGTGAATCGCGACCTGCAGCGCGGTGCCGAACTGCGTCGACATCAGCTCGACGCTGCCGCCGTGGAGCTGGCCGTGGCCCAGCGGCACCGCGCGGACGCTGTAGCCGAGCCCGCGCAGCAGCATTCGGTCGAGCCCCAGCGCGAACACCAGCTGCACGCCCAGGTGGCCCAGCAGCGACGCGGTCGAGGTCGACGCGCCCGGGTTCATGGGGTCGGCGACCGCCGAGAACGACAGGCCGATCTCGACGCCGATGACCTCACCGGCGATGCGCACCGCCGACAGCGAGATCTGCACCACGAAGCCCAGCGCGAGCCCCACCACGAGCTCGCCGACGATCGCGAACGCCAGCGTCCACACGTCGAGGCGCGCGAGCGCGGGCGGGCCCGAGATGCCCGCCAGGGCGATCGACAGGCCGACCACGGTCACGACCTTGACCGTGCGCGGCACCGCCTTGTTGGAGGTGTGCGGCAGTGCCATCAGCAGACCGCCGGCCCGCGCCATCGCCAGCACGACCAGCACCACGAACGGCTCGAGCAATGGCAGCAGGGGGACCAGGTCCATGGTGCTCTCGCGCTGCGCTCGCGGCTACGGATGGATCTGGCCCACGGCCCCCAACATCTCGCGTCCGAACGTGGTCAGGCGCTCGAGCAACCAGCCGCCCATCGTGATCATCGCGGCGCCGAGTGCCAGCAGCTTGGGCACGAAGCCGATCGCGGGCTCCGACAGCTGGGTCGCCGCCTGCACGAGACCCATCACCAGTCCCACCGCGAGGCCGATGGTCAGCAGCGGGCCCGAGACCTCGAGCGCGAGCCACATCGCCCGCATCATCACGTCGAGTACGGCCTCGGGTGTCATGTCAGACTCCGGACCAGCGAGGTCACGATGAGGCCCCAACCGTCGGCCAGCACGAACACCAGCACCTTGAGTGGCAGTGTCACCAACGCGGGCGGCAACATGACCATGCCCATCGCCATGAGCACGCTCGATACCACCAGGTCGATCACCAGGAACGGCACCAACACGAGGAAGCCCATCGTGAAGGCGGTGCGCACCTCGGAGAGGGTGTAGGCGGGCACCAGCACCACCAACGAGACCTCCTCACGGGTGGCCGGCAGCGGGCGCTGGGCGATCTCGTGCAGCAGCCGCAGGTCTTCGTCGGCGGTGTGCTTCAGCATGAACTCCGCCAGCGGATCGGCGGCGCGCCCGAGCGCCTGCGTGGCGGTGATCTCCTCGCGCTGGAGCGGCTCGATCGCGACGGTGTTGATCTGCCCGAACACCGGCGCCATCACGAACAGCGTCAGGAACAGCGCCATGCCGGTGAGCACCTGGTTGGGCGGCGCCCCCGGTAGCCCCAGCGCCTGTCGCAGGAACGAGAACACGATGATGATGCGGGTGAAGCACGTCATCGACAGTGCGATCGCTGGCAGCAGCGACAGCACCGTCATCAACAGGAAGATCTCGAGCGCCGTGCGGGCGCCCGACGACGGTGGCGCGGGCGCGGGATCGACGGCGTCCTTCGCCTGCTGCACCAGCGCGTCGAGGTCGGTCGCCGCCGCCGCCGGGCTGCCGGCCGTCGGCCCGTTGGCGACCGGCGCGATCGGGGCCACCGCCTCGATGGGTGCGGGCGCGGGCGCGGCCTCGGCGACCGCCGGAGCGGCCACCCACAGCAGCAGCGCCAATGCGCCACCGCGACGCCCGAGCATGGCGGCGCGTCCGATCACGCCGCGTCCTTGCGACCGACCCAGCGCGGATCGCCGGCGAGGATCTCGAGGTGGGGCGGCAGCACCGGCTCGTCGCTGCGACCGGCGACCTCGTCACCGAGCGCGGCACGCAGGCGCTGCTTGAAGGCAGCGACCTTGCCCGGTGCGGCGTTGGCCGCCGATGCCTGGTTGGGACCGGCGGCGTGGATGATACCCGCGGCGCTGCTGGCCGGCGCCGGCGTGAGGTCGGCGATGAGCTCGATGCGGTGCTCGGTCGCCCCGAGCAGCAGCGCACGACCACCGGCGGAGAGCCACAGCAGCTGCTGCTTGGGTCCGATCGACACCCGCGACACGATCTGCATGGCCTCGATGCCCGGCATCATCGGTCGACGCCGTCGCCACCACAGTAGGCCCATGCCCGAGAACGCGAGCAGTGCGGTCGCCAGCCACGCGAGGCCGATCTGCGGCGCGCTGCGCTGCAGCGGCAGCGGCGACTCGGCGTTGGTGCCAGCCCACTTCGGTGCGACCGCGTCGTCGTCGAAGGCGCGCGGTGTGTCGGCGCTCGCGGGTTCGCGCGGGGTCGCACCGGCGGTCGCCACCGGCGGCGCGGCCGGGGCCAGCGGCGCGACCGGGGTCGCGAGCGTGGGTGTCACGGCACCGACGGTCACCGCCGTCGGCGGGCTGGTGTCGGCGGCCAGCTGCGCGCGGCGAGCCTCGCGATCGAAGTCCGCGGGGATCGCAGCGGCGTGGATCGGCGCTGCCGGTGTCGGCGCGTCGTCGTCCTCGATGCGAAGATCGAAGCCACCGGGCACGTCGGTGGCGTGCATGTGCTTCGAGAGGCTGCCGCGGGCGGCCTTTCGCTGCACCACCCGCACCGCCACGCGTTCGCCGGCGCGGCCGAGCTGCACGAAGTTGAGGCGGTGCTTCGCCATCGGTCGCAGGCGCTGCGCGCTGACCTCGGCGCCAGTCACGAACACCAGCGCGCCGTCCTTCGAGGTGACGATCTGATCGTGGCTGCTGCCCTGCGGGACACCGCGCACGCGCAGCGTCACGCCGCCGTCGTCTTCGCTGAGGCTGACGTTCAGTTCGTCGGCCCAGGCCGAGGCCGGCAGGGCTAGCGTCGCGGCGACCACGAGGGTCGCGCGCAGGGCGTGGGCGAGGGGGCTATGCCGCGTCACTTTGGACCTGACCTTTCCGCGGCGCGCCGTCGTTGGCGGCCGTCATCGTCTCTTGCCCGCTCA
>WBZX01003064.1_pt1 | contig 10869 bp, 11 predicted proteins | sample 5204211 | NCBI WGS metagenome assembly WBZX01 (sample SAMN12344362, study PRJNA552823) | activated sludge metagenome | biome: Activated sludge suspended growth; feature: Nitrification reactor; material: Wastewater; isolation source: activated sludge from nitrification reactor of wastewater...
AGCCGAAGTCGAGGATGAGGACCCACTGCCGTCCGACATGCGACATGCGCGCATCGCTACCACGGAACGGCGGCGTTCACACCAGCTTCAGTGGGTGGGCGCGGGCGCGGGCGCAGGCGCCGCGGGCGCGGGCGTCGCCGCCGGCGCCGCGGTGGCCGCGGGCTTGTTCTCCGCCGGATCGTAGGCGCGCGGAGCCTCGTAGTCGGGCGGGGGCGTGCCGGGGGGGATGGTGCCTTTGGCCGGGGGAGGCGCGCCGCCGCAGCACGCGGAGAGAGGGAAAACGAAGGCGAAGAGCAACGGGAGCGAGCGGTTCAAAGGTCGGTACCCTTCTGCGGTTGGTCGGCCGGGGCGGGGGCCGGCGTCGGGTCCACCGGCTCCGCGCCGAGGCCGGGGGGCTTGGCGTGGCCCGTGGGGACGGGGACGCCGCCCTTCGTCGTGGCGGGCTTGGGGGGAGGCGCGGCCGGCCTGTCGATGTCGGCGCCGATCGCGTTGGGGGGGGCCTGCGCGATGACCTCGCCCGTCGCGGCGACGGGCGCGTCCTCGTGGGCGTCCGCGCCGCACCCGCCAAAAACCGCGGCGAACGCGAGGATTGTGGGGAGGGCGAGCAGGCGGCGCATGCGGCGAACCTACCATAGCCGGCCCCGCGCGCAGCGCGCCAAACGAAATTCGCGGCGGTCGCGCCGGCTCCGCCCGCGCGAAGCGGGCCGCGCAGCGGCGGCAGAAGTGCGTTGGCACTTGTGACGAGCGGTACTAGGGTCCGCGCCATGTCGGCCGTGACGAGCGATCCCATCCGCGCCCTCTGCGAGCGCGCCAGGGCCGCGTCGCGCGCGCTCTCGGCGGCGCGCCGCGCGGACAAGGACCGGGCGCTCCGCGCGATCGCCGAGCGCCTCCGCGCCTCCGCCGCCGAGGGGAAGCGCTCCGCGATCCTCGCCGCGAACGCGGAGGACGTGGCCGCCGCGCGCGCCGAGGGCCTCGCCGAGGCGATGGTGGATCGCCTCGCGCTCGACGAACAGCGCCTCTCGGCGATCGCGGACGCCGTGCTCGAGGTGGTCGCCTTCGAGGACCCCGTGGGCGAGGTCATCGGCATGCGGAGTCGGCCGAACGGCCTCTCCGTGGGCCAGGTGCGCGTCCCGCTCGGCGTCATCGCGATGATCTACGAGGCGCGCCCGAACGTGACTGTCGACGCCGCCGCGCTGTGCCTCAAGAGCGGCAATGCCGTGCTCCTCCGCGGCGGCAAGGAGGCCTCTCGCTCCAACGCGGCGCTCGGCGCCCTCGTGCGCGACGCCGTCTCCGCCGCGGGCCTCCCGGGCGACGCGGTGCAGGTGGTCCCGCCCGGCGATCGCGAGGCGATGAAGGTGCTCATCGGGATGAGCGGGCTCGTCGATCTCGTCATCCCGCGCGGCGGCGAGGGGCTCATCCGCTTCGTGGCGGAGCACGCGCGCGTGCCCGTCATCCAGCACTACAAGGGCGTCTGTCACCTCTTCGCGGACGAGGGCGCCGACGTCGCGATGGCCGCGCGCCTCGTCGCGAACGGCAAGCTCCAGCGCCCGGGCGTGTGCAACGCGCTCGAGTGCCTGCTCGTCCACAGGAGCGTCGCGCCGGCGCTCCTCCCGGAGATCGAGGCCCTCGTCGCGCAAGGTCTGGAGATCCGCGGCGACGCGGAGACGTGCGCCCTCCTGAAGAGCGCGCGGCCCGCGGCGGACGACGACTGGGGGCGCGAGTTCCTCGCGAAGATCCTGGCGGTGCGCGTGGTCGGCTCGCTCGACGAGGCGCTCGCGCACATCGCGCAGTACGGCTCGAACCACACCGAGGTGATCTGCACGCCGAGCTACGATCGCGCCGAGCGCTTCCTCCGCGAGGTGGACGCGAGCTGCGTGCTGGTGAACGCCTCGTCGCGGTTCAACGACGGCGGCGAGCTCGGCCTGGGCGCCGAGATCGGCATCTCCACGACGAAGCTCCACGCGTACGGACCGATGGGGCTCGCGAGCCTCACGACCCTCAAGTGGATCGGGCGCGGGGACGGACAGACGCGGTAAATTCCCTTATTTCTGCGAAGAAATAGCAGCGAAGAGAGAGCACGTGGCGACGAAGAAGCGAGCGGGCGACGACAAGGCAAAGACCACCACCAAGGGCGACGCGCCGCGGAAGCCCCGCGCCCCCAAGGCCACCACAGCGGCCGGGGCGACGCGCAAGGCGACCGCCGCCGCCGCGGCGAAGGGCTCGGCGCGCCCGCGCCTGCGCGCCTCCCACGCGAGCGCCACGGGCGCGGCGCCGCGCGCGAAGAGGGCGCCCGCGGGCGGCCTCGCGCGGCGAAAGACGCCGATCACGCCGCTCGCCGAGCGATCGCAGCGCGCCCCGGCGTCCAAGCGGACGCCCGTCGGCGCGCCGAAGCGGCAGCGCGAGCGCGGGGCCGACAAGCCCCCGTCGCCGTCGAACAAGGCGCAGGAGCTCGCCGTGTCGATCGCGATCGCGGGCCTCGACAAGAAGGCGCTCGCCATCGAGATCCTCGATGTGACGGGCAAGGTCGACTACGCGGACTTCCTCGTCGTGATGACGGGCCGCTCGGATCGGCACGTCCACTCGATCGCGACGGGCATCGAGGAGGCGCTCCTCCGCAAGAACAAGGTGAAGCCGCTCTCCGTCGAGGGGCTCTCCACGGCGACGTGGGTGCTCCTCGATTTCGGCGACGTCGTGGTGCACGTGTTCCAGGAGGACTCGCGGCGCCTGTACGACATCGAGGGCCTGTGGATCGACGCGGGGCGCGTGGCGCTCCCCGAGGATCAGCAGAAGGTGGCGGTGCAGATCGACGAGACCGAGGGCGCGATCTGATCTTCGGGGCCGCGACGTGCGCATCGTGATCGCGGCCGTCGGCAAGGTGAAGGATCGGCCGCTCCGCGAGGCGATCGACGAGTACGTGGGGCGCGTCCGGCGGTACGTGGCGATCGACGAGATCGAGATCGCCGACGGCCCGCCGGACAAGGTGCGCGCGGGGTTCGAGAAGGCGTCGCGCGACGCGACCGTCGTCGCGCTGGAGGTGAACGGCCAGGCGCTCTCCAGCGAGGTGTTCGCGAAGACGCTGGAGCGCTTCGGCGCGCGCGGGAAGGGGACCGTGACGTTCCTGATCGGGGGCGCCGACGGCCTCCCGCCGGATCTGTCGAAGGCGGCGCACGCGCGCGTGAGCCTGTCGACGCTGACGTTCCCGCACCGCCTCGCGCGCCTCGTGCTGATCGAGCAGATCTACAGGGCGATGACGATCTTGCGGAACGAGCCCTACGCGCATTAGGTGGGGCGGAGTCGGTGGCGCGCCTTGGGGCGGCGATGCGACGGGGGGCTGCGCGCGGCCCTGAGAAAACAGGCCTTCGAGGGGCGCGGGCGATCAGGCGGCGGCGATCTCTTTGTTCTTCTTCTTGCGGCCGACGGCTTCCCAGAAGGCCTTTCGTTGCTCCTCCGTGGGCTTCTTCCCGAAGAGGAAGGCGAGGCCGATCGACACGAAATAAAGGGTGATCAGGGGGACGGCCATGATCACCTGGCTCGTCACGTCGGGCGGGGTGAGCACGCCCGCGAGGACGACGGCGATGACGATGAACCACCGGCCGAAGCGGAGCAGGTGGAGGTAGTTCACGATGCCTGCGATCGACAGGAACAGGATCAGGAGCGGGAGCTCGAAGATGATCCCGAACGCGAGGAGCATCTGGACGACGAAGTCCAGGTAGCTGTCGAGCATGATCGTCGGCGTGACCTGGAGGCCGTGGTGGCCGACGGCGCCCGAGAAGCCGAGGAAGTAGTTGAACGCGATAGGGAACGCAGCGAGCCAGCCGAAGTAGCCGCCGCCCACGAAGAGCAGCGTCGAGAAGAACACGAACGGGATGACGAACTTCTTCTCGCGGGCGTAGAGGCCCGGCGCGATGAACGCCCACAGCTGGTAGAAGATCACGGGCGCGGCGCCGGCGACGGCGAGGAGCATCGCGACATGGACGTTGGCGGAGAACCCGGCGCCGGGCGCGCTGTAGTGGAGGCTGCCGGCGCCCGCGATCTTCTGTTCGGTCCACGCGTCCATGAACGGCTTGGTGAGCACGTCGAGCACGGGGTCGCGGAACTCCCACGCGACGAAGAACGCCACGATGACGGTGACCACGCTGTAGACGATGCGCTTGCGGAGCTCCTCGAGGTGCTCCCAGAACGTCATGGGCTTGTCGCCCTCGGGCATGTCGCGGTCCTCGGGGACCTCGTCGTCGGCCGGGCGATCGAGCGCCTTCGGCCCCTTCGGGGCGGCCATCAGGCGTCCCCTTCGGAGGTGGCGGCGGGGATGGGCCTGGGGCCGCCGTGGGCCGCGACGATCTTCGCGGCGATGTCGTCGGGGAGGACGCCGTACGAGTCGCAGCCGACAGGCGGGTACTCGCGCTCGCGGAGAGGGAGCGCGCGCGACGGCGCGGCCTTGGGCTCGCCGGTCTTCGCTTCGATCTTCGGGGTGGTGACGGTGGCGCGCTGCGGGGACGCGGCGGCTGCGGCGCCCGCGGCCCCCGCCGTCGCCGCGGGCGTCATGAGCGTGTCGATGACGTTGATGCGGGAGAGGCTTCGGAGCTCCTGGATCTCGTTCTCCAGGCCCTCCTGGCGGATGAGGTCGTCGATGCCGCTCTGCGCGCGCAAGTCGGTGCTCATGCGCCTCAGCTTGGCGACCCACTGCCCCGCGGTGCGCATCATCGTGGGGAGCCGTCGCGGGCCGAGCACGACGATCCCGACGACGGCGATCACGAGGATCTCGAAGAAGCTCAGGCCGAACACCGGACGCAACCTACCCCGCAAGCCGGCGAGAATCAAAGGGCGCCGGTCGCGCGGGCATCAGTAGAGGCCGTCCTGGTACTGCCAGCGCGTCGCGAGCCAGTCCTTCAGGTAGAGAATCTCGTCCTTGTACGTGGTGAAGTCGCTCCTCCAGCTCCAGCCGCCGTACGTCTGGTACTGGCTGGCCCATTTTGCCTCGTCGCGCAGCGCGCTCGCGTCGATGCGCTTCACGTAGCCGTCCACGAGCGCGAGGACCTTCTCCTTCGCGTACACGCCGTGGAGGACGTCGTTGTAACGGGCGCGCAGCGGCGGGCCGAGCGTCGGCTCGGCGAGGAGCCGGGTGAAGAGCTTGTTGGCCCAGGTGTATTCGACGGTCTGGGCGGCGGCCTCGCGCTCGGTCTGCCACGTCTGGCCGAAGCTCGCGTTGAAGTCCCACGGCGCGTACCGGAAGCGGCCAGTCGGGTCCAGGGGATCGTGGTAGTGGTAGCTGTTCTTTCCGGCGGAGTCGTCGGCCATCGCGAACGTGACGAAGATCCACCAGTCCTCGTAGTCGCGGCGATCGATGCGGGCGTCGAGCTGCGAGAGGAAGGTGGGCGAGTCGCTGGTGGCCACGAACTGGACGAGATCCTCCAGATCCGCGAAGGCGCCCGGCTCGCCGTCGATCGGCGTGCCCTCGTTCTTGACGTAGCCGTCGTGGAGCGTCCCCTTGGGGGCGCCGCCGTTCTGGACGGAGACGGTGTCGAAGTTGGCGTCGTGGTTCACGGCCTTGTAGAGGTTGCCGTCCTGGCTGTAGCCGTGGTCCTCCATCAGGAACCCGTTGACGTGATCACAGACCGTATACAATCCGAAGTACTGGCCGTCGAGGTAGACGACGGCGCTGTAGGTCTGGATCTGGATGTGCTGCGGATCGAGCCTGTTCCAGAGGTCGTACGCGAGGCGCTGGCGGACGTAGGAGTTGTCGTCGAAGGTGCTGAGGAGGACGATCTTGCGCTTGTTCTCGAAGCCGCCGGCCTCGTCGGGCTCGTCGAACTTGTCGTCCTTGGGGAACTCGAGGGTGTAGCTCTTCTTGGGGTACCAGAGGGACGCGGCGCCGTGCTGCTTGGCCTGCGCGGCGTAGGTGTGGCCGCGGTACGTGACGCCGGCGGGGGCGTAGTCCGGGCTCTCGGGGGTGGGCGACAGGAAGAGGACGGGGAGGCCGTATTCTTCGCCGTACTGGAGCGGATCCTGGACAGGCACGTTCGCGGGGTCGTTCCATTTGTCGGCGACGCCGATCTTGACGGTGCCCTTCTCCTTGGTGGACGCGGTGAGGATGCCAATCTCGTAGACCCTCGCCTGGGCGAGCCCCGGCGTGAACGTGAAGGTGGCCGTCGCGGGGTCGTACGTCGCGCCCGCGGGGAGGGGGCCGAGCTCGAAGTCGCTGCCCTGGAGCGCGAGGCCGGTGAGACAGCTCACCTGGAAAGTGACAGTCTCGGTCTCGAGGAGCCAGTGGGGGCCGCCGCCCGTGGGCTTGCAGACGGAGGGGGTCGCGGTGGCTCCGCCCGCGCCTCCGGTGTCCGTCGTCGTCGTCGTCGCGCCGCCGCCACCCCCGGAGCCTCCGCCGCCGGCGCCGGAGTGGACGCCCCCCGCGTCGCCACAGGAAACAAGGGCCGCCGAGCACAGGGAGAGGCCGACGGCGAGCGCGGCGCGCGGGTGGGGGAGCATGCGGACGATGCTACCGCTCGGAAGGTTTTCGACAAACAGGTGTCGGAGCTGCAATACTCCCGTGTCCTTCCCCCGGCCGGACGCGGTGGGGGCGCCGACTTGCCGTGGATTTGACCTACATCGAGCGGTACGAGCTGAAGTACCTCCTGCCGGAACGCCTCGTGCCCGCCGTGCGCGCGGCCATCCGGCCCCTGTGCACGCTCGACGAGCACGCGGGGCCGACTGGCAGCTACGCGATCCGCTCGCACTACCTGGACACGGATCGGTTCGACCTCTTCTTCGCGAACGAGCGCGAGCAGCGCGACAGGTTCAAGGCGCGCATCCGGAGCTACCCGGGCGCGACGGCGCCGGTGTTCCTGGAGATCAAGCGGCGCGTGGGCGACGTGATCCTGAAGAGCCGCGCGTCGCTGCCCGAAGGCGAGTGGCAGCGGGTCGTCGAGAGCCCGCAGGAGGCGGCGCGCACGGGAAAGCCGGGCGTCGTGAAGTTCGTCGACAGGGTGCACCGCTACCACCTGCGGCCGCGCCTCATGGTGGAGTACGACCGCGAGGCGTACGAGAGCATCATCGACGAGTACGCGCGCGTCACGTTCGACAGGCGGATCGTGTGTCAGGTGAAGGAGACGCTGGGGAACGCCGTCGATGAGCGGCGGTGGCGTCACGTGGATCACCCGGCGCAGACGCGCATGTTCGAGACGGTCTGCGTCCTCGAGCTGAAGTTCGAGCGCCGGCCGCCGAGGTGGATGACCCACATGATCCAGAGCCTGGATCTCGTGCGGATGTCGTTCTCGAAGTACTGCTACGGCGTCGCGGCGCAGCTCCTCCTCCCGACCGTGCGCTCGTCCTCGATGCTGGGAGGCGGCTCTCGCGATGCCTGACTGGCTCTCCCTCACCAGCGCCGATCCCGTCGATTTCCGCGAGGCGCTCTTCGCGATCGTGCTCGCCTTCGGGCTCACGCAGGCCGTGGCGCTCGTCTACGTGTGGACGTTCCGGGGCCTGTCGTACTCGCGGTCCACGGTCCAGAGCATGGCGCTCCTGAGCATCCTCACGTGCATGCTCATGCTCGCCGCCGGGAGCAGCATCATCGCAGGCATCGGCATCGCGGGCGGCATCTCGATCGTCCGGTTCCGAACGACGATGCGCGACACGCGGGACGTCGTCTTCGTCTTCGCGTCGATCGCGGTCGGGATCGCGGCCGGCGCGCAGGCCTACGCGGCGGCGATCGTCGGGACGGCCGCCTTCGTCGTCGCGGCGACGGGGCTCTCGCTCATGGAGTACGGGTCGCAGCGGCACACCGACGGGCTCGTGCGCTTCACGGCGCCGCAGGGCGCCGGCGTCGAGAGCGCGATCGCGAAGGCGCTCAAGGAGCACTGCCGATCGTTCGTGCTCGTGACGCTGCGCGAGGGCGCGCAGGGGACGGTGCTCGAGCACGCGTACCAGGTGAGCATCCCGGATCCGGACCGGCGCGCGCCGCTCGTCGCCGCGCTCCAGGCCGTGCCGGGCGTCGAGGACGTCACCCTGTTGCTCCAGGAGCCGACGCTGGATCTCTGATGGCGCGCGCCTGGAAGATCGCGGAGCTCGCCCGGCGTTTCGGGCCTGTCGCGTCGCTCGTCGCGACGCTGGGCGCGGCCGCGCTGCTCGCGGGGACGGGGCGCGGCACGGTGCGCGTGAGCGGGTTCGCCGAGGCGCAGAGCTGGGCGGCGTCGTCGCTGGAGACGGGGCGCATCGCGACGCTGCTCGTCGAGGCGGGCGACGAGGTGGCGGCGGGGCAGGTGATCGCGACGCTCGACACGGGCACCATCGACGCGGAGATCGCCGTCGCGGAGGCGCAGAAGGCGCGGCTCCTTGCGATCCTCCCCGCGAAGGAGGCCGCCCAGAGCGAGCGGCTCGACGAGGAGATCGCGCGGCTGGAGAGGGAGCTCCTCGACGAGGAGGAGGCCCTCGCGAAGGCGCGCTCCGAGGTCGCCGTGATCGAGATCGAGCGCGCGCGCGTGCAGAAATCGATCGAGGGCAGCCTCGCGACGCGGGACGAGCTGGCGAAGCTCGACGCGCGGCTCTCCACGACGAAGCCCATCCTGGAGCAGACGCCGCGGCAGCTCGATCTCCTTCGAAAACAGCTCCAGGCGACGCGCGGGCGGCGGCGCGATCTCGAGGCCGCGCGCGCCGCGGGCGGGACGACGGGCGCGGCGGCCGACCTCCTCGTCGCCGTCGCGCGCATCGAGAAGCTCCGGCGCCAGCGCGCGGAGACGACGGTGCGGGCCCCGGCGGCGGGGCGCGTCGCGGGGGTGCTGCACAGGCCCGGCGAGGTCGTCCCCGCGGGCCAGCCGATCGTGACGCTCGTCGGCGCGCGCGGGCGCGTCACCGCATGCGTCCCGCGCGAGCACGCGCTCGATCTCGCCGTGGGGCAGCGCGCGAAGATGAAGCCGCACGGCGATCACGCGGGCCACGTCGCGCTCACGGGGCGCGCGCTCACGCTCGGTGCGTCGGTGGAGGAGCTCCCCGTCGCGTGCAGGAAGTACCCGACGCGCCCGGCGTGGGGGCGGCTCGTGACGATCGAGCTCGACGCGCCGGCCCCGCTGGTGCCGAACCAGACGTTCGAGGTGGAGCTGGATCTGCGGTCTCCCGTGGCGATCCCGGCCGGATCGAGCGCGCCCGCGGGCGCCTCCGGGACGACGGCCACGGCGGGCGCGGGCGCCTCCGCGGCGGCGCCTGTCGCGGCCGGGGCGGACGCGGCGTCGCCGAGCCCGATGCGCGTGCCGGACGGGCTCCGCAAGCGCTCGCGCTTCGAGCCGTCCGGCGTCCTGTGGCAGCCGGCGGCGCAGCGGTACCTCCTCGTCAGCGACGACACGGGGCAGAAGGACGATCACGATCGCGCGCCGTGGCTCTTCGCGATGGACGTGCACGGCGCCGTCGAGCCCGAGCCGCTCGTGATCGACGCGCTCTCCGAGGTGGACGATCTCGAGTCGATCACCGCGGGGACGGCCGGCGAGATCTACGTCCTCTCGTCGCAGAGCCACAGCAAGCGGGGCCACCGCCCGCCCGCGCGCACGCTCCTCGTCAAGCTCGCGGAGAGCGGCGGGAAGCTCCGCGCGCAGGGCGAGCTCCACCTCGCGGAGATGATCGAGGCGCGCGGCGAGGGGTTGGCGGCGCTCTTCGATCGCGCGGACGCCGTGCGCGAGCTGGAGATCGAGGGCATGACGTTCCACGACGGCGCGCTCTACCTCGGCCTCAAGGGCCCGCTCGACGCGAGCGGCCGCGCCGCGATCTGGAGGATCGGCGATCCCGAGGCGCTGTTCCGGACGCGATCGCTCGACGAGGCGAAATTCTCGGTGTGGGCGCGCGTCGCGCTGGACGCGGAGGTCGACGGCAAGAGCGTGCCGGGCGGCATCTCGGATCTGCTCTTCGCGCCCGACGGATCGCTCGTGATCGCGTCGACGGCGTCGCGCGCGGAGGGCGCCGTCGAGTCGGGCCGCCTGTGGACGGTCGCGGCGCCCTCGGGGGGCGTGCTCGCGCCGCGGCTCGCGCGCACGTTCGCGGGCCACAAGCCCGAGGGCCTCTCGATCGCCGCGACGCCGGGCCGCCTCGCCGTGGTGTTCGACGCGGGCAGCGACACGCCCTCGTGGATGGAGCTGCCCTGGCCCGCGCCGTGAGCGGCGGTGTTCGACGCGGGAAGCGACGCGCCCTCGTGGCCCGCGCCGTGAGCGCAGCGTCGCGGTCGGCGCGGCGCCGCGGGATCGCGCCCGCGCGTTGCGGCGGCGGCCTCGCTGTGCTGCCGTGAACGACATGCGCAGCAGCTTTGCTCTCCTCTGTCTCGGCTTCGGCTTTCTCACCCTCTCTTGCGGCGGCTCCCCCACCTCGGGCAGCGGCGGCAGCGGCGCGGGAGGCGCCGGTGCGGGCGGCTCCACCACGACGGCGACGGGGGGCGCGACGTCGACGGGCGGGACCGGCGCGGGCGGGAGCACCGGCGGCGGCGGTGCCGGCGGGGCGACGTTCACGTTCCCGGTCGTGATCAACGAGATCCACGCGACAGGCGAGGACTGGATCGAGCTCGTGAACACCGGCGCGACCCCCGTCGATCTGGAGGGCTACGGCCTCTCCGACAGCACCTCCAACGGCGATCCCAAGCCCCTCGACGCCGCGCGCTTCCCCGCCGGGACCACGGTCGGCGCAGGCGATCGCGTGTTCATCGTCGCCGAGCAGGACCCCGTGCTCGGCGTGGGCCCGCACGACGTGTGCTTGACCGTCGGCGGCCCTTCCAGCTGCTTCTACGCGACGTGGGGGATCAGCGCGTCGAAGGGCGAGAAGCTCTTCGTCCTGGCGCCCAACGACGACGTCGTGAGCGAGGCGGAATACCCAATGAATGCAGTCCTCGATCCGAACACCTGGGGCCGC
>WBZX01003065.1_pt1 | contig 10868 bp, 16 predicted proteins | sample 5204211 | NCBI WGS metagenome assembly WBZX01 (sample SAMN12344362, study PRJNA552823) | activated sludge metagenome | biome: Activated sludge suspended growth; feature: Nitrification reactor; material: Wastewater; isolation source: activated sludge from nitrification reactor of wastewater...
CGGAGAGGGTCCTTTTCATGGTATTCCTGTTGAAAGCGCCTTTGACGGCACTTGTGTTATCAATGTTACCGGCCGGAAGGCCAATGCGGTGGCAGTTTCGCCGAGGGCCTTACGCACAAGGACCAACCCGAGCAACCACCCGCCGAGGCACGCAATAGCCCCACTCCCCTATTTATCGTGGCCCAATGCCTTGTAAAGCGTGTCCAACAGCCCCATCAAGGGTCTGTCCTCCGCCAACTGCCAGAACATGGCACCTCCCAGCCCCTGTTGGCGAGCATACCGGGCCTTGGCCACGAGGCTCACGGGCAGGTCGAACGTGGCGAACAACGAATCCCGGGCGTTGTAGGCATAAGGCGCCATGGCATCCTGATCCAGGTGCATGTGCCAGCCTCTGGCCGAAGAGAACGTGCTATCGAACGCTGCGAATGGAACAGCGTGACTGAACGTACCTGGTTGGAATAACCCGTTGTCCTCGGGCCCTACTTGCTTGAACACGCGCGCATAGAATGCACAGCCTATGATGATCTTGTTCCTAGGTACGCCCTGTTCAAGGAGCAGATCGACCGCATGTGAGGCCGATAGCTCCTGGCCCGTCGTGGAATAGAGCGCCGTGTGGTGGCCGGTTCGCTTGCTATATCCGTGCACCAGATCGTAGCTCATGATGTGTACCCGATCGACCAAAGGCATGATGCTATCCCATTCAAAGCCCCGCAACAAACACTCGTCCGTGCCACCAGCCGCGAACGATATCTCATCGGCATCCCGCAACGCGGATCGCAACTCCCGAACAAGTAGGGTGAAGTTGTGCCTGTCCTCTTCCTGGAAAAGGTGGCCCGGTGGTCCTTGCACAGCGGGGTATTCCCAATCCAAGTCGATGCCATCGGCACCGTAGAGGCGAATAAGAGCAGCTGCCGTAGCCGCGAACCGCTTTCTTCCCTCCTCGCGTGAGAATGTCTCGGAGCAATTGGCACAACCACCCCAGCCCCCCATGCTCAACAGCACCTTCAAGGCCGGATTCCGCTTACGAAGTGCCACCATCTGTGTCAGGACCTGTGCCTGCTCTGGGGCGATCACCATGGAGTCATTGCGCACCTGCCCAAAGCACCAGATGAGGTGGGACAGCTGCTCCACCTTGTGCTTCTCCAGATCGGACCCGTTCCCGGAATAGTACCCAAGTAGCGCGGGACGCTGAGCCACTGTGATCGTGGACAACCCGATACAGAGGATCGCCAGTGTCTTGACCATGGGACAAAGTAATCCGGGATAAATTCTCAGTCATTCATTATTTAACCATATGGTTTAATACATTCGCCTCGTCAACATCGACATGGACCGTCTCTCGCTCACCTTCTCGGCTCTGGCCGACCCCACGCGCAGGGCCATCCTGGCGCGGCTTTCCAGCGGACCGGCGTCGGTGAACGACCTGGCCGCGCCCTTCAGCATGAGCCTGCCCGCAGTGAGCAAGCACCTGAAGGTGCTGGAGCGCGCACAACTGATCGCCCGCGGGAAAGAGGCGCAATGGCGGCCGTGCGAGATCAAAGCCGCTCCCCTGAAAGAGGCCACCGATTGGATGGAGCAATACCGCCAGTTCTGGGAAGAGCGCTTCGATCGCCTGGAGGAATACCTTAAGGAGTTGCAAGCGCAGGAGAAACCTGCCCCTGTGAAGACCGCCCCCAAACGCAAGAAGCATGGAAGCAACAAGTAAACTGGTCGGCGAGCGCGAGATCGTGATCACACGCACCGTGAAGGCCCCACGCGCCCTGGTGTGGAAGGCATGTACCGAGCCGGCACACATCGACCAGTGGTGGGGACCGAACGGCTTTTGCAACCATACGCTGAGCATGGACCTGCGTGTGGGCGGCCAATGGAAGTACACCATGACAGGTCCCGATGGGAAAGTCTGGCCCAACCTGATCACCTACACGGAAGTCACGCCGATCGACCGCCTCGCCTATGACCACGGCGACTGGGAGAACCCGAAGATGTTCGTGGGCTCGCTCACCTTCACCGATGCGGAGGGTGGCACTTTGGTGACCCTGCGCACGGTGTTCCCGTCGAAGGAAGTACGCGATCATGCCATCGAGGAATACGGCGCGGCCGAGGGCGGTAAACAGACCCTGACGCGCCTTGCGGAATACGTGCAAACCCAACAGATCCCCTGACCCATGACCCAACAAACCCTCTTCAACTTCATCGTCGAGAAGGACGCGAAGTCCATCACCGTGGAACGTTCATTCAATGCCCCCCTCGATCCCGTATGGGCTTCATGGACCGAGGCGGACATCCTTTGCAAGTGGTGGGCGCCGAGACCGTACGAATGCGTGATCAAGTCGCTGGACTTTCGTGAGGGCGGGCGTTGGCTCTACTACATGCAAGGCCCCCAAGGTGACCGGCATTGGTGCTTCTTCGACTATGCGACCATCCGGCCCAAGTCCTACTTCTCCGGTAGCGATGCCTTTTGTGATGAGCACGGCGTGGCGAACAGCATCAAGCCGAAAGTGACCTGGGAAGCACATTTCAACGAGTCCGATGGGCGCACCGTGGTCCGCGTTCTTCTGCACTTCGCTTCGGCGCAAGACCTGGAGCAGATCGTGGCCATGGGCTTCAAGGAAGGCTTCACCATGGGTCTGGATCAGCTGGAGGAACTACTTGCCCAGCGCTGACCCTCACAAGTCCATCACATCAACCACAGAACAACCAAGATCATGAGCACCCTCACCCGTATCACCGTATCCGCCCTTGTGAACAAACCCGTGGCGGACGTCTGGAACACCTGGACCGACCCGAAGCACATCACGCAATGGTGCGCCGCCAGCGATGACTGGCACTGCCCCAAAGCCACGAACGACCTGCGCACGGGTGGCAAGTTCTCCAGCACCATGGCCGCCCGCGACGGCAGTTTCAGCTTCGACTTCGAGGGTGTGTACAATGATGTGCAACTGCACAAACGCATCGCCTACACCATGGGCGATGGCCGCACCTGCGAGATCCTCTTCACGACGGAGAACGGCGGTACCCGCGTCGTGGAATCGTTCGACGCCGAATCGCAGAACCCCGTGGAAATGCAGCGCGGCGGTTGGCAGGCGATCCTCGACCGCTTCAAGGCGCACACTGAACAACAGTGATCTCCATGGCGCGCTTCGACCCCGCTGTGAACGCCTTGCTGGATGCGAACAAGCATCCGTTGCGCCAGGAGATCGATCAGCTACGCACCATCATCCTGGGCGTTGACAAGTCGATCGATGAAGGCGTGAAGTGGAACACAGCCAGCTTCCGCACCACGGATTGGTTCGCGACGCTGAACGGCCCGAAGCACATCAAGGAACCGATGGTCATCCTCCACGCGGGAGCCAAAGCGAAAGGTCTTGTGCTGAAGGATCGTATCTCCGATCCGCAAAGCCTGATCAAGTGGCTCGGTAACGACCGCGCACAGATCATCTTCAAGGACGCAAAAGACATCAAAACGAAACAGCAAGCGCTGCAGGCCATCATCGGTGCTTGGATCAAACTCACCTGAAATGATCAGCACACCCGAAGTCATCACCACCAAGGAGGTCATCACCGCTGCGATCCCGCTCGTGATCCCCGGCCGCGACATGCCCAAGTACATGGACCCGGCGATCCAGGATATCATCAAGACACTCACCGGTCAGGGCATCCAGATCACCGGTCCGATGTTCTCCTACCACCATCGCCGCCCGAGCGAGACCTTCGACTTCGAGATCGGGTTCCCGGTGTCGAAGGCGATCAAGGAGGAAGGGCGCGTGGTGAACAGCGAGCTGCCCGCAGTGACTGTTGTGCGCAGCGTGTACACCGGCCCCTACGAAGGGTTGGCGCAAGCGTGGCCCGCTTTACAGAAGTGGGTGCGCGAGAACGGGCACGGCGAGAACGGGAAGTTCTGGGAAGCCTACCTCACCAACCCGGATGAGGTGAAGGATCCGAAGGAGTACCGGACGGAGTTGAATTGGATCGTGGGTTGAGGGGTTCACCACAGAGGCACGGAGGACACGGAGAAACGCACGACCATGGCTAAGAACATGCACAAGACCTCCGCGATCCCGTCCCGGCTCAAGGCCGGGATGACAGCCCGAAATGACAAGCGCGTTGGAGACGTGCAAACCGTTCTGGCGGAGCTCGAAAGGCGCGGCAGCAAGCGCGTGCGCGAGGACATGAGCAAACGCTTCGGCATACACACGGACAAGGCTTGGGGCGTGATGATGCGCGACATGCAGCAGGTGGCGAAGACGATCGGTACCGATCACGCCTTGGCGCAACAGCTTTGGAAGACGGGTTGGTACGAAGCGCGGATGGTGGCCACGATGATCGCCGATCCGATGAACGTCACGCCGAAAGAGATGGACGCCTGGTGCTCCGACTTCGACAACTGGGCGATCTGTGACACAGCGTGCTTCAAGCTGTGGGACCAAGTGCCCCACGCCTGGGACAAGGTGGCCGTGTGGGCCAAGAGCGAGCGGGAGTTCGTGAAACGCGCAGCCTTTGCGCTGCTCGCGTGCCTGAGCCTTCACCGCAACGACGCCGACCCGAAGGCCTTGCGCAAGTTCCTGCCGTTGGTGAAGAAGGCCGCCAGCGATGAACGCAACTTCGTGAAGAAGGGCGTGAGCTGGGCCCTGCGCGGCATGGCCCATACCGGTGTGGACATGCGCGATACCGTGATGGGCCTGTCCGAGGAACTAGCGGCGAGCACGAACGCCACCGAACGCTGGGTGGGCAAGGATGTGCTGCGCGACATCAAGCGGCCGATGATCGCGAAACGAGCTGAGAAACGGGAGACCAAGCCCGTAACGAGGAAGAAATGACCATGGAGATCGCACCCAACATCGACCAACGTACACTGGTGCTCACACGCACATTGAAAGCACCACGCGAACTGGTCTTCCAGGTGTGGACACATCACCTGGCTGCGCGAGGACAAAGACGGCGACATCTGGTGCGACACGGTCGTGGCCATCACCCTGGAGCCGCGTGGTGACACCACCTTGCTAACGCTCAACCAGACGACGTTCGCCACCGTGCCGCATTGCGAAGAGCACAGCATCGGATGGAACGAATGCTTGGACCGCCTCATCCAGTTCATCAGCACGTCTTTATCCTGATCAGCACATGGCAGCTACGCGGCTCAAGCAGATGCACAACATGGGCATCGTCGTCGAATCGCTCGACAAGGCCATCACCTTCTTCTCGGTCGTCGGGCTGAAGCTGGAAGGGCGCGGCGTGGTCGAAGGCGAATGGGCAGGTCGCGTGACCGGTCTTGGCGACCAGACGGTGGAGATCGCGATGATGGTGACGCCGGACGGCCACAGCCGCCTGGAGATCTGCCAGTACCACCGACCCGCCATCATCGCTGATCATCGCACGGCTCCCGTGAACGCGCTCGGCTACCTGCGCATCATGTTCAACGTGGAGAACCTCGATGGCATGGTGGCCAAACTGCAAGACCACGGCGCCGAGCTCGTTGGCGAGATCGTGCAGTACGAGAACACTTACCGGCTCTGCTACATCCGTGGCTGCGAGGGCCTCTTGATCGGATTGGCTGAGAACATCAGCAAGGACTGACGACCAACTCCAGCAACGAACAACCAAGACCATGCGCGACCTTCCCAAGAAGCCCACGAACACGGACGACTACCTGGCGCAGCTGCCAGTTGCTCAGCAAAAGGCTTTGCAAGCCTTGCGCAAGCAGATCCTTGCCGCAGCGCCGGGATGCACAGAGCACTTCGGCTACGGGTTACCCGGCTTCAAGTACAACGATCATCCTATGCTGTACCTCGGCGCCGCGAAGAACCACGTCGCGCTCTACGGCTCGGTGCCCGTCGGCTTCAAGGACCGGCTGAAGGATTTCACCGTGAGCAAAGGCAGCATTCAGTTCACACCGGAGAAGCCGTTGCCCGCTGCACTGGTCAAGGACATCGTGAAGATGAAGATGGCGGAGATCGAACTGCGGTGGCCAGTGGAGCCCAAGAAAATCGCCGCCAAGAAGGCAGCCAAGAAAGCCGTGAAGACGAAATGAAGGACCGGGAAGTACATACCACCCGTGTGGTCACCGCAGCGCGCGAAAGGGTCTTTGCGGCCTGGACCGATCCCGAGCAGCTCGCGCGCTGGTGGGGTCCGAACGGTTTTTCCAACACCTTTCACCGCTTTGAACTCAAGCCGGAGGGCATCTGGGACTTCACCATGCACGGTCCACCGGGCGACTTCAACAACACCTGTGTCTTCAAGCGCATCGAACCGCCGAGCTACCTGGAGTTCGACCACCTGAAGGAGATGCACTTCTACAAGGCGATGGTGACCTTCACCGAAGTGCCCGGTGGAACACGTGTCGATTGGATCATGCGGTTCGACACCGCTAAGGAACTCTCCCCTATCCGCGCCTTCATCGAGCGGGCGAACGAGGAGAACATGGACAAACTACAAGCGCTCTGTACTGGCGCGTCATGACCCACCCCAACCACCACCCAATGAAGAAACTGAACATCGCCTACTGGATCATCAACGGCCTCTTCGCGGCCTTCATGATCTTCTCCAGCCTGGACAACGTCGTTACCGGCGAGCAGTCCGTGGCCTTCATACACGACAAGATGGGTTACCCCGTCTACTTCATCGCTTGGATCGGCATCGCGAAGATCCTCGGCGCCATCGCCATCCTGCTGCCCATGCTGCCTGCACGCGTGAAGGAATGGGCCTACTTCGGTCTGTTCATGGACCTTGTAACGGCGATCTACTCGTTCATCGCGCTGGGTGAACCGGCCGGCGGCTATGCGCTCATGTTCATCTTCGTGGCTTTCCTCATCGCCGCTTACGTTCTCCATCACAAGCGCCTCGCCGCGCGCAACTGACCGAACACCATGTTGCTCTACATCCTTCTCGGCCTGGGCGCCATCATCGCGCTCATCCTCATCATCGCCAGCACCAAGCCGGACGTGGTGCGCTATGAACGCGCTACCGTCATCAACGCCTCCCCGGAGAAGATCATCCCGCACATCCATGACTTCCGCAAATGGGCCGCCTGGTCGCCGTGGGACAAGATGGACCCCGGCATGAAGCGCGACTACTCGGGAGCGGCACAGGGCGTAGGGGCGAAATATGCCTGGAACAGCAACGGACAGCCGGGCGAGGGCAGTATGGAGATCCTGGAAGCTTCACCAAGCAATGTGAAGATCGCCCTGCGTTTCGTTCGGCCCTTCAAGAACGACTGTATCGCCACCTTCCATCTCACCCCGCAAGGTGAAACCACCAAGCTGCGTTGGACAATGGACGGCCCCAACCTATTCATGGGGAAGATGATGAGCGTGTTCATGAACATGGACAAGATGATCGGCAAGGACTTCGAAGCCGGTCTAGCCGGATTGAAGGCACAAGCAGAGAAACACTAATACCATTCTAACGCCATGGCACACTACATCGACGGATTCATGATCGCCATCCCCAAGAAGAACCTGGCCCGTTACAAGAAGCTGGCGACGGCCGCCAGCAAGGTGTGGATGGAACACGGCGCACTGCAGTACATGGAATGTGTGGGCGATGACCTCGATCACGAAGGCATGTTCTACCCCTTCCCGAAGGCCGCCAAGTGCAAGCCCGATGAAACGGTGCTGTTCTCCTACATCGTGTACAAGAGCCGCAAGCACCGCGACCAGGTGAACAAGAAGGTGATGAGCGATCCGCGCATGGACAAGATGTACCGCGAGCAGATGAAGACGCCCATCTTCGACCACAAGCGCATGGCGTTCGGCGGGTTCCAGAGCATCGTATCGAAGGCCAAATAGACCGGCTCCTACCTTCGCGGGTATGGAGACGATCACCGCCCAGCAACTGCGCAACAACGTCGCCACACCTGCTCCGGACGAGATCCGCATCACCCGGGTGTTCGATGCGCCGCGCGAGTTGGTATGGCAGGCTTGGACCACGCCTGCAATGCTCGTGCATTGGTTCGGTTGCGCGGCCTTCAGCACCGAAAGTGCAGTAGCCGATGTGCGTGAGGGAGGCCACTACCGCGTGGTCTTGCGCAACCCGGATGGGGAGGATATTCCCATCTACGGTCGCTACACCGCTGTGAAGCCCATCGATCACCTGGCATTCACCCACCAATGGGAGAAGCCGCCGGTGTCGGTGAACCCAGCACACCACCCGACCTTCGTTACCGTGGACCTTCACGAAGAAGGACAGCGCACGCGGTTGGAGTTCCGTCAGACAGGTCTTGTTTCCGAGGCATCACGCGACAGTCATGTGGGCGGGTGGTGCGACAGCATGGATGCGCTAGCGGGACAGCTTCGCGAACGTTGACGCCAAGGCAGCTCACTGCACAGCCCAAGCACCACTGGACAGCAAGGATCCGTCCGACCTGAAACAGCGCCAGTAGTAGTGGCCGACCGCTATTCCCTCCGTGCTCACGCTCATTGTGTTCCGCAGTGCTCCACGTGCCCATACCGGGCGCCCCAGCATGTCCACCACTTCCAATTGGAAAGGGATACTGGAGGTCCAGCATGCGGCCGACCGATCCGCGTTGGTGAAGCGAACGATGTCCACATCGCGTTCCATGCGCCCAATCCCTACCGACAATGCAGGTGCATCGATGCCAACGATCAGCGGATCATGATCGCTACTGCGGAACGCGTTGGCCTGGTAGAAAGCGATGTTCGCATCGAGATAGTCCAAGTCCGGTGGTTCGTCAGCGTTGATCGCCCAAGGTGCCGCCCCTGTGATAGCCGCAATCAGGTCGCTGGTTCCGAACGCGTGGTCCAGCGCACCTACCCAGCCACCATAGCGGAAGCTGTAGTTGGTCGCGCTCGCAGGAACGATCGCCTCCAGTCCATTGGCGCGCAGTAGGTCCAAGGGATCCTCTTCATAGTAGGAATTGAAGTCGCCCATGACGAGTTGGGCCTGTATGCCGGTGCTTGCACGCAGTCCGGCCCAATGCGCCACCAACGCTTGGGCTTGATCACGACGGTGGGCATTGTAGCAGCCCTGCCCATCGCCTTGGTCCAGGTCCGCGCCAGTGGCATTGTCGCACAGCTTGCTATGCGGGTGGGCACTACTCAGCAGGAACCGGCCTCCAGTCTCATTCACCTGAAAGCCCTGCGTGATGTGCGCCCGCTCGAATGTGCTGTTGTAGATCCAGTACAGGTCCGTGACCGTGGTCAGCACGGCTGGGTCGAAGAAGATCACGGATTTGGTGCCGAATCCTTCATCGCGCTCGACCCCTTCATAGACCCTTGGGCCCGATTGAGCATTCAATGCCGCAAGCAGATCCATCCAAGCCACGTCGTTGTCCTGCAGTTCGCAGAGCACCAACGCATCGGCATCCATGGCTACCAACGCCGCGACGAGCTTGGTCCGCTGCCGGGTCAATTCTCCGCTGTTGGCGGCGCCGAAGCCCCCTAGGGTGCTCCAGTAGTTGTGCACGTTGAACGAGGCGATCCGCAGGGTGCCTCCCACCTCAGGTGGTGCTGGGCGCGGGGCATGCACAAGGGGAACTGTCCCTACCGGTTGTAAGCGGTAGGCCCCGTACATATAGTGGAGCACACCTGTCAATGCTGTAACGGTGCTTCCACAGCGCAGTGTGCCTTGCGGGCCGAGGAGCGGTGGTGGATCCGGATAGCTACCGGTCCTTCCATCGTCCAGAAGAATGAGGCCAAGTGTGTTCGCAGTAGCCAGCGCGCTCACAGCGGCAGTGTTCCCCGCACCCGAACTGGTCGTCCCCGATGGTATGGCATCATTCGGATCCACGATATCCGTGGGCTGCCACAAGCGTTCGAAGGCCAAGGACAGTTCTCCGTATTGTGCCCAATCATCGTTGTCCACCACTTGCAACTGCTGCGGGAAACGTAAGAGCATGCCTTCGTACCGCTCCCATTCACCGAGCGAAGTCATGGGTAGCTGGATATTCGTCGGGGTAACGGCCCCCGAGCCTATCACCGTGAGCGCACTCACCGCGTATAGTTCCGTAAGTGTCAAGTACTCCTGCACGGTTCCTGTCACGCTCACTCGATCACCCAAGGCAATACCGGTCACATTCGGTTTGTACACGAACAGACCATTGCTCGTGATCGCATTCCCATCACACGCAGGGTCTTCAATGAAGAACCCTTGCAGCGTGCCCGTTCCGCTGTAAACGGCCGTGACCACCCCGGTGGTGGTAACTGTCTGACCGTCGAACGGACTGGAGGCGCCGCTCCCCTGGATCGTGCAGATCGGCGTTTGGGCGAACAGCGGCAGACCGCTGAGGAGCAGGGCGACGGACCCGAATTGGCGAAGCATGGGACAAAGGACGTGATGTCCGCGGATCCAAGGAAGCATCTACTTGGCCCCCAAGCCGATGGCGTATACCTCAGGGACCGTACCACAACGCCCCCTAGCGGGGACCAGGAACGGACGTGCTAGCACTTATGGGAACCGGTGCTAACCTTCGTAACCCACTATCGTTGAAGGCCTCGTCCAATACCTGACATCGCACCATGCCGAACACACCCTACCTGAAGTGGCTCCACGAAGTTGAATTGAAGGACATCCCTACCGTGGGCGGCAAGAACGCCAGCCTGGGCGAGATGATCCAGAATCTCGGGAAGCTCGGCGTGCAGGTGCCGGGTGGCTTCGTTGTAACGGTGGCCAGCTACGAAGCCTTCATCGCGCACAACGTCCTGGACCAGAAGATCCGCGACATCGTGGCGGGTTTGGACGTGGACGATGTGGAGAACATACGCCGCACCGGCTTGGCCGTGCGCACGCTCATCAAGAACGGCAAGTTCCCCGAGGAGATCTGGAAGGGCATCATGGCCCGCTACGATGAACTGAGCCAGCAGCACGGACAGGAAGCCACCGACGTCGCTGTGCGTTCCAGTGCCACGGCCGAG
>WBZX01003066.1_pt1 | contig 10866 bp, 11 predicted proteins | sample 5204211 | NCBI WGS metagenome assembly WBZX01 (sample SAMN12344362, study PRJNA552823) | activated sludge metagenome | biome: Activated sludge suspended growth; feature: Nitrification reactor; material: Wastewater; isolation source: activated sludge from nitrification reactor of wastewater...
GAAAGCACCACGGCATCCGGCCCGAGATCGTCCTTCAGCATGCGAAGGGCCTCGCGGGCGGTTTTGGCAAAGTAGCGCTTGACGTTCATGCTCCTGTCTCCGGGTACGAAGGCGCTCGCGGAATCGGCGCGGGCACTTCGGTACTCTCGATTATCCGCAGCCGGCGGTCGTTCGATGGCCGGGAAAAGACAGGTTTTAGGGTGCTATTCCTGCCGCCGCAGCGGCGTCGGCGCGCGGCCCACCGGTCGCTGACGACGCGGGATTCGCATCAAAAACAGCAGCAATTAAGATTGATTTGTTGCCCGAATCGCAACAATGCGTGGGAGCCGGGCGGGCTTACGGCGTCCCCGCGATCATCGCCGACACGCGGATCAGGCGCGTTTCGGGCACTTCCGAGTTGGCCACCACCTTCAGGGTCGGCACGCTGCGGCGCAGGAAACGCGACAGCAGCCAGCGCAGCGGGGCCGGCACCAGCAGCACCGGCGGCAGGCCGATGTCTTCCATGCGCTGGGCCGCCGCCGCGGTCTCGCGCAGCAGGGTGTCGGCGAGGCCCGGTTCGATGGCGCCGCCATCCGGCCCGCCGCCGGCCATGGCGTGCATCAGCACCCGTTCGAGGCCCGGGTCGAGGGCCATCACCTGCACTTCGCCACTGCCCGGGAAGAGGCCCTGGACGATGGCGCGGCCGAGCGCCTGGCGCACGCGGGTGGTGAGCTCCATCGGGTCCTGGATGCGCGCCGCGAACTCGGCCAGCACTTCGACGATGGTCCGCATGTCGCGGATGTTGACGCCTTCGTCGAGGAGGTTCTGCAGCACCCGCTGCACGCTGGCCAGCGGCAGCAGCTTGGGCACCAGGTCTTCGACGAGCTTGGGGTTGTCCTTGGCGATGTGGTCGAGGAGCGCCTGGGTTTCGGTGCGCCCGAGCAGTTCCGGCGCGTGACTGAGGATCAGGTGGTTGAGGTGGGTGGCGACCACGGTGCTGGCGTCGACGACGGTGTAGCCGAGGGCGTGGGCCTGCTCGCGCTGGCTGGCGTCGATCCACACCGCGGGCAGACCGAAGGCCGGGTCGGTGGTCTCGCGGCCGGCCAGCGGACCGGACACGCGGCCCGGGTTGATCGCCATGAACTGGCCGGGAAAGGCGTTGCCGGTGCCGATCTCGACGCCCTTCAGGACGATGCGGTAGGCGTTGGGCTTGAGTTCGAGGTTGTCGCGGATGTGCACCGGCGCGGCGAGGAAGCCGATGTCGCGGGCGAACTTCTTGCGCAGACCGCGGATGCGCTTGAGCAGTTCGCCGTCCTGGCCCTTGTCCACCATCGGGATCAGGCGGTAGCCGACTTCCAGGCCGAGCACGTCGACCGGCGTGACATCCGCCCAGCTGGCTTCCTGGCTTTCGGCCGGCACCACCGGGGCGGCCGCCGGCGCCTCCTCTTCGGCGATCTCGGCCTGCCGCGCTCCGCCCCGCCAGGCCAGCCAGCCAAGGCCGGCAGCGAGCAGCAGGAAGACGAAGTTGGGCATGCCGGGAATCAGGCCGAGGATGCCGAGGATCGTCGCGGTGAGGACCAGCACCTGCGGATTCGAGAAGACCTGGCCGATGACCTGCGAACCCATGTCGCCCTCGTCGCCGACGCGCGACACGACCAGACCGGCGGCGACCGAGATGATCAGCGCCGGCAGCTGGGCGACGAGGCCGTCGCCGATGGTCAGCAGGGTGTAGTTGGTGGCCGCCTGGCCGAGCTCCATGTTGTGCTGGAGCACGCCGACGATCAGGCCGCCGATCACGTTGATGCCGAGAATCAGGATGCCGGCCACCGCATCGCCGCGGACGAACTTCGAGGCACCGTCCATCGCGCCGTAGAAGTCGGCCTCCTGGGCGGTGTCGGCACGGCGTTTCTTGGCTTCTTTCTCGTCGATGAGGCCGGCGTTGAGGTCGGCGTCGATGGCCATCTGCTTGCCGGGCATCGCATCGAGGGTGAAGCGCGCGCCGACTTCGGCGATCCGCCCGGCACCCTTGGTGATCACCACGAAGTTGATCACCGTGAGAATGATGAACACCACCAGCCCGACCGCCGTGTTGCCGCCGACGAGGAAGTGGCCGAACGCCTCGATGACCTTGCCCGCCGCGTCGGGGCCGGTGTGCCCTTCGAGCAGCACCACCCGCGTCGACGCCACGTTGAGCGACAGGCGCAGCAGCGTGGTGACCAGCAGCACCGTGGGGAACACCGAGAAATCCAGCGGCTTCCGGGTGTACATCGCCACCAGCATCACCATCACCGACACCGCGATGTTGAAGGTGAACATCAGGTCGAGGACGAATGGCGGCAGCGGCAGCACCATCATCGACAGGATCAGGATGATGAGCAGCGGCCCGGCCAGCGTGCGGATATTGCTGGGAGCGAAGAGGGTGCGCAGGTTGAGACTACCGTTCATGGTCCGGATGGTCGCTCAGGGCGCACCGGGACCAAGGGCGGAAGAAGCGGGGAAATGGGGGGTAATTCCGGCGCGCCGGCTAACGCGGGCCGAGCATGCCGCGGTCGAGGATGAAGCCGATGATCTGCTCCAGGCCTTCGCCGGTCTTGAGGTTGCTGAACACGAACGGTCGTTCGCCGCGCTGCGCCCGGGCATCGCGCTCCATCACCGCCAGCGAGGCGCCGACCATCGGCGCCAGGTCGATCTTGTTGATGACCAGCAGATCGGACTTGGTGATGCCCGGACCGCCCTTGCGCGGAATCTTCTCGCCGGCCGCGACGTCGATGACGTAGAGCGTCAGATCGGAGAGCTCCGGCGAGAAGGTGGCCGCGAGGTTGTCGCCGCCCGATTCGACGAGGATCAGCTCGACCGCCGGGAAGGCCCGCTGCAGGCGGTCGACGGCTTCGAGGTTGATCGACGCGTCCTCGCGGATCGCGGTGTGCGGGCAGCCGCCGGTCTCGACGCCGATGATGCGCTCGGGCGCCAGCGCCGAATGGCACACCAGAAATTGCGCGTCCTCGGCGGTGTAGATGTCGTTGGTGACGACGGCCATGTCGATCTTGTCGCGCAGGGCCTGGCACAGGGCGAGGGTCAAGGCGGTCTTGCCGGAACCGACGGGGCCACCGATGCCGACCCGAAGGGCTTGTTTGCTCATGATGTTTACGATCTGAAGAGACGGGAATACTGGGTTTCGTGGCGGGCACAGGCGATGGCGAAGCCCGGCGTGAAATTGGACCAGGCGCTTTCCGGGAGTTCCAGCGCGGCGGCGGCGATGGCCGGCAGGCGTCCGCCGAGTGCGGCGAGCAGGCGCTGGCCCGAGGCCTGGCCGAGCGGCACCGTCTTGAGTGCCGCCATCGCCTGGTTTTCGGCCCACGCCCACAGGTAGGCGGCGACGGCCGGCTCGCGTTCAATGCCCCAGGCGGCGGCAATGCCGGCCCACACGGTGGGAAAGGCGACCTCGGGCCAGTCGGCGATGGCCGCGGCGACGCCGGCCAGACTGTCGTCGCGCAGGTCGCGCAGCAGGCGACGCAGCGAGAAACCCATCTGCGCGGTTTCGGCGCGTAGTTCGGCTGACTCCCGGCTGGCCAGGAATTCGCCGTCGAGGCGGCGGATTTCATGGCTGTCGCCGGCCGCCCAGGCGCGCATCAGGGTCGCGACCAGCGGCGCCTCGTAACGCCCGATGCCGTGCGCCAGCAGGTCGCCGATCCACGCGCCGGCGCCCGCTTCGTCGCGGACAGTACCGGATTCGACCGCCCATTCCAGCCCTTGCGAATACGTGTAGGCGCCGACCGGCAGCGTCGGGCTGGCCAGCTGCAGCAGGCGGGCAAGCTGGAGCGCGGCGCTCACCGCGGCGTGAACTCGTGGATCTTCGGCACCGAGCGGTGCGCGCCGTGGCCGGGGTCGTGCAGGTCGCCGAGGGCGCGATCGTCGCCATGGTGGTAGTGATGGCCGCGGTGGGACGCGGCGCCGTAGGCACCCGCTTCGGGTTCGAACGGGGCGTCCGTTTCGCCGACCCGACAGCCCAGGCCGCGCACCATCTCGGCCAGCACGTGGTCGGTCTGGAAGCGCAGCGTGCCGCCACTCGCAGTCGGCACGATGTGCACCGGCACGTGGCGGTTGCCGAGGTGGTAGGCGGCGCGGGCAAACAGCAATGGCGTGTCGGCGATGGCTTCGATCAGTTTTTCCGGCGCCGCCAGGATTTCGACGACGGCATCGCCGGCCTCGTCCGCCAGCCGGTCGCCACCCTGCAGGCGATCGCCGCGTTCGAGAAAAATACCGGCTTCGCGGCCGGAGGCGAGCGTGACCTTCAGCCGGCTGCGCTTGCGTTCGTCGTAGGCCAGCGCCACCGTGTCGGTGGCCGGTTGTTGGGTGCGGCGATTGAAGATCAGCATGGTCAGAACAGGAAATAACGTTGGGCCAGCGGCAGTTCGGTTGCCGGTTCGCACACCAGATGCACGCCGTCGGCCGTGACCACGTAGGTTTCGGGATCGACGGCGATCGTCGGGGTGGCGCCGTTGTGCACCATGTCCGACTTCCTGACGGTGCGCGTACCGGCGACGGCCACCAGCGGCTTGGCGAGGTTCAACGCGGCGACCGCCGGGTTGTTCAGCGCCGCCTGCGAGACGAAGGTCACCGAGGTTTTCAGGGCCTTGCCGAAGCTGCCGAACATCGGCCGGTAATGCACCGGCTGCGGCGTCGGGATCGAGGCGTTGGGGTCGCCCATCGCGGCGGCGGCGATCATGCCGCCCTTGAGGATCAGGCTCGGCTTGACGCCGAAGAAGGCCGGCTTCCACAGCACCAGATCGGCCAGTTTGCCGACTTCGATCGAACCGACGGTGTGCGCGATGCCGTGTGTCAGCGCCGGGTTGATTGTGTACTTGGCTATATAGCGCTTGACGCGGAAGTTGTCGTGGCGCGGGTTGTCTTCGGGCAGCGCGCCGCGCTGCAGCTTCATTTTGTGCGCCGCCTGCCAGGTGCGGATGATGACCTCGCCGACGCGGCCCATCGCCTGCGAGTCGGACGACATCATCGAGAAGACGCCCAGGTCGTGCAGGATGTCCTCGGCGGCGATGGTCTCGCGGCGGATGCGGCTCTCGGCGAAGGCGATGTCCTCGGCGATGGCGGGGTCGAGGTGGTGGCACACCATCAACATGTCGAGATGCTCGTCGATGGTATTGACCGTGTACGGCATGGTCGGGTTGGTCGAACTGGGCAGCACGTTGGGCAGCCCGGCGGCCTTGATGATGTCCGGCGCGTGGCCGCCGCCCGCCCCTTCGGTGTGGAAGGTGTGGATGGTGCGGCCCTTGAAGGCGTCGATGGTGGCTTCGACGAAACCCGATTCGTTGAGGGTGTCGGTGTGGATGGCGACCTGCACGTCCATCGCGTCGGCAACACTGAGGCAGCAGTCGATGGCCGCCGGCGTGGTGCCCCAGTCCTCGTGCAGCTTGAGACCGATGGCGCCGGCCTCGACCTGCTCGACGAGCGCGGCCGGCAGGCTGGCGTTGCCCTTGCCGAGAAAGCCGAGGTTCATCGGAAACGCCTCGGCCGCCTCCAGCATGCGGTGGATGTGCCACGGCCCCGGCGTGCAGGTGGTGGCGTAGGTGCCGGTGGCCGGGCCGGTGCCGCCGCCGATCATCGTGGTGACGCCGGAATGGAGCGCCTCGTCGATCTGCTGCGGGCAGATGAAGTGGATGTGGCTGTCGATGCCGCCGGCGGTGACGATCATGCCTTCGCCGGCGATGACCTCGGTGCCCGGGCCGATCACGATGCCGACGCCGGGCTGGATGTCCGGATTGCCGGCTTTGCCGATGGCAGCGATGCGGCCGTCCTTGAGGCCGATGTCGGCCTTGACGATGCCGGCCACCGCATCGACGATCAGCGCGTTGGTGATGACGGTATCGGCGGTGTCGGCCGACACGCGCTGGCTCTGCCCCATGCCGTCGCGGATGACCTTGCCGCCGCCGAACTTCACTTCCTCGCCGTAGCGCGTGTGGTCCTTCTCGACCTCAATGATCAGCCCGGTATCGGCCAGGCGCAGGCGGTCGCCGGTGGTGGGGCCGAACATCTCGGCATAGGCCTGACGGGAAATCCGGTTGGCCATCACAGCGCTCCCTGAATCAGGCCGCGGAAACCGTAAACCTTGCGTTCGCCGGCCAGCGCGACCAGCTGCACGGTGCGCGTCTGGCCCGGCTCGAAGCGCACCGCGGTGCCGGCGGCGATATCGAGGCGGTAGCCGCGCGCGGCCTCGCGGTCGAAGGAGAGGCCGGCGTTGGTTTCGTAGAAATGGTAATGCGAGCCGACCTGGACCGGGCGGTCGCCGGTGTTGGCCACCACCAGCGTGACGGTCGGGCGGCCGGCGTTGAGTTCGAGTTCGCCGGGTTCGGCGAGGAGTTCTCCGGGGATCATGTCAGCGCCTCAGACGATGGGGTTATGCACGGTGACCAGCTTGGTGCCGTCCGGGAAGGTGGCCTCGACCTGGATTTCCGGAATCAGCTCGGCGATGCCGTCCATCACGTCGGCACGGGTCAGCACCTGCGTGCCGGCGTGCATCAGCTCGGCCACCGTACGGCCTTCGCGCGCGCCTTCCATGATCGCGCAGGTGATCAGCGCCACGGCTTCCGGGTAGTTGAGCTTGAGGCCCTTCGCCTTGCGCCGCTCGGCGAGCAGGCCGGCGGTGAAGATGAGCAGCTTGTCTTTTTCTCGCGACGTCAGTTCCATGCGGATTCCTCAGGTATTCCAGATTCTTGGCACCACCGCCGGCCGACCGCAGCACGCCGGGCGCAGGATCTGCCACAGCGCGGTCAGCCACTGGCGGCCGGCTTCGGCGTTGTCGCCGAGATAGCGCGCGATGAGCACCCCGGGCAAGACGCTGATGCCGTGGAGCGCGCCGTCGGGCGGCGTCAGCGCCCGCAGCGCCGCCAGCAATCCGGCGGCGTGCTGCGGCAATTCGGGAAAACTGCACAGCAGCGTGCCGCACACGGTCCGTCCGGCCCAGCCGGCCGGGCTGGCGAGCATCGGGTCGGCGCCGGCAAACGCACCGCGTTCGAGCCATAGCGGCGCTTGCCCGCGGTCGACGCGGCACAAGAGCTCGACCCGGCCCTGCGAAAAACGCTCGCCGCTCGCCGCGCGGCCCAGGCACAGCATGTCCCAGCCGATGAAACGGCTGCCGGCGGCGAGGCTGACCCGGGTTGCCGTGCGCGCGCGGGCGCCGTCGAAAACGATGCTTTCCTGCGGCAGCCATTCGAGCGTCGCCCCCTCGCCGACACGCAGGTCGATGCGCTGCGTGGCCTCGGCGCCGTCGCTGCGATACCACTTGCCGGCGCCCGGCGTCGTCAGTTGCGCGTGGGCGTGGCGGTCGACCGTCACCTCGATGGCCAGCTGATCGCCGCCGGCGATCCCCGACGGCGGATGCAGCACGATCGCCTGACACACCGCCTCGCCTTCCGGATAAAGGGCCTTCTGCACGCGCAGCGGCCCCCGGTGACGGTTGCCGGCCAGCACGCTGCGCGGCCCGCGCGCGGCGAAATGCAAGGCCAGGCTGGCCGCCCAGCCGCTGCCGGCGCTTGTCGGGGGAGAAAATCGGGCGCGATCCATGGCGCGACTTTACACGCCCGCTCCGCGGCCGGCCCATACGCAGGATGACGTAAGCGCCGCCGGCGGGGTGGGCGCTCAAAATCTCACCGGGTGAACACCCGCAACACGCTATTGAGCGTTCACAGCTAGCTGCCCGCCAGCGGGCGACGCGTCAGCCGGAGCACCGCCACAAAACTGATCGCGACCACCGCCACCAGCGAAAGGCCGAAGACCAGTTCCCGCCCTTCGCTCCACGCGTCGACGGCCGGCGAGAGGTATCTGGCGGCGGAGAGGGCCGCCACCAGCAGGCTGATCCCCGCCACCGCCAGCCCCATGATCCGCGAGGCGAGCCGGGCGACCTCGTCGGCACGGGCGATCAGGCGCGCGATCCACAGGCCGTTGATGCCGTCGGTGAGCAGCATGCCGAGCACGAACAGGCCGGCCAGCAGCAAGGCATGTTCCCAGCCGCCGAAGCGGCTGGCCGTCATCGCAAAGAAGGCGGCTTGCGACAGGGTGTCGAAAGACAACGCGAACAGCGCGCCGATCAGCGCGACCAGCGCCGGGTGGGAAACCCGGCCCAGCCCGCCGAGCATCCGCCCTTTCAGACCGACCGGCCGCAACACCTCGTCCGCTCCGGCGCGCAGCACGGCGGCCAGATTGAGACTGCCCAGCGCCGCCGGGAAGGCGATCGAAACCAGCGCGCCGAGGGTGTCGAACCACGCCGGCACGGCCCACTGTCCGGCGACGGACGAGACGCCCAGCGCAATCGCCGTCACCACCGCACCGTGGCCCAGCGAAAACAGCGTGCCGCAGTAGCGCGCGAGGCCGGGCCGGCGGCGCGCGTTGAAGCGGGTCAGCCCGTCGATGGTGGCCAGATGATCGGCATCGAAGCCGTGCTTCATGCCGAGTACGAAGGTCAGGACGAGCAGCGAGAGCCAGTCGGTCGGTAGGGTCGGCATCGGCGTGGATGATTTTTTTGTAAATTACCATACGCGGCGCAATGCCCGGCAAGGCGCGATCCTGCGTACGGCGGGACGGGCCGCGCGGCCGCCGGAGCGCGCGGGATCACACCGCCAGCGCCTCGCGCACGCCGTCCCGCGGCATCGTCTCGCCGCGACCGCGCATGATGAATTCGCCGCGCTCCATCAGGAGATACTGGTCGGCCAGCGCCTCGGCAAAGTCGTAGTACTGCTCGACGAGCAGGATGGCCATTTCGCCGGTCTGCGCGAGCAGGCGGATGGCGCGTTCGATGTCCTTGATGATCGACGGCTGGATGCCTTCGGTCGGTTCGTCGAGGATCAGCAGCCGCGGCCCCATCGCCAGCGCCCGACCGATGGCGAGCTGCTGCTGCTGGCCGCCGGAAAGATCGCCGCCGCGCCGGTGCAGCATCTGCCGGAGCACCGGAAACATCTCGAAGATGCGCTCGGGAATCCGCGTGCCGCCAGGCCGGGTCGCCAGGCCCATCAGCAGGTTTTCCTCGACGGTGAGGCGCGGGAATATCTCGCGGCCCTGCGGCACGTAGCCGATGCCGGCCTTGACCCGTTCGTGCGGCGACAGCGCGGTGATATCGCGGCCGTCGAAGCGGATGCTGCCGGATTGGGTCTTGACCAGCCCCATCAGCGACTTGAGCAGCGTGGTCTTGCCGACGCCGTTGCGGCCAAGCAGCGTCGTCACTTCGCCCGCCTTGAGCTCGCACGACAGGCCGCGCAGGATGTGGGAGCCACCATAGGCCTGGTGGAGATCGGTTACGGTCAGCATGTGTTTTCTCCGGTGTTCAGCGGCCGAGATAGACCTCGATGACGCGCGGGTCGTCCTGCACGGCGGCCAGTGCGCCCTCGGCCAGCACCGCGCCTTCGTGCAGCACGGTGACCTTGCCGCCGAGTTTTTCGACAAAGGCCATGTCGTGCTCGACGACGACCAGCGAATGCTTGCCGGCGAGCGACACGAGCAACTCGGCGGTACGCATCGTCTCCTCGTCGGTCATGCCGGCGACCGGTTCGTCGAGCAGCAGCAGTTTCGGCTCCTGCATCAGCAGCATGCCGATCTCCAGCCACTGCTTCTGGCCGTGCGAGAGCAGGCCGGCGGGCCGCCCGGCCTCGCCGTCGAGGCGGATCAGTCTGAGCGTGTCGGCGATGCGGTCGCGGTCGTCGCCGCTCAGCCAGGCCATCAGGCTCTTCCACACCCGCTTGTCGGTCTTCATCGCCAGTTCGAGGTTCTCAAACACCGTGTGCCGTTCGAAAACGGTCGGTTTCTGAAACTTGCGGCCGATGCCGGCGTGGGCGATTTCCGGCTCGGTCAGACGCGTCAGGTCGATGGTCTGGCCGAAGAAGGCCTTGCCGGCGTCGGGCCGCGTCTTGCCGGTGATGACGTCCATCATCGTCGTCTTGCCGGCGCCGTTGGGGCCGATGATGCAGCGCAGCTCGCCGGCGTCGATGGTCAGGTTGAGGCTGTTCAGCGCCCGGAAGCCGTCGAAGCTGACGGTGATGTCTTCGAGATAGAGCGCGACGCCGTGCGACAGGTCGAGCTCGCCGGTGACGAAGTGGCCGAGCTGGTCGGCCCCGTCGCTGCCTTCCGGGCGGTTGTCGAGGTCGGTGGCGATCAGGGCGGCGTTCATGCGGCGACTCCTTCTTTCTTCATGAGCTTCTTCCACAAGCCGACCAGGCCCTGCGGCAGCAGCAGCGTGACGACGATGAACAGCAGACCGAGGAAGAACAGCCAGTATTCGGGAAAGCTGACCGTGAACCAGCTCTTCGCGAGGTTGACCACGAAGGCGCCGATCACCGGCCCGATCAGCGTGCCGCGCCCGCCGACCGCTACCCAGATGGCGATTTCGATGGAGTTGCCGGGCGACATCTCGGAAGGGTTGATGATGCCGACCTGCGGCACGTAGAGCGCGCCGGCGATGCCGCACAGCACGGCCGAGATGGTCCACAGCGTCAGCTTGTACCAGAGCGGGTTGTAGCCGATGAACATCACACGGGATTCGGCATCGCGGATCGCGGCGAGCACCCGCCCGAACTTCGATTTCACCAGCCACGCCGCGAAGACCAGCGTCGCGGCCAGCGTCAGCGCGGTCAGGCAGAACAGCACGAGGCGCATTTCGGGGGTGGTGATGCCGTAGCCGAGGATGCGCTTGAAGTCGGTGAAGCCGTTGTTGCCGCCGAAGCCCGTCTCGTTGCGGAAGAAGAACAGCATCGCGGCGTAGGTCAGCGCCTGGGTGATGATCGAGAAATACACGCCCTTGATCCGCGAGCGGAAGGCGAAGTAACCGAACACGAAGGCCACCGCCGCCGGCACCGCGAGCACCAGGAAGGCCATCCAGCCGAAGTG
>WBZX01003068.1_pt1 | contig 10861 bp, 10 predicted proteins | sample 5204211 | NCBI WGS metagenome assembly WBZX01 (sample SAMN12344362, study PRJNA552823) | activated sludge metagenome | biome: Activated sludge suspended growth; feature: Nitrification reactor; material: Wastewater; isolation source: activated sludge from nitrification reactor of wastewater...
GGCGGAGACCGAACTCTTCAAGCCCGGCGTGATGGCTGTCAGCCTGGAGCAGCCCAGCCTGCGCCCGGGCGAGGCCACCAACCTCTTCGTGATCCGGGAGCGCAAGAACGATGACTGAGCCCGTTCCCAGTTCGGTGGCCGTCAAGCGCCGCCAGTACCTGCTGTTGGCAGGAGTCGGCGCGGTGATCGTCATCGGCACGGTGTTCTCGGTGTCGCTAACCGGCTCCAAGCCCGCCACCGAACGCCAGTCCAAGCCCAAGTCGACCAACATCCTGGCGCCCGGCGCCCAAGTCGATCCGCGCGATGCCTGGCGTGGGCAAGCCGACGCCCAACTGCGTGCGATCGAGCAGAAGTCGCGCGAGCTCGCCCAACGCGACAGCGAAATGGAAGGTCAGAGCCGCGAGATGATCGAGCGGCTGCGCAAGCTCGAAGGCAGTGGCGCTGCGGGCTCCGCAAGCGGCGGACTCACCGCCTTGCCTCCGCCTCCGATCGCGGCACCGGCCACCCGTCCGAGCTTCGGTCCCGACGCGGCCAATGGGGCGCAAATCGGCAGCGGGCAACAACGCCCTCCAGCCCTCCCGCAGCTCCCACCCCCTCCACCCCCACAGCCGAACCGTGCCGGCAACTTCGGCCCGATAACGGCACCCGGCTCGAATGGCCTGCCGGCCGTCCCGCCGTCGGGAATCGTGAGCATCACGCTGGCCGATACAGCCTCGGGTCTGGCCGCGAAGCCTGGCACCGACGCCGCGGTCAAGGCCAGCGCACCGCGCGACACCCGCCGCTACATCCCGAGTGGTGCCTTCACCCGCGCGCTGCTGCTGGGCGGTCTCGACGCCCCCACCGGCGGGCAGGCCCAGCGCAACCCGCAGCCCGTGCTGCTGCGCCTGATGGACAACGCGGTACTGCCCAACCAGTTCCGCTCCAAGGTCAAGGAATGCTTCGTGGTGGGCGCCGGCTACGGCGACGTCAGCTCCGAGCGTGCCTACATCCGCACCGAGTCACTGTCTTGCATCACGCGCGACGGGACGGCCATCGACGTTCCGGTCAAAGGCTACGTAGCTGGCGAAGACGGCAAGGCTGGCATGCGCGGGCGCCTCGTCTCCAAGCAGGGCCAGATCCTGGCCAACGCGCTGTTGGCAGGTGTCGCCAGTGGCATCGGCCAAGCCTTCACGCAGAGCGCAACCACGATGTCCATCTCTCCGCTGGGCACCACCAGCACCGTCGATCCGGCCAAGCAACTCCAGGCCGGCCTGGGAACCGGCGTGGGCAAGGCCCTGGACCGGCTCGCCCAGTACTACATCACCCTCGCCGAGAAGGTCTTCCCGGTGATCGAGATCGACGCCGGACGCACCGTCGACGTGGTGCTAACCCAGGGCATCGCCCTGCAGGGATCACTGGACGCCGCCGCACAGGACGCCGAGACCTATCCGCGACTCGCAGCCCGAGCCAACCAACGAAGGAGTTCCGAAGATGACGATGAATGAGCCGCGCACACAGGCCACCCGTGCCTGGCGCGCCCTGAGCTTCACCCCCGTTTTCGCGGGCCTGCTGGCCGCCGCGATCGCGCTGCCCTCTGCAGCTGAATCGGCGAACCCGGCGGCCACCGCGACGGCGACTGCAGCATCCAACACCACGGCCGCCGCGATCGCGATGGGCACACGCCTGCAGGCGCTCTACCCGTCCACCCGTTTCGGTGCGGTCAACCCGACACCCTGGCCCGGGGTCTTCGAGGTGGTGATGGGCGCCAACCTGGCCTACGTCGACCAGAGCGGCCAGTACTTCCTGTTCGGTCACCTCTACGACATGAAGTCGCAGCGGGATCTGACCGCCGAGCGCAAGGACACGCTCGCACGCATCGACTTCAACGCGCTGCCGCTGGCCGACGCGATGAAGGAAGTGCGCGGCAACGGCTCACGCGTGCTGGCGATCTTCAGCGACCCCGACTGCCCGTACTGCCAGAAGCTCGAAACCGACCTTCGTGCCCTGACCAACGTCACGATCTACACCTTCCTGATGCCGCTGGTGTCCCTGCACCCGGCGGCGCACAGCAAGGCCGTCTCGGTGTGGTGCGCCAAGGATCGCACTGCCGCCTGGCACGCCACGATGTGGCGCGGAGAATCCGTTCCCCAGACCGACTGCCCGCATCCGGTGGATCGCAACGTGGCGCTGGGCGAGCGGCTGGGCATCAACGGCACGCCCACGCTGATCGCTGCGGATGGCCGGATGTTGCCGGGCGCGGCGAGCAAGGAGCAGATCGAGGCCTGGCTGGTTCGATCGGCAGCCAGTGCCCAAGGCGACGTCAAGTCGGAGGTCGTCCCCCGATGAACCCGACCGCGCGGGTCGCGCCGGTGAGCCTGGCGGTAGTGACCACCATCGCCCTGAGCGGCTGCGCCTCTTCCCTGTCAGGCGTCGGGAGCACGGAGAGCTACGCCTGCAAGGCTCCCATCGGTGCCCAGTGCACTTCCGTCTCCGGTGTCTACGCCAACGCCAACCCCGTCGCCGCGCGCGCCGTGCATGAGGCCCCACTGCCATCGCAAAGCCTCCTCGCGACGATGGCAGGGCCCGCTCCTGCCCGTCAAGCCAAACCCGCTTCGCCGACCGGAACCTCGATGGTTCCACCATCCGGCGCCTCGGCCGGTGCCGCGACGGCGCCCAGCCCTGCGGCGCTGCGCTCGGCCCCTCGCGTGATGCGACTGTGGATCGCACCGTGGGAAGACGCCGATGGCGACCTGCACGACGCGTCCTTCGTGCACGTCGTGATCGACACCGGGCGGTGGCTGATCGAGCGGGTCCGCCCGGCATCGCGCACGAAGCTCGACATCGCCACGCCGCCGCTGACGCCTCCCGCCTCGCTGGCCCCTGCCCCGGCCCCGGAGACGAGGTCGCCGGCCGACCTCGCTCCCACCGAGCCCTGAACATGCTGCGCAACCTGATCAACGATCTCGAATCGGCCCTCGCGAATGTTCGCGCCACCGATCTGCTGCCAGGCTCGCGCACCGGTCGAGCGCCGGCTCTCGACGACAGCGCCAGCCTGTCGCAATGGTTGCCCTACCGGGCCTACCTGGAGGACCACCAGATCTTCGTCAACCGCGACGCGCTGGGCTTCTGTCTGGAAGTTCGCCCGCAATCCGGGGCCGACGAGGACATGGCGCGGGTGCTCACCGCGCTCTATGCCGCGTCCCCTGCCGGCACCGGTATCCAGTTCCACCTGCTGGCCAGCCCCGACATCCGCGGCACGCTCGGCCGCTACGCCGACCTGCGCCTGCCTGATGAGGTCGTGCCGGAGTTCGACGAGCTCGGACGTCCTGGCCGACACGGCAATATCCACCGCACCATGGCGCGCCGTCGCGTCGGGCACTACCTGGCAGGCGCCCGCCAATCGCTGCTGCCCAACCAGAGCTACCTGTTCCGGAATTTCCGGCTGGTCGTCAGTGTCTCGCTGCCGGGCAGCCCGGAGAACCTGAGTCGTATCGACGAGCTGCTGCTGCTGCGCGACGGGCACCGCGCCACGCTGCACGCAGCGGGTTTTCCGTCGCGACCCTGGACGGCGACCGAACTCATCAACTGGGTGTCCGCGCTGGTCGATCCGCACCGCCAGGGCGGCGAGGGCCTGCCATTGACCTACGACCCAGGCCGGGAACTGCGCGATCAGGTGGTCGACCGCTCGACCCGGCTCTTCATCCGCCAGACTGGCATCGAGCTCAGCAACCCAGCCCAGGCCGAAGGCCGCGAGCTGCGCCTGCTGTCCGTGCGTTCCTTCCCGCCGCGCTTCGCGCTTTGGAACATGGGCAGCCTGATCGGCGACCTTTACCAGGCCACCCTGCAGTACCCCTGCCCTTTCATGATCACGCTCGGCGTGCATGTGCTCGACCCCGAGGCCACGCGCAACTGGGCCTATCTCAAAGCGGCCCGGGCCACCACCAACGCCACGAGCTACATGGCGCGCTTCCTGCCCGACATGCAGGAGCGCAAGGCCGATTGGGACATCGTGCTCAAGGCCATGGACGACGGCCAGCAACTCGTCGACCTGAATCACCAGGTGGCGCTCTTCGCACCCCTGCGCGACATGGCTCGCGCCGAGCAGTCGGCCCGATCAGTCTTCCGTGCGCGTGGATTCGAGCTCTCGCGCGACACCATGATGATGACCCAGGGCCTGATCGGCTCGCTGCCGATGACGATGTCGCCCGCCTTCCATGGCGATCTCGGCCGCATGAAGCGCGCGACCACCAAGACCTCGGCCAACGCGGTGCACCTGGCACCGCTGGTCGCGGAGTGGCAAGGCACCGGCACGCCGGTGCTGCTTCTGGGTGGCAGGCGCGGCCAGGTGATGCAGATCGACGTCTACGACAACCCGGCCGGCAACTACAACGTCGCAATCGCCGGCACCTCGGGATCCGGCAAGTCGCTGCTGCTCAACGAGATCGCCGCCTCCTATCTCGGCACCGGCGCTCGCGTCTGGATCATCGACGTCGGCCGCTCGTACGAGAAGGCCTGTCGGAACTTCGGCGGCAGCTTCATCGAGTTCACCGAGAACGCCGGCCTGTCGCTGAACCCGTTCACCTTCGTCGACGACATCGACGAGGACATGGAGCTGTTGCAGCCCCTGCTCGCTCAGATGGTCTCGCCACGCGAACCGCTGGAGGGCTTTCAGTATTCGACGCTGGGGGCGGCGATCAAGAAGGTCTGGCGGGCCAAGGGACGTGAGATGACCGTCACCGACATCCACGATCTGCTCGCCACCGGCCGACTCGACGACCCCAAGGACAGCGACCTGGACGGCAATGCCCCCGTCGCAGAGGGCGACCGGCGCCTGAAGGACCTGGCCGCCATGCTGCAGCCCTACACACGCGACGGCACCTACGGCAAGTACTTCGACTCGCACGCCACCATCGACTTCAGCAGCGACTTCATCGTGCTGGAGCTCGAAGAGCTCAAGGCCAAGAAGGACCTGCAGACCGTGGTGCTGCTGATCGTGATGTACCGCATCACCCGTGAGATGTACTTCTCACGTGATCGCAAGAAGATCGTGATCATCGACGAGGCCTGGGACCTGCTGTCGGGTGGCGCTACGGCCGAGTTCATCGAGGCCGGCTACCGCCGAGCGCGCAAGTACAAGGGCGCCTTCATGTCGGCCACCCAGGGCGTGGACGACTACTACCGCAACCCGGCGGCGAAAGCGGCACTGGACAACTCCGACTGGATGTTCCTGCTGCGCCAGAAGCCCGAGTCCATCGAGATGATGGACAAGCTCGGCCAGCTCACCATGGACGACGCGATGAAGCGGCTCCTGCAGTCGCTGCGCACCGAACACGGCGCGTTCTCCGAGGTCTTCATCCACTCACCGGCCGGCAACGGCATCGGCCGGTTGATCGTCGACCCCTACAGCCTGCTGCTCTTCAGCAGCCGGGCCGAGGACTTCGGCGCCATCAATGCCAAACGGGCCACGGGCATGGACGTGTCGCAGGCCATCGATGCCGTGCTGCGCGACAGAGCGGCCGCATGACTCGACGCGACGCGGCGCTGCTGATCGCCATCAACACCTTGCTCAGCCTGGCCATGGTGGGAGGCGTCTCGGCGTGGTTGCTGCGCGCCCAGAAGCCCACCTTCGGGACTCTGGACGTCGCCGAGCTCTATCGCCTCAAGGAGAGCCAGGTCGCCGCGATGCTCGTCAAGCGCGACACCAGCGACACCGAGCGCGCCATGGCGATCCAGCGCGTTGCGGCCTTCGGGGGCGAGGTCAGCAAGCTGATCGAGTCGCTGCCCGAGGAGTGCGGCTGCCTGGTGCTCACCCGCGGCGCGGTGCTGGGCTCCGGCGCCCAACTGATCGATCTGACGCCGGATGTGCGCCGGCGTCTCGGCTTGTAGGAGCGCTTGTGAACGACCATCCACCCACGTCATCTGCCTCGGCACTCGTCCGCCACTTCCTGGCGATCGCCGCCTTCACGCCGCAGGCCCTCTTCCGGCGCTTCGACCGCGCGGCTTTTCGCGAGCGGCTGATCCGGCACTTCAAACGTTGGACCCTCGTCTACTTGCTGGCAGCGCTGGCCGCAGCGTGGTTCGATGCGCACTTCACAGTGGCACTCAACGTCACGGAGAGCCTGCCGGTCCGGCTCTTCCTGATCCACCGTGGTGAGCAGCCCGGCAGGGGCGACTACGTGGCCTTTCGTTGGCTCGGTGGCGGCCCCTACCCGGCGGGCGTCACGTTCATCAAGGAGATCGCCGGCATGTCCGGCGACGTGGTGACCCAGGTCGACCGGGACTACTTCGTCAACGGCCAACCCGTGGGCCGAGCAAAGCCGCTCAGCCGACAAGGACTGACGCTCGAACCCGGGCCCACCGGCACGCTGCCGGATGGCGCCTATTACGTGCGTTCCCCGCACCCGGACAGCCTGGATTCCAGGTACGGGCTCACCGGCTGGGTGTCGCAGGCCCAGATCATCGGTCGCGCCCATGCGCTGTTCTGAGCCCAGGTTCCGCCCGCAAGCCATGGTGATCACGGCCATCGCAGCGGTCGCGGTGCTCGCCAGCCACTGCGCGCACGCCCGGGACCTCGGTGTGATCGGTCCGGTCTACGCCATTGCGGAGCCCAGCCTGCTCGAGGTGATCCAGACCAAGCTGCGCCAGATGCAAGCCAACGGCGACTTGTCCCGCCTGCAGCGCGAGAGTCAGGCGCGCATCCAGCGCGAGGTCGAGCAGCCAGCGCCGGTGCCCGGCATCACCAAGACCACCAGTGCGCGGAGCTTTCACTTCGACCCGAGCATCGAGGTGCCTTACCCCATCACCGACGCCGAGGGCCGGGTCATCGTGGCGCCCGGCACGCGGGTCAATCCGCTCGACACCGTGTCGCTGTCGCGTCCCCTGCTGTTCATCGATGCCCGCGACACCACCCAACTCGACCAGGCGCAGCGCCTGCTCGGCGAACGCAAGGGCCAAGTGAAGCTGATCCTGACCGGCGGCTCCTATCTCGACCTGATGCGGCGCTGGAAGCTGGCTGTGTTCTACGACCAGCAAGGTCACCTCACCACCCAGCTCGGGATCCGCCACGTGCCCGCGCTCGTCACGCAGGACGGCAAGAGGCTGCGCATCGATGAACTGCTGTAGCTCCGCACTGACCCGTCTGCGCCGCCGGATCGTCGCCACCTTGGCGGTGCTGGCCAGCCTGGCCGGTTTGGCCACGCCTGTTGCCGCCGGGCCGACCTGCCACGGCCAGTTCATGAACCCGATCACCGACATCTGCTGGAGCTGCATGTTTCCGTTGACCCTCGGCTCGGCCACCCTCGTCTCGGACGGCCAGCCCGACATCTCCAACCCGTCCTCACCGGTGTGCTTCTGCAGTAACCCACCGCGCATCGGCGTGGCGATCGGCTTCTGGGAGCCAGTGCGCCTGGTCGACGTCACGCGCACACCCTTCTGCATGGTCGGCCTCGGCGGCCTGGCCATCGATCCCGGCATCGAGGTGCCGCGCGGCGCGCAGGTGGGCCACGACAGCCAGACCCGCAACAGCTTCTACCAGGTGCACTGGTACGCCAACCCGATCCTCAGCTGGCTGGAAGTGCTGCTCGACTTCCCCTGCCTGGAAAAGGGCCCGCTGGATCTGGCTTACCTGACCGAAGTCGACCCGCTGTGGGCCGACGACGAACTGGCGGCGATCCTGAACCCCGAGGCGGTGCTGTTCGCCAATGTCGTCGCCAAGGCGGCCTGCGCGGCCGACTGCGTCGCCGCCAGCGCGGGCATGCCCTTGGCCAGCCTGTTCTGGTGTGCCGGCTGCCAGGGGTCGATCTACCCGATGACCGGCCATGTCAGTGCCCATGTGGGTGACGTCCAGGCCTCGGTGCTGCTGGCCGAGCGCATGACGGCCAAGATGCATCGCCAGCTCACCACCTTCGACGGTGCGGGCAGCCAGGGTCTGTGCGGCTACTACCCGCTGCCGATCATGGACAAGACCCACTACAAGCTGCAGATGGTCTATCCGGTACCGGCCACCGCCAAGGAGGGCGGCCAGTGCTGCCAGCCGTACGGCCGCACCACCATGATCTGGGGCTCCGGCAAGGCCTATCCGGTGAGCGGCGAAGACTTCGCGTACCAGATCTTTCGCAAGAGGAACTGCTGTGCCGGCGCCTACTGAGAGATCGCGCAGCCACTGGCGCTGGCTCTCGGCCGCCGTCCTCGTGCCGTGCGCCGCGCTCGGCCAGTCGACACCTCCATCGCAATCCTCCCGGCCATCACTAGAGTGGCCAAGTTCGGACGATATGGCGCGGGCCCTCAAGGCCCAACCGCTTCCGACGCCCGAGCGCCTGACCACCCAGCCCCCGCGCGCGATCCCCCGCATCGCGCCCGATGCAGTCACACCACCCGCAGCGGGCAACATCGACATCGCAGCGATGGCCAGACAAGGTGCAGCGCTCAACACGCCGCCCCCGGCAGCGACTGGCACCAGTGTGCTGCGCATCTTCATCACACTCGACATGCCGCGCGGCAGCCTGCAGCGGCTGGTCGACCAGGCTGCCCGATCGGGTGCCACCTTGGTGCTGCGCGGGCTCAAGGCCCAATCGATGCGCCAGACCCTGGCGGCGGTGGGCGAGCTGATCGAGACCCGCCGTGTGTCGTGGGTGATCGACCCCGACGCCTTCACGCGCTTCCAGGTCAGCGCCGCTCCGACGTTCGTGCTGACCCTGGCCGACGAGCCCTTGCCGGGCACACCGGGTTTCGGCTCGGCGCCCGAGCTGCCCCGATGCATTGGCACGGGCTGCGCAGCACCGACGCCCGAAGCGGCCTACCTGTCGGTCTCGGGCGACGTGAGCCTGGACTACGCGCTGGACGCGATGCTGCGACGCAGCCCTGAAGCTGCGCCGCGCGCGAGCACGATCTTGCAGAGGCTGCGCAAGTCATGAGCCTGCAAACCACCGCCGCACTGCTGATCGCAGCGCTGAGCCTGTCAGCCCAGGCCCAAACCCTGTCCGATGCCTTCAACCAGGGCGCGGCGCTCGGCCGCAGCGGCAACACCGCAGGCCGCAGCCAGATCAATGGCAACACCGCCCAATCCAGCGTGCCCGGCTACACCGCCAACCCGCCGCAGACGTCCTACTTCGGCAGCCCGGGCATCGCGGCACCTGCAGCGGCAGCCGCGAATGCCTGCACGGGCCCGGGCAACAGCGGTGGCTATGCCGCGCAGGCCTGCAACGCGGTCAACTTCTCGCAGACCAACCCCACCCGCCGGCCGAGCTTCAGCATCGCGCCGAACGATCCGCTGCTGACCGGTGCCAAGACCATCACCGCCGATCCACAGGCCATCGCAGGCAACATCGCCGGCACCTACAGCGGCTGCACGGTGCAGACCACCACCACGCCGGACCGCTTCGAGACCGCGCTGTGCCATCAGTACCGGACGACGGACACGCTGTCCTGCGACAAGGTGCTCATCGTCACCCCGGTGCAGACGCCTGGCTGTTCGGACGGGCAGTTCCTGACCCGCGTCACGGCCGATCCCTGCCCGGCCTGCGTCGACTACCTGGCCTTCGATTTCAGCTGCGGATCCAACAGCTACCTGATGCACGTCTTCACCCTCGACAAGGGCAGCGGCCAGGTCTACATGGACCTCGGCTCGCAGAACGTGCCCGGCACGCTCAACGCCCAGATCCCCCAGACCCCAGGGCCATCACGCATCGACGGCTACTTCTGCTACCAGACCTACTACAGCCAATCCTGCACGGGCGCGAACTGCTCCATCGGCGCCTGGTTCTCCAACCCGTGCCAGGGCACCAGCTACTACGGCGTGAGCACCTTCGCCATGCCCACCACGGTGACCTTCACCGACACGTGGGACAACCAGTGCGCGGCGCTGGAGGCTCGCGCGCAATGACCGCCATGAAGCCGTCTCGAATCCCCTCGCGCCCGTGGGTGTCGACCATTTCGGCGATCACGGCGGCCTTGATGTTCGCCAGCATGTCGCCGTCGTATGCCGCCGATTGCGTGAAGAACACCGAGGTCTGTGTCGAAGGCCCGGCCACCCGCGACATCGGAGGCTTTCCGGTCTATCGGGACTGCTGGCGCACCACCTCCGAGTACAGCTGCCTCTCGCAGAACTCGACCGACGATTGCCAGCCACTGCGCGACCGGGGCTGCAGCCAAGTCGGGTCGAGCTGCGTGGAGACCAACCCGCAGGGCGCCTGCATGGTGTTCGAGCAAACCTGGCAGTGCCGTGTCGCCTCCGGCACCACTTCTACCGTGACGAACTGCGGCAGCCAGCAGTTCTGCATCGATGGCCAGTGCTTCGACACCTCCCACGCCCCCGACCCCGACTTCGCCCGCGCCGTCACCGGGCTGGAGGTGCAGCGCGAAGCCGGTCGATACCTCGACCCCAACACGCTGGAAATCTTCAAGGGCTACGACAACCGCTGCCGCAAGAAGCTCTTCGGCCTGGTCAACTGTTGCAAGGGTGGTGGTACCAGCGGCTCGCTGTTCAGCACCATGAGTCTGATCAGCGGAGCCGGCGGCCAGGCCATCGGTGCCATCGGTTCGAGCTACACCTACGACGCCCTCTTCGCTTCCGACGCGCCCGACCTGGTGATCGCCGGCTTCGAAGGGCTCTTCGGTGCCGGCGGCGGCTCGTCTGCGCTGGCCGGCCTGATCGCAGGTGACCTGTCGGTGAGTTCCTTCATCACCTCGTTGGTGCCCGGGCCCTGGACCATTGCGATGTTGGCCATCCAGCTCTCCGGCCTGCTGTCGTGCGAGCAGGCCGAGCAGATCCTGGCCATGAAGAACGACAACCGCCTGTGCCACAGCGTGGGCAGCTATTGCTCGATCAAGATCCCGATCATCGGCACCTGCGTCGAGACGACGCAGACCTATTGCTGCTTCAACT
>WBZX01003069.1_pt1 | contig 10857 bp, 8 predicted proteins | sample 5204211 | NCBI WGS metagenome assembly WBZX01 (sample SAMN12344362, study PRJNA552823) | activated sludge metagenome | biome: Activated sludge suspended growth; feature: Nitrification reactor; material: Wastewater; isolation source: activated sludge from nitrification reactor of wastewater treatment...
AATAATCCGATCCGTGCGGATCGTGAAGAAATTCTTCGGAGAATGAATTAATGTTCTTGGGAACCTTTTCCTCGGTACTGTTGCCGAAGGGATTGGCGCTCTCTTCTTCGCTGCCACCAGTAAGCGGTGATTGTGCCGATGGCGATTTTGCAGACTTGGCGATCTCTTGCTGGCTGGCAAGCACAAAGGGAGTACTCACCGTAAGCCACATAAGCAGCAGTATCATTACTACAGCCGAGCCAAGTTGTATATTATTATATATTTTTCTGCGTTTCGCCATTTGGATGCGCAAAATACTATTTCTCCGCTTCTATACCAAGCATCCCTGTCGTTGGTATTGCTTTGGAGCCGGAATTTTACGCTCCGGTAACAATGAGAGGCGGGAATGGTTGAGTACCAGCGCAAATAAACGACGATTGGTTCGTGAATGCCGTTTTCCGGCCGTATTTTTAATGGTAAATATAACTGCCGCTTTATGACTCCTTACGAGAAATTGCTTTCAGATAATAAGGCCTGGGCAAACAATCAGCTTCAGACAAATCCCGATTTTTTTAATCGCCTATCCTCAATCCAGACACCGGATTTTCTCTGGATCGGCTGCAGCGACAGCCGGGTACCCGCCGATAAGATCACCGGCACCCAGCCGGGAGAGATATTCGTACACCGCAACATAGCCAACATGGTGGTGCATACCGATGTAAACCTGCTGAGTGTGCTCGACTTCGCCGTCAATCATTTAAACGTGAAACACGTGATCGTTTGCGGGCATTATGGTTGCGGTGGCGTTAAGGCGGCGATGAGCAGCCGGGATTTTAAACCGGTGCTGAACATGTGGCTGCGCAATATCAAAGATGTATACCATATTTACCGGGATGCCCTGGATAAGATTGAAAATGAAGAAGAGCGAACCGACAGGCTTGTTGAGCTTAATGTCATCGAACAGGTAACGCACCTGGCGCAGACATCCATTATCCAGCGGGCCTGGCAGAAAAACAACGGCCCTTATCTGCACGGGTGGGTGTATGGTCTTAAAGACGGATTGATTAAACCGCTGCTGGACATGCCGCCCGGTTCGTATATCGATCCGCTGTATACCTACGAAGATTTATAAGTAACTAGGAGATTTACCCTTTCGCTTTCGCCTTGAATTTATTGATCGCGTTTCGGGTGAACTCGCTTAATACAAGCCGCCCGCTGATGGCGGCCCGCTCGGGCAGTAATTGATCCCAGTGTTCGGTTCCTTTCCAGAATACCTTTTTCATTTCGGCCATGGCCGCCGGGTTAGAGTGAGCCAATGTGCTTGCCAGCCGGTAAACCGCTTCATCCATGTTCTCGATGCTTTCATGCACTTCGGCAAACAAGCCCTTCTTGCGGGCCCATTCGGTATTGCGCCAATTGGTAGCGTCGATGGCCAGGGCGCTGAATGCCGAGGTGCCGATCTTACGTTCAACGGCCGGACCAACGACAAAGGGTCCGATACCTACCGCCAGTTCACTGAGTTTGATGTCCGCCTTATCCGTCGCGATCGCGTAATCAACCGCCGATGCCAGCCCTACACCGCCACCTACGCATTTTCCCTGGATACGGCCAATGATGATTTTAGGACAACGGCGCATCGCGTTGATCACATGCGCAAAACCACTGAAGAATGTAAGCCCCTCCGCTTCCGTTTGTATGGAGATCAACTCATCGAAACTGGCGCCGGAACAAAATGACTTTTCACCCCCGCTTTTTAAAATGATCACGCGGGTTTCCTCGTGCGTGCCGGCAAAGTGTATCTCCTTGGCCAGCTCCTCCAATAATTTGCCCGGCAATGAATTGCTTTGCGGATGATAAAATTCAATCGTATTGATTCCATGCTCGATGTGAGATCGTACGTATGCTTCCATGATGCTCGTTTTTCAAAAATCAAAGTTATAGAAGAAGGCTCAGCTTTTATTTACGATATAAAATTATCTTTAGCGGATGAAGCGTCCCGGGATTATCCTTCGGTTCATCCAATCCAAACTCTACCTTGGCAGGGAAGAGCAGGAGGCCGAAACGCTCGCCGAAATCAAAGAAGGCGCCCACTTTAGCGGCCATAATCTTTGGATCCTTGGTTTTGCGATGGTTATCGCTTGTGTAGGCCTGAACACCGATAGCATCAGCGCCGTGATCGGCGCCATGCTTATTTCTCCTTTGATGGGGCCGATTGTTGGTTTTGCCTTTGCGCTAGCCATCAACGATGCGGAACTGAAGGGAAAAAGCATCCGGAACTGGGTCTGGATGACGGGCATCAGCCTGGTGGCTTCGGTGCTTTTTTTCCTTGTAAGCCCGTTTGATAATAACACGGCGGCGTTGTCCTCTTTCGCGAAAGCTTCCATTTTCGACATACTGCTGGCCTTTTTTGGCGGACTGGCGGGTTTTGTAGGAATAATAAAGAAAGAAGGGGTTAAGGTTATTTCGGGTGTTGCGGTTGCAACCGCCTGTATGCCGCCGCTTTGTACGGCCGGCTTTGGAATTGCCCACCTGGACTACCCGCTGTTCTTCGGTGGCTTATATTTTTACCTGGTAAACTGCCTGTTTATCGGCCTGGCTACTTTTCTGCTGGCCCGCTTTACGGGGTTTCATAAAAATAAGGGTGTGCCCGGATTTCGAAAAACCGTCAACTGGCTTTGGAGTTTTTTCATCATTGCCATGATCGTTCCGGCCACTTATATCGCATACAAAAAATGGAATGAGCAACATGCCAGAGATCGGGCGTTCGTTGGTACGGATAAACAACGAATAGACGATCTTGAGAAAAAGATAATGCGCCTCGATTCGCTGGTTCAGCAAATGAAAAAGTAATTGTGTTTATTGCGACTGTTTCTCCACCATGGTAAGAATGGTGGCAACACCGGTGATCTCGTTTGTTTCGTCGATCATTTCCACGAGCCATTTCACAATGCCCTTGTCGATGTCGTCGCCGCGTTTGAAATCCTCCGGCTTTTCCACAACCCGCTTATCGTTCGGCAGTTTTTCCTTACAGGTAAAGCGGATATGAATTTCGGCGCCCGGATAAACCGGTTTGGTAAAGCGCAATTCATCGATCCCATAGTTCAGCAACACCGGGTTCTTTTCATAACTGTCGACAAACAAGCCCGCGGCGATACTCATGATAAAATAACCATGTGCCACCTGTTGCTCGAACATGGTTCCGGTAAAATCGGTGGTTTTGATGTGTGCGTAGAAATGATCGCCGCTCAGGTCGGCGAACCGGTCGATGTCTTCGGAACTGATCACTCTTTTTTCCGTAACGATCTGGTCGCCGATCTGCAATTCCTCAAAATATTTCCGGAACGGGTGTTTGCCGGGATCTTTTCCGGCTGCGTATTGCTGGTAAACGTTGGTGATCGCGGTAATGGTGGTTGGCGAGCCTTGTAAGGCCGTGCGTTGCAAATAATGCTTCACGCCACGCAGGCCGCCCATTTCTTCTCCGCCACCTGCCCGGCCCGGTCCGCCGTGTACCAGCAAGGGAAGCGGGGATCCATGTCCCGTGCTTTCCTTGGCACATTCGTTATTCAGCACCAGGATCCGTCCGTGGTGTGTGGCGGCGCCGATCACGTACTGCCTGGCTGTTTTATGATCGGCCGTAACAATGGTTGAGCACAAACTGCCCTTTCCAAGTTTACTCAGGGTGATGGCTTCGTCCATCGATTTGTAGGGCATGATGGTACTTACCGGGCCAAACGCTTCCACTTCATGCACCTCTTTTGCCTGGAAGGGATTTTCATTCATCAGCAATATGGGCGACATGAATGCGCCGGTATTACTATCCGCGTCGACCACATCCACACCATCCAATGAGCCATAAATGATCTGCGAGGATGCCAGTAATTTTTGTACCTGTTCCTTCACTTCATTGCGCTGCGATTGACCGGCCAGTGAACCCATTCTCACTTTTTCATTCAACGGGTTACCGATCACGGTTTGCGAAAGTGATGCGGCGATGGCTTTCCAAACGTCTTCCATCTTGTTTTGCGGAACGAAGATGCGGCGTATGCCTGTGCAGCGCTGGCCCGCCTTCAGGGTCATTTCTTTCCTGACTTCTTTGATGAAAATATCCCACTCAGGCTTATCGGGTGTAACATCGTTGCCGAGTACGATGCAGTTCAGCGAGTCTGCTTCCATATTGAAAGGAACATTTTCTTTCAGGATCTGCTGATTGGATTTCAGCATAAGCCCGGTAGAGGCGGAACCGGTGAAGGTCACCACATCCTGCGAGGTAACATGATCGAGCAGGTCGCCGGCGCTTCCGCAGATCAGTTGCAGGGATCCCTCGGGCAAAATGCCCGACGCGATGATCTTCTTTACGACGGCTTCGGTCAGGTAACTGGTGATCGTTGCGGGCTTAACAATCGCCGGCATGCCGGCCAGTAAATTGACGGCGATCTTTTCCAGCATACCCCAGACCGGGAAGTTGAACGCGTTGATGTGAACCGCTACGCCGTCCTTGGGCACAAGGATATGTGTGCCCATGAAGGTATTGTTCTTACTGAGGTTGTGACTGTCGCCATCGACACAAAAAACTTCGTTGGGAAATTTTCGGCGCAGCGATGCGTTGGCGAACAGGTTTCCGATGCCTCCCTCGATATCCACCCAGCTATCGGCCTTTGTTGCGCCGGTTTTATAACTGACCGCATACAATTCGGGCAGGCGCTTGCGCAGGTGGATGGCCAGGGCCTTCAGCATGTTGCCCCGTTCGTGAAAGGTCATTTTGCGCAGGGCCGGGTTTCCCACTTCGCGGCCGTGTTGCAGTATCTTTTTAAAATCCAGTCCCTTTGTGCTGGCTGAAGCAACGGCTTCGCCGGTAACGGCATTGAATAATAACTGGCCTTCGCCATCACCGGCAATCCAGTTTCCTGTTATGTAGTTCTCCAGTTTCATGTTCGTTTGTTTGTTCGTTGGCGTCAGATCAGTCCGAATTGCCGGCTGTGGTGGGTTACATGTTTATAATGAAGCAGAATCCATTCGTCGAAATTCAATGCGCCGAAAACGGGGTGGGTTGTTTTCTTCGCCGGGTTATCCCTGAAATACAAGATAAAATTATTGATGGCCTCTTCCAGTTTAGCGATCGCTTCGTTCATGGCTGCATAACGAAGAGGTTGTGCCTCTTCACCGATAATGCTCGTTGGGGCCTTTGTGTTTTCACGAAACTGTTTATCGCTCAGCAGGAACTCCTTGAATTTGGGAAGATGTTCTTCCGGCGTTACGAGGGGGAAGATGATCTTTTCTGCCGACACGTTGAAAAATGCGGCCACATGCTCCACCATCTGCTGCCCGTTCATCTTACCCCAGTTTCCGGCGGTATCGGCAGAGAGCGTTTTCACCAGCGGAACGAATTGGTTTTTGATGAAGTCGAATTTTTCGGCGTCCATAGCGATCGTTTATACGCAAAGTAAAACAAAAAAAGCACCCGTTTCCGGATGCTCTTTGTCAATACACTTAAATACAATCAGGCCCGTTTGTCGATCTCGGTACAGAGCCTGTTGAATATTTCGTCGATGGTTCCTTCGCCTTTTACCATGACCACTTTATCGAATTTTTTATAATAGTCGGCCACTACCGCCGTTTTATTATGGTACTCCGTGATCCGTGCCCGGATGACCACTTCATTGGTATCGTCACTGCGTCCGCTTGTTTCTCCCCGTTTCAGCAATCGCTTAATAAGTTCATCTTCGCTCACTTCCAGGGCGAGCATCGCGGCTATCGGCGCTTCTTTCAATTCCAGTAACTTATCCAGCGCCTCTGCCTGGGCCGCGGTACGGGGAAATCCGTCGAAAAGAAAACCCCTGGCGTCGGGATTCGCGTCCAATGCCGAGCTGATCATACCGATCACCACTTCATCGGGCACCAGCTGACCTTTATCCATAATACTTTTTGCCTCCTTGCCCAGGGGCGTTTGGCGACTTATCTCGCTGCGAAGCAGGTCGCCGGTACTCAGGTGCTTTAATCCGTACTTGGCGATCAACTTCTCACTTTGGGTACCTTTACCGCTGCCGGGAGGACCAAATAAAATCAGGTTGAACATATGGCTGTTATCGGTGTTGAAGATAGCAAATATAACGATCGTCCTTTAATAATTCTTTAACAATCTGCATCTATTCTTCAAAATCATAAAACGCCTCTTTTTCGTACATAGAAAACCATTAAAGCCGAAATTTGTTACGTACATGAAGCCCGTTTTTTATACCGTATTCATCCTGGCATCGGTCATTCTTTATGGCTGTAAAAACGCATCCCAGGAAAGTCAAAAAACAAAACCCGTTGTTATGGACAGCAATAAGAACATCAACCCGGTTTATTCCAATACCGACACGTCGACAGTAGACATGAGTAATGAAGAGTGGAAGAAATCGCTCCCGGCAGACGTGTATCATATCGCCCGGGAGAAAGGAACAGAAAGAGCGTTTACCGGTAAGTTCTGGGACTTTAAGGACGCAGGTACTTATTATTGCGCCGCATGCGGCAACCCGCTTTTCAACAGCAACGGGAAGTTCGAAAGCAATTGCGGCTGGCCCAGTTTCTTTGAGCCGATCAGCAAAGGAAGCATCATTTATGCGCCCGATAACAGCTACGGCATGAAACGAACCGAAGTAATGTGCGGGCGCTGCAAGGCCCACCTGGGGCACGTGTTCGATGACGGACCTCCGCCAACAGGATTGCGCTATTGCATCAATTCGGTAATCCTTGATTTTAAAAAAGCCAGGGACGCCGAAAAGGTCTTTACCGAAAAGCAGGACAAGAAAAAATAGCCTGCCCGCCGTCCTTACATTTGATTTGACATCCCCGCCGTTTTTTCGCATCTTCATTGCTTAATAAAAAGAACAATGAAAAAAACGGCTGCGTGCATGCTGGGTTTCCTCCTCAGCATCTTTTCCTATGAGATCGCTGCGCAAAAGATCTCGCTTTCCCAGTTCAAAAATCTAAAGCCCCGTAACATTGGTCCGGCAGGTATGAGTGGCCGCATCACTTCCCTGGATGTGGTGGTGGACAATCCGAACATCATCTACCTCGGATCGGCTTCGGGCGGTGTTTGGAAAACAGAGAACAGCGGTAATTCCTGGACCTCGGTATTCGACGATCAGCCGACACAAAACATCGGTTCGGTGGCCATCCAGCAATCGAATCCAAGTATTGTATGGGTAGGAACGGGCGAAGGCAATCCACGGAATTCGCTCAACCTGGGCGAGGGTATCTTCAAAAGCATGGACGCCGGAAAAACCTGGAAGCTGATGGGTCTCGAAAAAACGAGGAACATTCACCGCATCCTCATCGATCCCGCAAATCCGAACACCATCTATGCCGCGGCCATCGGAAATCCCTTTGCACCGCATCCCGAGCGGGGTGTTTTTAAATCGACCGATGGAGGAGAAACCTGGAATAAAATTCTTTATACGAACGACTCCTCCGGTTGCGCCGAACTGGTCATGGACCCATCCAATCCGAATAAACTAATCGCCAACATGTGGCAACACCGCCGCACGCCCTGGGATTTCAAAAGCGGTGGAACCGGCAGCGGTTTATACATTACTGTCGACGGCGGCAAAAACTGGAAGAAGCTGGGAAAGGATGATGGTTTACCCGACGGAAACTATGGACGGATCGGGTTGGCCTTTGCCTACAGCGATTCTCGCCGCGTATACGCCATGGTGGAAGCGGGCAAGAACGGGTTGTACAGAAGCGATGACGGTGGCATGAAGTGGGAGCTGGTGAACAGCGATGCCCGCTGGGTTACCAACCGGCCTTTTTATTTCCAGGACATCCGGGTAGATACGAAGAATGAAAACCGGTTGTATAATATCCACGATATGGTGGAAGTGAGTGAAGACGGAGGAAAAACATTCGGCACCTTGCTGCCCTATTCCGGTATTCATCCCGACCATCATGCCTGGTGGATCAGCCCGAAAGACCCGAACTTCATGATCGAAGGAAATGATGGCGGTATCGGCATTACGCACGACCGGGGTAAGAACTGGACCTTTGATGATAAGATCCCCGCCGGGCAGTTCTATCATGTCAATGTAGACAATGAACTCCCTTACAACATTATGGGGGGTATGCAGGATAATGGAACCTGGCATGGGCCCGCCTATACCTGGATCAACGGTGGGCTCCGGAATTTTTACTGGAACAACGTAGGTGGTGGTGACGGCTTTGATGTGATGCCCGACGCCGAAGATGCCAGTTGGATTTACAGCCAGAGCCAGGGCGGATCGATCGGAAGAAGAAACTGGAAAACAGGTGAAGGCTGGTTTATCAAACCGCAATCCGCCGATCCATCACTGAAACTCCGCTTCAACTGGAACTCTGCGCTGGCGCAGGATCCTTTTGATAAAAAAACAATCTATTTCGGAAGCCAGTTCGTTCACAAAAGCATGGATAAGGGCATCAGCTGGGATTTTATCTCGCCTGACCTTACCACCAACGATTCGGTTAAGATCGCCGCGTTTCAGAATACCGGCGGACTTACGGCTGATATCACCGGCGCCGAAACCCATTGCACCATTCTCACCATCGAGCCCTCGCCCAAAGAACAGGGAACGCTTTGGGTGGGAACCGACGATGGAAATGTTCAGCTGACAAGGGATGGAGGCAAAACCTGGACTGGTTTCCGGGGCAAGATTGCGGGCATGCCGGCGGGTTGCTGGATCCCACAGATCAAGGCGTCGGCGCATAATGCCGGGGAAGCCTTTGTCGTAGCGAATGATTACCGTCGGGGCGATATGAAGCCCTACATCTTCCGCACCACGGATTATGGAAAAACATGGACAAGGATGATCGACGAGAATAAAGTACGCGGTTATGCGCTTTGCGTTCTGCAGGACCCCGTTGAACCCAACCTGATCTTTGTTGGCACCGAAAACGGTTTGTGGATCAGCTTTGATAATGGCGTGTCTTTCGAACAATTTAAAAACGGGTATCCCTCCGTTTCAACCTATGATATGGCTATACAGGAACGGGAAGCCGACCTGGCAATCGCTACTTTCGGAAGGGCCCTGTGGGTGTTGGATGATATCCGGCCTCTCCGCAAAGCGGCCGCTAACAAAGGTTTGTCGTTTTCAAAACCCATAACGGTTTTTGCGGCACCGGATGCTTACCAGGCCCAATACAGGCAGGCGAATGGTTATGACTGGAGTTCTTATGGCCTGTACGAAGCCGATAACAGGAGGCGTGGAGCCGCAGTTTCTTTCTTTATCAATAAACCCAAACAGGATACCTCCGCGAAGAAGCAGCCGGCACCCGCCGCAGCACAAGCGGCTCCGGCAAGTGCCGGTCAGCAAACCGGTGGAGGGCGGGGCGCTGGCAGAGGTTTTGGCGGAGGCGGCGGAGGCAGAAGATCTGACTCGGCCATGGTACGGATCTACAACAGCAACAACGAACAGATACGAACGCTTCGCTGGGCAATAGATTCCGGCTTCAATCGCCTATACTGGGGTATGGAAGAGAAGGGATTCCGGCAACCGGGATCACCCAAACCTCAACCAGGAGCCTCAGAGCCCGGCGGATTCCAGGTATTGCCCGGAACCTACAAACTGGTGATGAGTTATTCCGGCAGTATGGATTCAACATTCATTACCGTAAAAGACGATCCGAGATTGGGCAACCGCAATGATATTAAGATCGCCCAGCGGAATATGTTTGCCCGTTTCCGGAAATCATCCGACAAGCTTGTTACCGCCATGGATCAGCTTACCGAAAGCGAAGAGGTGCTGAATAAGGTATTGGCGCAAACAAAGGGTGTGGAAGGGAAAGATGTTGATTCGTTGCGAAAAGCAAGTAACAAAATGCTCGACGAAATCAAGGCTTTCCGTGAAACCATCAACGGCAAAACAAGCGACAAACAAGGGTTGTCGAGAAACCCGTTTGAAGTAACGGTGATGTCGATACTGCAAACGGCGCAGCAATCCATCGGCAGTAAGATGGTTGCTCCCGGACCGCAGGTAGAGGCGCTGGTGGCCACGGCCGAAAAAGCGATACGCGACATTGTTGACAAGATCAACGGATTTTACGCCGGTAAGTGGAAAGCATACCGGGAGCAGGTGGAAGCCACCAAGGTGAATCTTTTCAAGGACTATAAACCCATCGAATAACAGGCAGAACAGCTCTGTGAAAGCGGCCTGTACAGGCCGCTTTTTATTTGTGCACAATACCTTTACGGCTGTATTTATTTCTTTGAGATACCCTCTTTAAAATTTACTTTTGCCGCTGTAATATGCGCTGTTTATGAGTTCAGAAAAACTAAGTATGCTGGCAGAGACCCTTATCGGGTCGGAGATTGTGAAACTCGGAAACGAGATCAAAGAACGAAAACGCCAGGGAGAATTCATCTACAACTATACCATTGGGGATTTCGACTCTTCCATCTTCCCGATACCGAAAGAGCTGGAAGAAGAAATTGTTCATGCATACCAAAACGGATTCACTACCTACCCGCCCGCAGAAGGCAATCTCGATCTGCGGGAATCGGTTTCTTCCTTTATCAAAACCTGGCAGGGCCTGGATTATAATACACAGGAGATCCTCATCGCCAGTGGCGGCAGGCCGCTCATCTATTCGCTGTACCGCACAACGGTTGATACGGGCGACAAGGTGATTTATGCGGTTCCCAGCTGGAACAATAACCATTATGTACATCTCTGCAATGCGCAGCATGTGATGATTACCACAACGCCGGAAAATAATTTCATGCCCCGGGCTGCTGATATTGCCCCACATCTTAAAGATGCCGCGTTACTGGCCATCTGTACACCGCAGAATCCGACAGGAACCACCCTCAGTAAAGAGGAACTGGAAAAGATCTGCGACCTGGTGCTGGAAGAAAACAAGCGCCGT
>WBZX01003072.1_pt1 | contig 10850 bp, 9 predicted proteins | sample 5204211 | NCBI WGS metagenome assembly WBZX01 (sample SAMN12344362, study PRJNA552823) | activated sludge metagenome | biome: Activated sludge suspended growth; feature: Nitrification reactor; material: Wastewater; isolation source: activated sludge from nitrification reactor of wastewater treatment...
TGCGCTCCGACGCGGCTTTGAGCTCGTCGAGCGCCGCCAGATTGACCGGCCCCAGTTCGGCGATCTCGCGGCCGAGCCGGGCGACCTCGCGCTGCAGCGCGCCCTCCTTCAGATCGGGCGTCAAGAGCGGGACGAGCGCCGCCTCGTCGGCCTGCGCTTCGTCGAGCCGCGCGCCATGCTGGGCCTCGGCCATCTCGGCGGCCTGCACCCGCAGGCGCAGGTCGGCAACCCGCTCGCGCTGGGGCGCCGCCGCATGTTCGGTGCGCTGGCGCTCTTCCTCGAGCGCGCGCAGCAGGCCGTTGGCCCCTTCGAGCGCGTTGCGGCTCTCCGCCAGCGCGGCTTCCCGCTCCGCACGCAGCGCGACGGCTTCCTGCAGCCGTTCGGCCACCGCCACCTCGTCGATTTCCAGCAGCGACTCGCGCCGCTCGGCCAGCTCGTCGGCGATGCGTTCGAGCTGCTCGCCGGCCAGCGCCCGGTTGCGGGCGATGTCGTCGAGCTTGCTGGCGCATTCCCGTTCGGCGTGGCGCGATTCCTGCAGTTCGCGGGCCAGCGCTGCCTCCAGCGCACGGGTTTCGCGCACGCTGCTTTCCCGCTCGCGGCACACCGCCTCGGCCGCGTCGAGGCGGTTGCGCTGCAGCTCGGCCAGTTCGCGGCTGCGCTCGAGCTCGGTTTCGGCGCGCATCAGGCGGTCACGCTCGGCCTCGTCGGCATGGGCGATCTCGTCCAGGTCGCGATCGATCTGGCCGCAGCGTTCCTCGTAGCGCAGCTGAGCCTGGTTGAGCTTGAGCACCTCGACCTGCTCGGCATGGACCCGCGCCTGCAAGGCCTGGGCCTCGCGGCGCAGGCTGCCGAGGGCGTCCTGCAGGTTTGCCGCCAGCTCCTCGGCCGCGCCGACCGCCTCGCGGGCCATCGCGGCGGATTCGTGGGCGGCGCTGACTTCGTCGCCGAGCTGGTCGATCTCGCGCTGACGCTCGATGACGCCGTGGGTGCGCGAGTCGGGCGCGTAGTGGATCAGCGCGTGGCGGCCGAGCAGCCGGCCGTCGCGCGACACCAGCGTGGCGCCGGCCGGCAAGGCGTCGCGACGGTCCAGCCAGACGCCCACATCGTCGGCGACGAAAACCCCGGCCAGCCACGCGGCCAGCACACCGGCCAGCTCGCCGTCGGCGCCGACCCGCGCCGCCAGCGGCGTGCACCCCTCCGGCGCCGCAATGGTCGCGCCGTCGTCTGCCGGCCCACCGGCCAGCACGAAGGCGAAGGCGCCCGGCACCTTGTCGCCCAGCGCGGCCAACGCAGCCTTGGCGTCGTCGGCCGGCAGCGCCGCCAGCCGTTCGCGCAGCACCGCCTCGACGGCCAGCTCCCAGCCGGCGTCCACCCGGATGCGCTGCCACAGCGGCTTGAGGCCGTCGAGACGATGGCGTTTCAGCCAGTCGCCAAGCTGGCCCTGCACCTGCACCTTGTTCTGCAACTGCAGCAGCGCCTCGCGCCGCGCCCGCAGCTCGGTGGCGTGACGCTGGGCCTGGCGTTCGGCATCGACGGCCTGCTTGAGCGCGAACTGGGCGGTGGGTAACTGCGCCTGGGCCTCGGCGAGGCCGGACTGGCGCCCGGCCAGCGCGTCCTCGGCTTCGGCCAGCGCCGCTTCACGCTCGGCGACGACGCGCAGATCGGGCGCGTGCACCGCCGCCTGCTCCTGCTGCAAGCGCGCGCGGCGCTGGGCGAGGGCGTCGAGCGCGCGCGCGCTGCTGGTCCGGTGGGTGTCCTCGACGCGGATCTGCTGCTCGGCCTGATTCAGCTCGCGGCGCACCGCCGCCGCGGCGGCGTCGGCAGCCGCCAGCGCCTCCTCGGCCTCGGGCAGCCGGTCGCCGACTTCGGCGTGACGGGCGTCGGCCTGCTCGGCGCGCAGCCCGGCATGGTCGAGCAGACCGTGCCAGCGCTCGCTGTCGGCGCCGAGGTTGTCAAGCTGGCTGCGCCACTGGGCGTCGTCCCGCTCGAGCTGGGCCAGACGGCTTTCCAGGATGCGCCGGCTGTCGCGCAGCCGGGCCAGCTCACCTTCGAGGCGGGTCAGCTCGGAACTCACCGAAAACAGCGCGCCCTGAGCCTGCTGGACGCCCTCGTTGGCGGCGAACTGGGCTTCGCGGGCGGTGTCGAGGCGGCCTTCGAGTTCCTGCAGGTGCGACGAATCGGCCTCGATGCGCCGCGTCGCATCGGCCAGCTCGGCGGCCAGCCGGGCCCGCTCGGCGCGCGCCTCGTTGCGCTTCATCAGCCACAGCAGGTTCTGCCGTTCGGACAGGCTGGCGTTGAGCTGGCGGTACTTCTCGGCGATCGCCGCCTGGATTTCGAGCTTGCCGAGCTGCTGGCCGAGTTCGTTGCGGATGTCGTCGAGGCGGGTCAGGTTGTCGCGGGCGTCGGTCAGACGGCCCTCGGTTTCCTTGCGCCGCTCGCGGTATTTGGTGACCCCCGCGGCCTCCTCGAGAAAGCCGCGCACCTCCTCCGGCCGCGCCTCGATGATCCGCGAGATCATGCCCTGCTCGATGATCGCGTAGGCCCGCGGACCGAGGCCGGTGCCGAGGAACAGGTCGATGACGTCCTTGCGGCGGACCTGCAGCCCGTTGATGTAGTAAGTGGACTCCCCGCTGCGGTCGAGCACCCGCTTGACCGCCACCTCGGCGTAGGGCTTCCACTGGCCGGCGGCCTTGCCTTCGGCGTTGTCGAAGACCAGTTCGACGCTCGCCCGCGACACCGGCTTGCGCGTCGTCGACCCGTTGAAGATCACATCCAGCATCGAACCGCCGCGCAGCGCCGAAGCCCGCGACTCCCCCAGCACCCAGCGCACGGCGTCGATGATGTTCGACTTGCCGCAGCCGTTCGGCCCGACGACGCCGACCAGATTGCCGGGCGTGAGCACGGTCGTCGGGTCGACGAAGGTCTTGAAGCCGGCGAGTTTGAGTTTGGCGAGACGCACGGAAATTCGGAAAAACGCAGAAAAAACCGGAGGAAACCACAAAATTGCAGCGCTCATGCTGCACCGCCGCATGAGCGCCGGCCGCTATAATAGCACCGGTCCGAAATCAGGCCAGGGGCTTGTTTTCGCCCCACTTCTCGAGCCGCCCGCCCGTCCCGGGCCGAACACAGGAAATCCCCCGAACGTGAACCCGCACCTCCAGGATCTTCACCCCTACCCCTTCGAAAAACTGCGCGCGCTGTTCGACGGCATCGCGCCTCCGGCCGGCCTGTCGCCGATCCGCCTGTCGATCGGCGAACCCCAGCACGCCACGCCGGCCTTCATCCGCCAGACGCTGATCGACAACCTCGGCGGACTGGCCAACTATCCGACCACCCAGGGTTCCGACGCGTTGCGCCAGTCCATCGCCGGCTGGCTCGAGCGCCGCTACGGCCTGCCGGCGGTTGACGCGGTCACCCAGGTGCTGCCGGTCAATGGCTCCCGCGAGGCCCTGTTTGCGTTCGCCCAGTGCGTCATCGACGGCACCCGGCCCGACGCGCTGGTGCTCAGCCCCAATCCCTTCTATCAGATCTACGAAGGCGCGGCCTACCTCGCCGGCGCCACGCCGTATTTCGTCAACAATCTGCCCGGCGACCGCTTCGCGTCGGATTTCGACGCCGTGCCCGAATCCGTCTGGCAGCGCGTCCAGCTGGTCTTCGTCTGCTCGCCCGGCAACCCGACCGGCAAGGTGCTGTCCTTCGACGAGTGGAAGAAACTCTTCGAACTGTCCGACCGCTACGGCTTCGTGATCGCCGCCGACGAGTGCTACTCCGAGATCTATTTCGACGACGCCAGCCTGCCCATCGGCGGTCTCGAAGCGGCCCACCGCCTCGGTCGCACGGATTTCCGCAATGTCGTGATGTTCTCCAGCCTGTCGAAGCGCTCCAACGTGCCGGGCATGCGTTCCGGCTTCGTCGCCGGCGACGCCTCGATCCTCAAGCGCTTCCTGCTCTACCGCACCTACCACGGCTGCGCGATGAGCCCGGCGGTGCAGGCCGCCTCCGCCGCAGCCTGGAACGACGAAGCCCACGTCGCCGAAAACCGCCGCCAGTATCGCGAGAAATTCGCCGTCGTCACGCCGATGCTGGCCGACCACCTCGACGTTGCGCTGCCCGACGCCGGCTTCTACCTGTGGGCGCGCGTCGACCGGCTCGGACTTTCCGACACCGAGTTCGCCCGCCGGCTGCAGGCTGAATATAATGTGACGGTTCTGCCCGGCAGCTTCCTCGCCCGCGAGGCCCACGGCGTCAACCCCGGCGCCGGCTTCGTGCGTATCGCACTGGTCGCCGAGCTGGCAGAGTGCGTCGAGGCAGCGGGTCGCATCGTCGCCTTCGCCCAACAACTTTCGAACAATCCATGACCGTACGCGTACACATCATGCCCCATCACGAAAATCCGTTTGTCGCCCTCATCGAAGACCTCTGGGAACGCCGCACCGAGCTTTCCGCCGCCACCGCGACCCGAGAGCAGATCGACGTCATCGAGCACGTCATCAACGAACTCGACCAAGGCAAACTGCGCGTCGCCGAGAAGATCGACGGCGAGTGGGTCACCCACCAGTGGATCAAGAAAGCCGTGCTGCTGTACTTCCGCACCCACGAAAACGGTGTGATGTCCGGCGGCGACGCCCGCTACTTCGACAAGGTGCCGACCAAGTTCGACGACTACACCGAGCACGATTTCCAGGCCGGCGGCTTCCGCGTCGTGCCGAACGCTGTCGCGCGCAAGGGCAGCTTCATCTCCAAGGGCGTCGTGCTGATGCCGTCCTATGTCAACATCGGCGCCTACGTCGGCGAAGGCACGATGGTCGACACCTGGGCCACCGTCGGCTCCTGCGCCCAGATCGGCAAGAACGTGCACCTCTCCGGCGGCGTCGGCATCGGCGGCGTGCTCGAGCCGCTGCAGGCCAACCCGACCATCATCGGCGACAACTGCTTCATCGGCGCCCGTTCCGAAGTGGTCGAAGGCGTCATCGTCGAGGACAACTGCGTGATCTCGATGGGCGTCTACATCGGCCAGAGCACCAAGATCTACGACCGCGCCACCGGCGAAGTCAGCTATGGCCGCATCCCGGCCGGCTCGGTGGTGGTCAGCGGCAACCTGCCGTCGGCCGATGGCAAGTACAGCCTCTACTGCGCCGTCATCGTCAAGAAGGTCGACGCGCAGACGCGCGCCAAGACCAGCATCAACGAACTGCTGCGCGACTGACCCCGCTTCCGGGCCGCCCTGGCGGCGGCCCCTCCTCCCGGGCTGCCCGATGATCATCGACAAGCTATTCGCGCTGATGGCCGAGAAGAAGGCCTCGGACATCTTCATCACCGTCGGCACTCCGATCCACATCAAGATCGACGGCAACACGCTGCCCATCAACCAGCAGGCCATGGACCCGACGATGGTCCGCCGCATGGCCTACGAGATGCTGACGCCCGAACAGAGCGCGCGCTTCGAGGACACGCGGGAGATGAACCTCTCCTTCGGCCGGCGCGACATGGGCAACTTCCGCGTCAACATCTTCTGGCAGCGCGGCAGCGTCGCCATCGTCGTGCGCTACATCTCGGGCGACATCCCGCGCCTCGACACCCTCGGCCTGCCGCCGGTGCTCGCCGAGATCATCATGGAAAAGCGTGGGCTGATCCTCGTCGTGGGCGCAACCGGCTCGGGCAAATCGACGACCATCGCGTCGATGATCGACCACCGCAACGAAAACCGCTCGGGCCACATCCTGACCATCGAGGACCCGATCGAATATCTGTTCAAACACAAGATGTCGATCGTCAACCAGCGGGAAATCGGCCAGGACACCGCCGACTGGCACAACGCCCTCAAGAACGCCATGCGCCAGGCGCCCGACTGCATCCTGATCGGCGAAATCCGCGACCGCGAGACCATGCAGGCCGCGCTCGCCTACTCGCAGACCGGCCACCTGTGCCTCGCCACGCTGCACGCCAACAACGCCTACCACGCGCTGAACCGCATTTTCAGCTTCTTCCCGCTCGACGGTCGCGCGCTGCTGGCCCTCGACCTTGCCTCGACGCTCAAGTGCATCGCCTCGCAGCGCCTCGTCAAGCGGCCGGACGGCGGCCGGATTCCCGCCGTCGAGGTGCTCCTCAACTCCCGCCAGGTCGCCGAACTCATCGAACGCAGCGAAATCTCGGCCATCCGCGAAGCCATGGAGCAAAGCCTCGCCCAAGGCTCGCGCACCTTCGAGCAGGATCTTTTCCGCCTCTACAAGGAAAAGCTGATCACCCTCGAGGAGGCCCTCACCAACTCCGATTCGCCGACCAACCTGTCCTGGCTGATCAACAACGCCCAGTTCGGCAACACCGCCGGCGAGCGCACCACCGGCCGCCCGCAATCGACCATCGACTTCGAAAGCACCCAGCCCGACGGCTCATCCTTCCGCGAATTCACCCTCGAACTCGACGACGACTGACACCCCGCCCGGCCGCCGGCACACGCCACCGCTCGCGACATCTTCCCGACCGGCGCCCCACAACACGACCATGACCACCCCCACCCTCGAACTCACCCGCGCTCTCATCGCCCGCCCCTCCGTCACGCCCGAAGATGCCGGCTGCCTCGAACTCATCGCCGCGCGCCTGGCCCCCCTCGGCTTCACCTGCGAGCGCATCGACGGCGGCGGCGTCAGCAACCTATGGGCCCGTCGCGGCACCGCGCGGCCACTGCTCGTCTTCGCCGGCCACACCGACGTCGTCCCGACCGGCCCGCTCGACGCCTGGCATTCCAACCCCTTCGCGCCCACCGAGCGCGACGGCCTGCTCTTCGGCCGCGGCGCCGCCGACATGAAGGCCTCGCTGGCCGCCTTCGTCACCTCGATCGAAGCCTTCGTCGCCGCCCACCCGAACCACGCCGGCTCCATCGCCCTGCTCCTCACCTCGGACGAGGAAGGCGACGCCACCCACGGCACCACACTCGTCGTCGAAACCCTGCGCGCCCGCGGCGAAGCCCTCGACTACTGCATCGTCGGCGAACCCACCTCCACCGCCACCCTCGGCGACACCATCAAGAACGGCCGCCGCGGCAGTCTCTCCGGCCGGCTCACCGTGAAGGGCGTGCAAGGCCACATCGCCTACCCGCAACTGGCGAAGAACCCGATCCATCTCGCCGCCCCCGCGCTGGCCGAACTCGCCGCCGAGAAATGGGACGACGGCAACGAATACTTCCCGCCCACCTCGTGGCAGATGTCCAACATCAAGGCCGGCACCGGCGCCACCAACGTCATTCCCGGCACCCTCGAGGTCCTGTTCAACTTCCGTTTCGCCACGGTGCACAGCGCCGACGAACTGAAGGCCCGGGTCCACGCCATCCTCGAGCGCCACGGCCTCGACTACGACCTCGCCTGGACGCTCGGCGGCAAGCCCTTCCTCACGCCGCGCGGCAGCCTCGTCGCCGCCATGGAAGCAGCGATCCGCGACACCCTGGCGATCAGCCCGGCGCTGTCGACCACCGGCGGCACCTCCGATGGCCGTTTCATCGCCGACATCTGCCCGCAGGTCGTCGAGTTCGGCCCGGTGAACGCCACCATCCACAAACTCAACGAGTGCATCGCCCTCGACGCCATCGAACCCCTGTCGGCGATCTACCGCCGCGCCCTCGAAAACCTGCTGACTGCACCGGACCCGGCATGACCCACGACGACCACCTCGACGACGAACACGACCACGAACACGAACACGGCCCGCTGGCCGAACTCGTCACCGTGCGCGACTGGCTGCGCTACGCGGTCACCCGCTTCAACCGGGCCGGCTGCTACTTCGGCCACGGTCTGCCCGACGCCTACGACGAAGCCGTCTACCTGATCCTCCACACCCTGGCCCTGCCCCTCGACCGGCTCGAACCCTTCCTCGACGCCTGCATCCCCGGCGACGAACGCGAAGCCATCTTCGAGGTCATCGAAAAGCGCGCCGTCGACAAGCTGCCCGCCGCCTACATCACCGGCGAGGCCTGGCTCGGCGACTTCCGTTTCGAGGTGGACCCGCGGGTCATCATTCCCCGCTCCTATTTCGCCGAACTGCTGCACGACGGCTTTTCGCCGTGGATTCAGGATCCCGCGGCCGTCACCGCGGCGATGGACATGTGCACCGGCTCCGGCTGCCTGGCCATCCTGATGGCGCACGCCTTCCCGAACGCCGAGATCGTCGCCGTCGATATCTCGCAGGACGCCCTCGACGTGGCCGCCGCCAACATCGCCGCCTACGGCCTCGAAGAGCGCATCCGGCTCGTCAAGTCCGACGGCTTCGCCGCGGTGCCCGAGCAGCGCTTCGACTTCATTCTCAGCAACCCGCCCTATGTCACCCGCGAAGCGATGGAATCGCTGCCAGCCGAATATCTCCACGAACCCGGCATCGCGCTGGGCTCGGGCGACGACGGCCTCGACCTGGTGCGCAAGCTGCTCGCCGATGCCAGGCGCTATCTGGCACCGGAAGGCCTGCTGGCGATCGAAGTCGGACACAACCGGGCCATCGTCGAGCGCGCATTTCCCGAACTAACCCCAACCTGGCTGTCGGCACCGAGCGGCGATGACAAGATATTTCTCCTCGATGCCGGTCAATTGTTGTGAAACTCATCCTTTTTGAGAAATCGGTCAACCCTGCAAGCGGTCTGCCGTATTTATGATCTTGCCTGAGAGGGAAATTGTCGTTTTCGTTTCCCAAACAACAAAAGCCGGCAAGAACCATAAAAACAGCTCAAGGAGTCCCTATGGCGACCGACCGCCCCATCCTCCTCGTGGAGGACAACCCTGACGATGAGGCGCTCACGCTGCGGGCGTTCAGCAAGAACAAGATAGCCAACCAGGTCGTTGTGGCGCGGGATGGCGTCGAGGCGCTGGACTATCTCTTCTGTACCGGACAGTACAGTTCCCGCGACAGCATGATCATGCCGGCCTTCGTGCTGCTCGACCTGAAGCTGCCGCGCATCGACGGCCTCGAAGTCCTGCGCCGCATCCGTGCCGACGAACGCACCGCGCTGCTGCCGGTGGTCGTGCTGACCACCTCGAAGGAGCACCAGGACATCTTCGAGGCCTATCGCCTCGGTGCCAACAGCTACATCCGCAAGCCGGTGGATTTCGAGCGCTTCCTGCAGGCCGTCGGCCAGTTGGGGCTCTACTGGTTGTCGCTGAACGAACCGTCCGATCCGACGGCCCGCTGAAGAAGAGGTATTACAGCAAGGCTTCGATGTCGTCCGCCAGCGCGGCGGGCGGCGTCGTCGGCGCATAGCGCCGGACCGGATGCCCTGCCCGGTCCACGAGAAACTTGGTGAAGTTCCACTTGATCGCTTCGGTTCCGAGCACGCCGGGCAGCGCCGACGTCAGGTAGCGGAACACCGGATGGGCGCCCGGCCCCTTGACCTCGACCTTCTCGGCCATCACGAAACCGACGCCGTAGTTGAGCTTGCAGAACTGCGCGATGGCGGCTTCGCCTTCCGGCTCCTGCCCGCCAAACTGGTTGCACGGAAAACCGATCACCACCAGACCCCGCGACGCGTAGCTTTCGTGCAGTTTCTGCAGCCCCGCGTACTGGGGCGTGAAACCGCAGCGACTGGCCGTATTGACGACCAGTACGACCTTGCCGGCAAAGTCGGCAAAGCGGATCGGCGCACCTGAAATCGCGCGGGCTTCGAAACCGAAGATGTCGGCCGGAGCCCGTGTGCCGCTCATTCCGTCTCGTCGATCCACGCCTGCTGGATCGCCTCGAGGATGCGTTCGCCGCAATGCTTCGGATCGTCGTCGAAATCCGGCAAGGCCATGACAAAATTCACCCGCTTCGGGTCCACCTCCGGGTGGGCTTCCGACAGCTGGATGCCGATTTCCTCAACCTCGGTCCATTTCATCAGTGCTTGCCCTCCCGGGCCATGTTGATGGAGTACTTGGGAATCTCGACGGTCAGCGGCGTCGTGCCGACGACCGCCTGGCACGACAGACGCGAGGTAGGCTCCAGGCCCCAGGCTTTGTCGAGCAGGTCTTCCTCGATCTCTTCGGCCGGTTCGAGGCTGCCGAAGCCGTCGCGCACGACGACGTGACAGGTCGTGCAGGCGCACGATTTTTCGCAGGCGTGCTCAATCTCGATGCCGTTGGTGAGCAGGCTGTCGCAGATCGTCTGGCCCGGCTCGGCCTCGATCACCGCGCCCTCGGGGCACAGCTCGACGTGGGGAAGCACAATCAGTGTCGTCATTGTTGATTTCAGATCCGGATTTCGTCGATCTTGTGGCCCGCCAGCGCCTCGCGGATGCTCTTGTCCATGCGGCGCGAGGCGAATTCGTTGGAGGCCCGGTTGAAGGCTTCGAGCTGGATCTTGATCGCCCGCACCTCGCGGCCTTCGGCGGCGCTGCGCAGCGCGGCGATCGCGGCGTCCAGATCGGCCCGCTCGGCGTCGCTCAGCAGCCCGCCATCGACGGCCAGCGCCTTTTCGGTGGCCTCGATCACCCGCGTTGCCTCGACCTGCTGTTCTTTCAGGCCACGCCGTTCCATGTCGTCCCGCGCGTGTTCGAAACCGGCCTGCAGCATCTCGGCGATCTCGTTGTCGGCAAGGCCGTACGACGGCTTGACCTCGACCCGCGCCTCGACGCCGGTGGTCGTCTCGCGGGCCGTCACCGACAGCAGGCCGTCGGCGTCCACCTGGAAGGTGACCCGGATGCGCGCCGCGCCGGCGACCATCGGCGGGATGCCGCGCAGCTCGAAGCGGGCCAGCGACCGGCAGTCGGCGATCATCTCGCGCTCGCCCTGCACGACATGGAAGGCCATCGCAGTCTGGCCGTCCTTGAAGGTGGTGAACTCCTGGGCGCGGGCAGTGGGAATCGTCGAATTGCGCGGGATGATCTTTTCGGCCAGCCC
>WBZX01003074.1_pt1 | contig 10847 bp, 6 predicted proteins | sample 5204211 | NCBI WGS metagenome assembly WBZX01 (sample SAMN12344362, study PRJNA552823) | activated sludge metagenome | biome: Activated sludge suspended growth; feature: Nitrification reactor; material: Wastewater; isolation source: activated sludge from nitrification reactor of wastewater treatment...
GGCCTCTGCATGCCGAGCGGCGGCTGCAACACCGACGCAGACTGCTCCGCTGGCACCTGGTGCAACGAGAGCCTCCATTCCTGCGCCCCCAAGCTCCCGAATGGCACCCAGATCCCCTCGGATCCCCCCCACACCAATCCCACCCTCGCGAGCACCTGCACCGCCCCGGCGGCCTCCCTCGTCTGCGCCAGCAGCGTGTGCGACGCCTCCGACGATGCGTGCGGCTACCTCAACGGCACAGGCCCCTGCAAGGCCCTCGACGCCGCCGTCGTCTGCCGCTCCGCCGCCTGCGATCCGAACGACAGCCTGTGCGGCTACGCCGACGGCGCCGGCCCTTGCACCGCCGCGAACGCCTCCACCGTCTGCCGCTCCGGCATCTGCAGCCCGAACGGCGCCATCTGCATCCCCGAAGGCGGCTGCGGCGTGGACGCCGACTGCGCCCCCACCCACTGGTGCAACACAGGCAAGCTCGCCTGCGACCCCAAGATCCCCAACGGGCAGCTCCTGCCCACCGTGCCAGACCACACTCCCTCTCTCACTGGCACCTGCACCCCCGCCGCGGCCTCCGCCGTCTGCGTCTCCGCCGTCTGCGATCCGCAGGACGATCAGTGCGGCTTCCTGAACGGCACAGGCCCCTGCACCCTCGCCGACGCCGCGCTCGTCTGCCGCTCCGGCGCGTGCAGCGCGAACGGCCTCTGCATGCCGAGCAGCGGCTGCAACACCGACGCGGACTGCTCCGGCGGCGCCTGGTGCAACCTCTCGGCGCACGTGTGCGCCCCGAAGATCGCGAACGGCGGCGCCCTGCCTTCCGACCCGCCGCACGCGAATCCCACGCTCGACGGGAGCTGCTCCGAGGACGCCGCAGCGCTCGTGTGCGCCTCCTCCGTCTGCGACACCGCCGACGACAAGTGCGGCTTCGCCAACGGCCACGGCGCCTGCGACGCCGCCCTCGCCGAGATCGTCTGTCGCTCCGGCGCCTGCGATCCGGACGGCCAGTGCGGCTACGCCGACGGCGACGGGCCCTGCTCCCAGGGCGACGCGAGCGTCGTCTGCCGCTCCGGCGCGTGCAGCGCGAACGGCGCTGTCTGCGTGCCGCCCGGCGGCTGCGCCGCCGACTCCGACTGCGGTCCCAGCGAGTGGTGCGACACCCCCGCTTTCACCTGCACACCCAAGCTCCCGAATGGCACGCTCGTCCCGGCCGTCCCCGGCCACGAACCTGCCCTGTCGGGCAAGTGCACCCCCGAGGCCGCCGCCTCCGTCTGCGCGAGCGGCGTCTGCGACACCTCGGACGACAAGTGCGGCTACGCCGACGGCGACGGCCCCTGCACCGACGCGAACGCCACCGTGGTGTGTCGCTCGGGCTCCTGCGACTCCGCGGATCTCTGCGCCGCGCCGGGCTCCTGCAACGTGGACGCCGACTGCGACACCCTCTCTCACTACTGCGACACGGGCGAGCACCTCTGCGCGCCCAAGCTCCCGAACGGCGCGCCGCTCCCGTCCATCCCCGGCCACCAGCCCCCGCTCGACGGAACCTGCGACGCCGCCTCGTCGAGCATCGTCTGCCTCGCCGCCGTCTGCGACGCCGACGATCGCTGCGGCTACGCCGACGGCACCGGCCCCTGCACCCTCGAAGACGCAGGCGTCGTCTGCCGCTCCAGCACGTGCAGCCCCAACGGCGGAGTCTGCATCCCGAGCGGCGGCTGCGGCGTCGACGCCGACTGCGCCTCTGCCGAGTGGTGCGACACGGGCTCTTTCATCTGCACACCCAAGCTGCCCAATGGCACGCTCATCCCCACCGTGCCCGGTCACACCCCCGCGCTCGCGGGCACCTGCACCCCCGAGACGGGCGCCTCCGTGTGCTGGAGCGCCGTCTGCGACGCGAGCGACGACAAGTGCGGCTACGCCTTCGGCTCCGGCCCCTGCACCCCCGCGACGGCCGGCGTCGTGTGCCGCACGGGCGCGTGCTCCGCGGCCGGCGTCTGCGTCCAGCCGAGCGGCTGCATCGTCGACGCCGACTGCAACGTGGCTGTCGCCTACTGTGACACAGGCGCTCACCAGTGCGCGCCCAAGCTCCCGAACGGCGAGCCGCTGCCGGTCGTCCCCGGCCACAGCCCCGCGCTCGACGGGAGCTGCACCGACGCCTCCGCGCCTGTCGTCTGCCTGAGCGGTGTCTGCGACGCCGCCGACGATCGGTGTGGCCACGCGAACGGAAACGGCCCCTGCGACGCGGAGGACGGCGCCGTCGTCTGCCGCTCGGCCACCTGCGCCGCCTCCGGCCCGAACGAGGGGCTCTGCGTCGAGTGCACGGACGACGGCCCGTGCGAAGGCGCGCAGCCCGTCTGCGACACGGACACGAACCTCTGCGTCCAGTGCACGCCCGACGACGCGGGCGCCTGCGCCGGAGCCACCCCGATCTGCGCCGCGCCCGAGGACACGTGCGCCCCGTGCGACGGCGATCTCGGCTCCGAGGCCCCCCTCGCGTGCGCCGAGCCGGGCGCCCCGTACTGCTTCCTCGCCGGCCCCGCGAAGGGAGAATGCGGCAAGTGCGCGACGAACGAGGACTGCGCGGGTCACCCGGGCGGCCCCTTCTGCGACGTCGCGACGGGCGCCTGCGGCGTCCTCTGCCACGCGGACGAAGACTGCCAGTCGGAGGAGTGGTGCGACGCCCCCGCCGGCGGCGCCGGCGCCTGCGTCCCGAAGCTCGAGAACGGCACGCACCTCCCGAGCGTGCCCGAGGGCGTCGTGAGCTGCACGCCGGAGGTGGGCGCCCGCGTGTGCCTCTCCGGCGCCTGCGACCCCGCGGACGACGCCTGCGGCTACCAGAACGCCCACGGCCCGTGCGAGGACGCCGCCGTCTGCCGCTCCGGCGCGTGCGACGCGGCGGACGGCCTCTGCGGCCTCCAGCCCGGAAACGGCCCCTGCGCCGAGGACGCCGCCTGCCGCGTCACGGTGTGCGACGCCGCCGCGGGTCTTTGCGCGCCCCTCTGCCAGGCGGACAGCGATTGTCCACAGGATGCATTCTGCAAGAGCGACGGCGAGTGCGTCGCCAAGCTGGACGACGGGTCCACGTGCGACAGCGCCAGCCAGTGCCTCTCGACGACCTGCGCCGCGGGCGTCTGCGCGCCCCAGGATCACACCATCCCTGTCGGCAGCGGCCTCTTCTGCGCCCTCCTCCCCGCGAGCCCCGCCCCTCCGTCGCAGGACCGCGGCGCGCTCCTCCTCGGCCTCCTGCTCGGCGCGGCCGGCCTCGCCCGCCGCCTCCGCCGCCCCCGGTGACGAGCGTCGCAACGCGCCGTGGCCGCCGTGCTACGGTCCCCCCATGATCGTCGTGACGAACCGCATCCCCGTCGCCGAAGGCCACGAATCCGACTTCGAGGACCGTTTTCGCAACAGGGTCCATCTCGTCGACCGCGCCCCCGGCTTCATCCGCAACGAGGTCCATCGCCCCCGCCCCGTGAAGCTCGATCACGCCACCGGCCAGTGGGTCCCCGACCCCGAGAACCCGGGCTTTTACGAGGTCAAGACGTGGTGGCGCACGATGGAGGACTTCGTCGCCTGGACGGCGAGCCCTGCCTTTGCCGAAGCCCACAAGAACCGCGCCCCCAAGGAGATGTTCTCCGGCCCGAGCAAGCTCATCGTCCACGAGGTCTTCCTCAGCACCGACGACCCCGCCGTGTGACGACGATCGAGACGGGTGCCTGCCTCCCCCGGACAAGCAGTCTCTTTTGAGGGCGCGACAGGCCTCCTCCCTCCACCCGCAGGCCCCCCGCCCCGCGTCTCCGCATCCTCTCCCCCCAGACCGTCGTCCGTCAGCCGCCCTTGCCGACGAGCGAGCGGACGTCGATGTCCAGGTTCTCGGCCTCGGCGACCTCGTCCATCGCCTTGCGCACCTTGCCGATGGTGATCCCGGAGGGGATGTCCACGCGCGCCTCCATGCGGAACAGCGGTGATCCGGTGACGGGCGCCTCGTAGCAGCTCGTCTCCAGAGACACGATGTTGACGCCGACACGCGAGAGCGCCCGCGACACGGAGCGCACGATGCCCTCCTGATCCAGCGCTTCGGCCGTGATCAGGCAGGGGATCACCGCCGCGCGCCGGTGCTCCTCGGGGGCCTTGGTGCGGCGCGAGAGGACCTCGAGCCCTGTCTTGGCCCCCATGTCGCGCGCGTCCCGCTCGATGCCGGCGATCTCGTCCTCGGTGCCGGAGACGAGGACGAGGATGCCGAACTCGGCCCCCAGCACGGCCATGCGGCTGTCCTCGACGTTCCCGCCGTGCTTGCTCACGTACTCGGTCACCTCCGCGACGAGGCCGGGCCGGTCGGGCCCGAGGGCGGAGAGCACCAGAAATCGCTCGTTGGCTGCCATGCGGCCGCTCTACCACGGCCCGCGGAGGGCTGTCATGCCCACCGTGGGCGCTGTCGCCACAAAGATCCAGCCGCGCTCCGGGTCGTAGCCTCTGCCGCCGCGGGACAGCGCCGCGGCCGCGTCCGAGCCTCGCCGGCAGAGGGCCTGATCGCGCCGCGATCCCCCCGTGCACGAGGCCAATTCCCTCTCGTCCTCTCTCCCCGGAGCTCCCATGAAACGTGCTTTTGTCGCGAGCGCGCTGGCCCTCTCTCTCTCCGCGCTCGGGTGCTTCGCCGGCACGGGCGAGAGCGTGCGGCCCGGCGTCCCGCCCCCCGCCGGCACCGTCCCGGACAAGGTCCCCAAGCCGGAACAGAACAGCCCGTATTCCATCGCGTTCCAGCGCTACCTGGCCGAGATGGCGCGCCTCGACGCGAAGGGCGAGTGGGCCCCCGAGGACTGCGAGCGCGTCGCGAAGGGCTTTCTCGGCGTGGCCGGCGAGGGGAACGCGGCTTTTCAGGCCAACGCGCTCTTCGACGCGGGCGTCGCCTACGAGCGCTGCCACCGCGAGGCCGACGCCCAGGCGCAGTTCGAGGCCGCGCTCACGCGGAAGGCCGACTTCCACCCTGCGAAGGTCCATGTCCTCCTCGCGCGCCACAGGCGGAGCGGGGGAAAGGACATCGACACGACCATCGCCGATCTCCGGCGCACCGCCGTCGTGGAGGCCCGCTACCAGAACGTGGAGGCCCTCGTCGCGCTCGCGATGATCTCCCTCGAGCGGGGCAACAGCGTCGCCGACACCGACGGTCCCACCGACCGCGCGCGCGCCGTCCGCTACCTCCAGAGCGCGCTCGCCGTGGACGACGGCTACTCCCCGGCCATGAACGGCCTCGCCCTCTACTACCTCGACGAGGCCCGCTCCGGGAGCGGCCGGAAGATCACGCGCTCGGCGGCGGGCGGCGCGGAGGCCGCGCAGACGCGCGGGACGCAGGCGATGGAGCTGGCCGCGCTCGTCTGCTCGCAGGCCCTCCGCAAGGACCCTTCGGACGCCGTCATCCACAACACCTTCGGCCTCATCCAGGTCGAGCTCGGCAACCTGGGAAAGGCCGCCGAGGAGTTCGGGAAGGCGCGCGCGCTGCGCCCCGGCTTCTACGAGGCGGAGATGAACTTCGCCGCCGTCAACTTGCAGTTTCGCGGCTTCACCCGGGCGGAGGAGGCCTATCGCGCCGTCCTCCGGAAGAGCCCCGACGACTACGACGCGCGCGTCGGCCTGTCGCTCGCGCTGCGCGGGCAGATCCAGCCGGACAGCCCCGCCTCGCTCGTGGAGGAGGCCGCCAAGGAGCTGGAGAGGGCGAAGAAGATCGCCCCCGACAGGCCGGAGGCCTACTTCAACGAGGCCATCCTCACGCAGGAGTACAAGGCGCGCGGCGAAGTGCCCGTCATGAAGAAGGAGCTCGACGCGGCGCAGGGCCTCTTTCGCGAGTTCGTCAAGAAGGCCGCCTCCGCCCCTTCGTTCGCGGACGCCGTCAAGCGCGCGGACGAGCGGATCAAGGAGATCGACGAGGTGAAGCGGTTCCTCGACGACGGCGCCAAGGCGGCCAAGAACGGCTCTTGAGGGGGCTTGTCGGGCTGCCGGGGGGGCGCGCCTTCTCGTACCGCGCGCGAGGACGGGAGCGCGTGAGTCAGGCGGGCCGGAGAGGGCCTGTCAGGCGGCCAGGATGCGCCCGAAGGCGCGCTCGGCGCGGCGCTGCTCGGGGAAGCGCGCGCCCAGCGACGTGAGGACGAGCTTGGTCTCCCCGACGGAGATCGACGAGGCATAGAGATCGTGGTTCTTCACGACCTCGTCGATGCGCCCTTCGATCGAGGGGGTCAGCGGCGCCCCGGCCACGAACACGGGGCCGACGGCGGCCAGGACTTCGAGGTCCACGTCGCCGACGCCCCCGATGAGCAGGCCGTCCTCGTCGGAGAGGACGGCCGCGCGGACGCCGGCACGGGCGGCATTCGCTTCGAGGTAGAGGCGCACGGCCTCCGTGCGGTTGTTGCTGCGGGTCTTTCGTCGTTCGAAGCTCACCATGGCCGCAGGATGCCAAACCCCCGCGGGCGCTCCAAATAACCCGCGAGAAGCCTCTCCTTCGGGCCGTTCGCCCGGCGGTGCCGCTTGACTTCGCGCGGCGCCGTCGGGATGTTCGGCGCGCCCGCCACAAGCGAGCGGGCGAGGTGGAGCGCGTGCGACGACGAGAGGACCTGTTCGGCCAACTACTCCCGATGACCCCCGCCCTCGCGATGAACAGCGGGGGTCCGCCGCCGGGGTCTTTTGGCCCGCCGGGAGGCGGGGCTCCCGGGGCTTTCGGCCCACCCGGCGGCGGGGCTCCAGGGCCCTTCGGTCCGCCCGGCGGCGGGGCTCCGGGGGGGTTCGGTCCGCCCGGCGGCGGGTGGGGTGGGGGCCCCGGCGGCGGACAAGGGGGCATGCCGATGGGCCCCCCGCCGGGCCCGCCGAAGAAGAAGAGCCGTGTCCTGATGTTCGTCGGCTGCGGCTGCCTGAGCCTCTTCCTCTTCGTGCTGGCCGTGGGCGGAACGCTGCTCTATTTCGAGGAGGGGAAGGGCCTCCACGTCCCGGACACCGAGGTGGCCAGCGTGCCTGTCCAGCCCGGCAGTCCGTACAGCGTCAGCTTCACGTGGGACGGCACCGGCTACGCCTTCAACAACGTGTGGCTCGTGATCGAGGACGGCCAGAAGAGCGGCGGCCAGTTCGAGGTCGCGACGACGATGGAGTGCGATCGCGGCGGCCACGAGGAGACGAAGACCATCAAGGTCCCGAGCTACGACGTGAAGCAGGTGGAGGACAAGGGCTCCTCGTTCTCGGCGTGGATCTACCTCGGCGACGAGTACGAGCGCGGCTCGTCCCGCAAGATCACCTGCTCCGGGAGGGTGACCCCCACACAAGGCACCTGGACGAAGGCCCACATCGCCGTCACCCAGCGGCAGCGCCCGGCGGACTTCTTCGCCTTCTGAGCGGGCTCTCCCCCCGGCGGCTCACTGCGGGCCCGACTCCGCGCAGTTGTTGTCGCAGCCGTCGTTGTTGACCTTGTTGCCGTCGTCGCACTCCTCCTTGCCGGCCTGCACCACGCCGTCGCCGCAGCGCGCGCCGAGGACGCAGCCCATGTCGCACTCCCCGTATCCTCCATCGTTCACCCCGTCGTCGCACTGCTCGCCGAACAGGCTGTCGACGTTGCCGTCGCCGCAGAAGGCGCCGTTCTTGCAGCCGGGCGCGCAGCCGCCGTAGGGGCTCAGGTTCACGCCGTCGTCGCACTCCTCGTGATCCGCCTGGAGGACGCCGTCGCCGCAGAAGGGGCCGGGCTTGCAGTCCGGCGTGCAGTGGCCGTACGTCCCGTCGTTCACGCCGTCGTCGCACACCTCGTCCGGGGTCTTGATGCCGTCCCCGCAGACGCTCATGCACACGCTCTCGGCGTTGACGAAGTCGGAGAGCGTCAGTTTGTAGTTGGACTGCGTGGTGTGGCGCTCGGCCTGGAAGACGACGATCTCGTAGATCTTGCCGATCTCCAGGTTGAAGTTGGGGGCCTGCCCCGCGTCCAGCGTGATGCCGCCGTTCATCGCGCCGTGCACGCCCCCGAGGTTCACCGCGAGCTTCTTGTTGACGAACACCCAGACGTCGTCGTCCCCCGTGAAATCGAGCTGCTCCGTGCCCTTGTACTCGAAGTAATACCGCACCTCGCTCGTGAAGTGGAAGTTCGCGAAGTTGCCCTCGTTGCCGAAGGCGATGTTGTCCAGCGGGAAGAAATTCCCGTTCGAGAACTGGAACTCTCCGGTCGGCAGCTTGCCCAGCGTCAGCGTCTGCACGACAGGGAAGTTCACCCCCGCGACGTCCCGGTACCACTGGTCGAAGTTGTCCTTTCCGGAGGTCGTCGGTGTCGTCGGGTTGCCGGCGTACACAGGCTTTCCGTCGGCGCCGAGGGCCTGCTGGACGACGCCGAGATCCACGCCGAGGAACTTCTCCATGTCGGGGTGGCTCGAGTGGAAATCCCGCAGGACGATGGGCAGGACGAGCTGGTTCGGGTCCACGGCGACGTCCGTGCAGCCCCAGCCCGGCTCGACCTTGCAGTCCGGCGAGCAGCCGTCGCCGGGCTCCGTGTTGCCGTCCTCGCACTCCTCACTTCCGTTCGGGAGCTTGATGCCGTCTCCGCACGACGACGTACAAGCGCCCTGCGAGCAGTCGGGCTCCTTCACGCAGAAAGGCGTGCACCCGTCGCCCATGTCGTTGTCCCCGTCGTCGCACTGCTCCGTGCCCTCGGGGACGCCGTCGCCGCAGACCGTGGGCGTGCAGGGCTGTCCGGGGACATCGCACTTGAAGCCCGGCTCCAGGTGGCATGTCGGGCTGCACCCGTCCCCCGCGCTCGCGTTGCCGTCGTCGCACTTCTCGTCGCCGACCACCAGGGAGTCGCCGCACAGCGCGGCCGAGCAGGCGGCGCCCACGACCAGGCACGTCCAGCCCGGCTCGACATGGCAGCTCGCGTCGCACCCGTCGCCGGCCGCCGTGTTCTGATCGTCGCACGTCTCGTCGCCGGTGATCTTCGCGTCGCCGCAGACGACCGTCGACACGCACGGATCCCCCGGGATCGGGCACGCGAACCCCAGCTCGACGGCGTCGCAGGTGCCTGTGCAGCCGTCCCCCGACTCCCCGTTTCCGTCGTCGCACGCCTCGCCCGGATCGAGCTTTCCGTCGCCGCACGCCGGCCCCGGCATCGCCCCACCGGTGCTCGTCGCGCCGCCCGTGCCCCCCTGGCCGCCTCCGCCGCTCGTGAAGATGTCCCCGCCTTTGCCGCCGTCCCCCGCGGTGCCCGCGGTGCCCGTCGTCTCGGTGACGGTGGTCGTCGTGACGGGAGTGATGATCTCCGGATTGCCGCACGCCGCGCCCGAGAGGGCCGTTGTCGCGACGAGGGCGAGCCGGGAGAAGCGAAAAGAAGAGCGCATGGGGCCTCCTGCCAAGTGAGGGATCGAGGGTACCCTCTCCCGGCCACAGGCGCGAGCCTCCCCTCGCAAACGGGCTCGATCGAGTGGGGGAGTGTGCGCGGTCAGCGCCAGTAGTAGCTGAGCCGGCCGATCGCGGTGAAGGGCCACCCCGGCGAGTAGTGGATTCCGGACACCACCCTTGGCTCGTAGGGGAGGCGGGTGTCCGTGGCGAAATTCACCTCGCGCCACTTCGCGTCGAAGAGGTTCTGGATGTCCAGGCCCGCCTCGATCGATCTCCACCGCAGCCCCACGTTCGCGTCGACGATCGTGAAGCCCTGCGCCACGAGCGAGCCGTCCTCGGTGGCGGGCCGATCCGCGATCGACTTCACCCGCACGGAGGCGAAGGGCGTGAAGTCGCCGAGCGCCGGCCGCGCCCCCACGCCCGCCTCGAACGTGCGCGTCGGCGCGAGGGCGATCGCGCCCCCGTTCCCCGCGTTGGCGCGGTATTTCGGGTCCACGAACGTGGCCGCCGCGTCGGCAAACAGCCAGTTGGAGATGCGGTAGCGCGCGTCCACCTCCAGCCCGAGCCGCCGCGTCGCGCCGGACGGCTCCGTCGTGCCCTCGTCGCCCACATAGACGATCTCCGAGTCCAGATCGATCAGGAAGGCGGCCGCCTCGACGCTGAGATCCTTGATCGGCCGCACGCGCACGCCGACCTCGTAGCCGGTGCCCGGCGTGAGGAGCGTCGCGGCGCCCTCGCCGCGCACGACGCCGCGCGCGTCGTTGGAGTGGAAGCCTCGCCCGTAGTCGAGGAAGATGTCGAGCTGCGGGATCGGCGACACGATCGCCTGCGCCTTGGGGGAGAAGAGCGTCTGTCCCGCCACGCCGCTCGTCTTGGTGCCGAGGGCGCCTCGGTCCTCGATCTGGTCCTCCACGTTCACGTCGAACCGGTCCGCGCGGCCCCCCAGGAGCAGGCGAATCCACCGGTTCAGCCGGATGTCCTCCTCGACGTAGACACCGATGCTGCTCTCCGTGACCTTCGCGCGGACCTTGTCTTCGAGCCGTTCGCGCGCCTGATCGTGGAAGAGCGCGTTCTCGATCCCGTCGACGCGCACCTGCACGCCGCCGGAGGTGGTGAACTGGATCCCCCTGTAGTGCGCGTGCCGCTGGAGCCGGAGCTGGACCCCCCCGAACAGGCGATCATCCCCTTGCTCGATCTGGTCGCCGTGGAGCGGATCGTCCGCGAAGAAGGTGAAGTTGGAGTACAGGGTGAAGCGGTATTTCACGAGGTACGCGAGCGCGGTGAGCTCGGTCCTGTCCCACATCGAGGAGAACGACAGCGCCGCCGCGTGACGCTGGCTGTCGCCGCCCTCCGTCGGGTCCACGTGCCCGAAGTGATCGATGCATTTGGCGCCGTACGATTCGGGGGAGGGGACGCCCGCCTCTCCCTCGCCGCAGACGGCGCGCGCGGGGATCTGGCCCGATCCGTTCCACTTCGAGCCATAGGACATCCACGAGAGGGACGCCTTGGTGCCCGGG
>WBZX01003075.1_pt1 | contig 10844 bp, 13 predicted proteins | sample 5204211 | NCBI WGS metagenome assembly WBZX01 (sample SAMN12344362, study PRJNA552823) | activated sludge metagenome | biome: Activated sludge suspended growth; feature: Nitrification reactor; material: Wastewater; isolation source: activated sludge from nitrification reactor of wastewater...
GGTGGGCTTCACCGGGCAGATCCTTTTCCTCGACAGCAAGGTGCCGGCGCTGGTGATCGGCGCGATACGCGACGGCCAGACCGCGGTGTTCGGCTTCGGCGAGACCTCGAAGGGCTCCGGCAAGGCGCCCGACGGCAACACGATGATGCGCATCGGCTCGATCACCAAGGCCTTCACCGGCCAGGTGTTCGCGGCCCAGGTGGCGCGGGGCGGCGTCCACTTCACCGACCGCCTGCAGGACCGCATCGGCTGGAGCGTCAAGGTGCCGGAGAAGGACGGCAAGCAGATCCGCCTGATCGACCTGGCCACCCACAGTTCCGGTCTGCCGCGCGAGGTCGAGCGCAAGGACGGGCCGGCCGACGATCCGTTCCGCACGCTCACGCGCGAGGCCTATATCCTCGGCCTGCAGTCCGATCCGCTGCTGTTCGCGCCGGCGACCGGCTTCCTCTATTCCAACTTCGCCTTCGACCTGCTGGCCGCGGCGCTGGCGAACTCCGCCGGCAAGCCCTACGACGCGCTGCTCAAGGAGACCGTGCTCGATCCGGCCGGCCTCAAGGACACGCTGTTTGCCCTGCGCCCCGGCGATGCGGCCCGCTTGGTGCAGGGCCACAATTTCGACGGCACGCCGCTGCCCGATGTCCGCGCGACCGACGTGATGGCGGGCGCCAGCAGTCTCTATTCGACGCCCAACGACATCCTGCGCTGGCTCGCCTGGCATCTCGACCGCTTCTCGCCCAACGGCGCGGAGGTGCGCCTGATCGACCACGCCGCCTACGTGCCGCGCGACGGCATGAAGCCCGTCTCGGGCCTCGACGAGTCCGGCCATGCCAGCGCCATGGGCTTGGGCTGGATCGTGATGGCGCCCGAGGGCGACCAGCCGCTGATCCTGCAGAAGGCGGGCGGGCTGCAGGGCGTCTTCACCTACACCGCCTTCGCACCGACGCGCGGCGTGGGCGTGTTCGTGGCCATCAGCCAGTTCAACTTCGCCGCCGCCATGGCCATGGCCAAGGTCGCCAACGAACTGATCGGCACCCTGGCGCCGCGCTGACGGCTTCCCTCCCGGCAACGTGCCCGGGGCCTCGCACGTTGTCCGCTCGCGACCGGCGACATGCGAAGGCCGGGGTGTGTGCAATCGATTGCATGAGGGAGGGCGGCATGAGGGGATCGTTCCATCATCTCGACCTGACGGTGCGCGATCTCGGGATCTCGCGGGATTTCTACACGCCGCTGCTCACCTTCCTCGGCTATCGTTGCGTGAAGGCCGACGACACCGTGATCGTTTGGCATCTCGAACCGGCCGGAAGCTATGTCTGTGCGCTGGCGCTGCGGCCCGCGCGGTCCGACCGGCCGCACGATCGCTATACGGCGGGCCTGCACCACGTCGCCTGGACGGCCGACAGCCGCGTCTCGGTCGATGCGTTCCATGCGCTCATGGAGGCGGCCGGCGCGACGATCCTCGATGCGCCCGCCGATTATCCGCAATACGGCTCGACCTATTATTCGGTGTTCGTGGCCGACCCCGACGGCATGAAGCTGGAATACGCCTATACGGGCTAATTTGCCCGGGTCGGGGAACCCGACGCCGCCGTGCGCTTTGCCTTACCGAAGGCAAGAAGGAGAAGCGCAATGGCTTTCCGGAATGCAGGGACGTGGGGAATCGTTACCGTCCTCTTCGTGCTTCTGGCGCTCGCCGTCGCCTTCAGCGTGATCGGCTGGCAGACCGCCGGCGTCGGACCGGCCCAGGTGAGCAATTCGGGCTTCATTGCCATGGCGCTGGGCGTCATCGCGACCCTGGCGCTGGGCATCGGCCTGATGGCGCTGATGTTCCACGGCAATCGCCGCGGCCACTGACCGGCAGGCAGACTGCCAATTGCAGAATGTGTGGGGTTGTGCCGCATGGGAGGCTGCAGTTCAGCTGCGATATAAAATCGGGATGCCGGCCCTACCCACACTTCTGATGATCGGGATTCCTCTGGTCCTGGTCGCCGGCATCTTCTGGATGTGGATGAAGGCACTGCACAACGAGATCGGCCCGTCGCTGGTCGCGACCGTGCTTTCCGTGGGCGCCATCGTCGTGACGATGGGGTTCACCATGAAGATTCTGGAGCCGTCGCCGCCACCGGAGGCCCCGATGGCGTGGGACGACGAGTAGGGCCCGCAAGGAAGGGCCGCGCGTCAACGCGAGGGCTCCGTCTTGATCCGGCCGCCCTTGTCGACGACGACGCCGACGGGCGTGTCGCCCTTCATGGCGCGACCCCGCCACACTCCCCAGCTGTCGCGCTCAAGCACCGAAACGTCGCTGTAGCCCGCGCGTTCGATCCTCGACCGGACGAGGTTGGCTTCCTCGGCCTGCGTTTCCGGGGGAATGGGATTGACCGCGAGGGTCTCGGTGGCCGGGGCGGGCGGTGCGGTCTGCTGCGCAAAGCCGTTCCCCGCCTGCACCGTCGCGATGGCCGTCGAGGCAGCCACGAGCGTCGTCGCGAGAGTCGTGAAGCGGGTCATGCAGCGTCTCCTCTTGCGAAGAAACGTCCGGTTCGGCGGCCGGGTTGCGGGAGCGGGTCCCTTATGCCGTGGGCTTCTCGTCGAGCATCGGCGCGAGCAGCAACGCGGCCACGCCGCCGATGGCCTGGGCGAGGATGAAGGCCGGCGCATCGGCGGGCGCGATGCCGGCGAAAGTGTCGGACAGCGCGCGTGCCACCGTGACGGCCGGGTTGGCGAACGAGGTCGAGGCGGTGAACCAGTAGGCGCCGACGATGTAGACGGCGACGGCGGCGGGCAGGGCGGCAAGCTTGCGGCGCACGCCGATCAGGATGAGCAGGACGAGGCCGAACGTCGCCGTCGCCTCGGCCGTCCACTGGCCGAGGCCGGTGCGCACCTTGGTCGAGGCCTGCAGGATCGGCAGGTCGAACATCAGGTGCGCCAGCCACACGCCCAGGATGGCGCCGGCGAACTGTACGGCAAGGAAGGGCAGGGCACGCGCCGGCGCGCTGTCGCCGCGGCCGGTCAATGCAAGCGTCACGACCGGATTGAAGTGCGCGCCGGAGACCGGCCCGAACATGACGATCAGCGCAAAGAGGACGCCGCCGGTTGCAATGGCGTTGGCGAGGAGGGCGAGCGCGACGTTTCCGCCCGACAGGCGCTCCGCCATGATGCCCGAGCCCACGACGCCCGCGAGCAGCAGCGCCGAGCCCACGGCTTCGGCGACGAGTGCGGCTCGCATCAGGCGGCGGCGGAGGACGGCGTTTGCCGGCCGATGGCGTCCGGCCTCTTCTGCGGCGTCATCGCAACCTCAGCCGCAGCAGGCGCGCGCGGGCTTGTCGGCGGTGCGGCCGGGAAGGGGCGCGCTTTCGCCGTAGACCGTGCTCTCGCCGGTGGTGAGGAAGGTCTCCCACGACACGCCCTGCGGATCGGAAATCCAGCTCTTCTCCGACTTGGCATAGCAGCAGGTCGTCTTGCCTTCCTCCAGCACCGGCCCTTCGGCCTGCTTGAGCCGGCCGTAGACTTCCTGCAGCTCCGCACCGTCCTCGACCTGGATGCCGAGATGGTCGATGCCGGGCGCGCTGCCGCTGTGGGTGGAGATGGCGAAGTTCACCCTCGGATCGTCGAGCATCCACTTCGCATAGTCCGGTTTCACCACCGTGGGCTCGGCTGCGAACAGCGCGGCATAGAAGCGGATCGACTGGTCGAGATCGGCGACGGCCATGTGAACATGAAGGCGCTTCATGGGCGGGTTGCTCCTCTGTGGCGTTTACGGACGATGGATGCGCGTTGCGGCTCGCACACCGGCACGCCGCAGCCGGCGGCCTCGCCGGCGCAGCAATTCTCGGTGAGGAAGCCCATCAGCTCGTTCATGCCGTCGAAGTCGGCGGCGTAGATCAGCGAGCGGCCGTCGCGGCGCATTTCGACGAGGCCCGCGTGGCGCAGTTGCGAGAGATGGAAGGAGAGAGTCGGCGCCGGGATCTTCAGGCGCTCGGCGATCTGGCCGGCCGGCAGCCCGTCGCGGCCTGCTTCGACCAGCAGGCGGAAAACTTCGAGGCGGCTTTGCTGTGCGAGAGCGCCCAGGGCAGCGACGGCGTTTTCGATTTCCATGATTCGATAAATATGGAAATATGAAAGCGATGTCAATGTCCGCTCCCCCGCCGTCCGCTGGTCCATCGTCCGGCCTCCGTCTCGTCCTTGTCGTCTGCGCCGCGCAGGTCTTCGTCCAGCTCGGGGCCGGCTTCTGGCCGGCGCTGCTGCCGCAGATGATGGAGCGCTGGCAGCTCTCCAACAGCGAGGCGGGCTGGATCACCGCCATCTTCTTCGGGACCTACATGGTCTCCGTGCCCGTGCTGGTGACGCTCACCGACAAGGTGGATGCCAAGCGCGTCTATCTCTTCGGCGTGGGCTGCACCGTGGCGGGGCATCTGCTGTTCGGCCTGTTCGCCGATGGCTTCTGGTCGGCCTTCGCCACGCGCGCGCTGGCCGGCATGGGCTGGGCCGGCACCTACATGACCGGGCTGAAGCTGCTCGCCGACCAGGTCGATAGCCGCATGATGTCGCGCGCCGTCACCGGTCATGCGGCGAGCATCGGCATCTCGGGCGCGGTCTCCTACCTGCTGGGCGACGTGCTGGCCGCCCAGTTCGGCTGGCGCTCGGCCTTCGTTATCTCCGCCGGCACCGCGCTGATTGCCTGGCTGTCGGTGGCGCTGATCGTGCCGTCGCGCACGCCGGTGGCGCGGCCCAGGAGCCAGGGCGGGCTGTTCGACTTCCGGCCGGTGATCCGCAACCGTAACGCCTTCGCCTATTCCGTCGTCTACTGCGTGCACACCTTGGAGATGAGCGCACTGCGCGGCTGGGGCGTGGCCTTCCTGGCCTTCGTTGCGGGCTACACGGGCGTGGCAGGCGAGACGCTCTCGCCGCCGCTGGTGGTGACGCTGCTCGCCCTGCTGGGCACGCTCACCAGCATCGTGGGCAACGAGGCCTCGATCCGGTTCGGCCGGCGGCGTCTGGTGATCGCAGCCCTCGTCCTGTCGATCGTCTTCGCCTGCGGCGTGGGCTTTCTCGGGTCGATGCACTACTGGCTCGCCGTGGTGCTGCTGATCGCCTACGGCATGATCGTGTGGCTCGACTCCTCGTCGCTGACGGCGGGCGCCGCGGGCAATGCCGAGCCAGCGCGCCGCGGCGCCACCCTCGCGGTGCATTCGACGCTGGGCTATGCCGGCGGCTTCGTCGGTCCGCTGATCGTCGGATGGACGCTCGATCTTGCGGGCGGCGCCTCGCCGATGGCCTGGGGGATCGCCTTCGCGGCGGTCGCGGCGTTCCTCGTCGCGGGGCTGCTTGCCTTCGTCGCGCTGCGGCCGCGAGAACTGGAAGGCGACAGGCTGTCGGTTCGGTGAACTGTCGCCTCGTCTCGTGTCTCCACCTATGCGGCCATGAAGATTGACCGGCCGATGCAGCCTTTCCTAGTGTTTCCCTCACTGGAAACAACCGGATTGGGGGCAGTCCATGGCCTATTTCGGCGTCTGCTATTCTCCGAGGCGCGTCACGAATCCGACGGCCGATACCGTCGATCAGGACATGCGGATCATCGCAAGTCTCGGCTTCAGGAATGTTCGCACCTACGGCGTCAATCCGCCCGACCAGTGGAACATGTTGAAGGCGCGCAAGTACGGTTTGAATGTCGGCCTGGGCGTCTGGGCATACGGCAGCCAGCTCGATCAGACGAAAGCAAGGATCGATGTGGCGCTGGCCCAGGCCAACGAAGCGCAGCGCACCTATGGCCCGTCGCGCCTCGCCTTCGATCTGGTCGTGGGCAACGAGGTGAACCGCCAGGAGGCGGGGCCGTGCACGCCCGACCATATCTGGCATGCGATGGACTATGCGCAGGGCTTGCGGTCCTTCCATCCCAATCTCGATTATCGCGTGACGACCTGCTTCAGCGGCACCGTCCTGGTCGATCCGGGCGGCGCGCAGTGGCAGAAGGTCGTCCAGAAGTGCGATGTCTGCGCCTACCTCACCGTCTATCCGTGGTGGTCCTTCGCGGCGGGGCAGCATCCCGATCCGGGCAACATCGACCCCAACATGCAATGGTCGTGGAACAACGGGCTGAGCCAGGTCGTGAACCTCGGCAAGCAGGTGGTGATTGCCGAGATCGGCTGGCCGAGCGCCGGCAAGCCCGAGTGGAACACCACGATCCCCTCGGAGCGCCTGAACTACAACGTCACGAAGAAGTGGGTTTCGGGCGCCAACTCCCTCGGCAGGGCCTTCGACACCTACTGGTTCGAGATGTTCGACGAACCGTGGAAGACCAACGAAGGCCCGTTCGGTCCGTACTTCGGCCTGTACGACAAGGACGCCAATCCCAAGTGGTCGCCCCTGTAGAAGGGGCAGCCGCGCCGGGAACGAAGCGGCATCGACTTTTCCCCAATCTCCACAGAACCATCCCCGGGCATTGGCAGACCTGCCGGGGGTCGTCGACCCAGCTTCGGCGGGTCGGGAATGTCCGGCACGCCGGCCGACACAAAGTCGTCGCAAAGGAACCTTTGGCCGATCACAAAGCGACCCCAGGCCAATCACAAAGGGCCCCTACAAAGCGGTCCTGGCCGCTTGGGGCGGCCAAACCGTAGTGTAGGAGAGGCCCGTCGGGGTGGACGGGCCCTCTCTTTCCTTTTCCCAATCTCCGATTCATATCGGTCGTCCGGATCGATCGGCCGCCGCGAAGTGCGCCATCTGGTCGGCGTACGCTTTCGCGAAGGCCGGGCGCGACGTGGCGCGCGCGACATAGGCGCGGGCGGCGGGACAGCCGGTCAGCCCGTCGAAGCGGTCGACCAGCCGCAGCACGTCCGCCATCGCGATGTCGGCGACGGAGAACGGGCCGGCCAGCCATTCGCGTCGGGCCAGCACCGGCTCCATGTGCTGCAGCCGCACCGTGAGGAAGCCGTCGAGGAACTTCCAGGCCGGTGTGTCGTCGGTGTGGTTCATGAAGGACAGCAGGCCCCAGGGCAGGGCCGCCATCTCGACCGAGTTCAGCGCCGCGAACAGCCACTCCTTCGCCTCGTTGCTGCCTTGCCGGTCGGCCGGCATCAGCGCGTCGCTCCGCTCGCCGAGATGGAGCAGGATCGCGCCGCTCTCGAAGATCGAGAGGTCGCCGTCGGTCAGCCACGGCACCTGGCCGAACGGCTGATGCGCGAGGTGGGCGGGCCCCCGGTCGCGGAACGGCACGCTCTCGACGCGATAGGGCAATCCTGCCTCTTCGAGCGCCCAGCGCACGCGGATGTCGCGCACGAAGCCGCGCGGCATCTCGGGGACCCAGTCGAAGGTGGTGAGGACGAGAGCGGGCATCGGGCAATTCCCTCCATCCATGTGGTCCTGCACTCGGGAAACGACTCCCCGGCTAGGGCCGTTGCTTCGAGGCCTTGCGGTAGATGCCCGAGAAGGTGACGTTCATGCCGCCGCACTTCTGATTGTCCATCGCGATCAGGTACTCGCCCTGCAGGCGCAGGCGTATGCCGCAGTCGTCGGACTTCGGATCGTAGGGAACAGCCTTTCCGCCCGACGGCGTGAAGGCGAAGGCGTCGCCCGGTATGCGCGCCGTCACCTCGAACTCGCCGATATTGACTGCGCCGCGCTTGACGCGCTCCGGGTCCCGGCCGCCGTAGGTCGCCTGGCCGGCCAGCGTCAGCGTCTCGGCGGCAGGGCCGGGGCGAATGGTGATGGTCTGTTCGGGCGCCTGCCAGCGGCCGATCCACTTCTCGCGCGCGATGGAAGCCTGCGGCGCGATCGTCGCCACGGCATTCGCCGGCAACCAGCCGGAATGGCCGAAGCCCTTGCCGCCGATATAGGTCGCGCAGACGAAGTCCCGCAGGCGCTTGCCCAGGATCAGCAGATCGCCGTCGACGACATAGGTCTTCTGCCGGCATGCCGCCGTGTCGGCCGGGCAGGCGGGGGCCGCGGCATCGCCGTTGCGCACGAAGGTCGCGCGGCCGCCCTCGCGCGCCGCGACCCTTGCAAGGACGAGCCCGTTGGCAGGCTCGCCGACGCCGCCGCAGATCGCGGCATCCGTCTGTGCCGAAGCGGTATGGCCGGCCAGGACGACCAGCAGGGCGGACAAGGGGGCAGGAAGCTTCATTCGAGCCATCTGCGCGACAGGACGACAACGGCGCCGTCCGTTCCTGCCAAAACTCCACCGGGACAGTAAAGAGCCGACCTCGCGATCAGGCCCGGCCTCCGGCGGCGAGCGATGCCCAGAAGATCGACAGGAGGTCCGCCTCCATCAGCGGAGGATGAAGATTGCGCATCACGCAGGGCGAGCGCGGCGTGTCGCGCAGCGTCGCGGCGATCCCGATGGCGGCGAGCTTGCCCAGCACGTCGAGCGTCGGCCCGCCGGGATCGACCCGCCCGTCGTCTGTGCGCAGAGCTGCTGGTTGCCGTCCCTGAAGTCGTCGGCGGTGATCGGCTTGGGGTACCAGTCCTTGCGGCCGGTGAACTTCTGGTAGTCGTCGGCGACGGAAGCAGGATGCCCGGCGGAAAGCAGAACTTCATCGGCGCCCTCCCGGTGCGGGCGGTGCGTTGCACGCAATGCAGAAAGGCTAACCAGCTTCGATTCCCCGTTCAGCCTTCAAAGGCGCATGGCTTCGGGCCGCAATCGGAGCCTGCCGGAAAGATCAGCGCCTGGCCTCGAAGTAGGCGACCAGCGCGAAGAGTGCGATCGCACCGCCGATCAGCAGCAAGGCGTTGGTGTTGATCAGGAGGAGGAGAGCGGCGGAAGGCATGCCGTAGCCAGATCGACTTTCGCGGCGGGCGCAATCGCTCCACCCCCGGTTGCCGCCGCTGTACACGAGATCGTTACAGGCTTTTGCCGACCCAGGGGTGTTTGCAGACCCCGGCGCCTCCACCTTGAGCGACCTGCAGCATTTCGGATCACGCGACGGCGGGCCGGCCGGTTCGACGACGGCGAATGCCGGACCCTGGCCTTCTTACGAGGCAGTCGAATCACAAGGCGGTCGGATCACAAGGTGTCCGAACCAAGCCGCACCGGAACGCCGCGAACGGTCTCGACTTCGGACCGGCCATCCCTCGTGGACGGCGCGCGAGACAGGCGGGAAGACGACGACGACGGAAGACCCGGCCGCCGCAGGGCGCCCGCCGCCGCCGCCGCTTTCGAAGCCGGCGCCGTCTGCTTCGACCGGGGCGTCTGGTACTGAAGCTGGGCTGCCGCCTCGCCGATACGGCGCAGCATCGCCGATGCCGTCTTGAACGACACGTTCAGAATCTGATGCAGGTGGAACGGCCGTATCGGCTTGGTTCCGCCCTCGGTGAGATAGATGGCCTGCAGCCACTTGTGGGCGGGGACGTGGCTGGAACTCATCAGCGTGCCATGCAGGCCGGAGAAGGCCTTGCGGCAGACATAGCACTTGTAGGTGCCGACGCGAGTGGTCGCGCCGTTCAGCTTGCCGACCTTGCCGGCCCTGCCGCAGCGTGGGCAGATCACCCCGTCGGGCCACAGCAGACCCTCGAGATAACGATGTGCGCTCAGCTCGTCCGCGAACACCGCAAGCGCTTCGCGAGCTTTGTAGTCCGGCCCCTGGTTCATGACCCCAGCCCCCACTTACACGCAAGGAGCCCGACCCCTCGGGCCCTCGACTTCGACGCTTCCCACCCCGTCAAAGTCGTCAGACATCTTTATAGCGCGATCGGTGCCGGTCGTAATCCTGGGTCGCGATTCTCCCAAGACAATGGCAGCGCTGATCGATTTGGACTGCGTCTGTCACGCATCGACCATAGCAAATGAAAAGTCGATGAGGAGCGGAGCCCGGCGAACGTCGAACAGCGCAGGCGTGTCGGCGTCTCTCGTGCCACTTCGCGAAACTGCGGCCGGCGCGCTAGCGGGAGAACGGGTCGGCGGGGCGTCTCGTGAAGGGATCGGTCGCCGGTTGCGAGCCGCTTCCGGATCGCCCGCCGCCGGCCATTTCGCGCTGGCAGTTCATGACCTCCGTCACTGCGAGATATGTGTTCCGCAGGGAGAGTCCGGCAATCCGTGTACCGTTGTAGTACACGCGCAAGCTGTTCCGCTGCATGAAGTCGCTGGCAAAGTCGGCGCTCACGTTCGAGTGGTCCAGCCAGACCCAGTCTCCCATCTTGAGGCCGCGGAACTCTCCATCGTAGGACTGCTGCTCGTCGAAGGTGAGGCGCATGCGGTAGACCTTGCCGACTTCGAGCGAACGCCAGGCCGGATTGGCGATCATGAAGAAGATGGACTTCTTCTTCATGTCGAAGCCCACGCGAACATCCGTTCCGTCCTCGTAGCTCTGGTGTGCGTAGCATCCATCGCCGATGCTTCGATCGACGCGAATCGACCAGCCGCCGACTTCGCCCCACTTCGCGCTGTTCTGAGATTGAGCCGGCGCCGCCAGAAGGCAGGCCGCGACGGATACTGCCGCAAGCATCGATTTGTCGATCATTGGTCGTCCCCCACCCAATGAGTTCGTCGTTGACCGCCCAGCCGGCCGAGAGCCGGGGCCTGGCGATGCCGAAGGAGTCCTCTAACAGGATGCTGAAAAAGTCGATGGCATCGGGCCGCTATGGATCGTGTGTTGTCGGGGTGGCTGACGAATCGATGTTGCCCACGGCAGCCTCTGAAAAACCTGCTTCAGCAGCCCGCTAGGTGGCCGGGGAAGCATTTGCATGTTTTCTGGCAGCCGACCGCTCCGACCGAAAGACGAGCCAGGCAAACAACAACATCGCGACGAAAACAGCGAAGGAGCCGCCTGCAGCGAGAGGCTCTGCCGACGAAGTACCCGTATGGACGAGCCCAACCCCAATCGCTTGGACGATTGTACCGGCCAGCCATAACCAGATCTGCG
>WBZX01003076.1_pt1 | contig 10843 bp, 12 predicted proteins | sample 5204211 | NCBI WGS metagenome assembly WBZX01 (sample SAMN12344362, study PRJNA552823) | activated sludge metagenome | biome: Activated sludge suspended growth; feature: Nitrification reactor; material: Wastewater; isolation source: activated sludge from nitrification reactor of wastewater...
TCTTCCTGGTCGTGGTCGCCGGCTTCGCCTCGGCTGCCGGCAGCGCCAGACGTGCCAGGATCGCGGCGGTTTGCTCCTGGTGTGCCTGGAGTTGGCCGGCGAGTCGGGCGGCTTCCTCGCGGGCCTTGCTGGCCTCCTGCCGTGCCTGGTCGCGCTCGGCCTGGGTGGCGGTCAATTGCTCGGTTTGGCGCTGGGCGTCGGCTGCTGCCTGCCGGCGCTGCTCCTGGTGCGCCTGATCGGCCGCCTCTGCCTTGCCCTGCACCTTCGCCAGCTCGGCGCGCACCTGGTCGAGCTGGGCGGCCGTCGCTTGGTTCGCCTTCTGCTGCTCGGCCAGGTTGCCCCGTACCTGGTCGGCGTCCTGGTGTGCCCTGTCCAGCTCCGTGCGCAGTTCACCGGCGCGGCGCTCGATTTCGACGGCGCGGGCCTCGGCGGTGTGGGCCTGTTCCTGGGCGGCGGTCAGCTTCGCCCGCAGTTCGTCGGTCTCGGTGCGTGCGGCCTGCTCGGCCGCCTCGATGGACGCCAGGCGGGATTGCAGGCCGTCGACCTCGCCGGCCAGTTTGTCGGCCAGCTCGGCCGCTTCGGCCTGGGCGGCCTCCATGTCGGCGCGGGCCTTCTCCAGCGCCTCGCGCTCGGCGGCCAGCCGGCTATTCGCCAACCCTAGCGCCATTGTCCAAATATCGGCCCCGACCTCGGCGAGCCGGTCGCCCACGGCCTGGGGGGCCGGCTCGCGCAGGGGCGCGGTGGCTTCCTTCTGGCGGGCCTTCCACTCGTTCAAAACCGGGCTGATGGTGGTGTAGCTGCCGCCGACGATCTGACGCACAGCTTCAAGCGTGGGCCGCTCACCGGCGGCGGCGATCTGGTCAGCGGCGGCAAGAATCTGCTCTTTGGTGACGGCCATTTTGTATGCTCCTGTAGCGTTGTAATATGTTGTATAATACTACTACATACTACAATTTACAAGCCTACAGCGAAAATACTACGCGGCGGCGCGGCCAGGGCGGCCGCCGCGCACCTGGTCGGCGGATTCCGGCCGCATAGGAGGCCCGTAGAGGCGTTTTTCGGGGGTCGGGCGGCCTGGCCCCCGGCCTCGGGCGTGATCGTGCGTCCTGGGCACGCTCCGGCGGCGCTGGGGGTCGGTGTCGACCGTGGCCAGCCTCGTCATTTCCGGCGATGCTCGAGCCGGCGGCGGTCAGGCTTTGACTCTTGAGGGGCAGCCCTCTTCTTGGCGTTCAACCTTGTGGCCTTCCGAGTTGGTACGCTGGCCGGATCGAGGCGCAGGCGGTCGGCCTGCCCCCTTCTTGCTGACTGCCTTTTGCGGCCGTTGAGTTGCCGGGGTGCTTGATCTTGGCGCGGGCGGTGGTGCCGCGACCTGGGGGGGCTGGTAGGTTGGCCCCCTTGGGGGGGCCTCGATAACAGGGAGGGGGAGCCGGCTTGTCCGGGGGAACCCCGGAGGGGTGCCCCGGCCGCTAGGCCGCTGCGGCGGCTGATCTGCGCAACTTCTCCACAGAAAACGCCAGCCAGTTATCGGTTAAAACTTATAGGAAAACCTTAAAGGCAATACCTTACAGGTTTAGGGGGGGGGTAATTTAACGGAGCAAGGGGGGGCGATTTAACGGAGGGAAAGACCACTTGGGGGGGGCGATCTATCGGAGCAAGGGGGGGCGATTTAACGTGGATAACTTGCGCAACTCACAGGCTTATGCACGGCCCTCTATCGTCAGCAGCGGCGATGCTGCAGGCCCTCGCCGAAGCTCCTGGGCGACCTGAACGCAAAGCGGCCGCACCAGGTCGATGTCGGCCGCATCGCAGGGGGGGCGATTTATCGGAGTTTAGCTAAACCGTAGGGCCGCCCTTGTAGGGGATCGGTGGCGGCGAACCCAGCAGCAGCACGCCGCCGGTGACTGACTTGACCTTGGCTTGCGGATAGACAGCCAGCACCTTCTTGAGCGCCGGCACGAACTCTTTTTTGAAGTCCTTATCCGGGTCTTTGCCCCTGTACTCCTGGGCGAACTGTTCGCGCAGGTTGGCCCAATACAGGGTGACGCCCCTGCCCTGGATGCGGTGTAGCCGATGAGCAAGCCAGGCGTAAACATCGAGGGCCAGGGCAGAACCTTTCAGCGCCAGCAGGGCGCGATTGTCGAGGGGTACGGCGCTGGTTCTCAGCTCGGTAAAGTATTCGTCCGAAAGGGTCATGACGCCCGGCCATAGCGCCCGCTGGTGGTCGGCATTGTTGGCGACCCAAGCATCGAACTGCTTGACCGGGGCCATGTTGGGAATGTTCCGGCCCTTGTAGCCCATCTGCAAGCGACAGGCGGCCAGAGCGTGCATTTGCCGGCGCAGGGTCGTATAGCGTGCCCCTTGGTCGTCCATACCCATGAGGCGCAGGAACTCGGCCGCGCTGTCACCGATGGGGATCACTGGCGTATCGTTGCGCATCGCAAAGGTGGAAACCCACGCCAGCGCCAGGCGCGGCATGACTCCATAGGGGATAGGCTGCAAGACTGGCCCTTTGCCCTCGTCCAGGATGCCGGCCTGGATGTTGATCCAGGCGGCACCTGACTGGCGCAGGAACTCGCGCCCTTCGACCTTGGATCGAGGCAAGCCGACCTGGCACAGCACGGCATGGGCAAAAGCCATGAAATCGCCGAAGCCATCCGGCGGGGTCGTGGCGATCTGCGCGGCGGCCTCGATCAGCTTCTGATCCTTCGTGGTGGTAGCTATTTCCTGAGTCTTGCGCGTTGCCTTCTTGGCAGGTTTCACCTGGTCGGCCTCAATGCTGGCCGGTACGGCGGCCGGGGAAAGGTCAAGCGTGCCGCTCTGCCTTCTCGCCTCTGCCGTGCGCCGTGCAACGTCAGCCGCATCACCGGGCGCGATGCCGCCGGCGATCAGCTTGCGCATGTATTCCTGTTCGTCGAAGTCGTTGGCCATCGCTCCCCCCTTACGGCTTAGGCCGGCGCCACGGTTCCGGCCCGATGGGTTTCACTTGACCACCAGGGCCAAGGGGCACCAACCAAATGCCATTGATGCGAAACGGCGCGGGCAGGCCGAGCTGGGAATTCTCCTCGGTGGCCAGAGCTAGATTCCGCTCGATGCACCGGGCTTTCTTCTCCCGTTCTTTAGCCGCTAAAGCCGCGCAAATGTTCATTTGTCAGCCGTGCCGCTTCTCGTATTCATCGAAGGCCAAGCGCAGCAGCTCGTTCAGCTTGAGGTCGTGATTGGCTGCGAACACGCGAAAGCGGCGGCGAAGGTCTGCCGACACTCGGAAGTTCAGCGGCACGTTGTTGGCCTCGGCATCCTCGGCCGGCGCGGCGCTGCGGGCTGGCACATTGGCAACGGGTGCGGCTTGGCCCTTGGTTGCGACCAGGCCGGAAAGGTCGGCGGGTTTCTTGGCTGCCATTTACACGGTTTCCTTATTTTTGGTTTTCGTCTTTACGTGCAAGCGTTCAAGCACGAAAGACAACAGTTGTCGCATTTCCTCGGCGCTGCGGCTCTTGGCGTCCGTCTCGCTTACGGTGCGACCATCTACCATCGAGGCCGCGTAATCCACGCGGTCATGCACGATGGCCGGGGCCACGGCCCCATGCGCCGACAAGGCCGCAACGGCTTGCACGGTGAGCCTGGCAGTCGGCTTGGCCTGGGTGACGGCAAAGGTGAACGGCCGGCCGGCATCCTGGGCAATGTCCACGGTGCTGCCCACGGCGCGCAGATCATGCGGGCTGGGCCTCGTCGGGATTAGCACCAGGTCGGCCAGCTTCACAACGTCACGGATGGCGGCCGTAATCGCCGGCGGCGTGTCAATGACGGCCAGCTTGAACCCGGCCGCCGCCAACCCCTCTAGCTTCGCCGCCAGCTCGGCTAGGCTGGCCGATGCCAGCGCGGGGGTGTCGGCCTCGCGCGAGTTCCACCAGGCAGACAGCGAACCTTGCGGGTCGGTGTCGATCAGGACGGCCGGTCCAGCCCCCTCTTGCTCGGCTGTGACGGCCAGGTGAGCGGCGAGGGTAGTTTTGCCCGCGCCGCCCTTCTGGCTTGCTATGACGATGGTTTTCATTCTGCTTTGCGTGCCTCCGGGCTAAGACGTTATGGCAATTATACATTATGCACGCATAGCAACAAGCACAAAAGCACGCAAAACAGCTAGGAAGATTTGCGCCTTTTAAGCTCGGCCCGCATCCAGGCAGAAGCCTCGGCCATGTCCTGGCGCAGCTCGGCACGCTCGCCGGGGGTCAGCGCCCGCACCCGCCGGCGCTCGCGCTCCTGGTCGGCCAGTTCGCCCGACCAGGAGGCCAGCTCGTCATCGGGTAGGCCCGCCAGAATTTGGGGCAGGTTTTGGGTTCGGTGCGGGGGTATCGGCAGATCAGCCGCTGGGCCGTCATCGTCCAGGAAAGCCGGCTCTTGGTCGGTCATGGCAAAGCCTCCATGAAAAACCCGGCCGCGCCGGGTTTTGGTTAGGGCACCGTGGGCGCTGCTGGAATCGCTGTAAGCGATAGCACCCGGCGGCGGAAATCGTCGTACTCGTCGCCGGCCCGAAGCGAGAGGGCGGCGAGCGAATAGAAACGGTCGGTCGATGGTGATTCGCTGCGTGCCTTCACCATGTCCAGGCGGGCGACGTTCACGACTGTCCAGCACTCAGTAAAACCGCGCTGTCGCGCCTTCTGGTGGCTCTTCTCGGCCTCCCCGATGCGGTTGTGGATGTTGGACACGTCCGTTCCGCTCTTGACCTCGATGGCGACCACATTACGGTAATGCTGATGCTCCATTTCCTCCCGGATGATGATGTCCGGGTCGGGCGCGAACTCGATCAGGAAAGGCCGGCCGGTAGCGCTGTTCACCTCGATGGCGCTCTCCCGCACCTCAGCGGCAGCATGGGCAACGATCTCCCGGATGATCTCGAACACCAGGACAATTCCATCCGTTCCGCGCTGGTTGTTGGCCCCTCCGCGAAGCTGCGGGCCAACAGTCAGAAGGGTAAGGTCGTCCAGCAGCTCGCGGCTGACGCGCAGCGGGCCAACACCAGCCAGCAGCGCCGATGCTGTTTCACAGAAGGCCGCGCACAGGGCTGGAAGGTCGGCGGCTGCCGCCTTGCTGGCCGTACCTTTTTCCTCCATGCCCTTGAAGTAGCCAACGCCGAACCCTTTGTCGCTGCCGTAAAACTCTTTCTGGCTGTACCCCATCAGCAGCCGGTAATAGCCCAGCAGGTAGGGGTTCTTCTCCAGCACGGCCGGCACAGCAAACAGCAGCTCGGCCCGCAAGCCGTACTGCGCAAGAGTTGCCAGGTCAGCCGCCGGTACATACTCGGCAAGCTGTTTGTCCAGCTCGGCAATGTCCATGTCACGCACCGTTTCCAGCAGCGCGTTTTGCAGATAGACGCCTCTGAATCGCTTGAGGGCAAAGGCAAAGCCGATCTGTAGCTTTGGCGGTGGGAAGTTGATTTTCTTGGCGGTCGTCATGCGGCAGCGATCCTTATCACGTTGCTGTCCTGCCCTTGCAGGCGATCAGCCGCCAAGGCCACATATTCAGGGTTGAGTTCGATTCCAACGTACTGCCGGTTTTCCTCCTGGCACACAAGCCCCACGGTTCCCGACCCAAAGAACGGATCAAGCACGTAATCACCCGGCCCGGTCGATGCCTGGATGCAAGGCCGGATCAGGTCAGGCGGGAATGTGGCGAAATGAGCGCCGGCGAAGGGCTTGGTGTTCACATGCCAGACTGAGCGGCGATTGCGCAGGCCGCCGCCGTCGGCCGGCTCCCGCACGGCCTGCCAGTCGTAGAAATACTTCTCCGACTTGGTAAGCATGAACAGGAACTCATGCGAGCGGGCCGGGCGATCCTTGACGCTCTCGGGCATGGCGTTCGGTTTGTTCCAAACAATGTCACTGCGCAGATACCAGCCATCATCCTGCAATGCGAACGCCAGCCGCCACGGAATGCCGATCAAGTCCTTCGGCTTCAAGCCCTCGGGCGTGTCCGGGCGAACGTCCATCGCCCGGGCCGGGTTCTTCTTGTCCGGGGCACGATAGCCACGATTGCCGCTCGTGTAGCCATCGCCAATGTTCAGCCAAAGGGTGCCGTCATCGGTCAGCACGCGCTTAACCTCGGCAAAGATCGCCACCAGTCGATGCAGGAACTGGGGCATGGTGCCTTCAAGGCCGATTTGTTCCTCGATACCGTAGTCACGCAATCCCCAGTAAGGCGGCGAAGTGACTACGCAGCGCACAGACCCGGACGGCAGGCGGCGTAGCACGGTCAGAGCATCCCCCTCAAAAAGCGTCGAGCCGCGCAGTTGAAGCGGCTCGGGTCGCTGAATTCGCTCCACGCCAGACGGCGGGGCTATTTTTGCTTTTGGCATGTTGTTATGTCCTCTCAATCGTGGCGCGGCTGCACTACGCCGCAATGCTTATAAATCGTCGTCCTGGATACCCCGTAGTCGCGGGCCAGTTCAGCTACGCAAGTGCTCGGGTCGCGCAAAAGCGCCTTGATGTGGCGTATCTGCTTGGCGTCCAACTTGGGTTTCCTGCCACCCGCCCGGCCTCGGGCGCGTGCGGCATCCAGGCCCGCCCGGGTTCGCTCCCGGATCAAGCCTCGCTCGAACTCGGCCAGCGCCGCGAAAACATGGAATTGCAGCTTGCCGGCCGCGCTGCCGGTCTCGATCTTCTCGGTAAGGCTCTCGAAGTGCACGCCTCGCTGCTCAAGGTCGGCCACGATCTGCACCAGGTCCGGCAGACTGCGGCCGAGGCGATCCAGCCGCCACACCACAAGGGTGTCACCGGCCCGGAGCGCCTTCCGGCACTGCTCCAGCTCTGGCCGGACTGCATTCTTGCCGCTGGCCGCTTCCTCGTAGATGGTCGAGCACCCGGCCTGCCGGAGCGCGTCCCGTTGCAGGTCTAGGTTTTGATCGTCGGTCGAGACGCGGGCATAGCCGATGCGTTGATTCATGAACAGTTGCGCCACACTGAAAACTGAACGAATAAATGAACACTTTACCGCATTTGAATAACCAGGAACAGCAGCAGCTTGCCCCTGTCCAGAAAACCACCGTTTGATGAACATCGCCGCTGATTTTTAGCGGCTAAAGCTCCTGCCCGGTTTGTCGTGACGCTACCTTCCTCCAGAACTCTTAACTGAAAGGAGGTGATAGCGATGACTGCAATTTGGACGTTTGAAGGTGGGCGACTTGAAGCCCGCGACGAGGCCGGCGAGCTTCTACGCTGGTGGCTGGCCGATGAGGCGATGGGCAGGCCACTTGCCGGCCTGCTGAACCAGGCGCACAGCCTGAGCCGGCTACTTCTCTGGCCGTTGTTAAACGCCAGGGAAGGGCAGGGTGAGGCGACATAGAACGGGCTGGCCAGCATCGCCGGAACTGGCGATGCTGCAGCCGGAAAAAACAAGGGCGGCTCTCGGCCGCCCTGTTGTTCCTGGTGCGCTCTTAGGGTCTGGCCCTGCGAGTCAACCGAGCCACGTTTGCCCGCGTATCCGCTAGGTACTGCGCCAGGTGGTTAGCCTGGTCAGCCGAGCGACGGCGGCGGCAATTGAGGTGATAGTTCCCCAACGCTCCTACGTCCGTCATGGCTCTAAGGAGGTTGGTGATTGCCCGTCTATCTGCCGGCGTCACCTGCTGGCTGGGCGCTTCCAGAAGGGCCAGCACGTCAGTCAGTGCGGCGGCGTAGCCCGCCATGCGCTCGCGGATCGTCCCCGCGATCGGCGTTACGTTGGTAGGATTCAAAGTTGCCATGATTCACCTCTTCGGTAGGTGGGTTGTGGAAGTGTCGGCCGGCCTGCAACGCCGGCCGGCGCGCTCAATAATCGAAAGCCGATTTTGGGTTGAAGGTTGGCCCAGACGCTTGCCGTTGAACGGTGTCCGATCCTCCGCTGGACTCGCCGGCATTGGAGCGATTGACGAAGGCTGCAACCTCATCGCCAGGTTCGGCCTGCCGGTCGCCGCCGAGGGTGTTGCCATCAAATGCCGGTACATCCTGAGATTGCGCACTCGCCCGGATCGCGGCGGCTACCTGCCCCCCTATGGTCTGGCTGGCACGCTCCTGGAACCCATCCGCGAGCTGGGCGGCCTTGCTCTTGAGAACGGAGCCGGCCCCCTTGGCGAGTTCTCCGGCGGCGCTGGCCGTTACTGCTGCGGCATGGGCCAAACCGCCGGCGCTCGATGCGCCTTGAGGTTTGCTCTCGCTTCCGGTCTTGGCTTGTGCCTGCCCTTGGCTCGTCTTGGCCTGGTCGGCACCGCCGGAATCCTTGCCCTTGGCGTTCCCGCCTTCTGACTTCGCGGCCTTCGCGCTGTTCGAGCTACTGCCGCCCGACGATCCCGACGAGCTGGCAAAGCCTGCGGCCTGCGCAAACGGCGTGCTGCTGCCACTGTTGCCACCGCCAGAGCCAGAGGAAGCGCCGCCGCTGTCACTGCCACCGCCGAAGCTAGGCATCTGGCCGCTACCGCCGTCCATACCAGCCGCCTTTTCAAAGGCGGCCTTGATAGCAGACATGCCGCCCGCGATGTTTTGCGCCCCACCCATCACAGCAGCGCCGGCCATACTGGCCGCCGTTGCCGCCATGCCGGCCGCGCCCAGCGCAGCGCCGGCGACAGCGCCCGCGCCGAAGCTGCCAATACCAGCATGACTAATCCCAGCGCCGGTAATAACACCGGACAGCAGCCCCGGAATCTTGTTAATCAGCATCAGCAAGCCCTGGTAGTGCTTGGCGCGCTCCTGGTCGTAGCTCTTGCGGATCGCGTCCAGGTCGGCCCCCAGCGAGGCGCTGACCTGGGCATACAGCAGCTTTTTTGCCAGCCGGCCATCGGTCAGCAGCTTGATTGCCGTCCGCTTCACGGCCGCCTTCTTCTTGGCGTCCTCGATGGCTTGATCCTTCCGGCGCTTGGCCTTAGCCAGCGCCTCGGCCCTGGCCGCCGTCAGCCCTTTTTGCGCGTCCTTGTACCTGGCGTAAAGCTCGGTCGTGTCGATCCGCAGGCGCACCGGCCCCTTCTGATAGCTGCGCTTCGCCTGGGCGTCCTGGCGCTCGGGCACGGCCTCGAACCCGCCTAGCCGTTTCTCCAGCGCCGGCTTGGACAAATCGCGGGCCAAAGTGCTTGCCTTGACCGTGGTGCCGTCGCCGGCCTCGATGACCAGGCCGTTACCTCGGGCGCGAAGCTCCAGGCCGTTGTCGCGCATGACCTGGTGCAGCTCGGCCCAGCTCGTCGCCCCTCGGATTTCCTCCAGGCACTCGCGCTTGATCCAGCCGACCAGGCTTTCCACGCCTGCATGCCGCTCCATGTCGGCCGCCCTGGCCGCCGCCCCTCGCTGGTTCGGGATGTGGTTGTCTCGCTGCAAGCCGAAATCGTTTTCCAGCTTGGTGCACAGCTCGGCCAGCGTCCGATGCGGGTAATAGGGTTCGTGGATGGTGTAGCGGGTCGGGTGAATCTTGTTGATGGCGATGTGAACGTGCAGGTTGTCGGTGTCGTTGTGCACGGCGCTGACGCGCTGATGCTCGCCGTAACCCAGCCCGGCACAAATCCGCTCTTCGATGGCCTTGAGGGTGTCGGCGCTGGGCTGCTCGCCGGCGCGAAAGCTGACGATCAGGTGATAGGTCTTGTCGCTCTCGGCCCTGGTGTTGGCGTACTGCGTCGCCAGAACCTCGGTGATGGTGTCGCGCACGCTGTAGGCGTCGCAGTTCGTAACCTGGACATGGCCCAGCCGGTGATCCTTGCTCTGCGCGTCGGTGATGTACCGCACCAGGCCGGCAAAGTCGGACTTGCCCACCGAGCGCATGGGTACATGCTTGGCAATCACAGTTGCCCGCCTCGCGGCCGCACCACGCTTTCCATGATGCCGCTCATCTTGTCCTGGGTCGCCTCGATCTTGCCCAGCAGCGCCAGGATGGTATCGGCACCAAAGCGGGCGGTGCGGGCATCGTCGGTCAGCCACAGCTTGAGCAAGCCGCCCAGCCGGCCGAGGTCGCCATTGACCCGCACCAGCTCGCGCACGTTCTCGTAATCGGTCACGCCCTGGACGCGGTAGCCCTGCCCCACGGCCAGCAGATAGGCCGACGTGCTCATGCCGGCGGCCTGGGCGTTCGCCTCGATGGCGGCCCGTTCTTCCGGCAGGCAATAGACCTTGATCGGCGTGCTGCCCTTCCTCGTTACCTTCTCGCTGGCCTCCACTCCTGGCGTCCTCCATCTGTCGCCGGCGGCCGCCGGCTGGCCTCGCAGAGCAGGATTCCCGTTGAGCACCGCAGGTGCGAATAAGGGAAGTGAAGAGGATCGCCGCGCTTGCGCGGTGGGCCTACTTCACACATCCTGCCCTCTATTCAGACTCGTATAGTACTGCATCGCCAGTTGCAAAGCATCGCCATTCCATCGCTATTTCGCTGCAATACCGCGTGCATTGCCAGTAACAGCGACTTTCCGCGCAGTTACAGCGACAAAACAGCGGTCTAGTAGCGGTTTCCTTGCGCTTTCCGCGTGGTTTCCACGGCGGCATGCAACGCTTTCCAACAGTTGGACGCCAAGAGGAAGCGCCCCTCAAAGATCAATAGTCCGGGGCTTGTCCACGCTCACCTGGAACCCGGCGGGCCTGCATCGTCATTGCTGACGATGGGAGATCCAGCCCGCCACAGATTGAACCTTGAGGGCCAGCCGGATCATTCCGCCGGCGTCCCCTTGTCGCCCTTCTTCCTGGTCGTGGTCGCCGGCTTCGCCTCGGCTGCCGGCTTCGCCTCGGCTGCCGGCTTCGCCTCGGCTGCCGGCAGCGCCAGACGTGCCAGGATCGCGGCGGTTTGCTCCTGGTGTGCCTGGAGTTGGCCGGCGAGTCGGGCGGCTTCCTCGCGGGCCTTGCTGGCCTCCTGCCGT